>WNFX01006250.1_pt1 | contig 11353 bp, 10 predicted proteins | sample 5400111 | NCBI WGS metagenome assembly WNFX01 (sample SAMN13153363, study PRJNA577476) | soil metagenome | isolation source: 40 cm soil or saprolite under grassland replicate 1 | place: USA:California | collected 2016-06-15
TGCTCGCGGCGGCCGCCTTCGGGCTCGCGGCCGGGGCTGGCGTCGGCTGGGGCCTGCGGGCGTCCGGGCCGCCGGCGCCCAGGCCGGATACCGCCGCGACGATCCTGCACATCCGGAACATCGGCGACGTCACCGTGCTGACCGACGCCGAGGGCTACACGCTGTTCTGGTTCGGACCGGACACCGCCACGAAGTCGGCGTGCCAGGGCAGCTGCGCCCGGAACTGGCAGCCGGTGACCGGGCCCGCGGCCTGGGGTCCCGGGGTGGCCGGCATTATCGGCGCGATCGTGCGGCCCGGCGGGTCGCTTCAGGCCACCTACGACGGGCACCCGCTGTACACCACGACCGCGGATACCGGCCCGGGCCAGACCAAGGGCAACGGCGTGTGGTCCCACGGCGGCGAGTGGCACGAGGTCACCGTGCCGGGCCACGGGAGCTGACCAGCGTTCGGAGCGGCGCGAAACCCGGCCCGTTCGGTACACCTGATCCCTGGAGGCCGGAGCGGCAGATTCCGTGAGAAAATCCGTGCCGTCGGCCATATCGCCCTAAGGACCATCGTGTTCGATTCCTCGCTGCGCACGCCGCTGGTTTACGCGATCGCGGTCCGGTACCAGACCCCGTTGTGGCGGGCCGGGGCGCTGCTGCGGGCCGGGTGCATGGCGGGCTTCTGGGTGCTGCTGCTGTGGTTCCCGGCCGGCAGCGCGGCGCAGGGCGCCGCCATGCTCGCGCTCGGCTCGGTGGGCGCGGTCACGGCCTGGGCGCACAACCGGTCCTCGCTGCTCGACTTCCTGGTCGATCGCGACATCCCCGGGCTGAGCGCGGCGGCCGGGCACCTGATCGGCGCCAGGCAGCGGGCCACCGCCGACCTATCCGGCCTGCTCGAGGGGTTCGGCATCATCTCGGTAACGCTGCTGTTCGCCGGGCCGCTCGAGGTGCGCCCGCTGCCCGCCACCGTCTACGAGCTGGGCACGGTGCTGATCGTGGTCCACGTGTGGAGCGCGTTCCTGCAGGCGATGACCGACTCGAGCTGGTACTCCCCGGACGTGCCGCCGGGACCGGTGGTGCTGCTGCTGCGGCCGGTGATGCCGCTGATCGTCGCGATAATCTTGTTCGCGATCCTGGCCTACCCGATCTACCGGGAGCATGAGGCAGTGCCTGGCGGGCTGTTCGGCGTCATCCTGGCCTGCGCGGTCGTGTTGCTGCTGCTGCCGTTCACGCTCGTCTACGAGCTGATCCTGCGCGCCGCCAGGGACGCGCTGGGCCTGCTGGCCCGGCGCTACCGGGCCGAGGACGCGGTCACCGTGCACAGCCTGGTCAAGAACGCGGCCTACGCGCTGATCAGCGAGGTGGACGCCGACTCCGGCGCCGGGGCGGAGACCAGGTCGCTGGCCCGCGAGATGCTGGCGCTGACCGAGGAGGCGCGCCTGCTGGCCCTCGGCCGGATCGCCGACCTGGGCGGCGTCGAGCTGCTGTGGCACTGCGTGACCAGGATCCTGCCCAGCGGCGGGCAGATCACGGCGGAGCTCGATCCGGCCAGCCGTACGGTGCAGCTCAGCGGGACCGATTACCAGCTGGCCCGGCGCTGCCTGGTGGACCTGATGACCAACGCGTGGAAGGCGGGCGCGCAGCGGATCGAGGTCGCCGTCAGGGTGGCCGAGCAGCCGGGCGCGGCCCGGCCGCAGACCGTGCTGCGGGTCGACGACGACGGGCCGGGGATGCCGCCAGGGGTGCTCGACAATCCGGCCACGAGCCTGGCCGTCATGGCCGAGCACCTGCGGGGATACTCGGGTTCGCTGACGTTTTCCGATCGGGCCGGGGGCGGGACGAGGGCGTGCGTCCGGTGGCAGTCGGCATGGTAAAAGAGGGAGCCCTCCGGTGCGGATCCTGGTGATCGACGACTACCTGAACGTGGAGATGGCACTGCGCGGCATCCTCGACGGGCACACCGTGGCCGGCGTGCGCGACCCGGCCGCGCTGCCCCGGATGCTGGCCTACGAGGAGCCGTTCGACCAGGCCATCGTGGACCTGCGCTACGTGCAGTCGGCCGCGACAGGGCTGACCGCGCTGGCCACGCTGCGCCAGCTCTCTCCCGGCACCAAGACGATCATCAGCACCACCGACGAGGAGGAGAACCGGCTGCTCTACCTGCTCGCGGCGTTCCAGTTCTTCGAGCCCAGGGCGCTGCTGGCCAAGCGCGCGGACGCGTTCGTGACCCGGGCCGTGGTCGAGGCCGTCGGCCGCGGCGACCCCTCCCCCAGCCCGGACGCGGACCCGTTCCGCCGGGCCGCCGCGACGCGGCCGCCGCTGCTCGACCAGCTCGTGCACAACCGGACCGAACTGGGTATCTGGCAGGAGCTTGCCCGCTTCGACAAGCGCCTCCAGATCGCCAGCGCCGCGCACGTGCACCCGCGGACGCTGGACGCCTTCACCGCGGCGAAGGGCGCCGCCATCGACGTCGTGGCCGCTCACTTCCCCCGCCCGGTCCGGGGGACCGAGCCTTCGGCGGACGCTGACACCGCCGTCTCCGGCCCGGCCGCGGCGCACGGCGCCAACCTGATCCGGGTCATCCATTTCGCCCGCACCCACGAGCAGTTCTTCGCCGACGCGGAGGTGGCCGGGCTGCTCGAGACGTCATGGCGGTCGCGCTGAATCGCCCAAGTACAGCGAAGTTTTGCCTGGCCTGACGGCCCGTGGCCGTCCAGGCTGGCTGCTCATGCGCCTGCTGGGCCGGACACGGTGAGCACGGGCTACCTGCCCGTGCTCAGCGCCGCGCTGCGGCACGGGCCCTGGGTGGCCGGGCTGTGCGCGTTCGCGGTGACGCCGGGCGCGCTGATCGTCATCGCCCTCGTGCTCGAGCGGCGCTGGCTCGTCCCGGGTGAGCAGTTCGCCGCCGTGGCCTACGGCGACCCGCTCCTGGCGGCGGCGGTCGGCCTGGGTACCTGGCTGGCCGGCCCGCGCCCGCCGCACGGCCTGACCGGGCCGGCCGCCGGAGTCGCGGCGGTGGTGCTCACGCTGCTGTTCGGGCTGGCGCAGTGGCGCGACGAGCTGCGGAAGGGCTATTACACCCCGGCGCAGGCCGTGGCGCCGACGAAGATCTGGCACCAGGTGGTGGTCTACCCGGTGCTCGGTTACTGGCTGTGGACCGCAGTGATCGGCGGGCTCTCGGCGCCCGGCGGGGCGGCCGCCTGGACCGTCTGGACCGGGAAGGCCCTGCTGGTGGCGCTGACCGGGATCTGGGCGGCGACCAACGTGTACGACCGCCTGCATCCCAAGCTGGGCCACCCGCCGTTCGACTGGCGCCGGGTGCGGCCGCGGCCGCGGCCCTGGGCGGCCGAGTCGCAGACGCTGCTCGCGGCGCGCGAGCGCGGCTGAGCGGTTGTGCGAAGTTTTGTATGGGGTGGCGGCCTGACGGCTGGCACTGTGCTATTACGCCGACGAGGCGGTCCGGGCCGACGAGGGGGCGGTCCGGGCCGCCCGGCCGGGGGCTCGCCTAGGGCTCGGCGCCGGCGTCCGGAGGCTCGTCTTCGCAGGGCTGACCGCAGATTTCGCAGATGAACTGGCCGAGCGCGTCACGCAGCAGGTCAGCACCGTCGTGCGTGCAGCTGCGCCGCAGCCGCCGCGGGGGCCTGCTCATGGCTCCAGGCGGCCGCGATGCACCGGATTCGAATGCCACCACGCCTCCATGCGCCTAAGCGGCTTCTTGGTCAGGCACTACCAGCTTACGCGTCTCGCTCCAGCGGCCAGCGGGCCTCAGCCACCGGCGGGCGACGGTGAAGCTGTTCAGCACAACCAGGTACGCGGCGGCGTTATGCCCACTCGGCACGGCGAACACGACGCCCAGGGTGAGCACGTCCCCGGGGCCGAGGACGAGGTCGTCGGACGGCGGCTCGCCGTCGTCGAGCAGGATGTTCGCGCTGGCGAAATAGGCGTCGGGCTGCTTCCAGCTCGCCGCCTCCTGGGTCAGGTCGTGCGCGTGCCTGGCCAGCTCCTCGGCGGTGATGGAGCTGACCGAGACGAGCTGTTCTGACTCCCTGGGCACGGTGATGGCGAGCTGGCCGTTGTTGCGGATCGCCACCTCGACCATGAGCGCTCCCACCGGCGGCCCGCTGAACGGCTGGCGCGGCATGTGCCGGCGCTGGACCGCGTGCGCGGTCACGGACGCCCTGATCTCGTAGCCGACCGCGGCGGTGAGCACCCGCCCCCTGATGAACTTGAGGTAGGCGAAGGCGCCGCCGATAACGATGGCCGCCGCGGTCAGGGCATCGTCGATCTGCGTCAGTAGTGTAGAAGTCACCGTAGCCCGATCGGTTTCTCGTGGCGCCGAGTATCCCAGCGTGGCGGCGAGCATGGACGAGCTACCGCCAAAATCGCGGTGGTCACCTGCACGTCACCAAGTGTTCATCCCGCCGATGTGCGTCGCCGCGCAGGTCAGAGTGCACGTTACGCGTAACATGGAGAATGGTGACCGACAGCAGGAATTGTGAGCAGTGCGGCGTGCTGTTTACCCCGCGCCGGGAGCACGCGCGCTTCTGCTCGGCCCGCTGCCGGGTCGCCTGGAACCGGCTGAACGCCAGCGATACCCCGGCCGAAGGGGGCGCGCTCGGCTGGACGATCACCGCCATGCGCGAGACGATCGACCGGCTGCTGCGCGCCAGGGGCTGGGACCGGCCGCACGCCTTCGCGGTGGTCAGCGAGGCCGTCTGGTGGGTCACCATGGTCGACGCCACCCTGGTGCGCTACCACCCGGACGCCTACGACGGCGTGCTGGCGGGTCACGAGGCGGCGCAGCGGCGGGCGATCGAGGGCACGTTCGGCGGGCTGCGGTTCGTGCGTAACCAGATGGGCTACTACCTGGACCACGCCGACTTCATCCAGCCGGGACGCGGCTCCCTCGCGACCTGGACCTGGCGGTCGCTGCCCGAGCCCGGGCTCGACTCGCTCCCGGCCCGCGGGCAGGAATGGGAGCTGACGCGCTACCGGGAGTACCAGGCCTGGCTGGCGGACCAGCCGGTGGGCGACACGTTCCGGCTCGCCGCCGCCTTCCTCCGCCGGGCCTCGGAAACCTGCCTCGCGCCCAGCTAACGGGGTGCGTGGCCGGCCTGGTGCGCTTCACCCGCGGGTCGGTCGGTTCACAATGATGTCATCTGGCCTCCGGGAAGGAGACGAACCATGGCTATGCCGAGTTCGGACACCGACGAACTGGCCAAGTTCGGCTACAAGCAGGAACTGGACCGCTCGCTGGGGCTCTTCTCCTCGTTCGCCGCGGGGTTCAGCTACATCTCGATCATGACCGGGGTGTTCGAGCTGTTCTTCTTCGGCTTCGGCTCGGGCGGCCCGGCGTTCATCTGGACCTGGCCCGCCGTCTTCGCTGGCCAGTTCCTGGTCGCGCTGTGCTTTGCCGAGCTCGCCGGGCAGTACCCGCTGGCCGGCTCGGTCTACCAGTGGGCCAAGCAGATCGCCCGGCCGTTCACCGCGTTTTTCGGCGGCTGGATCCTGAGCGTGGGCGCGATCGTCACGCTGGCCGCGGTGGCGGTCGCCTACCAGGTCGTGGCGCCGCAGATCTCATCGGCGTTCCAGATCATCGGCGGCCCGTCCGACATCGGCCTGGTGTCGACGCCGGACGGCGCCAAGAACGCGCTGCTGCTGGCCGCGGGCCTAGTGGTGTTCACTACGGTCATCAACATGGTCGGCGTTAAGACCATGGCGCGGATCAACAACTTCGGCGTGGCCGCCGAGCTGGTCGGGGTGACACTGCTGATCATCCTGCTGGCCGCGCACATCCGGCGCAGCCCGGCCGTCATCTTCGACACGTTAGGCCTCGGGGCGACGTACCCGTGGGGGTATTTCGGCGCGTTCCTGGTGGCCGGGCTGATGAGCGCGTACGTGATGTACGGCTTCGATACGGCCGGGTCGCTGGCCGAGGAGACCCTGGACCCGCGGAAGAACGCCCCGCCCGGGATCCTGCGCGCGCTGATCGCGGCCGGGGTGGCCGGGTTCCTCGTCATCTTGTTCGGCGAGATGTCGACGCCGGACATCCACGCCAAGGAACTCGGCACCTCCGGGCTCCCGTATCTGGTCAAGGCGACGCTCGGCGGCCCGATCGGCAACCTGTTCCTGATCGACTCGCTGATCGCGATCACCGTGTGCAGCCTGGCCGTGCACGCCGGCGGGATCCGGATGATCTTCACGATGGGACGGGACGGGCGGCTGCCGTTCGCCTCGGTCATCGCGAAGGTGCACGGCAAGTCCAAGACGCCGCTGGTCCCGTCGATCGTCATCGGCCTGCTCACGATCCTGCTGCTGGTGCTGAACGTCGGTAACCAGCGCGCGTTCTTCGTGCTCACCTCGGTCGCGATCATCATGTTCTACATCGCCTACATGTGCGTCACCGGGCCGCTGCTGATCGCGCGGCTGCGCGGGAAGTGGCCGACGCCCGAGCACGGCCCGTACTTCTCGCTGGGCCGCTGGGGCGTGGTGGTGAACCTGCTGGCCGTCGCCTTCCAGATCCTCGTCATGATCAACCTGGCCTGGCCGCGGCCGGCCGTCTACGGCGCCGACCACTGGTACTTCCAGTGGGGCGCGTTCACCTTCACCGGCGTGCTCGGCGGCGTCGGCATCATCTACTACCTGGCCAGGCTCCGCGGCCGTCCGGCCGCCGTGCTGGCCGAGCACCGCGCCGCGGCGGTCGCGGTCGCCGACGAACCCGCCTGACACAGGGCCGCCGGCACATGGAGGACATCGCGGGCTTCCTTGGATCCCATCCGCCGTTCGACGCGGTGGACGCGGATGAGCTGGCACGCCTCGCCGCGGTGACCGAGATCGAGGTCACCCCGCGAGGAAAGGCGATCTTCGCGCAGGGCGCCGGGCCGGTCGAGTCCGTCTGGGTGGTGCGCAGCGGCTCGGTCGAGATCATCCATGACGGGCGGGTCCTGGACCTGCTCGGCCCGGGCGAGCTGTTCGGGCACGCGTCGATGATCTCCGGGCTGCCGACCGGTTTCGAGGCGCGTGCCGCCGGGGACACGGTCTGCTACCGCATCTCGGCGGATGTCATCCGCCCGCTGCTGGCCCGCCCGGACGTGCTCCGGTTCGTGGCCCGGTCGATCGTGGCCCCGACGGTCCCGGCCGCGCCGCCGGAACCCGTGTCGGACCCGGTGCAGAGCCGGGTGGCCACGCTGATCAGGACGCCGCCGCTGCTGTGCCAGGGCGCCGAGCCGATCCGGGAGGCGGCCAGGCGGATGACCGAGGAGGGCGCGAGCGCGGTGCTAGTGCCCCTGCCCGGCTCGTTCGGTATCGTGACCGACCGTGACCTGCGCAGACGGGTGATCGTCCCGGGCCTCAGCCCGGACGCGCCGGTGTCGTCCATCATGACCGCACCCGCCTACACCGTCACCCCCGACCGGCTGGGCGGCGATGTCCTGCTCGACATGCTCGAGCGGAACGTGCACCACATCCCGGTGCTGTCGGCGGCCGGGCAGGTGCTGGGCGTGATCGACGACGGCGACCTGGTCGCCGCCGACGCGCGCAAGCCGCTCCTGCTGCGGCGCGCGATCGCGCTGGCCGCAAGCCCGGCCGAGCTGGCCACCGCCGCGGCCGGGCTGAACCCGGCGATCATCGCGCTGCACGACGCGCGGGTGACGGCCGAGCAGGTAACCGCGGTCCGTTCGGTCGTCCTGGACGCGCTGACCCGGCGGCTGGTCGAGCTGGCCGTCCGGGACGCCGGGACGCCGCCCGTGCCGTTCACCTGGTTCGCGCTGGGCAGCCTGGCGCGGCGGGAAGCGGCGCCGTCCTCCGACGTGGACAGCGCGCTGGCCTGGGACGGTACCGTGCCGGGCGATGCGGCCGGCTACTTCGGGCGGGTAACCCGGGCGGTGGACGAGGGCCTGCGGGCCTGCGGAATCTCCCCGGACGAACACGGGGCCAGCGCGGCCAACCCGATCTTCGCGCGGTCGCTGGCCTCCTGGCGGCGGGCCGCGCGGAGCCTGTCCGAGGACCCGACCCAGGAGAAGGCGCTGATCCTGGTGTCGGTGCTCGCCGACAGCCGCCCGGTATGGAGTTCGGACGGCGCGGCCACGGGCGGGGGCCTATGGGAGGGGCGGCCGACTCCGGAGCTGCTGCGGCTGCTGGCCCGGTTCGCGCTGTCGTTCCGGCCGCCCACCGGGTTCCTGCGCGATTTCGTGGTCGAGCACTCGGGCGAGCGGCGCGGGCAGCTCGACCTCAAGCACGGGGGGATGATCCCGATCGTCGACCTGGCCCGGTGGGCCGGGATGGCCGCCGGGGTGGCGGGCGCCTCGACACGGGAGCGGCTGCGGGCGGCCGAGGCGGCCGGGACGATGGACAGCACGGAAGCGCAGACGCTGACGGAGGCGTTCGGCCTCATCTTCTCGCTCCGCCTCGACCACCAGGTCGAGCAGCTGCGGCGCGGCTCGGTCCCTGACGACTTCATCGACCCGAAGACGCTGAACCCGCTGGCCCGCTCCTACCTGCGGGAGGCGTTCCGGGCCGTGGCGTCGGTGCAGGCGAATCTCTCGGCCGAGCTGTCCCTCGGAGTGCGCTGGGGCTGATTTACGCCGCGGGGCTGATGATGCTACCTGAGGCGGAAGGCGGAGAGGCCTTCCGGGGGTTCGGGCTGGACGGCTACGTCGTCGACCGCGGCCAGGCGGGGGCCGGTGTGGGCCCAGTCAACCAGGCGGCCGACATCGTCGGCCGGCCCCTCGAAGACGGCTTCGACCCGGCCGTCGGGCAGGTTGCGCACCCAGCCCGCCACGCCGTACTGCTCGGCCAGGCGGCGGCACGTGTCGCGGAAGAAGACACCCTGGACCCGGCCCGAGATCAGCACCCGATAGCGCACCACATGCAGAGGGTACGCCGCGCACGGGTCGGTCGCGGGTGGCTGGCCCGACGGCGGTTGCACCCGGACAGTCATCATCCGACCGGCGGTTGGAATAGTACCCGGACGGGTACTGTACGTGATCTCCCTAGTAGCCTAGGGAGCTATGAGCTACGCCCCGGCACTAGATGCGTACGCGTTTGATGTCGCGGTCTCGTTCGCGAGCGAAGACCGTGAGTTCGTCGGCGAGATAGTGAGCCGCCTCACGGCCTCGAACGCCCGCGTCTTCTGTGACAGTGATTTCTCGGCTGGCATCCGGGGTGAGGAACTACCTGGGCACCTCGATCGGATCTATCGTAGGAAAACCCCGCATGCGGTGATATTCGTATCAAGATTCTACGCTGAGAAAATGTGGGCGAGATATGAGCGCCGTGCCGTTATTACTGGCGCACACGAGAACTCGGGAATTCATATTCTTGCGGTCAGGCTTGACGATACCGGGCTGCCCGGTCTACGCCCCGCGATCGGCTGTCTCGACGCACGCTGGGTGGGGCTCGCGGGAATTGTCGAGGCGATCCTGGGGAGGCTGGGAATCATGCGGGCCGGGCGCGCCGATACGGTAACGCGCGTCCCGAGAACAGAGGCCGAGAGCCAGCAGCTTCTCATGACGCGGCCCACGGGCTGGGAGTTCCTCCACTTCGCCGCCCGGTTGCTCCGTGAGCGTGCCGCTGTGGAGGGTAAGTACCGCGATTTCGTGATGGGCTACGCCCCGCCGACCGATGAGGTGATATGTATCGAGGATGCCCCGGACTTTTTTTCCCGGGCCGTCCGCTATGCGATGCAGCGCACCAGGAACCTTAACCGGGTCATAAGCCCAGCCGTACAGGAAGGGGCATTCGGTCGTCCTGGCGAAGACGGCGACGCGGAAGCGATACGGCATATGGCGATGCGCCTGAACAGCATCTACGAAGACCTCATAGACTGGACGGCACGAGTGCGTGGCGCTACCCTGCCTGCCGAATTCGCCTGCGTGGTCGAGTTGCTGGGAAATGTCGCCGACCGCACGATTTCGGCGTACCGGAGATTTGTTGACACATTCGTCGCTCAGAATGACCGGCTTCCGGAGCAGATCGCGATGGGGAAGCCGATGACACCTGACCTGACTGTCACTTTCTCGATACAGGACGAGATGGTGGAGGCCATCAGAGCCGAGCTCCGCCGGGTGGCAGAGGTGTTCGGCCGTCGATCACGCCCGGACGGCAGCAGAGCCGGGCCGCCCGGCACGGGACAACCCCGTCCCAACCCTCCCCCTCCCCCTCCCAGGGTGTCGCACATCGCCAACGGCAACGGCAACGCTATCCAGCTGGGACAACATGGAATCGACGGCCTGATCCAGGATCAGGGGTGGCGGCGGATCCATTCGGCGGCGAGGAACTCATTAGCGGGGCCCAGATGCGGATGGTCCGCCGTTAGGGCGAGAGGGTGGCGCGGCGGAAGGCGGCGCGTCCGCTAGGGCCAGGTAAACGGCCCCGCTAGGGCCAGGTAATTGGCTGGCGCCGCCGGCCGGGCCGCTCTAGCGTGAGGCCCATGGTGCCGCTCAGTCACGTACTCACGTTCGCCGCCGTGGTCAGCGTCCTGATCGCCGTCCCGGGGCCGAGCGTGCTGTTCACCATCAGCCGCGCGCTGACCGTCGGCCGGCGGGCCGCGCTGCTCAGCGTGGTCGGCAACGAACTCGGCCTGTGCGTGCAGCTTGTCGCGGTCGCGTTCGGCGTCGGCGCGGTGGTGGAGAGGTCGGCGCAGATCCTCACCGCGGTGAAGCTCGCCGGTGCCGCCTACATAGTCTTCCTCGGCGTCCAGGCGATCAGGCACCGCACCTCGATGGCCGAGGCGCTGGCCGCGCGCCTGCAGCCGGTGCCGCCGCTGCGCGCCATCCGGGACGGGTTCGTGGTCGGCGTGGCCAACCCCAAGACGATCGTGTTCTTCGTGGTCGGGCTGCCCGAGTTCGTCAGCAGCGCCCGCGGCCACCTGCCGGTGCCGGCCCAGATGCTCATCCTCGGCGCGCTGTTCCCGGTGATCGCCCTCGTCCTGGACAGCGCGTGGGCGGCCATCGCCGGCACCGCCCGGGAGTGGTTCGTCCGGTCGCCGCGGCGGCTGGCCATGATCGGCGGCACCGGCGGCCTGGTGATGATCGGGCTGGGCATCAGCGTCGCGGTAACCGGCCGCAAGGACTAGCACCGGGCTGGCCAGCCACGGGGAGGCCGATGTCCGGCAAAGCCGGAAAGTTCCCGAAGATTTTCTGGCTGGCCACCCATCCGAACGGCCGCCGGCCGCGAAGCACCGTCGTGAAAGGCGATCCGGGGACCGGGAGGGGTTGCGGCATCCGAGCCGGGCGGGCGCAGGCCCGCCCGTGCCCCGACTGCTCGCTGGCCTCCCGGGTCGCCTGCCACCGGTCCCCCGAGCCGCCCGGGGGGGTTTCGGGGGGGTCGTCCCCCCCGGAGACAACGGAGCTCGGCCGGGCGGATTCCA
>WNFX01006253.1_pt1 | contig 11353 bp, 11 predicted proteins | sample 5400111 | NCBI WGS metagenome assembly WNFX01 (sample SAMN13153363, study PRJNA577476) | soil metagenome | isolation source: 40 cm soil or saprolite under grassland replicate 1 | place: USA:California | collected 2016-06-15
AAAAGAGTCAGTTTTGTTGTCTTGTATTGCGGTTTGTTGCCTGGGGTAGCTGTCACTTTGGCTGTCACGTTCCCTCACTCTTTGCAGCTCCTGGACTGGTCTTACAGGTGCTTTGCAGCAAAAATAGGGAAAATTATCGGAGCCTTCCTGCTCATGTGCTTCAATCTTTGAACAAAAACAGGGCTGTAGGCCACTCGTCCCCACGTTTCCAAGCAATACTTATTTTTTATGGCACTGGAAAGGAGCTTCGCGCATGTCGTATTCTCTCCTTGACTACAACAATTTTCTGCGACTCCAGCATATTTCGCATTCTCCTCACAATTTTCCGCGTTCCCTGCGGAAATTGGCTGTATATTTGTCTGTAGGAGGTGCAACATATGCCAACTTCAGACGCATCTAGCAAAACTGATCGACTGCAACGCTTGCAATTGTTCTTCTGGAATAACCAGGGCAAGCGGTACCGCACCAGTGAACTAGCCGGTTTTTTAGGTACAAGTGTTGATACGGTGACACATGACCTGAGGGAGCTTTCCGTAAGTGGTCATCTTCCATTGACGAAAGAGGGGTGGTACTGGTATCTACCACCAGGAACCGAGTTCCAGTTGCTCCCTCTGACACTCACACTTCCTGAAGCAGCGAGCCTCTTCCTCGCGGGACGGCTCCTGACGATGACCCAGAATAACCGCAATCAGCATGTTATGTCCGCACTGACAAAGCTTGTCGCCATCATGCCCAGTACGCTCGTACCTCATCAGCATCAACTCCTGGAGACATTGCGAGAGCGACAACAGAATCAACCAAACATTACACCTATCTTTGAAGCTTTGACGCTTGGGTGGGCTGCACACCGTATCGTGCGGTTGCGCTACAGTCCACCACACCTTAAGACATACGAGTGCGATTTCGCGCCTTACCTGCTCGAACCATCGGGTATTGGACACACCATCTATGCTATCGGGAAAAGCACTCCTCCCAACGACTTTCGTACTTATAAGCTTGAGCGCATCGAACGAGCTGAGTTAACAGATAAGACGTTTGAAATCGAACCAGACTTTGACGGACCAGCACGCCTCAAACGTGCCTGGGGCGTGATGTATGGTGACGAAGAGGTGATCGAGGTCCACCTGCGTTTCTCACAGTTTGTCAGACAACGTCTCAAAGAGACTATCTGGCATCCCTCGCAACAGATTGTTGAGACACCCAATGGGGCTGAATGGAGAGCGTACATTGGCGATACCCTCGAAATCGAGAACTGGATACGTGGGTGGGGAGAAGATTGTGAAGTTCTTGCTCCTCAACCCTTGAGACAGCGTATGATCGATACTGCTCGTCGATTAACACGCCTGTATGGCGTCGAAACAAAAGCCGTAAAATCCCCTAATGAACCAGATATGGACCTGCTGAATCATATCTATGGAGAACCATCATGATCACACAAGCACTACGCCCATTTCAAAAAAAAGTTTGGGAACACTTGCACTCGGGACGAAGTGTCATTATTCAAGCTCCCACTGGAGCGGGAAAGACGCGAGCCGCCCTCGACCCATTTCTTCTCAACCTGGCTGCTCAAGGAAACGAACTCCCCCGTACTTGTCGCTATGTCGTGCCAATGCGCGTGCTAGCAAACCAATTCTTTCACGAATACGATGCACATATACAACGTTTGGATGCTTACGCACAGACACGCTTGGTGGAACGCTATCAAAGGATAGAACGCCCAATTGCTGCTGTGCAGACGGGTGAACAACGTGATGATCTCAAGTTCGAGTCGGCCCTGACCTTTTGTACCGTTGATCAATTGCTCGCCAGTGCGCTGGCCATTCCCTATGGGCTTGGTAACACGCTTGCAAACATCAATGTTGGAGCAATCCTTAGCTCCTACCTCATCTTCGACGAGTTTCACCTGTACCCTTTATCTAGCGACGGGAAGAGCATCTTTGGGGCGCGAACGACCGTGCTGCACCTCTTGCGTCTGCTCGCGCCCCTCACACCATTCGTTCTCATGACGGCAACTTTTTCTTCAACGCTTCTAGAGAGGCTGGCCCTCCTGCTCAATGCCGAAATTGTCAACGTCACCGATGAAGAACTTGTAGAAATCGCCCAGGGTCGCACGCGTATATTTACTCGCGTACCTGAACCAATGAACGCAGATGCAATTCTCGCGGAACATACACAACGTACCCACAATCGCTGTACCCTCATTGTTTGCAACACCGTGCTACGCGCACAAAAGTTGTTTCTCGAACTAAGAGACGCTGAAGCCCAAGGAACACGAGTCATTTTGCTGCATAGCCGCTTTACAAGAGAAGACCGTCGGCGACTCTCTAAAGAGATCGAAGTGGCCCTTGGACCTCAGCAATGGCATGAGGGACACTATCACGGGCCGGACATCATTGTGATTGCAACGCAGGTCGTCGAGGTGGGCCTCAACATCTCGGTAGAGGTTCTGCACACAGAGAATGCTCCGGCGAGTAGTTTGATCCAACGCGCAGGCCGATGCGCACGCTTCGCCCAACAACAGGGGCATGTACTTGTCTATCCTCTTCCCCCCAATAAGGCGGGTCAGGCAGCATCTACTGCTCCATACAACAAGGACATCTGCGTCGCTACCTGGAATGCGTTGGCAGCGTTCGATGGTCAGATTATGGGCTTTCGCGAGGAGCAACAGCTCATCGACACTGTACATACCGAGGAGGATAGCAGCCTGCTTAACAGCTATGTTGAGAATGAGCGAGAGATACAGAACGGCATCTTCGAGAGTCTAAGGGAGAACGAGCGGGGGTTTGCATCAGAACTCATTCGTGATATCTCACAGGTACAGGTCCTCATCCACGATGCGCCAGAAAAGGCCATCACAAAGGATCCCTGGCAATGGGAAAGCTTTGGCCTAAGCCCCACCACATTTCTCAAAAAGGAACGATGGCAATGGATGCTGGAGCAAACCCAGGAACGCGGCTGGGCCTGTAAGCAACTGCAATCGTTCCAAGAAGAGAAGACGTTACCCGATGGAGCGGATGGCCTGGATAACCGCCAGCAGATGCAGACCCGCTACACCTGGGATACAGTCACCAATCCCGTTCAGATACGAACTGCCCTGATGATCGCGTTACCAGCGGAAGTTGCCAGTTATGACGCCTCGCTTGGCTTTCTGCTCAGAGACGAGCTACCTGATTATGTACCAACGGGCAGCTATCAAAGCCGCTTTATAGAGAAGGCCTCCAAGACAAAGTCGTTTGGCTCCCGTGTCACCAGTTATCAAGAGCATATCGCGGGACTGGTTCGCGCCTACTATTGGATTCTACAAGACCATCTCGCCTACGTGACCTCTCGGTTAGAGCGCGAGATGGAGCTACCTACAGGCATGGTCGAGCAAGCCATCCTCCTGGCTATCGCCTGTCACGACCTTGGTAAACTGAATGAGACGTGGCAGCGATGGGCCATTGTCTGGCAACATCTGCGATACGAGCGACATGGGTGGGAGGCATATGAACAACCATCGCCTGGCTTCTGTTTCGCTAAAACCGACTACGACCCAGATACAGAGCGTGAGTGGCAACGCGATGTCAGACCCAAACGCCCACATCATTCGTGTGAAAGTGTCGCCATTGGCAGATCGCTGATCGGGACAAGCCTGGGAATTATCAGCAAAACGCAAGGACAGGAGCGCAGACCGGTACTACGTGCTGTCTGTGGTGCCATTGCCCGTCATCATAGTTCACAGGCGAGTGAGTATGGTTCAGCCAAACTTACTCCTCAAGCGATACAAGCTGCTGGAGAAGCACTGCATGACATCTGTAAAGATACCCAATGGAGCTACGAACTATCCAAACTCAAGACAGATATTCCCAAAGGCGATAACCTTGCGCCACCGAATGGGAAATCGCAACTGACAATGCCAAAGTGGGAGAAAGGACGGCCAGACGAACTAGAGACATGGCTCTACTTTATAATAGTCCATGCGCTCAGGCTCGCCGACCAACGTGCAAGTCAGTTGTAAGTATCCTAAAACGGATCGAATTGACCTGCATCTGGGGATTCTAGTAGGATAACTACCAACTTTCAGTATCCTTATGCGGAACCATGATGATTGTAGCATATTTAGAGAAGCTTGACAAAGGTCGAGGTAATATGCTATTCTCTCCCTTAGTGTTATACTACTAGGAAAAGAAGGTTAAAATATGAGATTGCTTAACTGGTTTTCTCATCTACCATGCATAACTCAAAGCATACTGATCATTGGCATACTGGCACTGCTCATGGTGATTGCTCTTAATCATACAGCAGAAGGCAATACCACAAACCTTCTGCTTGTAGTACAGACTGTCATGATGAGCCATAAGGGACAGAAATCGAGTGAGAAAATATGACGATTTATTACATCGACAAGGCCAACGATACATTCTCCGACGCCTTACTCACCGTCGGATTCGCCGAGCTACTTCAAGAGGTACAGCGACGTGTAAGAAAGCATGCCAGTATTACTATTCGTGATGCCGGTTCTTGCAACCTCATTGAATCTGATGCATCAATTACCCTGAACGACTTGCAATCCCTCACACCATTCTCGTTAGTGCGATCGATCGTTCCTAAAATCAAGGAGAACGAACCAGGGAAACAGGAAGAGATAGTGAGCCAGAATATAGTGGATGGAGGCTTTGACTATCAAGAGCGTATAAATGAGAGCAAGGCGTATTATGCGAAGGTGAAGGAAGCACGCGGTATGCCAGATGCACAGGCAATCATCGCAGACCTTGCTAAGCCTCATCCACAGTTAGGGCATTATCAGGCCATCACTCAGATGAAGATCGCTAGCACATTCAACGACTTGACACAACGCTGGATGGCTCTTGGCCCATTACAGCGTGAATGCATTAGCATCCTCTTCACCTTATTTCAAACTCCAGACAACGATGTCGATGCCGCTCGTGACGCCTGTCAAGCTCTGATAAAAGAAGCACAATTGAAGCAAGCCATGACTAGCACATCTTTGCAAATCATCAATCCGACAACAGGCAAAGGAGCTAACCGCCCAAAAGCAAACGGTTTAGCGGATACCAATCTGGATAGCTTCTGGCCTCTAGAACTTCTCAAGTTTGCCGGATTCATGGTTGTATCAGCTCCTTACGTTATTCAGGGCAGTAAGGATCGCAAAACATATGTGCTTCAACCAAAAACGATAGAGTTGAGCAAGCTCAAGAGCATCATGCGCGATTTCCGTTCTGCCTGCTGGTCCTCGACAGCGGTCAAACTCGATATCATGGCCGCGCTTCGCTTCGCGGAAACATTTCTTGAGCATCACCGCGTCGCTTTACGAGACCAGGCACAGGAGCAGTCTGAAGAGGACGAAGCCTTCGATGAGGAGCAAGTAACGAGCGTTGCGCATGGCTTTGATGTCGCCTTTTACAAGGATATGGGCAGTGCCTTCGCGACCATGAACCTCTCAACCATCAACTTTCCACAGTGGCTCAAACCTGTGAAGACGCTTCATGACGCGGAACAGGCACTTGCCTTGCTGAAAGAACATCGCCTGATCATTCAGGGGATTCGCAGGAGCAATGGCGAGGAAGGGTCAGAAGAGTATGAGCTACTAAGAGCCTATCGGGACTTCTTATCAGGCTACGATCTGGCCCCTCTCTGGGTTTTTACCACCGCTTATAGTGCCTACCTTATCGGTCAACACGAACACGAAAAAAATGCCAAACGCTGGCTTCGCCAGTTCAATACAACAGGATTGGAGCAAATCATCGAAATGACCAGTACAAGCCAAACTCAACCCCTCTCCCACATAACCAGTAATCCAGGGTTTCAGCGCATCGCCTACGCCATTAGACAATCAACAGTCATAGCACAATACCGACGGTCACAAGAGAAGGACCGCGAGGTTCGTTACGATGTGCGCTATGGTCTTGGTCAGGAATTAATGCGCGAAGTTCGTTATCGCGAAAAATTCATTGCCGCGCTTGCTACGTTTCTGACTCAATATAATGCGGAAACTGTGCGCGAAGAGGAAAAGCTAGCTACCAAACTCAGACTGGGAGAACGCATCACACCAGAGCAGCGACGCCGCTACAAACTGCGTGGGACAGTCTCCATCTCTGATATTGACGAGATTGTCGCACTCATAGATGCCTTTGATGCCGAAACCGTTGGAAGCTTGCTCATTGCTTATGGCTACGCCAGCGACTCACGAGCTAAAAACGACAAGAACCCAGGTGAGGACAGCACTCATCCCACGTTAGACAACACATCCACCATTAACAATAACGATCACGACACCGAAGAGTAAATTTGCACATTTTTAGTTATGGAAAGAAGGAGATTATCCATGCCAAACCCGATTGCATCCCTCTCTATTGCTGCACGCGTCACCCTCAACATGCATAGTTTGAATAATGAAGGTGGCGAGGGCAATCAGATTCAGACGCGCATGGTCGATATCGTCGATCACCTGGGCAAGATGCACAACGTCAATGCCATTTCTGGCGATATGCTCAAACACGTCTTGATGGGACATTTCTATCAGCAGGCTCGCGCCCAACATCTTTCGCTATGTCAAAGTTGCCAACGCTTCAATGTCAACCGTATCAACGCCGACACCACCTTTATTAAGCAACAGGAGTCGCGGAGCGATGCGGATTTTATCGATCAGATGTTACAGACCTGCGCCATTGATGATGTCGCTGGTATTCTCGTGACGGAGAAACGCTCCCTTCCCCGCAAGTCTATCTCTGAGTTCGGATGGGTGGTTGGCCTACCAGATACCGTAAGTACGGGCAGCTACTTTCATGCGAAGTTTGTTAGCGAACGAAGTGTAGAGAAACGTTCCGAGGACGCCGAAGGACAGAAAACGGGAGCCAATCTTGGACAAAGCATTTTCCATCGTCCCGCTTCAAGCGGCATCTACGCCTTCGTCTGTCACCTGGAACTGGCTCGCATCGGCTATAACGACATCAATCAGAAGTACGCGATCGACGGCACCGAACGGCAACTGCGTGCCACACTCCTGCTAGAGAGCCTGTTGCATACCTTTATCGAACTTAACGGAGCGATGCGCTCCTCACAACTGCCACATCTGGTCGCCCTTGAGGGCGCGATCACGACCAGCGCAGGTGTGATACCGGCTCCCTTGATCAGTCCGCTCATCGGCGGAAGTGATGACAAACAGACTTATCGCACACAATTGGAAACGATTGTGAATGCGCTGAACGGCACTCGCGAGCCTGTTGTGAAGTCGCAACCCTTTGAGAACATCGGTGACTTCGCGGATACGATGCGTCAACTCATCGACTCCAGTTCGCCGTTTAAGCTCGCAGTCAGAAGCTAGTGAGAGAAAGGTACGACTATGTGGCTTGTTGCACGCTATCTGCCTGTGTCGCTCTTCTCACTCAAATCAGCTTCGGCAACTGCCTCTGGTGGAAAGACACTGCTCGTCCCAACGCCTTATGCAATCAAAATGGCGTTAGTCGATGTTGCGATCCGCACGCGTGGCCTCGCAGAGGGGGAACGTCTGTTTCCTCTCCTACGTGATCTCTCGATCTGGCTTGAAGCTCCGCACGATCTGATTGTCGTCAAAGGATTCGGAAAGATACAACGCTTGCTTAAGGACAAGAGCAATGTAGAGAAGGCCAGTCTTGCTCAGGAGCAGGGACACTGGCCAATGCAACCGACCATTGCCTACCGTGAGTATGTCTACTACCGCGATGCCTTTCAACTTGCTTTCGCTACGTCTCATGAGGTCGATGTATTAGCGGAAGTATCACAGCTTCTTCTGAGTATCAATTACCTCGGAAAACGTGGAGGCTTTGTCCAGATCATGGAGCAACCGCGCCTGGTTGAGCAACTTCCCAGTAACCATTTCATTCATCTGACCCCGCCCACGATGGAGGCATTTCGTATGGATGGCACGCTCCAAATGCTTGATGATTGTGACAAGACGCTCACATTTTCACGGGCGAACGTGTACAATGCTGAACGCATTACGCCCGGCAAAGAACGCATCCTTCGTCATGTGGTTCTACCCTATCGTATCCTGCGTTCGAGTCGTAGTTACAGTTGGTATCACTACCTACCAGCGGAGCCAACAGTATGAGCAGTCTCACCATTCATCATTTTCGCTTTCTCACAGAGGTCGTAACGCCGCTTGAGTTAGACGAGCATAGCGGCTCGTCGTTGCGGGGCAGTTTCTTTGAGGCCATCTGGAAACGCTTCTGCACCAATAGGCAAGCAGCCACCTGTGCCGCTTGCCCATTGCATACCACCTGTCCCGTCAGCACGCTCGTTGCCCCGCTCCGAGAGGAGAATCCACGCGGCCAGGACATTCCACGTCCATATATTCTCCTGCCACCGCTCGATGGCAAGCGACACTACGAACCTGGGGAGACTCTTTCATTCGGTCTCACCCTTTTTGGCAACATTATTCAGCTGCTCCCCTACATTATGCTTTCGATAGATATGCTAGAGGCAGGAGGACTTGGACGCCGCGTCCCGGATCATCACTCGCTACGCGGTCGTTTCACTGTCAAGCACGTTGAGTCCTGCAATCTTTTCAGCGGTGAGCAACACACTATCTACGATGCTGGCAAGCCTCTCGTAGGCACGCCAACGCTTGCCATAACAGATACCACCGTGCAAACACGGGCCGCTACCCTTTCAGAGGAGCGCATCGCACTCACCTTTTTGACACCAACGCGCTTGCGTGAACAGGACCGTCTGGTCAAACATGCCGAATTCCGTCCACTCATTCACCGTCTCCTGGAACGATTCATTGCCTTGGATAGGACTTACGGGGCGGGATGTGGCATGGATGCGCAAAAACAACATCAACTCATAGAGCATGTGGAACAGGTTCGATGCCTTGAAGACGCAACGCACTGGGAAGAGGTCAGCAGCTATTCGCGCCGCCAGCAACGTTTCATGCCCATTAGCGGCCTGCGAGGACGCGCAACCTTTACAGGCAACCTTGCTCCTTTCCGAGAACTCCTTGTATGGGGTGAGGTCATGCATGTCGGCAAAAGCTGTGTCAAAGGTAACGGTTGGTATAAAATTGAGGCGTAACAGAGTGGTAGCAAAATAAGAGCGCATATTCCACGGAAGATTCCGCATTCCCTGCGGGAACTCTCTTTATACTCATGCATAGAGGCTCTTGAGAGCCATATTGTGAAGTAGTAGAGAACAGAAGAAAGAGAATATCTCTATGGAACTCATCGTCGAAGGGCGCGGAACCTTCGTCTCGAAACACCAGGGGCGGCTTCGCGTAAGCCGTGAGCAGAAAATGATCTCGGAAGTGCCACTCATTCACCTTGAACGAGTTATTATCGTTGATAACAGTATTGCGCTCTCCAGTGATGTCATTCGCGTGTGCTGTGAAGAGGGTATTCCCATTCACTTTCTCAGCGGACATGGCAAACCAGTGGCAAGCCTCTACTCGGCGGGACTGACAGGAACCGTTTTGACCCGTCGTGCGCAACTGCTCGCCTATGAGAATAGTAAAGGAGTCGTAGCTGCCAAAGCCATGATCGCCGGAAAGTTGGAAAATCAGGCGAATCTGCTGCGCTACATCGCCAAATATCGCAAAGAGACCGAGCCGACGCTGCATGAGGAACTGATGCTTGTCTCACTTGAGATGCGCGATGCCTTGCATGAACTCACGCAACTTCATGCAGAGCATATCGATGACATCCGCGAACAACTCATGTCTGTCGAGGGACGGGCCGCACAGAAATATTGGACGGCCATTGGCCGTATCATTCCTTCGGACCTGCAGTGGCCAGGGCGCGAGACACGCGGCGCGATAGACCCCTTCAATTCCACCCTCAACTATGGATACGGCATTCTGTATGCCCGCGTCGAGCAGGCACTGATCCTGGCAGGACTCGACCCCTACGGCGGCTTCCTGCACGCGGATCGTCCAGGCAAGCCCAGCCTCGTCCTTGACCTGATTGAAGAGTTTCGCCAGACCGTGGTGGATCGCACGGTCATCGGACTGGTCAACAAACGGTTCGCCATTGAGCAAGATGACGACGCGCGTCTGAAGGAGACGACACGCCATAAACTTGCGGAGAAGCTCCGAGAGCGCATCGAAAGTGCTGAACTGTACGAAAAGAAGCGGCAAGCCCTGCGCTTCATCCTGCAAAGTCAGGCACGCCATCTGGCCTGTTTCCTGCGCGGTGAACGCGATCAGTATGAGCCATTCGTCGCCGGATGGTGAGAGAGGAAGACTATGTACTGTCTTCTCATTTACGATATCACGCATGACGGTGCACGAACCAAGGTCGCCGACGTGTGCCTGGATTATGGTTTAGCACGCATCCAGTACAGTGCCTTCTTTGGTGAGCTGACGAACGTCCATCAGCGCGAACTCCTCTCAAAAATCGAACGTCGTATTGGCAAGCACTCCGCCAATATCCAACTGTTTCCGCTCGATGAAAAGAGTTGGGCCAAGCGTCGTGTCATCGAACGAGTAGGAGAGCTGGAAAAACAGGAAGAGGAACACTAAAGCTATGAACTGGCTTTTCGAGGTCACAGACCTCAAACAATATGTGGCCTGTCCACGCATCGTCTACTACCGCTACTGTTTGCCACAGGTGCGCCCAATCACCGGCTTGATGGAAGAAGGGATTCGCCGTCATGAGGAAGAGGACGCACGTGAGGAGCGACGTAGCCTCCGTACCTATGGCCTCAAGGAGGGCGAACGTCTCGCGCACCTGGCTCTGCGTTCTGCCACACTTGGCCTTTCCGGGCGCATTGATCTGGTCATTGCCACACCTTCACGTGATACTCCCAACGCCGAGGGCATTGTCGTCGAATACAAATACTCAGAGCAGAAGGCAGGCCCACATTTCGCACTCCAGCTTGCCGCCTATGCCTTGCTACTCGAAGAGGCATGGAGCATCCCAGTCAAACGTGGTTACCTTTACTCCATTCCGCTCAGACGTGCCGAACTCGTCCCGATTACGCCGCACCTTCGCAAGAAAGTGGTGCAAACCGTCCAGCACATTCAGCAGGTCGTTACTAGTGAACTTATGCCTGCGCCGCCATCCACGCAATATCGCTGTGTCACCTGCGAATTTCACCGCTTTTGCAATGATGTTGTCTAGCACTCAAAAGAGAAAGGATATAAAGTGAGGGAAAAAAGCGGCATGTTCGCAAATCGGAACCAGATGAACAGAAAACAGCGGCTATATGGTGATTCATTAAAAAATGATGCCGCTTCTCTCTGGTCTCACCCTCATATGCCCGAAAAGATGGCTCGCAAATCGACCCCCTTTTTCGACAAAAACCAATTTGCGAACCGCCGTGCTTTTCAGGTATACTGCGTAGTAGCATCGCTCAAAATCGACGTGCTGAAAGCCAC
>WNFX01011500.1_pt1 | contig 11353 bp, 11 predicted proteins | sample 5400111 | NCBI WGS metagenome assembly WNFX01 (sample SAMN13153363, study PRJNA577476) | soil metagenome | isolation source: 40 cm soil or saprolite under grassland replicate 1 | place: USA:California | collected 2016-06-15
GCACCGATGTCATCAATGAAATGCTCATCCAGCATCTCTTAACTGAGCGCCTTTTCAGCACTGTCTTCGAGAACCCCGATTTTATCCGTCGCAATGTAATTGCCGCTGAAATTGAAAAGGTGGTGGATGCGCTCACCAGCCGCTCCTTCAACCGTCATGAGTTCCTCAAGTCGCTTAATCGCTTCTATGTAGCAATTGAGGCTGCTGCCAGGAGCATCGATGGCTGGTTGGAACGGCAGCACTTTCTTGATACCGTCTATGAGCGTTTCTTCCAGGGCTACTCGGTCAAACGAGCCGATACCTATGGTATAGTCTACACGCCGCAAGAAATTGTCGATTTCATGTGCGCCAGTGTGAACGAGGTATTACAGCGGGAATTCGGTACATCTATTGCGGAGTCAGGTGTACAGATCATTGACCCCTGTGTTGGCACTGGCAGCTATATTGTGAATCTCTTACATCGCATTCCCACCTATCGCCTGAAATACAAGTACCAACATGATTTCTTTTGCAACGAAATTATGCTGCTGCCCTACTACATTGCGTCCATGAACATTGAGCATGAATACTATAGCCGTACCAGGGATTATAAACCCTTCGAGGGCATCTGCTTTACCGATACGCTGGAACTAGCCGAAAGCAAGCAGATGTCCATGTTCGTGGAGGAGAATACGGAACGAGTGCAGCGTGAAAAAGATGCACAGATCATGGTGGTAATTGGCAATCCACCTTATAATGTAGGGCAAATAAGTGAGAATGATAATAACAAGAACCGCCGCTATCCCGTGATCGACAATCGTATCCACGAAACCTATGCCAAGGACTCCCAGGCGACATTACACACTAAGCTCTATGATGCCTATGTTAAGTTTTTCCGTTGGGCGACAGACCGTTTGCAAGGTCGTGACGGTATTGTATGTTTCGTCTCAAATAATTCTTTCGTTGATCAGTTTGCCTTTGATGGTATGCGCAAGCATCTTTCAAAAGATTTCACACAAATATATCACCTTGACCTGCATGGCAATATACGCAAAAACCCGAAACTCTCTGGCACGACACACAATGTTTTTGGTATCCAAGTGGGTGTTGGCATTACTATTGCGATACGAGCTTCTGGTAATTCCTCGCAGGAGCTGTATTACTACCGTGTACCTGAATATTGGCGCAGGACAGAAAAGCTGAAATTTCTTGCAGAAAAGGGTAGTATGAGTGAAATCGAGTGGGAGGAATTACAGCCTGATGAAAGGTACACATGGCTCGCCGAGGGCATGGATCGTGACTTTACTAAGTTCATACCGATGGGAACCAAAGAGACAAAGGGTGCGCGTCAAGTAGAGGTACAATCCATATTCAAGACATACTCCTTAGGAGTCTCTACTAATCGTGATAAAGTGGTTTATAACTTTGATAGCCTCGCATTGTCAATGCGAGTTAAGAATTTTATCGATGATTACAATAATGAAGTTTCTCGTTGGACAAGAGCAGGCCGCCCGAAAGTCGTTGATGATTTCGTGCGCTATGATAAGATCAAATGGAGCTTGCATCTTAAAGGAGAGCTGAAGAGAGGACGCTACGGACAATTCGATAGTACCCATATTCGTGTTTCAACGTATCGTCCATTCGTAAAAAGGTACCTCTACTTCGACGACCTTCTTAATGACGCTCAATGCCTTCAGCATTTCTTCTTTCCTAATCTTCTAAGCGAAACTGAGAATGTTGTTATTTGTGTTGCAGGTGTTGGAAATCGTAAGGAATTTGGATGTCTGGCGGCCAACACTATTCCAAATTTGGATTTGGCATTTGAGAAAACCCAAACCTTCCCCTACTACACTTACTCTGAAGATGGCACCAACCGCCGCGAAAATATCACTAATTGGGCTCTCGCGCAGTTCCAAGCGAAGTACGGCCCCGAAGTGACGAAGTGGGATATCTTCCATTATGTCTATGCCATGCTCCACCACTCACAGTACCGCGAAAGGTATGTTGAAAACCTCAAGCGTGACTTACCTCGTATTCCCTTTTTGTATGGGAAAGAGGCATTTTTAGAAACTATGCGTATCGGCAAGCAACTAATGGATATGCACCTGCATTATGAGCAGGCGAAGGAATATCCCCTCAAATGGATTGAAAACCAGGATGTTCCTTTCACCTGGCGTGTAGAGAAGATGCGTCTGACACCAGATCGAACGGCTGTGATCGTCAATGAGAGCCTGACACTAGCAGCAATACCACAAGCGTGCTTCCATTACCGGCTTGGCAACCGCTCAGCCCTTGAGTGGATGATCGATCAGTACCAGGTCAGTGAGGATAAGCGCAGCGGCATTATGAGCGACCCCAACCGCCTCGATGACGAGGAGCATATCGTGCGCTTGGTTAGGAAGGTAATAACAGTGAGTGTTGAGACCGTGCGCCTGGTCAATGAATTAGCGCAAGCTGTGAAGATCGAAGATTGGATGAGTAAGACAATAGGAGAGCCTAGCATCAGGCCGGATTGAGTAGCTAGACATGCCATCGCAGTTTGGCACATTCAAGCAAGCGCAGCGAGTCCAACAAACAGGAGCAGCGCAGGCAGAATTAGGCTTTGGATAAAGTGTATCGATAAGAACCTCTAGGAAAAATAGGCTAATCCTCGCCTGAACAAGATGACATAGGATATAGTAGGAAAAAGCATTGGAGCGAAGGCGTGTCAGATAAACAGAAAACCAATTTTCAGCTACGGAGCTTTATTTACCGTGATGATGATACGGTTGACGAGTTCATCTCCCAATTAGAAGGAGACATTTTGGAGGGAACATATACATCCAAAATCACAGAGACAGGGGGTAAATCCGGTAATGTAAATGTAGGTCTGCATGGATTAGGAGCAGGAATTGGTGGCAATACATCCACCACATCAGAAACGTCACAAACCCTCCGCCGAACCCCTGCATGGAGGTTTTCTCACCTTTATAAATTGCTGGAACAAGACCCTAAGCAAGTACAATTCTTAAGCCAGTTTAATCAGAACAAATATGATGAACTCAACGTCGGCCAAATTGTTGAATTACGCGCACGTTTGCGGCGCATCGCCTGGGAGCGAGTCATGGAAGAGCTTGAGGAGCTTATCAAATATGTAAATCTTGGGCAGAAAATGGGACTTTACGACCCCTCGAAAGATAAGGAGGCGCAGCAGATAATAGACCAGTTCCCTAACCTCAAGGCAACAACGGCTCCAGAGGAAACGCTGGTTATTGCCACTATAGCAGCAGCGCCCGCTTTCAAATTTGTAGTAAAGCTTAAAGACGAGAAGCTTCTCAGGAAGAAGAGTGCTCTCGAAACTGAAGCGCTTATACTAGGAAAGATAGAGCGGAAATTAGAGAAGAACGACAAACCTATTGATATATTCCGGCTCGTGCCGCGTTTGGCTGCATTGCAGAAACTGAGTAGGCAGCAGCGCCGTCAACTACAGAAACAAAGCTCGTCAGGCACGGAATTTGATGAGTCTGTTAAATACCCTGCAATTGAACTGTTTCCTGTGGCAATTTACCTTTAACAAGCCTAGTGATACCCTCACAATGTGCATTAGGCTTAGCTTCGCACAAGATTATTTATCTCGACTTTTCTCCCGTTTTCCGCTCACACTACGTTGTTGATATATACACATCGAAGCAGTAAAACCACCTAGCCGCCGCACTGGCTGTAGCTTCGCTCTGCATACTTGCATTTTCAGGCATCCTTGTACATGAGGAGCAGAAAAATCAAAGAGCTTGCGAAATTGGATGGCTCGACTATTGCACTTGTACTGTTTTGAATATATACTAGCTGGTAATACCCTCTCGTTTCAAGCATTGTATTGTTTTTCTGTCACTTTACGTCATCTTTCTCAGTTTCGTGCACACACGCATTTTAGAAAGAAAGCAACACAGAAAGGAGAAGTGTAAGAGATAATGCAACGTAAGGCCCAATTCCGCCGCATCGAGCCCAAGTACGGCGACCTGATGCGGGACCAATTCGCCAGCATCGGCGAGGAGATCGCTTCTAGATATTTCTTTGAGGAATACGAAATTGACTGGAATCTTCCTGAACTCCCGGAGGGAGAGAAGGAATCCTTCCGTCAACATCCGGAAGCATTTCTTCGCAAAATGCTAGAGGAGAATGGCTTTGATCCGATAAATGGCGTTGGCGTGAACGGCGATCCGGAGGCGTGCCTCAAGTCGAGAGACGACACCACTGCGGCTGCTACCGTGACTATGTGGCATATCCGATATGGTCCAATGCGCTCCAGTTGGGTTGTTGGTTGACACTAGACTAGCCGAGATTCCAGTTTGGAATCTACACCGAGAAAGAGGGTCAGACACAATGGTTCCGACCCTCTTTCCTGCATCTGGATTGGTTACACACCGACGACGCGATTGGGCTCCAGTCCCGCCTGGAGGACGTCCGCGAAGTCGACGCGTCGGACTCTGAACGGCCTGTCTCTAGGCCAGCGTGAAGCTCATTCTCGTTTGTCTGCTGGTTTGAAAGAACACTGGGGGATTGGGGAGTCTCATAGTTGCTGAGAAGCCCCACCTGGTCGCATCGCACAATATTGGAGTGTACGACGCGAGGCTCAACTTTATATAAATATTGATTATAAACACCCACAAATATGCTACTATCAGCATATGCGAAGCGTTAACCGCATGTTGGTCATTAGCGCAGTTCTTGCCAGCGTAGGAATATTAATAGTATTCGGTGCATTATTTTTGTCCAGGCGTATAGCCTCACACTATCAGCCTGAAAAAAGGCTACTTGCTCCAACAGTTTTGCCGACACTCATACCAACCCTAACGCTTGCTCCCGGTCAAAAGGCTATCTGCACCTATTATATTCAAGCAACGTCTCATGAAACCAGTCCTAAAGGGCTTGCTCTCACACTAACTGACTCAGGAAAGACATTTACTGTCGATATCGGGACGTTACTCATCCTTTACTGTAAAGCGCATAACTTCCACATCTCAGCATCATCATCCCAAGACATTTTTGAAGGAGCTGGCTCAAAAAACTACCCAATCCATTTACCCTTAAATGCTAAAGGAGCTTTCAGGGTAATTCGTGCAGGCTTCGGAATGATACAGGTGATAGGAACAGAGTAAGATAGCCTCGTGTGGCCGATACTACATCAACTCAAAATAGTAGTTGACATTTAAAAATAATCCATGTATTGTTGTGTTAATAATTTATAATTTCTCCTCTCAATAATGATAAAAAGAATAAGTCTCATTATTTTTTCAATTGTACTATTAATCTTAGTTGCTCAGTTTGCACATCATAACGTCTTTGCAGTAGCCTCCAATCCAACAACTACGACTTCAACGTCTACTTTCACTATCAGAGGCGGAAACCTAAATGATACATACGATCAAAACGGGAACAAGATTTTAAAACCAAACCAATCGAACGGCTATAATGTCATCACACTCGATGCCTCGCTAAATGGAAGAACGGCAGAGTTACCTGTTGGCTCTCGAATATTCCTACATTTTCCAGCAGGAAAACATAATGTCACCATTAATCCTGTGAAAGGAGTAGTTGAGACTCCACAGGGTATATATCACTTTCCTAATGGAAACATAAAAATATTAACAGTGGTTGGGCAAGGAACTGCAACCATAACTGTTACAGAAACAAAGGTTTCGCGTAATGGAAAGGTGACAAATGCAGCAAGCACTTCTCAGAATTGGTCAGGGTATGCACGCACCACCGGCGGGACTTATACTGATATCACTTCAAGTTGGACTGTACCCACAGCACAAGCTAGCACGAGTGCGACCTACTCTAGTGCGTGGATAGGTATAGATGGTGCTACTAACTCGAATTTAATTCAAACCGGAACAGAGTCAGACTACGTTTCAGGGAGTGCTTCATATAACGCATGGTGGGAAATATTACCGGCTGCCGAGACAGTGCTTAGTACCACCACCTATCCTGTTTCACCCGGAGACGCGATGTTTGCAGAAATTAAGAAAAATGCTACTAATTGGACGATTAACATCCAGGACTTAACAAAGGCTTGGTCATTCTCGACTAATCAAACTTACAGTGGTCAACAAAGTTCAACTGAATGGATTTTAGAAGCACCTACAGTTGGTGGATCACAATCAACATTGGCTAACTATGGCTCAACATCATTTTTGAATGACACGCAAAATGGTGGAAACCCAAGCCATTCCTACTCAACTGATAGTATAGATATGACTGATAGTAACAGCAACGTAATCTCATCCACTTCACAGCCGAATAGTACCACCAACGGATTTTCTGTTGCATACGGTTCGACTGCTCCATCGGCTCCTACAGGCTCTTGGACTAACGAAGGTGATATCTCGACTGGCATTTATGGACAGACGGCAACGCTCCTGAATAACGGAAAAGTAGTTATTGCAGGTGGCGTGACATCTTCAAACCCCGGAAATCCGACTTCTAACGCTTATAGGTATACGCCTTGTACCATGCCGTGCAGTTCGGGATCGTGGCTATCGATCTCAAATATGAACCATACACATGAATTCCACCTCATGGCTCACGTGGCCGCAAGTGGCGGTACTGAAAAGGTCTTGGTTGCAGGAGGCTGGCAGTACGCATGCGGATGTGTACAGAAGAAAGCTGAACTCTACGATCCCAGCGCGAACACATGGACTGACACACCTGATATGAACCAGGCACGCGAGAAAACTGGCTCGTCCCTCCTAATTGATGGCACAGTTCTCGTTACAGGTGGGGACTCGAATACCTATATTCAGGCTAGTGCGTCATCAGAGATCTATGACCCTGTCGCAAATACATGGACAACTAAAGCTTCTATGTCCACCGCTCGAACCCAACAACAACAAGTGACCTTTACCGACTCTGGCGGAAACAGCAAGGTCATGGTGATGGGTGGCGCCAATAGTAGTGGAAGTCTCAAGTCAACCGAAATCTATAATCCTAGTACGAATAGCTGGTCTGCAGGCCCTAGTATGGCATATAACCGTGGTCTCTTCGCCGCTGTTCTGCTTCATGATGGGCGCATTCTCGTCGTTGGTGGCGATAATATCAATAATTCAGAGGTCTATGATCCAAGCACAAATGCTTGGTCAACATACACAACGCCTTATAAGGTGGGAGCTTATACACAGGCAGTGCTTCTTGGAAGTGGAGCGGGGTATAAAGTACTTGTGGCGTCGCCCTATGGCACTTCTAACCAAGCAATGCTGTTTGATCCGTCAACGAATTCGTGGACTGTGAAGGCAAATATGAATACCGCTAGATCGGTGTTCAGCCTGACGGGTCTGAGCGATGGTAATGTCTTAGCAGCAGGTGGTAACGGTAGTAGTACTAATTATCTGAAAGCTAGTGAAGTATACACCCCATAGACTTAACTTTTTTCCTGTCTCCACAAAGTCTTATGAATGGCAGATTATCCTGACCTATGACTCCGTTTTTTCAGGGGAACACCCAATCGGTGGAGTGCAGCATAAACTGTTTTCATATCTCTTCTGGTTATACTTGCAATTTCCTTACTACTCATACCAAGTGAAAAATAATACCATTTTACTTCAGCATCAAAGTCACGTGTTTTCGGGTTTCTAAGTCCTGTGTCTTTCACGCCCTTGAAAGGAATACCTAATCTACTGAGAACACTATAAATGGTTGTTCTAGACCTCCTGATTTTTCCTGCTATCTCAGGAGCAGTCAGGCCTTGTTCGCTATATTTCCGTACCTCTGTTTCAATCTCTCGCGTTTCCGGGCTTTTTCGCCTGAGCGCGCTATTGAAGGGAATATGTAGTCTGCGGAAGACGCGGTAAATCGTTTGCAAATGTTTCCCGGTTTTTCTTGCAATCTCAGCAGTGGTCAAACCTTGTTCACTGTATGCTCTTACCTCTGCTTCAAGCGCAAGCACTTGAGGGCTTGTTGCACCATATACTGCTTTTCCCACATAGTTGCGAATGCGCTGTATATTAGACTCACTTCTCCCGGTTCTTTTTGCTATCTCAGGCGTACTCAAACCGTGCTCGTTATACTTCCGTACCTCAGCTTCAAGCGCAAGCGTACTTGAATTTCTCAGCCTGCGTCCTGTGTCTTTTGCACGCTTGAAAGGCAGGCCTAATCTCTGGAGTACCGTATAGATCGTAGGTGCAGGCCTGCCGATTTTTCTTGCAATTTCAGGAACGCTCATATTTTGTTTGATGTATTTCCGTACCTCAGCTTCAAGCGCAAGCGTTTGAGGGCTTGGTGTTCGCAGCTTATGTACCTCGTCTCCTGAGCGGGTGAGCTTGGTGAGTGCTTCGTTGGCTTGATGCCTATTGATTTCACTTATCCCTGGTCTTCTTTTTCTGACCGGCGGCAGTGCATATTCCACTGCAAGCTTGCGGTAAAGCTGTCGTACGCGCTCGCGCGATACGTTTAAGGTTTGCGCCAGTTCGCTTAAGGATACAGGTGTATTGGGCTGCGTCGACAGAGAGTGCTGTAAGAGCTTGAGCAAGCGCAGTTTAGTTGACTGGTTGGAAAAAGCCATACAAAGTAAGCCTTATTCTAGTAAAAAGCCCTGCTTCCTTGCAACTTTCATTTTGCCTATTGACAAATAATGAAGAGTATATCAATAATGAATATACAAACATTTTATGACACCTGCCAAAACAGTAAAAAATCTCCAAAAAGGGTTCACCCTCATCGAACTCTTGGTTGTCATCGGTATCCTCGCCATCCTTCTCGCTATTGTCCTCATAGCTATAAACCCAGCTCGACAGTTTGCCCAAGCAAATAACACACAGAGAGCCTCAGATGTTAATGCAATCCTTAATGCTATTCATGAATATGCTGCTGATAACTCTGGAAAACTACCATTAAATATGCCTGCTCCAGGTGCGGCTGCTGTTGATATTAAATTTATTGCAGGTGGAGGTCCTGGTGATTTATGTACCGACTTGGTAACAAAATATATAGCAGCAATGCCTCATGATCCAACGACAGGAACTTATACGAGTTGCGCAGCCTATGATACAGGATATACAGTTGCACAGACAGCAAATGATCAGAGGATAACTGTATCGGCACCTTCGACACAAATTCCTCCAGGAACTGTAGTTATAACAGTTACCAGATAAAATCCTCTGAAAAGAGGATTTTTGTTTCTTCACGTTCAGCATTCCATCAACCGAGCACGCAACCATGATATAATCCTCTTGCCTCTATGAAACAGGAACGGAAATTCCCCCTCGCCGAAGTCCATACGAAAATGGGGACAATGGGCGAGGTACGGCTTAACCAGGCATTTCTTGATGTCCTGGGAGTGAAGCCTGGAGACTTTCTTGTGTTTACTGTCTCAAAGGAGGGTAGCGTCACTGTCGCAGGTGAGAAACAAACAACACAACATGCAGGTGGAATAACCGCGCCTGAAGCACCTAACCCTAGCATCCCACGTCACGATCAAGTTACGCAAGTAACACTTTTTAGCACAGAAGAGCCATCGAAAGCAGATACAGACGAACCAAAAAGTTAGCCTCAGCTTTGCATAATTCCCATTACATCAACCAAGCAAGACATGCTATAATAATCTCAACAAAAATTACTAACCTGTCTTATGCAAAAAGCTGTAACCTCTACTCTGCTTCTCCTTGCGATATTCCTCTTTGTTGGACTCCAACCAGTTGTTGCTCGAAGCGGCTGCTGCTCCCATCATGGAGGCGTAAGTTCTGATGGGTGCGGTTGTAATGATGGTACTCCCCTCAGTGATACATGCGCACCCTATTACGTCTGTACTGCAAATACAAACTACCAAGCACCCGCCGTACAAAGCACAGAAATTCCTACAACTTTACCTACCAAAGTAGCTCCACCAACGTCTACACCCCCACCCACCGCATCACCGACACCCTCCCCGGCAGTAAACGGGATCTCAACAAAGGCACCCCAAGCGCCGGTCACTGTCGCAAGCGACAGTTCCAGCGGAAACCCGATACCCGGATTGTTCGGGTTAGGTGTAGTAGGCGGTTTAGGCTATCTCGCCTGGCGCAAAATTAAAAACAGAGGTCAAAAAAATTCTCTCCCTCACAATGAAACTACCTAAAAATAGCGTTGTTCGCAGCATACTTATTATTTTGTTGTGTGGCGTTGGGACGGTACTCTTCCCTTTGACCATTGGTTTTGCGATTACGCTCTATGCCTTCAAACATATAAAAAATTGCCGTACCGCATTGCAGTCATCGTGCTGGCTTTTTTCGTCACCCTTGCGTTAGGTACTCTCTGGACTTCTGCACTGTATCAAACCGCAAAGCATACGAAGCAACCAGTAACAACCACTCTTGAACCTACCACACCAGATGATGAGGAGGGTACTGCAACGAGTACCCAGCCTTCGCAAAGAGCGTCACCCGTTCCCAGCTCCAACTCAATACATCCTTCCTCAACAGGAACAGCCCCCACTATCTCTTCAACTGGCTGTAATCAGGAGTTGTGGAGTCACGTCTATAATCCAGGCAGGCTTACAATACTCAATCAGTGTCTCCAGGTGACCGGCACAATCGCAGTTATTCGGTTGGAAAAAGACGGCGACGATCATATTTTATTAAAACTCGATCCGGGACAAGAAAATTTATTGAACGAGAAAAACATCTCGCAACAACAAAGCGATTTAGTCTTAGAGCCGGTGTGCCTTCATACTGTCACACAAGAAGATGCAAAATCCTCCTGCAATGGATTTCACAGTAACGTCATCGTACCACGTGTGGGCACGCACGTAACAGTCATTGGGTCGTATGTCTTAGATACCGCACATGGGTGGAACGAGATACATCCAGTATCAACTATCAGCAACTTATAAATGGGGAGTTTTTGACTATCCCCGCAATAAGGTAAAGTATCTCCCCTGCTTCGTATAATTGGCCTTTATGCGAACCAGCCCCTTGACAACCACGCTCACTCTCTGCTAAAAATGGTTCAATATAACGCTGGTTTTCCCCTGTTATATGAACCGGATTTTGTAATATTCCGGCATTGCCAAAACGCAGACGTTCGGGCAGAATGAGACCAGGAAAACCGGACCGGAACATGTTAGCAGTTTCCCGTGAGAAATGCTCCACCGGCAGAAGGACGTTTATGGACACAGCAACAGCATTACACACATCACTCACCCGATACCTCAACAGTCTCACAGGACGAAACCTGAGCGGGCATACGGCAAGTGCCTACCGGACTGACCTGCTGCAATTCCTGACATGGCTTGCGGAGAACGACATCAGCGTGACCAGGCCTTCGATGCTCACCCGGACGCACATTCTTGACTACCTCTCTTACCTGGCAGGATTAGGTAGGTCTGGTGTCACCCGCTCGCGCAAACTGGCAGCGATCAGGGAAT
>WNFX01016343.1_pt1 | contig 11353 bp, 8 predicted proteins | sample 5400111 | NCBI WGS metagenome assembly WNFX01 (sample SAMN13153363, study PRJNA577476) | soil metagenome | isolation source: 40 cm soil or saprolite under grassland replicate 1 | place: USA:California | collected 2016-06-15
CCCTCGTGCTCGGTGACAATCGGCAGGAGGAGCTGCTCAACGTGACCGTGCGGCTCGCGGCGGAAGCGGTCCTGAACAACCGCGAGCTGATCCGCGACCGGGTGCGGGCGGAGACGCCCTGGTGGGTGCCTCCGGTGCTGGACGACAAGATCTATCAGAAGATCATCGACGCCGTCGAGCGCCTGCTGCGCGACATGGTCAGGGACCCCGAGCATCCGCTGCGCGCCGCGTTCGATGCAGCGATCCGGGATTTCATCGACCGCTTGCAGCACGCCCCGGATGTGATCGCGCGGGCGGAGGCGATGAAGGAAGAGTGGCTCGCGGACTCGTCAGTCGCTGATTTGTCGGCCCGGCTGTGGGAGACGATCCGGCACGCCGTCATCACCTACGCCACCAGCGGAGACGCGGCGGCGCCGGGGCCGCTGGACCGAGGCCTGAGCGAGTTCGGGACGGCCGTGCTCGCCAACCCCGGGTTGCTCGCCGAGATCGACGACCTGTTGATCGATCTCACGGGAGGCGTGGTGGAGAAGTACCGTCATGAGATCGGCGATCTCATAGCCCAGACGGTGGCGGGGTGGGACCCGGAGGCGACGTCTCGACGGTTCGAGCTGGCCGTCGGCAGAGACCTGCAGTTCGTGCGGATCAACGGGACCATCGTGGGCGGTCTCGTCGGCCTGGCGATCTACGTGTTCAGTCGGCTGTGGCCCTGATCCTCACCTGGGGGAGGTGCGTCCAGCCGCTCCACTCCGCGGGCGCGTCCACGAGCCGCACGACCGGTCGTCCATCGATGGTCAGCCGCTTCACCTCGGAGCGCCGCCCGGAGTGCCGCCTGGCCCACGCGCGCTCCAGCCCGGTCGAAAACCGGTCCGCCGCCGCCGCGTCGTCCCACACCGTGTACCAGACCAACGCGCCCGCGGACCCCAATACCTGGTAGCGGTCCCCGTCCCACCCCGTTGCGAGTTCGGTGGCCTGGCGTTCGTCGCCCAGATGTTGCTCGAGCAGCAGCCGCGTCTCGAACTCGCCGAGATCGTCCTCGAACCGCACGCTGTCGGGTGATGGACCCGTGAACGCGAGCGACGTCGGCGCGTCGCCCTCCGCGTAACGGTCGGGGTGGAGGATCTGCTCGGTGGACGTGGGCATCGCCGTCAGAACCGAGCGGCCGGGGCGATTGTGGCGGAACCACATGATGAAGTCCGCGCCGCCGAGGTACGGGAAGATCAAGCCTTCGCGCAGCCACAGGGGAGCGCGCGAGAACTGCGCCATCTGTCCCTGGAGGCGCGCCGCCACCACGCGTTGCTGCCAGAACCAGCCGACGGGATAGGTGTCCGGGCGCTGCTCCGGCATCAGCACGGAGATCTGCACGACGGTGGCCTGCCCCTCGAGGACCGCCTGCGCCGCCGAGCGACGGTCGTTGTGGCCTTGCTGCGTGATGATCGAGTCGAGCGAGACGTACTGGTCCTGCAACGCGTGTACCAGCTCGTGCGACACGACGTTCCGCAGCTGGGATGGCTCGATGTCGGCTGGGATGTACAGCGCGTTCGAGTCCGCGTCGTAGTAGCCGGCGATCTGCTCGGTGAGCAGGTCGATCATCGTCGGCCGGAGCTGCATCGTGTCGGGAATCAGCCCGAACCGGTGCAAGGCCGCCTCGAGGCCCGACAGCTCGCGGGGTGGAAGGTCTTGGTCGAACTTGTGAATGACGTAGTCACGCACCTGCTCGCGGGAGCGCCGCAGCACCAACGGCTCCCGCTTGAACGCCAGCTGAGCGCTCTGCGCCACGGACGGCATCATGCGCCGCACCATGTCGCGCAGATCGGCTTCGCTCTGCACCGCCTCGGCCCGCTCGCGGCACCCCAGGCAGGCCGCCAGGGCGCCGAGCGCGGCGGCGCGGGTCAACCGGCCCATTCGATTCCCTTCCCCACGGCCGATCCCACGACGCGGGCCACGTCGCGCCCCGACACCACGATCCCTTGCCGCTCGAGCTCCTCGTGGAGCAGTCGGTCGAGCTCGGCGCGGCGCTCCGCGAGGGTCGGCGGACGCGGCGGGGCCACGGCAGCGGCAGGAGGCGGTGGCGGGCTCGCCCCGCCCATCATCTCCCTGAAGTCCGCCACGACCTGATCCAGCACCGCCCCCAGGTCGGGCATCGGCTCGTCGGGAGGCCGCTCCTCAGTGAGCCCGCGCTTGATCAGCGCTTCGATCTTGCGGCGCTCGCGAATCAGGCGGTCGAGCTCCGGCGACACCTGCGCCGTCGCCTGGGCGTGCGCGCACGCTTCGTCCAGCACGTCGATGGCCTTGTCGGGACGCGCGCGCTCGGGGACGAAGCGGTCGGTCAGGACGATCGCGGCCTTGAGCGCGTCGTCGGCGATGGCGACGGCGTGATGCCGCTCGAAGCGCGGGCGCCGCGCCACCAGCACTTCCCAAGTCTGGATCGCGTCGAGCTCCTCGATGGTCACCGGCTGGAAGCGGCGCTCGAGCGCGGGATCCTGGCGGATCCACTTGTCGTACTCCTCGCCGGTCGTCGCGCCGACCACGCGGACGTCGCCACGAACGAGGGCGGGCTTCAGCATGTTGGCCGCGTCCATCGCGACCCCCAGCGCCGTCCCCTGCCCGATCAGGTTGTGCAGCTCGTCCACGAACAGGATCAGATCGGGATTGGCGGACAGCGCGCTCACCAGCCGCCGCAGCCGGTCCTCGTACTGGCCGCGGAACGCGGTGCCGGCGAGCAGCGCCACGTGATCGAGCTGGAGGATCCGCGCATCCTTGAGGGCCGGCGGGACCTCGCCCGCCGCGATGCGCTGCGCCAGCCCTTCGACGATCGCGGTCTTGCCGACGCCCGCCTTGCCCACGAGGCCGGGGTTGTTCTTCCCCTGGCGGAGCAGGATGTCCACCACGCGTGCGATCTCGGCATCGCGGCAGCGCACCGGCTCGAGATCGCCGCGGCGTGCCAGGGCGGTGAGGTCGATGCCCACGCGCTCCAGCACGTCGGTCGTGTCGAACAGGCCTTCGAAGGGATCGCCCATCCGCGCTCAGTGCACCTTCAGGAAATCGGCATACCAGGAGATCATGGCGTCTCCAAACACGAACGTCACGGCGGCGGCGAGGGCGAGGAACACGCCGAAGGGCAGCTCGTAGCGCCGCCATTGCTTGATGTTCATGATCATCAGCGGCACATAGAAGGCGGTCCCCAGCAGCGCCGCCACGAAGATGGTCAGCAACCCGCTCCGCCACCCGACGAACGCCCCGATCATGGCGAGCATCTTCACGTCGCCCCAGCCCATCGCTTCCTGCTTGAATACCCAGCCGCCCGCCACACGGACGACCCACAGGACGCCCCATCCCACCGCCGCCCCGAGCAGCGACGCGACGAGCCCCGAGAATCCCCCCGCCAACGACAGCGCCAGGCCGAGTACGAGCCCGCCGAGGCTCAGCTCGTCGGGAATGATCTTGTGCCTGGCGTCGATTACCCCGATGCCTAGAAGGATGGTCCCGAACACCGCCGCGGCCACGGCCCTGGCGCCGGGACCGTAGGCGAGGAGCGACACGACCCACAACAACCCGATGAACGCCTCGATGATCGGATACTGAATCGAGATGGGCTTGTGACACCAGCGGCACTTGCCGCGCAGCCACAGCCAGGAAAACACGGGGATGTTGTCGCGCCAGGCGATGCGCTGTTTGCACTGCGGGCAGGTGGAGGGCGGATGGACGAGCGATCGGCGCTTGCGGTCTTCGTGCCAGAGCCGCAGGATGCACACGTTCAGGAAACTGCCGAGGCAGAGCCCGAGGACCGCAGCGCCGACGATCAGGATGGCTTCACCGCCCACGGAGCACCTCGTAGAGCAGGATCCCCGCCGCGACGGCGACGTTGAGCGACTCGGCGCCGCGCGTGAGCGGGATCGCAACGCGCTGCGCGGAGACGGCGTTGAGCTGGGGCCGGATGCCGGCGCCTTCGTTTCCCACGATCACGGCGATGAGCTGCTCCCGTTCGATGCTGGCGTCGAGCGCGCGGGCGAGCGGTACGCCGTCGACGGCGGCGGCCCACAGAATGAGGCCGCGCTGCCGCGCCCACGTAATGAATGGAGCGTCGTCGAGCGGCACGACCGGGTGACGGAAGGTGGCGCCCATCGCGCCCCGCAGCGCCTTCGCGTTCATGGGATCGGCCGTACCGCGCAACACGACCGTCGCCGCCGCGCCCAGGGCGTGGGCGGTGCGAATCAGCGTGCCCAGGTTCCCCGGGTCCTGCACTCCGTCCACCACCAGCACCGCCCCACCGGGCGCGGGGGACACGTCCGCGACGGTCCAGATGCGCGGGGCCACGACAGCGAGAATCCCCTGCGGGGTTTCGGTACCCGCGAGTTGACTGAAGGTGCGTGCGCCCACGTCCTCGACCGGCACGGCGTGGCTCGCGAGATCGGCGACGAGCGACTGCCCCCGTGTGGTACGGGCGAGGTCGGGCGAGACGAGGGCACCCTTGAACTCGAGGCCCGCCGCCAGCGCTTCCTCCACCAGCCGGACGCCCTCGAGCACCGCAAGGCCGCGGCGGCCGCGCGCCTTGCGGCGTTGAAGATCGCGGACGGTTGTCTGCAGATTACTGGCGATGCGATTCCCTCCCCGGCGCCCTGTCGGCGTACCCCTTAACATGGCCCTCCCGGCCGCGTTCGCCAAGCTGGTGACGCGATGAGAGTGGCGCTCACGATCGCGGGATCGGACTCGGGCGGCGGCGCCGGCATCCAGGCCGACCTGAAAACTTTCCATCAGTTCGGCGTCTTCGGCACCAGCGTCATCACCGCCGTCACCGCGCAGAACACCGTGGGCGTACGCGCATGGCAGGCGTTGCCCGCCGGCCTCGTCGCCCAACAGATCGACGCGCTCGCCACCGACCTCCCCCCCGACGCCCTGAAGAGCGGGATGCTCGGCTCGGGGGAGCTGGTCGAGGTGGCGGCGGCGGGTATCGCGCGCTACGCGCTGCCGCATTTCGTGCTCGACCCCGTGATGGTGGCGACCAGATGGAGCGCGCGGGGCGTGCGCTGATCCGGATGGGTGCGAGGGCCGCGCTGGTGAAGGGAGGCCATCTCGGGGAGGGGGGCGGGAACGAGATCGTGGATGTGCTGGTGTCGGACGGCGCGGCGCGGCGCTTCCCGCACGCGCGCATCGACACGACCTCGACGCACGGAACCGGCTGCACGCTCTCGGCCGCCATCACCGCCGGGCTCGCGCTCGGGCGGCCCCTGGAACGGGCCGTGGCCGACGCACTCGACTTCGTGCACCGCGCCATCGCGGCGGCGCCGGGGTTAGGACGCGGGGGCGGGCACGGACCGCTGAATCACTTTGTCCCGGCGCCGCCGCGGCCGCCGAACGAGGGGTTGTGAAGACGCCACGACGCCATGACGCCATGACGCCAAGAGGTCACGAACTACTCATTTTCCGAAGGAGCCCGTACACGGTCCGAGCGCACGCCGCGCGCGTTGCGACAACGTCCGTCACATCTTCTCGACCGAGATATCCAAGGGAGACGACGAGGTCCAAGATCGTCTCAATCTCGTGGAGGGATCCCCGGGCCGTGTCGAGATACCGCCGGAATTCCCTCTTGCCGTGGTGTGTCGCTCCTTCCGCGATGTTCAAGACCACGCCGTAGGCAGCCCGACGCCACTGATCGCCTAGCGCATATCGCTCGGTCGTTGGCAGGCGTTCGATAAGGGGACGAGAGATGACTACGAGGTCACGCGCGAGCTGCCACGCCCGAAGTTTGCGATAGTCGCCCATAGCCGATCCAATTTAAGAACCGGCTGGACCCGGACGCCTACTATTTAACTGCGTGTTACATCAAATCATCACACTTCGATGTTATGGCGTCGTGGCGACGTGGCGTCATGGCGTCGGACATCACGGGTTCCACCAGTACGTAGCCTTGACCATGAAGATGTTCTCGGCGGGCGCGCGCAGCATCTTGTCCACCGAGCGGCCGAACTGGAAGTCGCCGACGTCCTCGAAGTCAGACCGGCTCTGCGTCCACACGAAGAAGAGCGTCGAGCCGGGGAGGTACTCCCACCGCAACACGGCGTTGCCCCGCAGTGACTTGTAGTTGAAGTCGGGATTGTAGGGCGCCGCGGCGGTGCTGTAATTGTTGCTGCGCGGCTGCGCCAGCTGCTTGAACTCGTCGTACTTCCCCGCCGAGATCAGGGGCTGCGCGTAGAGCTGCAGCGACAGCGTCGGGCTGTAGGTCCAGTTGAGGCGGATCCCTGCCGACAGCTCCGTCTGGCGCAGGCGGGCGAACACGTACTCCGTCCCGTACGTCGCGGTCGCCGCCGTGTCGGGAATCGCGTCGACATACTGTAGCGGGGCCTCGGTCTTGGAGAAGTTGGGACCTATCGAAACTGACACGTTCGCCGCGGGGCGGTACTGGACGTTCGCGTAGCTCCACAACTCCACGTCGCGTGAGGAACGGAAGTACGTGCCCGCGCCGGCGCCGAACGTGAACGTCTTGCGGCTGTCGGTGCCCGCGTCGAAGCCGAACTGGTACGCCGGCGGCGTGAGCGTGAGGGGGCCGCCCCGGGTGCGGCGGTTGTTCACCGTCCACGGGTTGTACGCGACATTCCAGTTGAGCCAGTAGTAGTTGTGGAACTGCACGTACCCGAAGTGGAAGATCCCCGACCAGTTGATGTTGCCGTCCCAGTCGTAGTTCCGGAACACGGCGCCGCCCGCCTCCGCGTAGCGGAAAACCTTCCCCGGCTTGGTCCAGGTTCTCCCGCCTCCGACATGCATGTTGATGACGCCGGTGCGCGACATAAAGCCGAGATCGTTCACATCGAACCCCGGCGAGATGAATCCGAACGCCGAGTTCACAAACGTATTACCGCGCTGCTTGTTGAGCGTGACGCGGGCCGCCGCACCGTCGAGTGAGGTCGCCGCGGTGTCCACACGCGTGCCGCCGTCGGGCTGCTGGAAGTAGTGTGTCGAGTTCTGTTGCACCGCCGTCATGCGGCCCCGCGAGCCGGCGATCCGCGAAGCGCTCACCCAGCCCGTGGTGACCCAGGTCTTGCTCGAATCGAGGAACGTCCAGCCGTCGGCTCCAAAGAGGAGCGAGCTGGAATTGCGCACATCGCGCAACGCCGCGTCTTCGAAGCCGCGTACCGCGACGGTCGACAGGAAGCCCAGCCCCTGCCGGCCTTTGTGGAACTCCTTCTGCGCGCGGTACACACCATAACCGGCCAATGGCTCGATCTCCTGGGTCCAGCGGTTGCTCAAGCTGTCCACGAACGTCGCCTGCTCGCGCGCCGTCACCGCCGTGAGCCCGCCCACGTTCCAACTCCCGGCCACCTTCCCGGTAAGCTTCAGGGCGCCGAGGATGTGGGCGCCGTCCGGTCCGTCGGCGAAGCCCCCCGCGGGGGCGCCGACGCCGAGCGACCGGCCGATGCGGCGGCTGTAGAAGAAGTTCGGCCGCGGCCAGTTGAAGCTCCAGGAATTCCGGGCGCCGCCGTTGCCAAAGTCGAAAACGGACGACCCATCCACGAAAAAGGGCCGTTTTTCGCTGAAGAAGGTCTCCACGTCACTGAGGTTCACGACCGCGGGATCGACCTCGACTTGCCCGAAGTCCGGGTTCACCGTCGCGTTGAGCGTGAGGTTCGATCCCAGCCCGATGCGCGCGTCCGCCCCCATCCCCGGCGTCAGCTGGGACCCGTCGTTGAAGGGATCGCCGGCGGCGTGCGGCGTGAAGGCCGCGCGGGTCGTCACGTACGGCATCACCTCGAGCCGCCGCGGCGGCTCGATGCGCTCGATGCCGACCAGGTCGGGAAACCGCGACACGAAGCCGCTGCCGTTCTTCGGCGTGAAGACGATGAAATCGTATTCGTTGCGGCGCGCGATGTCGCGCCGGAAGTTGATCCCCCAGACGTACTGCGTTTGCTTCACGAACCGGAGCTGCGAGTAGGGAATCCGCATTTCGGCGGTCCAGCCCAGGGAGTCGCGACTCACCTTCCCCTCCCATACGCCGTCCCAGCTGTCGTCATCCCACTCGTCGTTGAAGAGGGTGCCGTCGTGCAGCGTGCCCGCCGCGGTAATCCCGAAGTAGAAGCCGCTGCGCTTGTCGTGATAGGGATCGATGTAGACGGTGAAGCGATCGGAGTTGGTCCCCTGGTCGCGGCGCGCCAGGCGGGCCACGATGGAGTCGGGGTGCGAATCGTAGAGGCGCGCCCCGATATATAGAGCCGCGTCGTCGTACGCGATGTACACGACCGTGCTCTCGCTCGCCGCTTCTCCTTCCTTAGGATCCCGCTGCAGGAAGCCCGTGACGCGCTCCGCCGATCGCCACATCGGCTCGAGCAAGAAACCGTCGATCGTGAGAGGTTGGGCGGCACGCACCGCGCGAACCTGCTGCGGCGCGGCCGTGAGCGGAGAGTCGACCGGCACCGCCGGCGGATGCACAGCGGCCAGGAGCAGACTGAACGCAAGCGTCGTCGTCATAGAACCCGGTTTCGGTATGGACGGTGGACCAGGTCGCGGACCGCTGACGGCGAGCGCGCGTGGTAACGACCATATGACAGACGCTGGACGTAAAGGGTTGCAACGGGGCTAAATCCTGCGGAGAACTCCCCTTATGACGACGCCCAGGACGCGGGCGATCTCTTTCCCCACCTCCAGGACCTCCTCGTGGGCCAGCACGTCCCCCGTGAGCCCAGCGGCGGCGTTCGTGATCGACGAGAATCCGAGGCAGCGGATCCCCCGCGCTCGCGCCGCCACCACCTCCGGGACCGTCGACATGCCCACGGCGTCGGCGCCCAGCCGCTCGAGCATCCGCACCTCAGCCGGGGTCTCGTAGGACGGGCCGAGCAGGCCGGCGTACACGCCTTCCTCGAGCGGGACACCCTCCTCCCGGGCCACGGACCGGGCGAGCGCGCGCAGCTCGACGTCGTACGCCTCGTGCATGATCGGGAAGCGCTGCTCGCCCGGCTCGGATGGTCCCGTCAACGGATTGCGCCACATGAAGTTGATGTGGTCGGCGATGAGCATCAGGGAGCCGGCGCGGAACGTCCGTCGCACGCCGCCGGCCGCGTTCGTGACAATCAGGATCTCGATGCCGAGCTCGGCGAAGACGCGCACCGGGAGGGCAGCGACGGCGGCGGAATGGCCTTCATATAGATGGAAGCGCCCCGCCTGGACGATGACCGGAACGCCCTCGAGCGTGCCCGCGACGAGCTCCCCTTTGTGTCCCGCCACGCCGGGCTCGGGGAATCCGGGGATGTCCTTATAGAGGATGCGTAGCGGGTCGGCGATCTCGTCGGCGAGGAAGCCGAGGCCCGAGCCGAGCACGATCGCCACCCTGGGCTTCCGGGATCCGAGCTTCTTGCGAACGGCGTCGGTGGCCTTCCCGTTCACAACAGAATGCCCGCCAGGGTCGCGGACAGGAAATTCGCCAGCGTGCCCGCGATCATGGCGCGGAAGCCGAGCCGGGCGAGATCGTGCTTGCGCTCGGGGGCGAGGGCGCCGATCCCGCCGATCTGAATCCCGACCGAGCTCAGGTTAGCGAACCCGCACAGCGCATAGGTGGCGATCGTGAACGACACCGGATCGAGGCTGGCCTTGAGCGGTCCGAGGTGAGCGTAGGCGATGAACTCGTTGATCACCATCCGCTCGCCCAACAAGGCGCCGATCGTGCCGCTGTCGTGCCAGGGAACGCCCATGACCCAAGCGATGGGCCGGAAAATCCAACCGAGAACCGTCTGCAGCGTGGGCGGGAACCACGAGAGATCGATATACCAGCCCACGAGCGGAATGGTGAAGTGGATCCCATGAATCCACCCGAACAGTCCGTTGACGAGCGCGATGAGCGCGATGAACGAAATGAGCATCGCGATCACGTTGAGCATCAGGTGCAGCCCTTCACCGGTGCCGCGTGCGGCGGCATCCAGCACGTTCACGTCGGTGCGCGGGATGTCGACCTTGACCTCGCCGCGGGTCTCCGGCACCTCCGTCTCGGGCTCCAGGATCTTCGCCATCATGATCGTGCCGGGTGCAGTCATGATCACGGCCGTCAGGAGATGGCGTGCCTCGATGCCGAAGGCGATATACGCCGCCATGATCGACCCCGACACGTGCGCCATGCCGGCGGTCATCACGGTCATCAGCTCGGAGCGCGTCATGCGCGGCAGGAAGGGCCGGATCGTCAGCGGCGCTTCGGTCTGCCCCATGAAGATCGACGCAGCCACGTTGAGGCTTTCAGCACCGCTCGCGCCCATGATCTTGTTCATGGCAACCGCTAACTGCTTCACCACGATTTGCATGATGCCGAGGTAATACATGATCGCGAACAGCGCCGAGACGAAAATGATGGCGGGCATGATCTGAAACGCGAATACCACTCCGATGCTCGAGTTGTGCTTCCCGATCTCACCGAAGACGAATTCCGAGCCGGCATACGAGAAACTCAGGATGTTCGTTACTACTCTGCCCAGCCACCTGAAAAGGTCCTGACCGAAGGGCACTCGCAGGACGAACACGGCGAGGACGACCTGCAGTCCCACGCCCCACCCCACGACGCGCCAACTGATGGCCTTGCGATTCCGCGAGAGCGCAAACCCGAGGGCGAGGATCAACACCAGGCCGAAAAGGCCCGTGAGTCGCGAGCCGAGGCCCCGCGGAGCTGCCGCGACGGGCGGCGCCGCTGCCTGCGCGACCGCGGCCGTGGTGTCCTGCACTGCCGGCACGGGCGCGCCCTGCAGCGTGTTGAACACGAACCGCGGCAGAGTGAAGACGGCGAGAAAGCACACGAATGTGATCGCGAAAGCTTTCAGAGAGCCTCCAGTTCGCTTTGGACGCGGGACACGAGCGCCACCTTCTCGAAATCGGGCAGGAAGGCGCTCTCGCACGCGTTCAGCACCACGCGGGAGAGGTCGTCAGGAGACAACCCCAGCGCCGCATGCGCCAGGTAGTACTCGTCGGTCAGGGTGACGCCGTCGGTCAGGCGGCCGTCGGTGTTGAGGGTGACGACTACGCCCTTTTGGAGATACCGCTTGAAGGGGTGTTCCGCCACCTGCGTCACGGTGTGCGTGTGCACGTTGCTCGAGAGGCACATTTCCAGCGGAATACGGCGTTGAATAACTTCGTCGAGCAAAACCGTATCCTCGCCGAGGCGCGTGCCGTGGCCGATGCGCGTGGCGCCGCACTCGTGCAGCGCCTGGTGGATCGACCCGGGCCCGTCGCCTTCCCCGGCGTGACAGGTGCAGGCCATGCCCTGCGCCGCGGCGTACGCGAACGCGGCCTTGTGCTCGCGCGCGGGGTGGCCGCGCTCGGCGCCGGCCAGATCGAACGCGACTACGCCCGAGGAGCGATAGTCCGCCGCCGCGCGCGCCAGCTCCAGCGA
>WNFX01009551.1_pt1 | contig 11352 bp, 7 predicted proteins | sample 5400111 | NCBI WGS metagenome assembly WNFX01 (sample SAMN13153363, study PRJNA577476) | soil metagenome | isolation source: 40 cm soil or saprolite under grassland replicate 1 | place: USA:California | collected 2016-06-15
ATCCCCGACGCTTCGTTGCCGGCCATTCTGGCGCGAAGCAACCCGGGAATGGCAATCGCCGCGATGATGCCGATGATCGCCACGACGATCAGCAACTCGATGAGGGTAAAGCCTTTTGCGTTCCGAATCTTCATCACACGCTCCTCAAAGGAAAAAGTCGTTCGAACGTTTCACAACTGGACTGCCGGTTGTTCGGATGACCAGCATTAGAGCAACGGCAATGCCATCGCTCATCTGTTTATGACTATTGACGGAAGTGCTTTATATTCTGACACTTCTGGTTTGGACGAACGAAGGAATCGGCTGGCCGGTATAAAGAACTGACAATCTTTGGCGGCAGCGACCGACAGAGAGTGTCAAGCGTCCCGAGCGACGGTCAGTTCGGATGGTAATGCGCGTTGAGACCGGCGATCCGATCGAGGAGCCATTTCCGGTATTGCAGCCGTTCGGCCTGGCCAAGTGAGCGAGCGCCGTCCCGGCCGTCGCGCAAGTCGAAGAACTCTTCTCGCACCTGATTCGCATTGGCGATGTAGAGCCATCGTGCACGCCCATCGAGCAATCCGAAGATGCGGCTGTAGCTGGATTGCATCAAGTACATGTCCCGGCCGGCGTCAGCCGGCTCACTGCCGGTTGGTTCGAGAAGTGGCCGGCCGAGAAGCTCCCGGGCCGGCACAGGACCGAACCCAAGCAGCTCATACAGCGTCGGCGTCACGTCGGTGAGCATGGCGACCGCATTGGGATCCCAATGGCGGCCTTCTCGAAGCTTACGCGGCACGTGCATGATGAGCGGGATCCTGATGGTTTCTGGCGCCAGGTAGAACGCGTGCCCCCATCGGCCCTGCTCGCCGTAGAAGTCGCCGTGATCGGAAGTCAGTATCACGATGCTGTCGTCGTAGAGGGCCTTGGCTTTCAAGTACGCGAGCAATTGGCCGAAGCACCCGTCCACTCGACCCAGCGCGGCCACCGCCGGCTTGAAGAACACGCTCGCGCCACTGCGCAATCCTTCGTACCGGGGATACTGATCGCCCGACAGTACCCGGATATGGAGGCTCTGCGGCTGCGAATAAAAGAAGATAGGCGCGCGCTGGCCGGTGTCCCGATCCAGGCGCCCCGTCAACTCCGACAACGTCGAACAGAGGTCGAACTTGTACATCTCGTCGCGGCGTTCCGGATGCGCCAGTCTGGAATCGAGGCGCACGACGTTCGACCAATCGGCGAGAATCACGCTCAGGATTTCGTCGACGCTGATGTAGCGGCGGTACTGCCCGAGCAGAAGGAGGCGTTCGAGGTTGTTCACCGCCGAGAATGGCTGGACGTACATCCGCCGGGGAATCAGTCCGCCGGCCCATAACGCCGGCTGCGACAGCGCCGTGCCGGTGTACGGCGCAAACGCCTGGCGCATCACGATGCTGTCGTCGGCAAATGCTCCGATCGCGGGTGTGAACGTCACATCGCGGTTGTATGCCGACAGGTAGTCCGGCCGAAGACTGTCGACGACGATGATGAAGATATTCGGGCGATAGGACGAACCACCGCCGCCCGGCTCGACGACGCGGAGCGGGATCGCGCGCAGGGCCCGATCGTCAGTGACGTCACCCAGACGGCGGACCTCGTCGAAGAAGTGGGTGTCCGTGACCGTTGGCCGCACGAGATCGAGCACGACGCTGAGCGAGGCATCGACGGTGGCATAGCGCTCGATCGCAAGCTCGATGTCGAGCGGGCGCTTTCCTGAACTCGGTTCGGCGCCGGGCTGCCGAGCCCCGATGGTCGCGGCGGCCACGCCTAGAACGACCAGGACGGAAACGGCGGTCAGCGAGAGGCGCCATAGGCGGCCGGCCTGTAACTGCATCGCCAGCGCGATCGAGGCTGCCCATGTCAGACAGACCACGAGTTTCTGCAGAGTCGTTCCCCAGTCAGCCAGCCGCAGTAGCCAAGGCGCCATCCAGACGCACACCATCATGACCCCAGCGTAGCCAATCACGAGCCACCACCATGTGGTGTGCCGTTGCGATGCCAGAGGGAATGTCTCGCCCGGATCCTGGCTTCGCAGCCTTACCCGGACGATCAGGGCGGCGCCGTACAGGACGAGGGCGAGCGCCAGCGCGGCGGCGATCGCAAGCGCGCGAAGATCGTCCAGGATCAAAGACGTCAAGAGCACGCGGCGAATCAGGACCGCCCCGACGGCTGCGGCGCCGCCGAGCACACCGAGGAGCTCGACCCACGGCGACCAGCCCCGTCGCGCGGCGATGACACGCGGGACGACAATCGCGAGCGCCGCCAGCATGAAAATCGCCAGATGACCGGCGAGTGAGGTTGCGACGACCGCGGCAACCTCCACGGGCTGAAAACTGATCCCGGCTGAAGGCTCCAGCCAGCCTGCATGCAGTTGGTAAACCGCCGCGGTGAGCAGCCCGGCGCTCGCGACCGGCGCTATCAGGGTGGGGCGGCTGCGGCGGCGGCCGCCAGCCACAACCGCCGCGCGGTGCGCCGCGAGATCGACGCCGCCGACGATGCCGAGCAGTCCGATCGGCAAGAAGCAGAACGCCGCCGCGATCTCATACGACTGGAGGACAGGAAACCAGACGGTCGCGGCCATGCAGGCGGCGGCGGTGGCGCCCGCGATCGTCAGGTAACGGATCCAGGGCCGCAGGGATTCCGGCAGATCGTGGAGCGTGGGTACGAGGCTCGCGACGGCCGCTGCCAGCACAGGCGAGCAGGTACAGCGTCGCCACCAGCACCAGCGCGAGCGCCGATCCCAGACGAACGATTAGGAGCGGCACTCGGGGCACGTGTGCGCTTATCGCAGGTTGTATTTCTTCACGTAGTAGCGAAAGGACCGAAAGCTCATACCGAGCAGTTCGGCGGCTTTGACCTGCACGCCCCCCGATTGCTTCAGCGCTTCGGCGATGTAGCTCATCTCGATTTCCTTGACGTGCGCCTCGAGATCAAAGCCTGAATCCGGCAGCGCCTCGAGCGATGCGTTGCCGGCGCGCGGTAGGTCGCCCCGGATAGTGGGCGGCAGGCTGTCTGGGAGAATCGTCGGCGTCGCTTCGAGCGCCACGGCCCGCTCGAGCACGTTCTCGAGCTCACGGATATTGCCCGGCCAGCTGTGCTCCATCAGCAGCGCCATCGCCTCGTGCGAGATGCCCGTAATCTCCTTGGCCATCTGCTCGTTGTACTTCGCCAGGAAGTGCTCGGCGAGCAGGCCGATGTCCTCCCGACGCTCGCGCAGCGGCGGCAGCGAGATTGGAATCACGTTGATGCGGTAGAAGAGATCCTCGCGGAATCGCCCTTCGGCGACCAGGCGCGTGAGGTCCTGGTTGGTCGCGGCGATGACGCGGATGTCCGCCTGCACCTCTTCGAGACCGCCGACCCGTCTGAACCGCCGCTCCTGGAGCACCCGCAGCAGCTTCACCTGCATGACGGGGCTCATTTCGCCGATCTCGTCGAGGAAGACGGTTCCGCGCTCCGCGACCTCGAGCAGCCCCTTCTTGTTGCTGTCGGCGCCCGTGAACGCCCCGCGCATATGTCCGAACAGCTCCGATTCGAGAAGGTTTTCCGGCAGCGCGCCGCAGTTGAGCGAGACCATCGGTTTCTCGCGGCGCAGCGAATGAAAATGCACGGCCTGGGCGACCAGCCCTTTGCCGGTGCCCGATTCGCCGGTCAGCAGGATGGTGCTGTTGGTGCGGGCCACCGTCTCGATCATCTTGAAGACGCCGAGCATCGACTCGCTGCGGCCGATGATGTTCGAGAACTGATGCGCCAGCCCAAGCGTGCGCTTCAGCAGCACGTTCTCCTGCTTCAGCTGCCGGTTCTCGATCTTCTCGCGGACTTTCATCTTGAGCAGATCGATGTCGAATGGCTTGCTCAAGTAGTCGCACGCGCCCAGCCGCATCGCTTCCACCGCGGTTTCGGTGGAGGCAAAGGCTGTGATCATGATGCCCAGGATGTCCTGATCGATTTTCTTGGCGGCGCGCAGGACTTCCACACCACTCAGGTCTGGCATCTTGATGTCGGAGATCAGCAGATCGACCGGTTCGTGCTCGAGCAGCTCAATGGCGGCGCGGCCGTTTTCGGCGAGCAGCACTTCGTAGCCTTCCCGGCGCAGCACGATCGCCAGCAGCTCCCGCATCGATCGCTCGTCGTCCACGACCAGAATGCGCGACGGGCGGCGATCCGCCGCGGGCACGGCGCGTGAAGCGGCGGTGCTCATGGTGTCCTCATGTCGTCACGGCGGCGCGAGCCGGCAGGCGCACCGTCACACTGGTGCCGGCCCCCGGTTGCGAGCTCACCTGGATCTCGCCGTGATAGTCGGCGACGATGCGGTGCACAATCGCCAGGCCGAGGCCGCTGCCTTTGGCAAAGCTGCCGTGGAACGGCTGAAACAGACCGTCCAAATCCTTGGCTGGAATGCCGATGCCTTCGTCCTGCACCGTCAGCACCACGCCCTCGGACGCCGCCTCGATCGCCCCGGTCAGGCGCAGGCGGCCGCCGTCCGGCATGGCGCGCAGGCCGTTGGTCGCGAGATTCCAGATGATCTGTTTGACTTGCCCCTCGTCCGCCTCGTACCACAGCTCGCCTGGTGGGACGTCGAGTACGACCTCGTGCCCGTCCAGCACCTCGACGCTGTTACGCAGCAGGAGCGCCGTGTCGTTCAACGCGCGGCGCACGTCGAAGCGCTGGATTTGAAAACGCTGCGGCCGCGCGTACGCCAGAAACGATCGGATCGTCGTGTTGAGCCGTTCCGACTCGCGCAGGACGATGTCCATCAGCTGTTCCTGCTCGGCGCTGAGCGGCAGCTCCTGTCGCAGAATCTGGATCGAGCCGGACATCGACGCCAGCGGATTGCGAATCTCGTGCGCGATGCCGGCCGCCATCTCGCCGACCGCCGCCAAACGCTGCTGAATGGCGCCGTCCCGCTCGAGCTTCTTGATCTTCGTGACGTCCTGGAACGTGAAGAGGAATCCGGCGCGACCGCCCGGCGTTTCGAGGTGCGTCGCGCTCAAGCCGACCTCGACGTCGTTGCGTCCATCGGCCGGCCGGAACCAGAACTCGTGCCGCCGCGTCCCGGTTTCGCGAAGGCCATGCTGGATCGCCTCCATCAGCGGCGCGGGCAGCTGCATCACCTCGCCGATCGGACGGCCGACGGCGGCCTGGAACGACACCCCGGTGATCGCCTGCGCGGCGCGGTTGAAGGTGAGGACACGATCGGACTGATCGGTGGTGGCCAATCCACTCGGCAGGCTGTCGATCACGTGCTGATTGAGCGCCTGCAGGTCCGCGATCTGGGTGGACGCCTGCTGCAGGCGAGCGCCGGCGGACCTCAAACTGTCGGCCAGCGACCCGCTGAGGAAAGCCACCGCGAAGAATCCGAAGACGTTGAGCGTGACGGTGTAGCGGGCCACCGATGGCCCCGGCAGCGCCAGCGCATAGCGCATCAGCCAGGGATCGTTGAGCAGGCCCGACGCCGCCATGTACTGCGCGACGACCAGCCCCACGTAGAGGACCGTGCTGAGCGTCGCCACGAGCATCCCGCCGCGGCGGAACTGGACCGTGCTGCCGGCGACGATCGGCAGCACGTACAGCGAAGTGAAGTAGCTGGTGATGCCGCCCGTGAAGTAGATGAACGCCGACACGATCAACGCGTCGCCCGCCAGTTGCAGGTCCACCAGCCAGCGGTGATCGTCCACGTACCGCACGGTCAGCGCGTAGCTGATCGTCAGCGCGTAGGTCAGGCCGATCAGGAAGAAGAACGGATCGACGGCGAACGACCCCGGCGCGGTGATCTGCGTGAAGATCGCCGATCCCAAGAGAATCGTGCTGATCACCGCACGAATGGCGATCAGCCACGCGACCCTGCGCCGCAGCCCTGCGTCGGTCATGATCTCCGACCGCTCTCCATCACCGAGGACGCAGCGGACACAGAGGCAAAGGCGAGCCAGTACAAGATTTGACCGCCGTGTCCGCTGTGTCCTCGGTGGTGGCGAGCGGTCATTATGTCAGCTTGCTGATCAAGTCGAAGATCGGGAGATACATCGCGATCACGATGCCGCCGACGACGATGCCGAGGATCGCGATCATGATCGGCTCGAGCAACGTCAGCAGCCCGGCGACCGCCGTGTCCACTTCCTCTTCGTAGAAGTCGGCGATCTTCGCCAGCATCGTGTCGAGCGCGCCGGTGGCTTCGCCGACGCCGATCATCTGGGTGACCATCGCCGGGAACACTTTCGTGTCTTTCAGCGGCACCGCGATCGTCTCGCCGCGCTCGATGCTCTTGCGTGTGACCATCACCGCGTCCTCGACGATCGAGTTGCCCGCGGTCTTGGCGGTAATTTCGAGCCCGTCGAGAATCGGCACGCCCGAGCTGATCAGCGTCGACAGCGTGCGGCAGAACCGCGCGACGGCGATCTTCCGCATGATGTTGCCGAGGACCGGGAGCTTCAGCACCGTGCCGTCCACGACGCGCTTCCCCTTGTCGGTCGCGTAGTACTGCTTGAAGCCGTAGGCGGCCAGGCCGACGGCCACCAGGATGAACGGGAAGAACCGGACCAGATTGTCGCTGAGCCCGATGACGATCCGCGTCGGCATCGGCAGATCCGCTCCCAGGCCCGAGAACAGCGCCGCAAACGTCGGAATGACCTTCCACAGAATGACGCCGACGACGCCGCCCGCGATCACGATGACCGCAACCGGGTAGACCATCGCCGACTTCACCTGGCCGGCGAGCTTGACCGCCTTTTCAATGTAGGTGGCGAGACGCTTGAGAATCGTGTCGAGGATGCCGCCCGCTTCGCCCGCCGCGATCATGTTCGTGAACAACGGATCGAAGGTCTTCGGGTGCTTCCGCATCGCGTCCGCGAGCGACTGGCCCGACTCGACGTCCGTCCTGGTCTGGAGAATGACGGCCTGGAAGTTCTTGTCCTCTTCCTGGGTGCCGAGGATGTCGAGACACTGGACCAGCGGCAGGCCGGCGTCGATCATCACGGAGAACTGCCGCACGAACACGGCGAGGTTCTTCGCCGACACCTTCTTGCCGGTCTTCCCGACCTTCTCTTTCTTCGCGGTTTCCGCCTTGGCCGCCTTCGCCTGCGTAATCCGCGTGACGTTGATCTGCTCTCGGCGCAGCGCAGCGGTCGCGGCGTCGATCGTGTCCGCGACCCGTTCGCCGCTGACCGTTTGCCCGGCGCGCGTGCGGCCCGAATACGCAAACGTTGGCATATCTAGTCCTTCGTGCTCACTGACGTTCCAGGTTCCAGCTTCTTCACAGTTCTGAGTTCTAAGTTCTAAGTTCTAACTTCTAAGTTCTAACTTCGCCCCGGCCGTACCGCGGCGGTTCCTGCGGTTCGTCCGAGTCCGGCCCCGGCCACGACGCCCACACCCCGACTGATCATGTCCTGGAGCTCGTCCTTGTTCGACGACGCGGTGATCGCAGTGTCGAGGGTGATCAGCCGCTTCATGTACAGGCTGGCGAGCGACTGGTTCGCCGTCTGCATGCCCAGCTTTTCCTGGCCCGCCTGCATCGAGCCGTAAATCTGGTGAATCTTGTCGTCGCGAATGAGATTCCGGATCGCGGGCGTCGGCACCATGATCTCGAGCGAGCACACTCGCCCCTTGCCTTCGGCGCGCGGCAGCAGCGCCTGACAGACGATCCCTTCGAGCACCAGCGACAGCTGCGTGCGGATCTGCGACTGTTGATTCGCCGGAAAGATATCGATGATGCGGTTGATCGTCTGCGCCGCCGAATTCGTGTGCAGCGTACCGAAGGTCAAGTGCCCGGTTTCGGCGATTTTCAGCGCCGATTCCACGGTTTCCAAATCGCGCATCTCGCCGATGAGGACGATGTCGGGATCTTCGCGCAGCGCCGCGCGCAGCGCGGCCGAGAAGCTGCCCGTATCGCTGTGGACTTCACGCTGGTTCACGAGACAGTTCTTGTGCTGATGGATATATTCGATCGGGTCTTCGATCGTCAGGATGTGCCCGTGACGCTCCGAATTGATCTTGTCGAGCATCGCGGCGAGCGTCGTCGATTTGCCGCTGCCGGTCGGGCCGGTGATGAGGACGAGGCCTCGCGGCCGGTCCGCGAGCGTAGCGAGCACCGCCGGCAGGCCGAGCTCGCCAAAGGCGCGGATCTTTTCGGGGATCAGCCGGTAGACCGCACCGACCGCGCCTCGCTGCTGGAACACGTTGCACCGGAACCGCGCGAGGCCGCGGATACCGAACGAGAAGTCGAGCTCGAGCGCCTCCTCGAAGCGCTTCTTCTGCGCGTCGGTCAGCACGCTGTAGACGAGTTGCTTCGTCTCCGACGCCACCATCGGCGGCAGTTGCAGGCGCTGCAGCTCACCGTCCACGCGAACCTGTGGCGGCGTGTCCGTGGCAATGTGCAGATCGGAGCCCGCTAGGTCGACCGTCATCTTCAGGAGTTCGGGTAGTGTCATATCATTTCACCGTCTCACGGACGACCTCTTCGATCGTCGTCATACCGTCTTTGACCTTGCGCAGGCCGCTCGCGCGCAGTGTGAGCATCCCCTCGTCGATGGCCTTGCGGCGCAGCTCGAGGCCCGAGGCGCCGACCAGAATCAGTTCCTTCAGTTCCTCGCCGACGGCCATCACTTCGTAGAGGCCGACGCGGCCCTTGTATCCAGTGCTGTTGCAGGTCTCGCAGCCGGCGCCCTTGACCGGCGTGACGCTGTTCGCGTCCTCCTCGTTGAAGCCGGCCTGCATCAGCGCCGCCGGCGCCATCGGGTGCGGCTCCTTGCAGTTGGCGCAGACCCGCCGTACGAGCCGCTGCGCGCAGATCAAATGCACGGAGCTGGCGACGAGAAAGGGCTCGATGCCCATGTTCATCAACCGATTGATGGTGCTCGGCGCGTCGTTGGTGTGCAGCGTGGACAACACCAGATGGCCGGTGAGCGCCGCTTTGACGGCGATCTCTGCCGTCTCGAAGTCGCGGATTTCGCCGACCAGGATGATGTTCGGGTCCTGCCGCAGGAACGACCGCAGCGCCGCCGCGAAATTCAGCCCGATGTTCTCCTTCACTTGCACCTGGTTGACGCCGGCAAGGTTGAACTCGACCGGATCCTCCGCGGTCATGATGTTGGTTTCGGGGGTGTTGATCTTTGCGATCGATGAGTAGAGCGTGTTCGTCTTGCCGCTGCCGGTCGGACCGGTGACCAGCACCATCCCCCACGGCCGCGCAATGGCCTCCTCGAACTTGACGAGCGACTCGGATTCGAACCCGAGCTTCGTCATGTCGAGCATCAGCTTGTCCTTGTCGAGGAGGCGGAGCACGATCTTCTCGCCGAACAGCGTCGGCAGCACCGAGACGCGGAAATCGATCTCCTTCGGCTCGCCGCTCTCGTTGTAGCGGATCTTGATGCGGCCGTCCTGCGGCAGCCGCTTCTCGGCGATGTCGAGCTTCGACATGATCTTGACGCGCGAGACGATCGCGTCGCGGTACTTCATCGGCGGGGCCATGATGTTGTAGAGGATCCCGTCGATGCGGTAGCGGACGCGGAGCTCCTTCTCGTACGGCTCGATGTGGATGTCGCTGGCCCCCTTCTGGATGGCCGACATCAGCACGACGTTCACCAGCCGCACGACCGGCGCGTCTTCGCCCTGCCGCGCCAGCGCTTCGGCGCTGATTTCCTGCAGCTCCTCGAGGACCTCGACATCGTCCGCGCCGCCGCCAAGCGACGCTTGCAGCTCCTCGAGGCCCCGGCTGGCCATTTCGAGAGTGCTGCCGCTCGGCGCGCCCGGCGCGCCTGGCTTGCCGCCTTTGCCTGGCGCCGCAGTCCCGGGTTTGCCGCTCGGGTAGTACTTCTCGATCGCGTCGGTGATCGCGACCTCGGACGCGACGACCGGTTCCACCGTGTAACCGGTCATGAACTTGATGTCGTCCATCGCGAAGACGTTGGTCGGGTCCGTCATCGCGATCGTCAAGGTGCTGCCCGAGCGGCTGAGCGGAATCATTTGGTACTTCCGCGCCGTCTCGGTGGGCACCAGTTTGACGATGGTGGGATCGATCTTGAACTGCGCGAGGCTGATGGCCGGAACGCCGTACTGCTTGCTGAGCAAGGCAGTGATCTGCTCGTCCTTGACGAACCCCATTTTCACGAGGTTGTAGCCGAGCTTTCCGCCGTTGCTCTTTTGCTGACCTAAGGCCTGCTGCAACTGCTCGGCGGTTATTAACTTCTCCTTGAGGAGAAGCTCACCTATGCGAACGGCCATGAATGATAAAAGTTACACGAAGTGACAAAATACGTCAATGTTGACCTAAAACGTCAGTCTTAAGCCAAGACCCCAACCCTGACGCGACTCATCCGATCCCCCGGTCAGCTGCCCGTCCACGTACGAGTTGACGTACTTGCCTTGGCGGAATGCCAGGCTCAACCCTCCGCTGACCGACGTTTGCTCGCTGCCGACCATGTTCCTGCTCACGCCGCCTCGAAACCCAAGAACCCGGCGGGTCGTCCACATCTCCGCGCCTGCCGCAACGCGCCTCTGCTCCCCTGCCGCGTTCACGACGGTCACCAGGTCGGCGTCCACCGCCACGCTTCCTGTCCCGATTACGCCCCGCGAGCCCGTGCTCAAGGCGAACCCCGCTCTCGCCTGCCGCTTCAGCGCGAACGCGTCCGCACCCGTGCCGAACGTGGCTTCGGTGACATTTCTCACCGCCAGCCCGACACGGGCCAGGCCGAAAGTGACCATGGCGCCCACGTCCAACCCCGCATGGGTCTCACCAGCGTTCATGGCCTTCAGCGTGGAGCCGACGACGAAGTGGTTGCCCAGGGATTGTCCGACCGTCACGCCGAGCTCGCTGAGGGTGCCTTGATCTTGTCGGATCGCGACAGCCTGTCCTGTAGAGGCTGGCGGCCGCATTTCACTGATTGGCAAGCGGTAATAGCCCACGCCCAGGGCGGGAAAGGCCATCGATACCCCCTTGACGTCGGGGTCGGACCCATGCGTTGGATGGCGGTATTCGAGGATCGTGCTGAAATACGAACCGCCGGCCAGACCGGCCGGGTTCCACCAGGTCGCCGTCGCATCGTCAGCGACGGCCGTGAAGGCGCCCGCCATCCCTTGCGCGCGGATTCCGATCGACTCCGGCGCCTGCGCGTAGGCCGACGTGCCAATCAATACGAAGGACACCAAGGACACAAAGGTCGGAAACGTTCTCTCAGGAAAGGCTCTATGCATAAGAGCCTTACCTTAGTGTCCTTTGTGGCCTTTGTGTTAACGCGACGGTGGGATCAGCGAGGGTTAGCCAACTAGAACAGCGGCGGCCACGACGGTGGTCCAGAGACCTTTCTTGTCGCCGACCGCCGTCTGCGTGACGTTCTGGGTCCGGACGAT
>WNFX01022270.1_pt1 | contig 11351 bp, 8 predicted proteins | sample 5400111 | NCBI WGS metagenome assembly WNFX01 (sample SAMN13153363, study PRJNA577476) | soil metagenome | isolation source: 40 cm soil or saprolite under grassland replicate 1 | place: USA:California | collected 2016-06-15
AGGTCGGGATCAAGCTCGTGTCCGCGAACGGCTGGTCGAAGTGCCGCAGCAGCTCGAGGATCGCGTCGGCCCGCAGCGCCCCTTCGGGCAGGTCGACGGTGACGTGGTGCGTCCCGTAGTGTGTGGCCACCGCATGCGCGCGGGGCGTCTCGTCGTGGCTCGCGTCGGGGAACCGCACGTTGAACGTGGTCGTGCCGTCTCCGGTCGCGTGGTGGCGCGCGGCGACGACGAGCGAAGAGTCGATGCCGCCGCTCAGCAACGCCGCGACGGGAACGTCCGCGACCGACTGGGAGCCCACCGCGTCGAGCAGCGCCGTCGAAACCTCGTCGGCACAGCCATCGAGCGTCCACCGCGCGTTCGGCCGCGCCTGCACCGAGTGGAACGCGCTGAGCCGGGCGCCCCGGGAGTCGATCACCATGATCGTTCCCGGCGCGAGCGCCTCGACGTTCGCGAACCCGGTGGCCGGTTCCGGCACATAGCCGAGGCCCAGGAAATCGTAGCACGCCTGGCGGTCGAGCTCGGGCCGGAAACCCGGCAGGGCCGCGATCGCCTTGATCTCGCTGGCGAACACCCATTGGCCGCCGTGCAAGGCGTGGAACAGGGGCTTCACGCCGAACCGGTCCCGCGCCAGGAGCAGGCGCCGCAGGGTGCGGTCATAGACGGCGAGCGCGAAAATCCCACGCAGCCGCTCGACCATCCGCTCGCCCAGGTCCTCGTAGAGATGCACGAGAACTTCGGTGTCCGACGTGCTGCGGAAGATGTGACCGTGGCCCTCGAGCTCCGCCCGCAGCGCGCGGTGGTTATAGATCTCGCCGTTGAACACCACGTAGACGCTCGCGTCTTCGTTCGGCATCGGCTGGTGCCCTGTGGGCGACAGATCGATGAGGGCGAGACGGCGATGGACCAGCTCGCAATGGGCGTCGCGATACGCGCCCCGTCCATCGGGCCCGCGGTGTGCGAGCAGCGCGTCGGCGCGGGCACTCCATTCGGGTGCCGGCGGCAACCGCTCGGGGTGGAAGCGTCCCGCTATACCGCACATGGACGCGTTGCTCCTTCCCGAACCGCGAGCTGTCCGCTCGCGAAGGCGAGGGCCAGCACCCACCAGAAGGGCTTGTAGGCGACCAAGTTGGTGCTGATGTTCGCGACGAGAAACAGCGCGATCAGCGCGAGCGGCACAATGCCGTAGGGGCTGGTGCGGCCGCGCCATGCCGCGACGACGCAAATTCCGAGGCCGATGAGGAACGGCACCGCGCCCACCAGCCCCAGCGCCGTGAGCAGCTCGAGCAGGAGGTTATGGGCGTCGCGATGCTCGCGGGCCATGTCGGTGGTGCGGGCGGCGACCTCGTATTGGTTGTTGATCGGACCCCACCCGGCCAGCGGCTTCTCGAGCGCCATGTCCACGAGCGACGGCCACAGCTGCTCCCGGCCCGCCAATGTTCCCGTTTCCGCCGTCGCCTCCAGGCGGTTCTTCATCACCGTGGCGGTGAACGCGGCGTACGCCAGCACTCCGAGCGCCAACGCGGTGACGGCCCCATTCCGCAGCCGCACCTTGAGATTGCCGCCGGCCGTGAACATCAGCGCCACCAACCCGCCGCCGAGCGCGAGCAGGCCGCCGCGCGACCCCGTCTCGATGATGGCGGTGCCGATCAACACGCCGATCGGCAGGGCCGCGAGGCGGATTGCTCGTGACGTCCCGCGCCGTCCGTAGGCGAGGCCGAGCAGCGTGACCAGACCAGCGGCCAGGAGGATCGCGCTGAAGTTCGCGTTCTGCCCGAAGGCGGTGACTCGCTCGCCGCCGGTCCACACGGTGTAGGACGTGCGCCCAACGCCGATCATGGGCAACACCGATCGTGCCAGCGCCGAGAACACGTAGCACCACAGCGCCGCGACGCCGACCGCGACGCGGCTGAAGAGGTTGAGACTGGCCCAGCCGACGAGGATGGCCTCGACCAGCACGATGAAATAGTGGCGGACGTCGCCGAAGTTCACCCACCCGTGGAGCAGGCTCGACGCCCCGAAGACCCACAGAAAGCCCGCGAACCAGAGTAGCGCGGAGGGAATGCGTCCGTAACACGCGCGCAGCGCCAGCGGCGTCGAGGCGAGGAACAGCGCCGCCGTCATCGCGGGGATCTCCCACCCGCCACGGTCCGGCATCTCGAAGTTGAACGAGAACACCATGAGATAGAACGCGGCCAACGTGATCCGATTGACGCGCGTCGCGGGGACGGCGCTCGCGAGCGCGGCCCGGGGCGCCGGGCCGGCGATGCCGAGCTGGTAGGCGAGCGGGCTAGCCACGGGCCGTCGCCAGCATCGTGCGCACCCGGCCGAGCACGGTCCCGCGGGCCTCGGCGGGAAGCCCTGCGACGAACGCCACGGCCATCATGATCGCCAGACTCAGGGCCACGCCGGCGGCCCAGCCCAACCAATGGTGCGCCAGCACGCGTTCGCCGGCGGCGGCGGTGGCGCCGAACATCACGAGCATGACGGTCAACGGACGGGCAATGGACCGGACCCGCAGGCGGGCGGGGCGGTGCAGGCACCGGTCCACGAGCAGCGGATACGCGATCGTCTGCACCAACCGGCCCAGCAGCACGCCAAGGCACACGCCGACAATGCCGAGCGATGGCGTGAGGGCGATGGAGAAACCGACGATGGCGACACCGGCGACGGCGGCGACCCAGACGCGGAGGCGGGGCTGCAGCGTCGCGTCCAGGACGTAGGCGTCGGTGCGGACCAGGGCCGTCTGCGCGGTGGCGATCACGATGAGCAGATTGGTCCAGAACCCGGCGTAGTTCTCCGCGCCGACCCAGAGCGTCAGGAAGGACCGGTTCCACAGGAGGATCGTGGCTCCCACGGCAGTGACGAAGAGCCACGTCAGGTTCATGATCTCGGCCCGGAGGCCCGCCGCCCACGCATACTCGCCGCGTCCGATCACGCCCCCCAGCCCAGGCATCGCGGCGCCGGTCGTGAAGACGTGGAGCCCGAGGGCGATCCGGCCGGCGTAGCCGGTGAGGACGTAGGTCGTGACCAGCGCCGGCGACACGACCATGCCCAGGATGATCACGTCGCTGGCAATGGCGAGCTTCGCGACCACTTCGCCGATCGCGATCCAGGCGCTCATCCCGAGCAGGGCCCGCACATCGTGCGCCGAGGGCCGCGCCACTCCGAAGGACGTCACGTAGTGCTTCACGAGAATCCAGAAGCAGACGCCGGTGATCGCCACCAGCGCCACCTGGGCTCCGGCCACTCCCACCAGTCCGAGTCCGGCGAAGATCGCGCCGGCGGTGAGCAGGCCCCCGATCACGTTGAGCCCGGCCTGAAACCCCATGCGCTTGTAGCCGAGGTTCATGCCGCGCAGCACGGACTCGGGCACCGAGGAGAGCCCGCCGAGCAACAGGCTGACCAGGAGCGCCGCGCTCGCGACTCGGACGGTCGTGTACAGGGCCGGGGGCACCTTCGTCACGAGCGGCGAGAGCCACACGAGGACGCTGCCGAGCCCGGCGAGGAGCGGCGAGAACAGCAGCCAGACGACGAGGGCGCTGCCCACGGCGCGACGATGCTCCAGCGGGTCGGTCGCGGCCTGCTTCGTGGCGATGACGAGGCGCAGCGCTTCGGTCGGGCGCCCGTCGGCCGCGGACATGTAGCCGATCAGCCGGTTGAGCATCTCCCACACGCCGAACAACTCGCGACCGAGGCGGCTCACGAGCAGCGGCGTGACAACGAGGCCAACCCCGAGGCGCGCCGCGTAGTCGAGCAGCGACTGCATCGCGTTCAGCGACGCTCGCTTGGTCAGCGTCGCCGGGACAGGCACGGCGGGCGCGGCGGCGGGAGGGGAGGCGAGCGCGGCCGCGTTAGTCTGCATGGACGGTGTCCTGGCAAGCGGCGAGGACCCGGTCCGCGAGCTCCTCCGGAGGCGCGCCGTTGCTTTCGAGCGAGATCACCTTTGGAGCGCGTTCCCCGGCGGTCAGGCCGGCGATCACCCATGCGTACGCGGACCGATACGCGGCCGCGAACTCGTGGAGCTCCTTGTCGGAGCTCTCTTTGAGGGGATGGTCCTTGTCGCGCGAGCGGAGGCGATCGACCAGCAGGGGATCGGCCCCGTCGAGCAACACGATCACGTCGAGGCGCGCCGCCCAGTGCGCCAGGACCCCGCGCCACCACGTATCCCGGCGGCCGTCGCGGAAGCAGGGATGTCCCAACACGCGAAACCACGCGAACGCAAACACCGGGCCCTCGTCCAGCACGACGACGCTCCGGTCACCCTCGGGAACGCGGCGCAGGAACTGGTCCAGGGCGTCCAGGCGGATGAGCTGTTCCGTTTCTTCCCAGGGCAGCCAGCGCGCCGCTCCGATGAGGGCGCCGATGGCGGGCAACGCTCGCACGGCGCTCGCGGCGTAGAGCGGGCGAGGCAAACCCCAGATGCTCGTGGTCACGACCTGCGCGCGCTCCGTCAGCAAGCGCGACACTGTGGATTTCCCCGAACCGGCGGGCCCCGCCACTTCGACGACGAATCGCGGCACTCCCTACACCTCCGCCCACAGGAGCGCGCGCAAATCGACGAGCACCTCCGGCAGCGACCGTCCGGCATCCACGAGGTGAGCGCCGGTCTCAGACCAGTCCGTTTCCCAAATGATCCGGGACCGGGTCCGCACGTAGGCCGCCGGCTCATCGGTCTTGCGCCGTACCGCGATCTCCGGCTTCACCATCAACACGATGATCACGTCGGGTTTCGTGATCTTGTCGTAGTACCGCTGCTCCGCGCGGATCAGGGCGCGTGCCAGAGAGGAGGCGGGGCGCCCGTCGCGCCCGCGTTTGAAGAGCTGCGGAATCTCGGGTCCAACGAGCTTGCGGTTTTGCGCCACCGGGTAGCGCTCACACAGCGCGATCCCGCCGGCATCGGCGAAGCGCCGCGCGCGTGCGAAGAGGTGATAGCGATCTCGTGCGGTGCACACGTGGCGCAGCAGATCGAGCACGCCGGTCCCGTCGGTGCCACCGAACGCGCGCCGCGCTTTCCGGAGGCCGCCAACGAGGAGTGTCGTGAGCGACCGGGGCGGGCGGCCCAAGTGGGCGGTGGTGACCTCGAAGGGCACGCCGAGCCAGCGCGAGAGTTCCGCGTTGCAGGTGGATTTGCCGGCGCCATCGCCGCCGAGCAGCGCCACCACCCGGCCGCCCGAGGCCGGATTCAGTCCGCGCCGCCGCGGCAGCAGCCCGAGGCCGCGCCCGATCCGCCGGACGAGCAGTCCGAAGGGCGGGCGGGAGGCGTGCGCTTGGAGGCGCCGCTCGAGCCCGCGACGCAACCAGAATCGTGCCCAGCGTGAGGTCCCCGGGTGCAGCGACCCCACATCGACGGTCGGCATGAGATCCGCCAGCCGTGCGACGAGCAGCTCCCGATCGACCTGGCGGAGCAGGTATGCGAACTCCGGCTCCACACCCGCGAGCCATCTGGGGTGGCGCCGCGCGAGCAGATCCCGGGGACTGTAGCGCTGCACCGTGCGCAGCACGAAGATGATGAACTCCAGCTCGGGCGTCGGAACCGGGAACGGCTGACGGGGGACGGCCGTCTCGAGGACGGCGCGCTCCATGGCCAGCCGGTAGACGGTGGTCCAGTACCCTCCAACGACCAGGCGGCGGTGGACGTGCACGTGCACGAGACGGCCTTTGGGGGCGTCGTACCCGATCCAGCTCCCCGTGCCGGGGAACTCGGCTTCCGGCGGCGGGACGGCCTGCTTGAAGCCCAGGCGGGCCAGCACGGTCTGCAGGCGCTCCGCCCAAACGGGATCGACGAGCAGGTCGACGTCCCCGGCGCCGCTTTCCCAGCGGGTCCGCTTCCAGTGCCCCTTCCATTGGCAGTAGACGACTCCGGCGGCGTCGAGCGACTCCCCGAGTCGCTCGAGCAGCGACGGCGCTGCCGTCGCCGGCTGGGGATCCCGCATCTGGAGCGTCATGCTGTCATCCGGGCGGCGCCGCGTTCATTCATGATGCCCCGTGCGTCATTCAGCTCCGGCGGCAGCGGGAACTCGCGGCGCCCGAGCAGCGCCGTGCCGAGCATCCACGCGGTTCGCCCGATGAGTGCGAGATCGTACCTCAATGACGATCGGCGCACGTAGACGATGTCCAGCGCCAGTTTGAGCGGCAACAACCGCTCGCCGTAGCAACCCTCCGAGTCGCTCGCGTCGAGCTGCGCCTCGCCGTGCGTGTACGCGTAGAGGCTGCCCGGACTCGTGAGTCCCGGCGCGACGCGGAGCGTCTCGTGGTCGAGCGGCGTGTAGAACCGCGCCACCATCCGGGGGTCCTCGGGTCGCGGGCCGACGATCGCCATGTCGCCGCGCAGGACGTTGTACAACTGCGGCAGCTCGTCGACCTTCGTGCGGCGCAGCAGGGCGCCGAACGGGAAGACTCTGGGGTCATTTTTCGCGGTGATGGCGGTGGGATACTGCCCCGGCCGCATCGTGCGGAGTTTGAACATTGTGAACACGCGAGTGTGCAAACCGACGCGCTGCGCGCGGTAGAGAATTGGGCCGGGCCCCGCGAGCCGGATCCCGACGGCGGCGACGGCGAGTACGGGGGCGGCGGCGACGAGCGCCACCGCTGCGAGGAACACATCGACGACGCGCTTGACGGTCACGCCCGGAAGCTCCGCACGATGTCCAACACCGCCTCGATCACGTCGCTCACGTCGTGGTCGGTCAGCCCGGGGTTGAGCGGCAGGCTCAACATGCGCCGGAAGTTGTCATAGGCGACTGGAAAGCTGCCCGGCGTAAAGCCGTACTTGTCGCGGTAGTACGGATGGATGTGAATCGGGATGAAATGCACCGACGTGCCGATGTTCCGGTCAGCGAGCTCCTGGATGAAGCGGTCTCGCCCGATCGTCAGCGCGTTGTCGCGCAGGCGTAGCACGTAGAGGTGCCAGGCGTGCTCCACGTCCGGGCGCGTCACGGGACGCTCGAGGGCGGGCTCGCCCGCGAAGGCACGGTCGTACTCGCTCACGACCGCGCGACGCCGCGCCTGAAACTGCGCGAGCTTGCGCAGCTGCCACAGCCCGAGCGCCGCCTGGATGTCGGTCATGTTGTACTTGAAGCCAGGGACCAGGACCTCGTAGAACCAGCTGCCGCCCTTGTCGTAGCGCTTCCAGGCGTCGCGGCTCATGCCGTGCAGACTGATCACCCGCGCCCGCGTCAGGAACTCCGCGTCGGCCGTGAGCATCCCGCCTTCGCCAGTCGTGAGATTCTTCGTGGCGTAGAAGCTGAAGGCGACGGGATTGCCCTCGCTGCCGATGGGTCGCCCCTTGTAGCAGGCCGGCAACGCGTGGGCCGCGTCTTCGACCATCGCGCAGCCTTGCGCCCGGGCCAAGGCGCGCAGTGCGTCGAGGTCGGCCGGGTGACCGGCGTAGTGCACGGGCAAGATCGCGCGGGTGCGCGGCGTGATCGCCGCCGCGACCTGGTGCGGGTCGATGTTGAGCGTGTCCGGCTCGACGTCCACCAGTACGGGTCGCGCGCCGACGTGCTCGATCACGTTCACGGATGCTGTGAACGTCATTGGCGTTGTGATGACCTCATCGCCCGGGCCGATCCCCAGTGTCTTGAGCGCGGTGTGCAAGGCTGCCGTGCAGGAATTGAGCGCCAACGCCCCCGGGGCTCGCAGAAAAGCCGCGAACTCGTTCTCGAACCGCTTCGTCTTCGGTCCCGTGGAGATCCACTGCGAGCGGAGGGTGTCAACAACCTCCTGGATCTCCTCCTCGCCGATCGTCGGCGGAGAGAAGGAAAGGAAGTCGCTGCGCTTGGGTGGTGCCGAGCCGGCGGTGATGGTGCAACTCCCTGGGCCCGGGGCCCGATGTCGGAAAATGGAAATGCGGGTCGCCCGCACTGCGTTGCAAACGCAGGTCACGTGCGCGGACGCTCCGCTTCGTTGACCGATTGTGGGAGAAGCACTTAGCTCCGAGTGCCGGGTTTCGCTCGTCCCCTGCTGCCACGTCGACGTTACAGATGTGCGTGACGGTTGCGACGATCGGCACGCGCGGGAAGCTCGGGTTGCAAGCTCATGGGTGTATCTGCCCGTGGCGGCACGCGTTGCATCGCTGGCTGCCGGGGGTCCCCGCGGTACCTGGCTTGCAATCGCTGAGAGGGCTGAAGGCTTACCGTTCCCCTCAAGAGCTGGACGCAACTACATGGCGAGTAATGCAACGCTACCTCCTAATCAACCGGCCCTGGCGCCGTTCCAAACCGGGCTCCCGGCGGCCGCGGCACCCGCGCCGATGGGCGATTGGGGTCGCGTGTTCGCGGCGGCCCGCCGCTATAAGGTGTTGATTGCCAGCGTCACCGTGGTCGGCTCCTTGGCCGGCCTGGTCATTGGGAAGTTCCTCAAGCCCGTCTACCAAGCGCAGGCCACGATCTGGATCCAGTCATCGGAGCAGGATCACGATCGTGGTCATGGCGATCAGGGGCCGATCCAAAGCGCCCAGCTGCTCGGCACCTCGGGCGGCTGGCTCGATCTGATCAGATCCCATGTCGTGTTGAACGACGTCGTTCGCGAGGCGCGGCTGTACCTCGCGCCGAAGTCGCCGGCCGACTCGGCGGCGCTGGCGACGCTGATCGTGCGCGGGGAGGTTCGGCCCGGTACCTATCGGCTCGAGGTGGATCAGACCGGGCAGCACTTCACGCTGAAAGACGTCGCGGAGGACGCGGTGCTGCAACAAGGCAGCGTCGGCGACTCGGTCGGCGCGCTGCTGGGGCTGGCGTGGGTGCCGCCCGCAGGCACGCTGCCACCCGGGGCCGTGATTCGCTTCACGGTGACCGCGTTGAGCGACGTGGCGTTGGAGCTCTCGCAGGCCTTGCGGATCCGGGCCACGGCGGACGGCTATTTCGTTCGTCTGGAGCGACGCGGTCACGATCCGGTCCTCATCACGACGACGGTGAATGCGGTGGCGGACCGGCTCGTGGCGGTGGCCGCGGACATGAAGCGCGAGCGGCTCACTGAGCTGTCGTCAATCCTGCGCGAACAGCGCGACCGCGCCCAGGCCAATCTGCGCGGCGCGGAGGCCGCCCTGACGCAGTTCCGCGTGCACCATGCGGTGCGCGCGTCGGAGGGCCCGGCGCAAGGTCCCGACGGTCGCCGCATCACGGCCGACCCCACGTACGCGAGTTATGTGGACCTCCAGGTGGCCATGGAGGGGCTGGCCCGCGACCGCGAAGCGATCACCCAGGTGGTGACACGGGCGAGGGACGGGGGCGTCCCCGTGGATGAGCTCACCATGATCGGCGCGGTACAGCGCTCCTCGGCGCTGTCAGCGGCGCTGAAGGAGCTCGCGGACCGCCAGGCGGAGTTGCGCGTCCTCCGCTTCCGTTACGCCGACACGCACCCGCCGGTGCGCCGGCTGGCGCAGCAGGTGGACACCCTCGCGCGGTTCGTGATTCCGGAGCTCGGTGGCGCCCTGGTCGCCGGCCTGGCCGCCCGGGAGCACGCCCTGCAGCAACGCATCGACTCGATCGCGGGCGACCTGCGTGGCGCGCCCCCCGTCGCCCTGGAGGAGGTCCGCCTGTCGCGCGACCAGGCCAACGCCACGGAGCTGTTTTCTGCCCGACGTCCGCATCCTCGAACACGCGATCCGGCCCACGCGGCCCGTCGTCAACGCGACGCCCCTGGTGCTGTTACTCGCCGTGATTGCGAGCTTCGGCGCGGGCGTTGGCGGCTCGGTGCTGCTCGATCGCGCCGATCCCACGATCCGCGATCCGCTGCACATCACGCGCACGATGGGGCTCTCGATTCTCGGCGCCGTGCCGCACGTGCACCGCGGCAACGGGAATGGGCGCGCGCGCGCGGACGCCGACGGCAGCGAAGCGGTCGAGGCGCTGCGGGGCATCCGCCTGAACGTGCAGCACGCCTACGGCGCTGCCGGGCCGCTGCTCCTCACCGTCACCAGCCCGGGGCGCGGCGACGGCAAGTCCTTCGTCACGTCGAATCTGGCTCTGGCCTTCGCGCAGGTGGGATACCGCACGCTGCTGATCGACGGCGACGTCCGCTGCGGCGCGCTGCACCGCCTCCTGAAAGCCGCCCGCCGCCCGGGGCTCACCGACGTGCTGGCGAATGACGTGACGCCAGACCAGGTCGTGCAGAGCACGCCCTACGCGCACCTCTCCTTTATCGGCGGTGGCTCGCGCCTGCATCGCGGCCCCGAACTGCTGTGCTCCGAAGCGTTGCCCCGCTTGATCACCGCGATGCGACCGCATTACGACGCGATCCTCGTGGATAGCCCACCGCTCGCCGCCGGCGTGGATGCGAGTGCGCTGGGCGCCGTCACGGGAAGCATACTGGTTGTGCTGCGCACGGGCGTCACGGACCGCATGATCGCAGAGGCGAAAGTGGAGCTGCTGCGGAGCCTCCCCATCCGCATGCTCGGGGTGGTGCTGAACGATGTGCGCCGCGGGGCGGCGTACAGCTACTACGCGTATTCAGTCGAGGGATACTCGACCCGTCAGGAGGACCCCGACGGCCGGGCCGGGACTCTGCTTTCGGGACGCGTTTGACGGTCCTCGCGTGTGTCCTCGGTGACTGCGACCTGCTGCGTTCCCTGAGGCTCGCGGGCATCCCGTGCGTCGTCGCGGCGGCGCCTGGCCAACCGGTGCGCTATTCGCGCTTCGCCCGAGCGGTGCTCGACTGGGCGGATGCGTGGGAGCAGCCGGAGGAGCTGCTGCAGCTGCTCGAGCGCTTCGCCGCCACGCAGGCCGAGCCCCCAGTCCTGTTCTACGAAGAGGACCGGGAACTGCTGCTCATCTCTCGCCACCGGGAGCGCCTCAGTCGGCACTTCCGCTTCGTGATGCCCGACCGCGTCCTGGTGGAGGATTTGGTCGACAAGGGCCGCTTTCAAGCGCTGGCCCAGCGACTCGACCTCCCTGTTCCCGCGGCGCGCGTGCTGGATCCGTCCAGGGATGCGGTGCCGCTCGACCTCCAATTTCCGGTGGCGCTGAAGCCCATCATGCGACGGGGCGACCAGTGGATGCCGATCGGCGGCGCGGCCAAGGCGCTGCGTCTCGACACGCCGCTCGCGCTGGTGTCGGCTTGGCCGCGCCTCGCACGGGCGGGGATTCCGGTCTTGCTGCAGCAGCTGATTCCTGGTCCGGAGACGCGCATCGAGAGCTATCACGTGTACGTCGACGAGCACGGCGAAACGGTCGGCGAGTTCACCGGGCGGAAGATCCGCACGTGGCCTCCCGCCTATGGCGACAGCACGGCGCTCGAGATCAGCGACGCGCCGGAGGTCACGACCCTGGGGCGCGACCTGGTCGGCCGGCTCGGCCTGCGCGGCGTCGCCAAGTTCGATTTCAAGCTCGCGCGCGATGGCCGGCTGTACCTGCTCG
>WNFX01006256.1_pt1 | contig 11350 bp, 11 predicted proteins | sample 5400111 | NCBI WGS metagenome assembly WNFX01 (sample SAMN13153363, study PRJNA577476) | soil metagenome | isolation source: 40 cm soil or saprolite under grassland replicate 1 | place: USA:California | collected 2016-06-15
ACCCACAGGTCCAGCGTGACGAGGAACTGAGCGGTCGATACCACCGCGAGCACCGCCCACCGTCGCCGGCCGGTTCCCGGGTTTTCAGCCCGCGGCGCGCGTGTCGCCGTACCCGCGGCCTCCCGGGGTGATCGGCCATCGCGCTCGCCGGCAGCCAGTAGCAACTGCCGAGCGAACAGGGCTGCTGCTCGAGGCATCTAGTCTCCTTCAGGTGTGCAATGTGACCGGCGCATGGCCAATCCACCTCGCCGGTCGCGGTCGCGTTGGCAGGCCCACCCCGCGGCCGCTGTTTGGGAATCCATGACGGCTGCCGCGGGGTTGCGTCGCTTATCAGCGGTCTATGGGCGGGCCTCGTAGACGATGTTGAACGGCGTCTCGGCGACCCGGCGGAATGCTGAGTACCCGGCGTCCGTGGCGAGCCGCCGTATCGGCTCTTCACCGGCCTGAGCGCCGAGGGAGTAACCGCCTTCCTGGGACAGTGCGTTCGGCACGCACAGGAAGGTGGAGAACGAGTAGTAGACCCGCCCCACGGGGTTGAGGTTGTCGGTCACGTTGCCGCCAGCTTGGGGCTCGACGACCATCCAGGTGCCGTCCGCTGAGAGCATCTCCCGGATGTGACGGGCCGCGCCGAGCGGGTCGCCCATGTCGTGCAGGCAGTCGAAGCTGGTCACCAGGTCGTACGGGCCGCCGCCGAAGGTCTGCGCCGACGCGACCTCGAATCTGACCTGGCCGTCCAGGCCCGCGTCGGCGGCACGCTTGCGCGCTTGGATGATGGACTCTTCGTGGTAGTCGGAGCCGGTGAAGGTCGACTCCGGGAAGGAGCGCGCCATCAGTGTCGTGGACGCGCCGTGGCCGCACCCGATGTCGGCGACTTTGGCATCGGCGTTGAGCTTGGCCTCGACGCCGTCGAGAGCCGGGAGCCAGCCGGTGACCAGGTTGGCGGCATACCCGGGCCGGAAGAAGCGCTCACAGCCGGAGAACACCTCCTCGTCGTGCTCGTGCCATCCGACGCCCTCACCGGTGCGAAACGCCTGGATGACCTTCTGCTCCGACCGCAACGCGCCGAGCGCGAACTCAAACGCGCCCGGCGCGAAGACGGCGCCGTCCGGGTCGGCGAGGGCGAAGGCCTGTTCTGGTGTGAGCGAGTACGCTCCGGTCTCCGAGTCGTATTCCACGTAACCGCCCGCCGCCTGGCCGCGCAGCCACTCATCGACGTAGCGGGTGGCGGTACCGGTGCGCGCGGCGAGCTCGTGGGGCAGCATCGGCTGCCCGGCGAGCGGGCGGTAAAGGCCCAGCCGGTCGCCGACGAGCACATTGCCCGCCGCCATTGTCGCGCCGAGGTCTCCCACGAATTTGTGCAGGAACTCCATCAGCTTGTCTTGATCGATTGCCATCTGTACCTCCGTTGAGCGGCCTGACCAGGTGCTCGGTCAGGCCGGGTGTATTCGGCCTGACTCCAGAGGTATGCCGCCGGGCAGCGGCCGGGCATCGGTAGCGGCTACTGAGATGAGCGGGCTGGACTACCGGTTCTCGGTGTCGAGGACACCGAGATCAGCGGCCCGGGCAGCGGCCTCGTGCCGGTTGGCCGCGCCGACCTTGTCAAGCACAGCGGCGACGTGACTGTCGACCGTGCGCACCGAAACCACCAGCTGGCTGGCGATCTGAGCGTTCGTGTAGCCCCTGCCGAGCAGGCGCAGCACGTCGATCTGCCGGGCGGTCAGGCCAGCCGGGTTGACCCTCGTTTCGCCCAGCGGCCCGCGCGGGATGCGGGTCACGCCGAGCGCGCGCAGCCGCCTGCGGACCACGGTGGCCAGTGGCTTGGCGTCAAGCTCGTCAAGCATCTCAAGCGCCGTCAGCAGCTGCTGCTTGTCGGGGCTTTCCGCCAGTGCCGCGGCGTGCTCGTACGGGCATCCCGCGGCCTCCCAGAGCGCCGCGGCCTCCCGCCACCGGCCCGCCGCCTGCACCGCGTACGGGTGGTCCCCCTCCGGCTGGACGCGCTGCCCCGCCTTGGCCAGCCAGTAACCAAGCTCAGCCTGGTGCACCCGGTCACCCAGCCGCCTGGCCTCCTGGTACACCGGTGCGGCAATGTCGCGCACCCGGCCGTGGTCTCCGCCAAGCCAGGCATCCTCCGCCCGCGCGGCCGCGGCCGGGCCCATCCGCTGCAGCTCATCGATCTGCACCGCCAGCTTCCACGCCGACAAGAGCAGCGAGCTAGCCCCCGGCTGCCCGCGCCGGGCCCGCACCCGGCCCAGCACGGTCAGCGCCGGGCATCTTGCCGCCAGGTACGCGTCCGTCAAAGCGCTGGCGGTGCGGACGGCCTCCTCCCATGAGCCCCGGGCGAACTCCAGCCGCGCCCGCTCAACCTGCATGTAGGACAGGTAGCCGAAAAACTCGGAGTCCTCGGCGAGCTTCATGCCCGCGGTCAGGTAACGCTCGGCCTCGTCGAGGCGGCACCAGTCGAGCAGTATCCAGGCCAGGTTGATGTACGCACGGCAGGCGTCCTCAACCTCGCCCGCCTCCAGGGCAACCCGGAGCGCCTCTTCTATGGTGGGCTGGCCAGCAGGATCGCCGAGATGCCAGCGGGAGATGCCGATGTTCGTCAGCGCGTGTGAGGTGATCGCCGCATCGCCCACCTCGCGGGCGAGCGCGGCGGCGCGCTCACCGTAGGCGATGCTTTCGGCGGGGCGGTGAGCGAGCACGCACAGCTGGGATTCGTTGCTCAGCGCGAGCGCCAGCAGGCGGCTGTCGCCGGCCCGCTCCAGCACTTCGACCGCCTCCCGGCCGGCGTACTCGCCGTTCGCGCAGTCGCCTGCCATCCAGTACATCCGCGCCAGCCATCGCAGGCTGGCGCCGAGCTGGGCCAGATCCCCCAGTGAGCGGTTCAGGTCAACCGCACACCGTTCGGCTCCGATCGCCTTGTCTATCGCTCCGGTCGTGTAGCACTCGATCGCATACTGTGCGAGCAGTTCGGCCCGCTCACCGGGGGGAAACCGGTCTTCGTGGTCGAGCACAAGAGCGAAGTGGGCGACGGCCTCGCGGTGCGCACCAGCGCGGGCCGCCTCCCGCGCGGCGGCCGGGCCATAACGAACTATGGCGTCTACGTCACCTGCTTGCGCCGCGTGATGAACGATCCGGGCCACGTCATACCCGTCGTGGTCTACCAGGGCGGCGAGCACTCGCTGGTTCAGCGCCATCAGCCGCGCTGCCGGCAGCGAGCCCGCGATGGCACGGCGGGTGAGTTCGTGCCGGAAGGAGATCCTGCTCGTGGACACCATCAACAGGCCACGTCGCTCGGCCGCCGTAAGCGCGGCTACTCGGCCGGGGCCGGTGTCGGGCACGAGCACATCGACCAGCCAGCGATCAAGCGCGGACGGGACGACCGCCAGCTGCTCAATCACGTCTTGAGTAGAAGGGTCCAGGCTCCGGACCCGTGCCAGCACGGCATCGGCGATCGTGGGCGGAACATGCTCGCCCTGCGCCGAGGCGAGCAGCTCCTGGACGAAGAACGGATTCCCGGATGTCAGCGCGAACAGGTCATGCGCGGCGACGGAGCTTCCCGCGCTGAGCTCCCGTACGGCTCGCTGCGACAGCCGGCGCAGCGGCAGATGCCGGACATGGTCGCTGCGGGATGCCTGGCCCAGCAGGCCGTGCAGCGGGTGCTCGCGGCTCAGCTCGTCGTCGCGGTAGGTGAGGACCAGGACGGCCGGCAGGTCGGCGATCCGCCGGATGAGGTAACGCAGCGCGTCAAGTGTTGCGTCGTCAGCCCAGTGAACGTCCTCAATAACCAGAACGGTCGGATGCTCGGGCCAGGTCAGTTCGGCGCGCAGGGCGGCGAATACGCGGTCGCGGTCGCTGCCGTCGGTCACGGCGCGGCTGAGCTCGGTTCCTACGCTGGCCGCAAGGTCGCGGAACGGGCCCAAGGTTCGCGGGGTCGCCAGATCATCGCAATAGCCGACGAGCATCCTGCCCTCGGCGGGCAGATGGGAGCGCAATGCCTCGACCAGGCTGGACTTACCGATCCCCGCCTCGCCCATGACCAGCGCAACGGACCCATGCCGGCCGGCGGCCGCCTGCACGGCATTGGCGAGCACCGACAGTTCGGTGTCGCGCTCCAGGATCCCCCGTCGCATACCGTGATTGTAAAAGGATGGCAAACTTGTGAACGCGCTGCGAGGCGCGGTTATGATGCACCCTCCGGTCAGTTCGCCCGCCGCGCAGCCATGGGCTGACGGTCGTCCGCAACAAGGGCGGTGCTGTCCGGAGTTCCGGCCGTGCCGTTGAGCAGAGCCTGAGCGTTCAGCAAGGCCCGCAGCCTAAGCCCCGCCCGGTAGCTACGGCTACCCCTGCCGCCCGCCGTCGATGCCCGGCCACCGGCCGCGCGTATCCGGGTCTGAGACTGTTTCACCTGCTCGGCCTCGGTGTAGCCGGACTGTTCCCGTGGAACCAGCGGGACCTCGTAGACCACGGCGGCGGACTCGCGGCCGACAAGCTCCGCCCCTACAGTCCGTGCCAGTCCAGCCATCGCCACATTGTCGGCCGCGACCAGTGCGGTGAACCGGCGGATACCTTCCTCGCGGGCACGCTCAGACAGTTGAGCCACCAGTTCGGTGCCGAGTCCGCGGCCTTGCCATTCGTCTACGACGGTGACGGCTAGTTCGGCTGTCTGTGAGTCTTCAAGGGACCGGACGTAGCGGGCGACGCCCACGCCGCGCCCGTTGGCACGATCCACCGCGCCGAGCGCCTCATGGTCGTGATGGTCGATCTCGGTGAAGTAGCGCAACTCCGCCGGTGACAGTTCGTTCTTTGTCGTCAGGAACCGCATCTGGCGCGAGCGGGCACTCAACCGGGCGAAGCCGTCGGCCAGGAGCGGGGCATCAGCGGTCCCGACCGGCCGTATCAGCACCTCTGATCCGTCGCGCAGCACTGCCGGCTTGCCCCTCGCCGCATAGTGCGGTCCGGACCGCCAGCCGGGCAACAGCCAGGCGGCCAGCTTGTGAATCGGCCGTCGGCGGGCGGCGGGCATGCCAGGCCACTGCCGGTGCGACCGCGCTTGCCTGGCCCGGCGAGCGGCCTCGGCTTCGGCCAGCAGGTCCCGGACCCGCTCGGACGCCAGCGCGGCCTGGATATGGTCATTGATCACTTGGATGCTCCTCAAAGCTGGTCACTCGGCGAATGTGTCGCCGAATCCAACTTGAGGCAGAGGGCGGCTGGCGGGCATCGGCAACAGCTACGGATTCCGGAGGTGCGGCTACCGATTCTGGGGATTTGCGCTACCGATTCCGGCCTCCGCAGCTGGATCCTGTGCCCGGCGGCGTCAACTTGATCACCAGCGCCAGCAGCATTAAAGGAGTCCGGGCGAACAGGTGGGAGGTTCCGCGGCGTGTCCCCAGCCTGCGATAGAGGGACTACCGCTCCTCGGCGGTGATCCACATCTCCGGGTGGGCTGGCTTGGCAGCCGCCAGAACGTCGGCATGCCTGGCGCCGCCCGACCACATCAGCGACGAGCGCCGCGACAAGCTCAGCCAATCGAGTCTGCGGATATTCGGCGAACGCGCAAGGGTTGCCCCCGGCACGCTTCGGCGGCGTGCGTGCTTGTGTTCAGGGCCGTCCAGGGCGTCCGTGACCAGGCACAACAGTTGCGGCTGATCCGGGCGGCGGGACCGTACGCGGCTCGTAACTGAGACCAATAAATGAGACCAGGGGAGCGCGAAGCGCCCGCCTGTCGGCTGCCAAGACCGGTGTTCTTGCAGGTCAGTGGCGGTGGAGGTGGGATTTGAACCCACGGAAGACTTGCGCCTTCACACGCTTTCGAGGCGTGCGCCCTCGGCCACTAGGCGACTCCACCGCGGCTGAGCCTACCCGACCCGCCGGGCCGTCAGGCCCGGCGCTGGGCGAAGAACTCCCGCAGCATGGCCCCGCACTCCTCCGCCAGGATTCCCCCCACCACCTCGGCGCGGTGGTTGAGCCTGCGGTCGCGCAGCACATCCCAGAGCGAGCCCGCCGCGCCCGCCTTGGGGTCGGCCGCCCCGTACACGACCCGCGCGATCCGGGCCGCCACCACCGCGCCGGCGCACATGGTGCATGGCTCGAGGGTGACCACCAGGGTGCAGCCGTCCAGATGCCAGGACCCGAGCGCGCGGCCCGCCGCCCGGATGGCGACGATCTCGGCGTGTGCGGTGGGGTCGGCATCCGATTCCCGCTGGTTGTGCGCGCGGGCCAGCAGCGCACCGTCCGGGCCGAGGACGACCGCCCCGACCGGCACCTCGCTGCGCGCCGGCCCGGGAACAGCCGCTTCCGCCAGCGCCTCCCGCATCGCCGGCTCGAAAGACGCGCGGAATCCGGTGCTCACGCGGTGAGGCTACCGCCCGAGCGCCTCGTCCAGGGCCCGGTCCAGGGCGTGGCCGAACCCGAGCTTGCGGGCGATGATGGCGAGCGCCTCGTCGGGGAACAGGTCCAGGTTGCCGGCGAGCATCCCCAGGTCCATCTCGTCGATGCCGAGGTCGGCGAAGATGGACAGGTCGCCGGCGGGCAGCACCTGGTCGAGATCCTCGTCATCGGGCAGCTCGATCTCAAGGTGGCCGATGACCTGGCGGGCGAGCGGCCAGTCCAGCGCCGCGGTGAGGTCGGACAGGAATACCGCCACCTGCCCGCCGATGGCCCGCAGCGCTACGAAGAAATCGTCGCCGACCGCCACCAGCCCGAACGTCCCGCCGATGCTGGGCTGCTGCCGCAGCGCCTGGATCAGCCCGGCGAGATCCTCGGTGAGCGCCGTTGGCAGGACGTCCGCCTCCCAGGCATCGTCCTCCTCGCGGTAGACGATGACGGCAACGTCGTCGCTGCCGGTGTCCGTCATCGCCGCTCCATCGGTGGTGTCGCCAGGAACGAAATGCTGTCAGATCCCTCGCCGCCGTGTCCCGCTAAATCCCGGGTCGGCGCCGCGGCCACCAGGTACATCCCTAACATCACTTATGGTAATCGAAGTAACGGTCCGTCACCTATAGTTCAGGTCACGACTTGCGGGCCGGCCGGCGAGGGAGAACCCGTCGCCCGCCCGGGAGAGGTACCGTGTCCTTGCTGTTCACGGCCGTTGGTGAAGAGATCACCCTAAGCTAAGCTGGGTTGACTGACCGGCACACGGGCTTCCGGGAGCTGATCATGAATGCTAAGAAGGTCATCACCTGGGCTGTTGTCATCTTTCTTGCGTGGTTCCTGATCACGAACCCGCAGGGCGCAGCCGCGGCGGTGACCAACCTCCTGAACGCTCTCAAGGGAGTGGGGAACTCACTGGCCACGTTCTTCACCTCATTGTGATCATGTGAGGCGGCGGGCATGAGGCTGGTCTCCTCGGGCAACAATCCCCCGCGCCACGTCGACAAGTACCTGTTGCTGCACGAACGCGAGCATCAGGTGATTACGGTGCGTATGCACCCGGCCGTGCTGGTGGCACCGGTGGCGATCGCCCTGGCCGGGCTGATCGCCGCGGTGGTGCTGAACGGCAGCGTCCTGAAGCAGCAGCACGTCCTCATGGCGATCGTCTGGATCGGCTGGCTCGTCCTGTTCCTGCGGGCGCTCTTTCTGGCCGCGACCTGGTCGATAGAGTACTTCGTGGTCACGTCGCAGCGGATGATCCTGACCTCCGGGCTGCTGACCCGCAAGGTCGCCATGATGCCGCTGAACAAAGTGACCGACATGAGTTTCCAGCGGTCCCTCGGCGGGCGCCTGTTCGGGTATGGTGAGTTCATCCTTGAATCGGCCGGCCAGGACCAGGCACTCCGGAATATCCCGTTCATCCCCTACCCCGAACAGCTTTACCTCGAGGTATGTGACCTGCTCTTCCCGAGCAAAGACGACGGCGACGACTGACCGGCCAGGCTAGCCGGTAACTCCTTCCCCGGGGTTCGTGCGGCCGGACGACAACAGCGCAGCGTCCGGCCGCATGAGCCTGCCCGCGGCCCGGTTGAGCCGGTCGGTCAGAACGTCACCATGGCCACGCCCGCCGCCGCGAGGAACAGGCCGACCCGTTGCACCGCCCGCATCCTCTCTCCCAGCGTGACCCGCGCCAGCAGCACCGTGATGCCGGGGTACAGCGAGGTGATCACGACCGCGATGCCGAACAGCCCGGCCCGGGCGGCGAGCAGGTAGCAGACATTGGCGGTGGCATCCAGGATCCCCGCGCCGGCCGCCGCCGGCAGCACCCAGCGCCCGGCGCCGGGTCCGGGGGGCCTGGTGCCGAGCCACGCGGCGGCGGCCAGGATGACCACGGTGCCGGCCACCCGCGCCAGGAACACCGGCCACAGGACGCCGGACGTGCCCGCGTTGCGGATGAACAGGAAGAAGATGCCAAACGCAAGTCCCGAGGCGGCGCCGTAGCCAAGGCCGCGGGCCGCCACGCGGAACCGGGCCAGGCCGGGGCCGGGCCCGGTGGCCGCCCGGGCCCCGGAGCCCCGGCCGCCTTCCAGGCTGACCAGCACGATCGCGACCAGGCAGAGGGCCGCACCGGCGTAGACGGCCGCGCTGGCCCGTTCGCCCATGGCCAGCGCCGCGCCCACCGGCACCACGGTCGAGGCCAGGGCAGAGACCGGGGCGACCACGCTCATCGGGCCCGCGGCCAGGCCCCCGTACAAGATGATCATCCCGGCCCCGCCGACCGCGCCCGCCGCGAGCGCCCAGCCCAGCCCCCCGGCCTGGAACGGGGCACCGGTGAGCAGCGCGGCGGCCACGATCACCACCACGCCGGCCGGGGTGGAGATGAGCAGCACGGACGCGGCCCTGGCCCGCCGCGACGCCACGCCGCCCAGGAAGTCGGCGCTGCCGAACAGCGCCGCCGCGGCCAGTGCGAACACCATCCCCACTGCCGGTCCCCTCACCCTTCCTGGTCTCGCTCCGGTCGGAATGATATAACGTCTAGTCCAACATACCGACCGTGCCAAGGCGGGTGATAATCCGTGGCCGCCAGCGATCTCGCCGGTGCGCTTGCCCGCACCCTGCAGTCCCTGCGGGCCGAGCGCGGCTGGTCGCTGGACCAGCTCGCCGCCAGGTCCGGCGTGAGCAAGGGCGTGCTGGTCGCGCTGGAGCAGGCACGCTCCAACCCGAACCTGGCTACCCTGGCCAGGATCAGCGACGCGTTCGGGGTGCCGGTCACCTACCTGGTGGACGTCCCGGCCGAGCCCAGCGTGCGGGTGACCGGGCCGGACCAGGCCCGGACCCTGTGGCACGGGCCGTCCGGTGGGACGGGGACCATCATCGCCGCGACCGAGGCGCCCTGGGCGGCCGAGCTGTGGAGCTGGACGGTCATGCCCGGCGAATCGTTTGGCGGCGACGCGCACGCCCCGGCGACCAGGGAGATGGTGTGGGTGCAGGAGGGCACGCTGACCCTGACCGTGGCCAGCGCGCGGCATGAGGTCGGGCCGGGCCAGTGTGCACGCTTCCCGGCCGGCCTGCCGCACGGGTACGCCAACGAGGGCACGGTGCGCGTGCGGCTGACCATGATCGTCGTCGTCCCGCCATCCCCGTCCTGAGCGCGCCGTGACCCGCCGCCGCGTCTACTACGAGCGGGGGCGCCCGGTCGTGGTGCTGACCTGGTGGGGACCCGGCGGCGGCCCGCACAACGTGCTGATCCGCCGGGCTTCGGGGGAGCTGCTGGTGCGCCCGTTCCGCGGGCTCCGCAAGGCCCCCGCGCATCCGGCGAAGGCCGCCGGCGCCGGCCGCTGACCGGCACGAGCCAGCCGGCACGAGCCAGCCGGCCGGTGCCGGCGGTCGCATCGGTATGCCCGCGCCGGTACTCGCAAACACCGGGCTGCGCGTCTATCTATCACATCCCCTCACCCGTGCCACACAGGCAATCCAGGAGAACATATGACCGGCGCTGGCTCCGTCAGCCTCCGTGAGATCGGACGCGTCAAGTCCGCCGCGACCCGCGTGGCGCTCCTCCCCGTTGTCGATCTGGCCGGCTACACCGCAAACACCGCGTTCTGGCTCGCCCGGGCCGCCGCTAACCTCGAGGTCGCTGCCGCCCGCGCCCGGCTCCACGCCGCGCGCCCGGACGCCCATGGAGGGCAGCCGCCTGCCCCCTACCACCACCCTCAGCCGCAGCAGGACGCTTCCGTCGCCGGGTAGCGTCACCAGGGTGGTTCCGATGGGGTCGATGCGCGGCAGGACCTCACCTATCACGGATTTTGGCTGGCAAAAACCGGGGCGAACCGGACGCGATCATGACCAAAACCCGTGATATGTCGCGGCTGGCGCCCAACATCAGCCCAGGTGTAGCCGTATATGTCGGATATGTGTTCTAATCTCCTGATGGATGTGAATCGACCGGCTTGGTGGTGTTATCCACGGGAATGCGCGAGGGGGCACCCATGGGGGCCGGGCCGGGTGATCTTGTCATGGATGCCGTGCGACTGCGCCCCGGCGCAGGCCGAGCGTGAGCACGGCCCCGGGCACTTAGTCGTGTACTGCCAGGCGCCCGGCTGCCGGTCGGCCTGGTACCAGCCCCGGCACGAACGGGCGGGCTGAACGCAAAGGCAGCGGCGCCGGCATTGCCGTGCGGGGGACCGCGGAGCGGACGCGGCGTGGGGTGGGGCGGCTGCAGGCCAGCGGCGCCGAAGTCGTCCAGGAGCCGCCCGAGCAGCCGTACGGGATTCGCGACTGCGCCCTCCGCGATCCCGCGGGCAGCCTGATCCGCATCAGCGAGGTCCGCTGAGCCGTCCGGCGATCACCACCGGGCTGTCCCGGCCCGGCCAGCCCGGCCGAGTGGTTGTCTGGCCGGCCTTCAGCGGTTCTTGGCTGGCAGGGCGGGGGCGAAAAAGCCGGTGAGCAATTGGGTGACGCGCTCGGCCTCGTCGTGATGGACCCAATGCGACGCGTCGGGCAGGCGCTCGACGCGGTCGAGGTTGGGCACATCGTCGTGCTCGGGCTCGGCTAGCTCGGGGCCGAGGTAGCGATCGCGTTCCCCCCAGATGACCAGGGTGGGCGCCGAGATTGGGCGAAGCGCCGCTTCGGCGCGCTTGGGTGAGGTCCGCACCGAGGACCGGTAGTAGTTGATCATCCCGGTTGCCGCCCCCGGCTGCGACCACGCCTCGACGTAGCGTTCGACCTCCTCCGGCGTGTAAGCCGGATGGGCGTCGCGCAGGAAGTGCCGGAAGAAATGCCAGTGGTTGGCGTGCACGACGCTTTCGGGCAGCTCCGGGAGGTCAAAGAAGAAGAAGTACCAGGACTTCCGGAGCTGGCCCGGGTGGTGCAGTCCCTGCGATAGCTTCCGCGGATGGGCCGCGTTGAGGATGGCCAGCCGGTCCACGACCTCGGGGTGGTTCATCGCGGTGGCCCAGGCGACGGATCCGCCCCAGTCGTG
>WNFX01018864.1_pt1 | contig 11350 bp, 11 predicted proteins | sample 5400111 | NCBI WGS metagenome assembly WNFX01 (sample SAMN13153363, study PRJNA577476) | soil metagenome | isolation source: 40 cm soil or saprolite under grassland replicate 1 | place: USA:California | collected 2016-06-15
GAAAAAAGTAAAAATAATAATAATAATAATAACGTATTCATTTCTAACCCATCGGTATTAATGTAGATAAATTGTTAGCTAATGAACCAGGTATTATCATTCCATATTACACAAGAAAGGAGATGCTAGTATCTCACAGCAGGCCTCTTACATTTTCTGGTTATATCTTGAATAATTAAAGACTAATATGCAAAATCCTACCACTATTAAGAGTATAAAACGAATTTGAGTTTACAGGGGCAATACGATATTGCAATAATCGGAGGAGGTATTTTGGGAACCTCGATAGCATATTTTCTATCTTCTTATCTTAAATCTCTCAAATCTTCCTGCTCCTCTTCGACACATAGTATTATCCTTTTTGAACAGGAACATACCATAGCATCTCATACTAGCGCCAGAAACACTGGTAAAGTACATGCACCGTTTCTCTATGATCCGGTAAAAAAGAGACTCTTTGCAAAGGCTGCATTTCTAGGATTTGATATGTTGAAAGACTATTGTAAGACAAAATCGCTTCCCTTTGAGGAAGATGGGGTTTTGGAAGTAGCCACTTATGACAAGGCAATAGATGAACTTCATAAATATGTTGAATGGGGGTATTCTAACGGTTTAAAAAAAGACGAACTAAAATTTTTAGAAAAAGACGATGTGGCTAGAATTGAACCAAATGTCAAATGCTTGTCTGCTATTTATTGTTCTAAGGATGGCTCAGTTGACTACGGAGCAATTTCTAGAAAACTTGTTCAAGATGCAGAGGCTTTTGGATGCAAAATATGTACAGGAAGAAGAGTTTCAAGAATTGAGCAAAAAGATTCCAGGATAGTCCTTTACACAGATAGTATTGGTGTTAATAATAATTACAAAAATAGATCAGATACAGCACCAACAAAGGAACAGATCAGCGTCAGTTATTTGATAAATGTAGCTGGAGGCAATGCAGTTGACGTCGCTCATCAAATGGGAGTAGCAAATGAATATACTGACCTTCATTTTAGAGGTGAATACTGGCAGGCCCCGCCTGAATACGCTGACTTGACTAAGATAAGCATCTATTCAGTTCCAAAATATCCAGAATACCCATTTTTAGATCCTCATTGGATAGTGCGAATTGACGGCAGGCGAGAAGTAGGACCAAATGCAGTTCCTGTATTTAGCCCTTATGCATACAGTTTGAGTACTAACCTTAGGTATTTTATACCAAAGATCTTTGAATCTTCCAGATCAAGCGTCTTTAAGATTTTAAAGGACAGACAATTTCTAGCACTTGCAAGTAACGAATTAAAAAGTTCATTGTCAAAGACCGCTATGATAAACAGAGCAAGAGATTTTCTACCTGCACTTGTACCATCAAAGTTCAATCAAAGAGGAACATCGGGAATCAGGTCATCGCTGATAGATAAATATGGCAAGTTCCTCTCTGATACCTTGATTTTAAAAGGTAACCATTCGTTGCATGTCCTCAATTATAATTCACCGGGTGCTACCGGAGCATTACCAATGGCTGCAATGATTGTGAGTGGATTGATTGATGATGGAGTTGTAGTCAGCCCTACCACCGCAGCTACAGCAAATGATAAATCTATTTTTATGTACGATAAAGAAAAAATGATATGGGATCCTCTTAGAATAGCAGAACAGATGAAATCCTAAGATCGCTATTCTTTTGATTGATCGGACGGTAACTATTGTTAAGATCATAGATGACGACTTCTACGTAGACGCCCTATGTGAAATCTTTGACTGGTAAGGAACTAGGTAAGGCGTGGTAATTATGAGCCGACTCATCCTTAGATGGCAGTACGCGTATGACTTTGAATTATAAATATCCCTATGTATGAGGTGCCTTTGCAGGCCAACGCCAACGTCCATCTGTGTCTGGTTTCGATTTGACCTAATTAATGTTGTCTGGTATGGTGGTCAGTAAACCTTATCTACTTACCATACCCTAGAATAATCATTGTCTGAATCGCCACTGCCTGAAGGGAATCCCCGGTCGAAAAGAGAACAGATAGATGAATTACTCCTCCTCGGTAGTTCTGCCCAGAGCATAGCGGAGGCGGTACATACTACTGTTGCCAATGTTTGGAAAGAAAAAAGTATACTCAAAACAAAGGGGATTCTTGGAATTCAGCAACCAAGATCATCACGTCCTTTTGAGAGTGAAAACGGTATACAAACAGATTCATTGCAAAAGAAAAACAGCGAACGTGTCACCAGGATGTCGAGCAGTACGCCCAATTTTCAAGAGCTTTATAGGCTTTTTGAGGAAGGAAATAAGCCCATCTATATTATATTACATTACAATTTTCATCCTGAAATTGTCGAGAAAGAGTATGATAGATACATGAAGTTTAGAAATATGGACAAGTAATGAGCCTGCGTCAGTAGGGTATCCTTCCTAGCCCTGATTTAGGCAGTCTGATGCTCACCTTGCTTAGGAAATATGGATACATCGACTTGGAACGTACATGAAATCTTTGGATCAATATATTCCGTGGCTATAGGCTTGCTGGATTAACAAACGTTGACCATATAAAAAAGAAGTTTTGAAGTTACTCGCTCATCGTGGTATTGGTCGTGTTCTCTTGCAGACCGACCTGGTTAGGATCGCATTCTTGGCCACTTATGATTTCACGATTTCTTATCTTATCCAGCTCCTTACCTGATTCTACTTTAGCGACTACATCAACACTAAATGATGTCACAACTAAAACTAATGTTGCGGCGATAACAAGTGCCGATATTGCGGATTTGTAATTAGAAATGTTCTAACTTTGGACAAAAAGTATTGATTGATCCAGGAGGAAAATTTGGCATGCATGATTCAGCCACAGTCGATGTTGAAGATTGTTGCTATTGCCGCGATGGAAATCCATCTCATCCAAGATCATACGCTTGTTTTCAATCTATTATAATATATTAGCCCAGATCACTAATATGCTAGCTCAGAAATAGAACTTTTTTAAACGATGTCTCCAAAAAACCATAATTTATAGACCGAAGACGAAGGGAGTTAAACAATCAGTTGTCGAACAATACCAACAGGTACTTCAACTCTTGTAATCAATAATTCTGGGTCTGAATCATCATTTGATGCGTATCCCAAACTCAAGACGATTAGAGACGTAGAGATCTCAGCAGCAAGAATATAGGACTCCACTTCTTGTTAGATAGAGCGTAATGAAGAGACTAGATTTAATAATTCCTCATGAACGTCTTATAGAAGTCAACGAGGTCCTACACAAGCATAAAGTCGGTGGTTTGACATTTTATGACGTTAAAGGCAGAGGTCAGTCAAGGAGTGAACCAGTTCAGAGTGGCCGAGGTGTAATTCGACAGGTCCCAGAGTTTGGGACTAGAACAAAGATTGAAGTACTCGTTGCAGATTCACAAGCAAAGCCAATAATTGACGATCTTCTGGTGAATGTTAGTACGGGTTCGTCTTCTCATGGCAAGATATTTGTGTATGATGTTGCAGAAGCTTATGATTTAGGAACAAAAAAGAGTGGCGACGTAGCATTATAATTTACAGTTGTATACTAAATGAAGCACGAAATTTAGTTTTGCTAAATTGCATTTTCAGCCAGGATCTAGAAATGGTTCCATAACTCCTGGGTGTGCCTGGGTACTATTCAAACTTCAAACTACGGTGAGAATACGAACGCACGGATTGAAATGAAGAGTAATAGCCCCTTAACTAGCCTGAAATATTATAAAAATAAGACAACATATCTACAATAAATTCTAAAATAAAAAAAATGAAGGGGTCGTTCGTTCGTTTTCTTATGGTTGATTGCCTGTAACAGTTGCTGCGTTATCGTGCCCTTGTGTTTGGCCTAAGACGTTTTGACATCTAGCGTTTTCGTTTATACAAGACTGAGCTGCAGTCTGGTGAAAACTAGTTCGTTTGTGTCCTCCAGCAAATGCCTGATTTGTCAGCGATGATACGGCTGTTGTGGCAATTAGCAATGCTGCTACTGCTACTATTGCTATGATTGCAAAAGTATTGTTGTTCTTCATAACTCTGATTAACATTGCAATTTTCTGATTTATTTACATTAAGAAGCATAATGCGCTATTTCCGCTGAGCTACAAGAATGGAAAATAAGTACAATGATAATCATTTGATTAATCTACACACTAAATCTACATGAGTAAATTTTCGTAGGATGCTTCATGCTCTTTTTTATTAATTAAATATTCAGTCAAGGTTCAAGTATTGGAATACATTGTAATTCTCAAGGAAGGAATGGTAAAATATTATTAACTGCTCGCTTAAAATTCATTATTTCATTCCATTAAATCAAGGTATTATAATATTTCTAACGGTGATAGCGCGCAGCAGGCGAAACAGATAAAACCGATCACTTCCATAATCTATATTCCATCATGTCTTCATCTAATACTACTGCATCAAAAGGCGAAGAAATTTTTAGCTTCAAATTCACAGAATCAGGCGGATTGACAGCACGGTATTTGATGATATCGTTTGACTCTAAAACAAACACCTTGTCTTCCTCTACGGATATAAGTGGTAGTAATATGTCAAAGAAGCCTTTGTCTGACCATGATAGACAAGAGATAAAAGGCATAGTTACCAAAAACGAATTTTTTAATAAGAATCCTGATTACCCGCCTCAAAAAGAAGATCCAAGTCTGATTGCTTATAGTCTAGTAGTTACAATGGATAATAGGACACATACGACAACATGGACGAACGAGTCTAAAGAGATGCCTGCCGGCATAGCTGAGATCGTTGATGAGATTAGAAGGATAGCAGCTAAAGCAAATATTGTCTAGTTAGCAACATCTGATGGTTCCTAGTTCTTCCTTTAGGTATTCCACCAGGTCATCTATACTAATTGGTTTTCTAATTATTCGGCTTACTCCTAATTCAGGGAATACTTCTTTTGTAATTTCTTCATAAAAATATAGCTCAGAAGCTGTGATAAAACATACTTTCACTTTTCCACCTCGAAGGCATCAACTATAAATCCATTATCTTCCAAGCCAATCTTGAAGGCTGAAACGATATCAGGTTCGTTGTCTACAACCAATATCCTATAATGCTTACTCTTATCCATTATTGTTCTCAGCTAACCTGGCAGCCTCCAAACTTCTCTTGTTGTTTTTGTTGCCCCTGTTGTTTAGACTGTTTGTTCAATGGCAAGCTAAAATTAAATGTTGCTCCCTTATCATCTGTATTATTTTCAGCGCATATTTTTCCGCCATGAGCTTCTACAATACTTTTGCAGATGAAGAGTCCAAGTCCTGTTCCTGTTTCAGGCTTTTTGACAAATTTAGTAAAAAGTTTAGGTGATATCTCGGCATCAATTCCGCTGCCTGTATCTTTTATATTAACAACCACAATTTCTCGATCGACTCTTATCCTTTCCCTTTTTGCGATAACTTCTACATCTTTCCCTTTTCCTTTTGTGAACTTGACGGCATTGTCTAGAAGATTGGAGACAACCTGAGTAATTCTCTGTCTATCTGCCTCTATTAAAAAAATCTCGTTGTCGGTTTCATTGTTCAATAATCTGACATTGATATTGGATTTATCAATATTCTCTTTATACTCGTCTACAACGCTTGATAGTAAATCGTTTAGGCTGAAATGTGTTTTGTTAAGCTTAAATGTCTTGCTTTCGATCTTTGTAAGATCTAATATATCGTTGGTAAGTCTCTGAAATCTCTTAGCATTTCTATATATTGCCTGTATCATCTCTTCTGTTTTTTCAGGATGTTTTTGAATAAGCTGAGAGTATGCAAGAACAGCTTGAGTAGGGGTCCTTAGCTCGTGGCTTGCAACACTAATAAACTCTTCTTGCATCTTACCAGTTTTTATCAATTCCTCATTTAATTTACGCTAATTCCAAAGAAGTTCGAATACTGATTTGAAAAAATCTACAGTATTTTTTCGATTAGAGTAGACTGAAAAGCCAATTGATTCTGAAAAATTATCGGCTTCTGGTTCCTTTAACTCGGCCCTAAACGCGTGACCATCTACTATATACATTCCAAATGGGGAATCATTGCCGTTTACAATTCTTATATTAGGGGCATTCTCAGATACCTTTTTGATAATTTCTGAGTTCACCTCAGATATAGGACAAATAATCATTATAGCGCCTATGCCATCGTTCTGCGATGCTTTTACCAAATAATCGATAATTCCGATCCTGTCTATTCTCACCATTGATTTGTCATTCGGAAGTAGGAAGAGAGCTTCTTTCTTTACAGATTTTGCTAAATCAACTAGGATCTGAGTTGCATTTTCACGATCAACAATAACCTCATAAAATTCAGGTTCTATAGCTTCTTCTATTTCTCTTATTCTTTGTTCAGCAGGCATTGCATTATTCCAAAAACTCTGAAAGACATACTTCTGTTGTTCTACAATGTCCTTAACATTACTGTAGATAACCTGCTGTACTTGTTCTGTAGGTTGTTGTTGTTGTTGTTGCCGTGATAGAGATGCGGATGCCAAATATTCTGTCTCGCTAACAGAGAAGTTTGCTTTGAGTCCATCTAAATGGCGAACCTCATCAGCAAATTCCATCATTATCTTGCAGTATTTGACATTATCTTTAGTAATGTCTGTAACATATCTCAATGTAACGCCCTTTTCTTTAAGGTTGTTCATTAATTTATTATATTCTTCAATTTTGAAAACTAGTGAGGGAGCTTTATAATCACCGCAAGAGTTTATCGAATTTGCTCTAGATAAAAATTGAGATACCGTACTCATTACTTTTTCTGAGCCATGTAATACTTCTGTCCTTTCGGTTTCATTAGCCATATGCCGATCGTACTCTTTTAAAACAATTAATATGTAATTTGGATTGATCTAGTTGTTAAGTTACCCTTACATGCTGACATTGCTAGTGTTGCACCTACTATTCGGATGGCAGCCATAGCTCCGATCGTAGATATTTCTATTTGGCTCATAATTGTACTTGAGGATAATAAATCAATTAAAGGTTATAATGTAAATATAATATGCGAATCCATTAATGAGCATTTTATAATCTCATTACCAATTGTAGTTACACTAGACTACAGTACCTTGCAGAACATTAAAAGAGAATTTGATATTAAGTAGGCTTGCGCTTCGACATGATTGGCAAACGGTCTTATTTAGCAAACTTTTCCGATATAATAATTTTCCTTGTCATTTGCCAGCTATAGCAAACCTAATTGTGATTTTACCTTTTTTACCAAATCATTTAATAATACTGGTTTTCTCAGAAAACAGTTGTCTTTTTCTAATTTCGGAAATGACTCTCTAAATTGGTTATAATATCCCTCATCATAAGCAGTGATAAAACACACATTAGGCTTGTCGTCAACATTATCAGTAGTATGATCTTTCATCTTTTTCTCCTTATCTTGAATTTTTTTGTACAGTTCAAAACCATCCATCTTTGGCATCTTTATATCAAGCAATAATAAGTCGTATATGCCAGGTTTATAGTCAGATAATGCTAATAAGGGATCATTATAAACATCCACTTGAAGTTCGACCGCTTCTTCCAAACCCAGTTTGAAAGCCGTAGTAATATCTACTTCATCGTCTACAATAAGGATTTTTCTTGCGTAAGGATCGGGTAGTCTACTCACTCAAATCATCTCTTTTATGAACTATCATGCTACATAAAATATCTCATACCTTTATTATAGAATAATATCATAGTATCGAGATATAGCAGCCAATTTCTGAATTCAGAAATACCAAATTGTTAATAACTAAGGATTGCAGAGCAGCTACGCGGCATTATCATTATCCAGGATATTCTCGACAATTTCAGGATTGAGAGTTAGCGGTATGATAGCTGCAGCCTTGGTGCTATCTTTTGGACTGTTTACCTTCGCTCCCCCAACCATTGATACAGTAAATGCCGCTCCTAGTAGTAATGCGTCACCGGCAAATAACACTAGTAGTCTTGTCGATAACAAGAGTACTGATAAGCAAGGAGCTGTCTCCCAGGAGAACGATAATATTAAGAATGATGGTCCGACTACATCTCCTAAACAGAGCTCACAGATGGATCCTGCAACGCTCCCTTTTCCTATGCTGACTGATCACAGTAAAAAAATAAAAACAAGTGATGATAGCAGCAATCATGAACAAGATAAGAGCGATTCACACCAGAGGGATAACAATAACAATAACAATAATAATGGTAATAAAGATTCAAAAGCAAATGGCGCAAGTCCTTTGCGGTTACCATTTCCCTAAAAAAATTAGATAAGGGCTCTGACATACTAAAGCTCCTATTTTTGTACATGTTGATAACGATGTCAGATGAATGTAGGGTATGTTTAACTAGTCAAAACATTTTTAGGCTCGAGTGTATAAAAAAGATATGAAGCATACTACTTTATGTTAATTTTGATTTAAGAAATAGCCAATGTTACTGTAGCGAGTAAAAAAAGAAATAGATAATCCTTTGATTTCTCTTGGGCATTAATTACTTGTCTGAATATTCTTATTATGAAACGCCGCGGCATCAGACTAAAATTTGCCCTTGTAACCTGATTTATTAATAGCAGTTTATATATAGACAAACGCCGTCTATCTATAGACAAAGACATGGACTTTAATTTTTTTAGCAAGAAATTCAAATGTAATACATGTACTGAAAAATTTAAAACTGAAGCAGAACTATCACAGCACAAACAGGCAGAACATGGAAGAGCTAAAAGTTAGCCATCGCTGTTTACGCACGTACCAGGCAGTTCGTCTGTAACCAACTTATCATCAAAGAGGTCCTTTAGAAGAGGGGCTCTTGTGGTTCTGTTAGCTAAAGGGACTGGATATGAGTATAGAGGACATCTAGGCAAATATGGTCGTATAATTGGTATAATCTAGGCTGGAATTGAACACTACTCTGTATCACCTTACTTTTCTCATGTTCCAGTATTGAAGCTCGATAATAATCCTCAAGGCCTCTTGGGGCAGCGTGATATTCTGATTTTAAATGGTATATGAGACCAGTCTTGGCTGGTTAAACCCTTATAAAAAATAGTTTTAATAGTTGTAAGATATTCTCTTTTCTAATGAGTGGTGGATAGAAATAACTGATATATCGATTAGTGATATTTGTCAATATAAAGAGTGTAATGAAAAAATTGTAAAAGAGGCTATGCTTACTCTCCGAGCCGATGGTAATGAGGGCGATGAATTTGAACAAACACTCTTGGTTTGTGACAAGCATTTTCAAATCATCAAGGACTGGTGGCTTTTGATAAAGAAATGACTTGTGAGGAATGAATTTTAGACATGTCACGAAAATACAAAACAATCTTTTTACTGGATTATCTACTACTTATTTATGAGAGAAAATCTCTCGCAAGTGCCTTGCATGAACATTAGGACAGTTTATAGATACTCTCTAATTCTATGCGTATAAAAGTTGCAACTGATAAATAGCTTTTGTACTATAGTAAGAAATGGAAGAAGAAAAAGGACATCCTTCCTCTCTCAGATGCTCTTCATGTATTGGGATATCTGACATCGTGATGTCTCGTCCAGTCGTTATTACTGATCCTGAATCCGGGGAGGTTATTTGCAGCAATTGTGGTCTAGTAATTAGTCATAACATTGAAGATTATGCCGGGCCAGGATCGCGCTCTTTTGCCGAAGGACGAGCTGGACTAAGGGGAGAAAGAAATACTGATACAAGTAGTACAGGGATGCCTATGTCCTTAGCTCGTCATGATAGAGGTCTTGCTACCGTTATTGGAAGAACGGATAGGGATGCTAGCGGAAACAAAATTGATGCATCAGTTCGTTCTAAAATGGAAAGACTACGAATATGGGACGCTAGAACGCATTCGTATGGTTCTACAAATAAAAACCTGATTGAAGCCTTTAGTGAACTTGACAGATTGAAAGATAAACTCGGCTTACAATACGCAGTAATCGAAAGGACTGCTTATATTTATAGAAAGGCTCAGCATAGAGGGATAATAAAAGGAAGGACAATATCTTCTATCCTCGCAGCCGCTCTTTACATAGCATGCAGAGGTTTGGGAGTTCCTAAGACGCTCAAAGAAATAGCTGCTATTAGTGGAGTAAGGCTCAAATTATTATCAAAAAGTTATAGAGTATTGGTCGCAGAACTCGACATATCCAGTCCTCCAGTAATCGACCCCATTAAATGCATTGTCAAAGTTGCAAATAAAGCAGATCTGAATGAAAATACACAACGTCAAGCGATGCGTTTTATGAATAATCTTACTGAAAGAGAAATATCAGCAGGCAAAAACCCTATGGGCCTTGCAGCAACGGTCCTATACATATCATGTCTTAAGACAGGTGAGAACAAGACCCAAGCTGATATCGCAAATGCCGGGGGAGTAACAGAGGTAACCTTAAGAAATAGATTCAAAGATCTCAAAGCTAAACTTCCTCGCTTGAATTAGATGTAATGATTCACTTCAAAACGCCAGTAGATTCATGTTTCAAGTTTGAGGCCTGATGAAGGGTACGTAATACTGATTGGCCCTTGGTGGTTGTATGACTGTAGCGTGTTAATTAGTATTAAAAATACTGTTTTTTCCTCAACATTTTTGCATAGTATGAACCTTTTTTTGTAAAAATAAAAGAATAGACGCCATAAGCGTCGACAATGTCCTTTCCTAGTGATTGGTTATATTTTTTGTATTAGTATTGATGTAGATTATAATCTTAGTTTATTGTTATTATAATAAATTCCCAAATATTAATACGATACAAATCCTATCTATATTATAGGCGTAACCAAAGTTGATTGTGGATGTGTTTGGTAACAATTCAGACCCCATTTGCGACTATATGAGATGCCATCACAACTTTTCATTGCACGGTACTAACAGTCATGTCTGTCATTGCAAACATCCGCAGAACAGAATTGTAGGAGTTTAAGAAAACCGATTCTTTTAACTTATGCTACTAATGGCCTTTCCTCCTCATTTCTGCTAACCGTCTGTTCTTGGACAACCAATACTCTTAATAAAATCGAACGGTATATGTCCGGCACCACTTTAATCATGGCGGTGCTTCAGAAGTAACAAATGATCGCTACTCCAAATCAATATTGGCTCTTGACGATGATTTTGATATAACTATTATTATTAGAGCCACCTTGCAAAAACATGGATTCGTGGTTTTTGCTTTTACAGACCCATATTTGGCATTAGAGCATTTTAAAATAAATGCTGATGATTATGGCTTAGTGATCTCAGATGTAAGAATGCCGGGTATGAATGGCTTTGAATTTATAAGTAGAGTTAAAGAACTAAGACCTGATATTAAGGTCATTTTAATGACCGCATTTGAAATTAATGACATTAAACATTC
>WNFX01006258.1_pt1 | contig 11348 bp, 9 predicted proteins | sample 5400111 | NCBI WGS metagenome assembly WNFX01 (sample SAMN13153363, study PRJNA577476) | soil metagenome | isolation source: 40 cm soil or saprolite under grassland replicate 1 | place: USA:California | collected 2016-06-15
TAGCTGCTGCGCGCGAGGCGGGCAAGCCGATCCCCGAGCCTCGCTACCGGCCGGGGCGATCTACACGCGATAGGTCCTCGACCACGCGTGCCCGGAGGCGCTCAAACGCGTCAAACGTGACCGTTCGCGCGCATGGCGTGCCCCCACCGGTGCACCCACGCGAGCGAGAAAACGCCGATTAGCAGGGCTGTTCGAATCCAGGCGGCCCATTTCTAACCGCGGAGAGTTCATTTCGGGTCAGTCCCGTCTGCCCGATGGCGAACTCGACTAGCCGGCCGGATCGTTCCTCCCGCCTGTAGCCACAAAGGAGACGCAATCACCTTGATTCTTGAACGCGGGCTGGAACCTCATCCAGCCTCCCTTCTTGCACATACCGGCACTGAAGACGTCGAGGCGCAAAAACGCTGTTCCGCCCCCATCGAACGGCGAGGTCGATGCGACGATGCCGACCGAGTGGGCTCCGGCGCCGACGACGAACCGGCCGGTGCTGTACCCGGGATCAGCCAGCGCCACGTCGGGATCTGAAACGATCGGGCTGCACGCGAGGTCGACCGCGACCAGAGTGGTTGTTCCAAGCGTCGTGGCTCCGTCAGAAACGGTGAAGCGATCGCCTCGGCAGTAGGCATCCGTGACAGTAACGACGGCGGCACCCGAACTCGTGAACGTGAACGGACTACCTGAAGCCACCGATCCTGTTGATCCGAAGAAAAACGGCTGCCAAGACCCGAAGGCGATGGGCGTGGCGCCCGCCGTGGTCGCCGCCACACCTGCGATGACGACCGCACAAGTGAGGACCAGTGACTTCAGAAAGACGGACGTTCGCATAATCCTTTCCTCCTCAATTCGGACGGCCCGCCAGGCCAGGTAAGAGATAGCTCTGTCCGAGCTCAAATGACCTTTTCGGCACGAGCGTCCGACCTCCCGCTAGTCCAAGACGTTTATTACGCAGCGCCCAAATCGCGGCTTAGCTGAGCGCGGGCGCCCCAAGCGTGTCGTTCCTGCCGCTACCTCGCCTGTGGCAGGGCTCTCCCACCGTCTTTGGCTCGTTCGGATCGTGCTACATCATCTAGATCTCGATCGCATTGGCGGCGACCGCAGATCAGATCGGTTACCACGCCGAGCCCCTCTTCTTCGCCTCGTCTCTCAAAAAGCCGGAGAGAGGCGTGATCGCCTCTCTCCGGGATGCTTCAGAGGAGCTTCGAGTCCTACGGGGTCGAGTGCTTCACCTTGCTGGAGACGCACTTTCCGTACGCGTTGGACTTTCCGTACTTTTGCTTGAAAGCGGCCAGGCCGATCGTATTTCGCTCGGTCGCGCAGGCCTTGGCTGCATTGACGGTCGCCTGTACCTGAGCGGCGGCGGCAGCCTTTGCCTTCGTCGAGACGCAGTTGCCAAAGGCGTTCTTATGGTTCGGGCCGACACCCCAGGTAGTAGCGAACCCGGTTGGGTCGGCGGAGCGCGCGCTGCGGCACTGAGCCGCCGCATTCGAGCGATCCTGCTCGTTCAGTTGGGCGAAGTGGGAGACACACTTGCCGAACGCGTTCGACCTGTTCGCGTTCGTCCCCCAGGTCTGCTTGAAGTTCGCCGTGCCGATTGCTGTCCGTACGGTCGAACACTGCTTGACGGCGGCTGCCTGATCGGCAGAGCTCGGCGGCGAGCCTGCGACGGCGAGTGCGGGCACCGCCAAGACGGCAGTGACGAGAAGGAAAATCAGTCTTCGCATCTGGCTCCTTTCGTTTCGGGCTGAGTATGTCCGCCGACCAACAGAGCTGTGTTTGGCGGCTGTAATGCACGCGTAAAGCGGCGGTCAATTAAGAGCCGTTGAGGCTGCCGATACGCATGCCTAGAGCACGGCCGGCCGCTCGCTCGCAGGAAACCGGTTCCTCTGCGCATGCCGCGATCGGCCCGCTTTGCATCGTGGACCGATGCTTCGAGATTGCCGCTGTCGTTCGTGGTGATCTCGAGGCGGGCCCCGACGCCTCTCAGCGTCCACGAGAAGCCCTCGATCGCGAGCCTCTTCGCTGTAAGGCTGGTCGCGGTCGACGCGCGCTGGGTGCGCAGCGTGGCGAGCGTACGGACGAGGTCGTCGTGGAGCTGCTTCGTCGTTTGCGGCGCGCCAATCTGCGCGACGCCCCGTTCGAGGGTCTCCTCGACCGCGGTGTCCGAAGCCCGCGAGGAGCCGCAGCCGGGCAGCAACACGAGGCCGAGGACTGCCGTTACCGAGACCGCGCGTTGCATCGAATGAGACAATCGTCTCAGGTGGACGCCCAGCCGGACTTCACACTCGGCCAGCGCGATTACGCGGACGTCGTCGGCGCGCTTGTCGCGGTGCGGCGGTTCGCATGCGTGATGTCGGATTCCTACGCCGACGTGGGCTGGCCGACTGAGCCCGAGGACGATGGGGCGCGGGCGATGGTGGACGCCTGCGACCGCGCGCTCGAGGCGCTTCGCTACGACGGCGCGCGCTGAGCAAAGGCGAAAACGCGCCGGTAACCGACGACGTAGAGCCGCCGCGAATCTGCGACGACCGGCGTGTACTCGCCGTCGGGATAAATCCAGAGCGGGCGACCGGTGCGGGCGTCCAGGCCGTACGTGCGCCGGTGGAGTGTGGAGAAATAGACGATCCCGTCGACCACGCTCGCCGAGCCTGAGATCCGACCGTTGGCGTGGAAGCGCCAGCGAACCCGGCCCGTAGCGGCGTCGAACGCGTAGAAGGTGCGGTCGTAGGAGCCTACGAGGACGAGATTTCCCCAGATCGCAGGCGAGGCGTAGACGTAGCCGCCGGTCGCGTACGACCATCTGAGCTTGCCGCTGGCGGCTCCGTACGAGTAGACCTTCGAGTCGGTCCCGCCGATGTAGACGCGGCCGAATGCCACGGCAGGCGTCGAGTAGAACCAGCCCCGGCCACCGAGCCGGTTCTGGGCCGAGGCGCGCCAGATCAGTCTGCCGGTACGAGCATCGAGCTTGTAAACGTGGCCGTCATACGAGCCGATGTAAACGGCTCCGCCCGCATAGGACGCCGAGCCCTTCACGGCGCCGTCGGTGCGAAACACCCAACGGCGTCTGCCGGTGCGGACATCCAGGGCGTAGACGTGTCCGTGCCAGTCGCCGACGTAGACGAGCCTTCCGACGACGAGCGGCGAAGACTCGCACGGTCCGAGGTGAAAGCGCCAGCGGGCCCGGCCGTTCCGTGCCTCGTACGCGACGACCTGGCCGTCTGTGCCCGGGATCGGCGAATCACAGTCGCGCCCGATCCATGTGGTGATCAAGAGTCCATGCCAGACGGCCGGCGATCCCCAGCCGCAGCGACCCGAGTGGCGGCGCCAGAGGATCCGCCCCGTCCGCGCGTCGAGCGCGAGAAAGCGGCCGTCCCAGGTCGGCAGGAAGAGCCTTCCGTAGGCGACCGCAGGCGGGAACTCGAGGAGCGTCGGGTTGTCGTTGAACGTCCAGAGCCGTCGAAACGGAGGTCGCAGGCGGTAACCCGCGGCTCGGGTTCCGGCAAGGTCGAAGCCGTAGCGAGGCCAGGCCACGCCTTCGGGCGGTGCCGCCGGTCGCGCCTGGGTCGTCACGAACTCGACCGACGAGGAGCCGCGGATGTTGCGGAACTCGTGCTTGCGGTAGAACGCGTATGCGGCGAAACCTGCCAGAGCGAGGATCGCCAGCACACCGAGGATCCGGAGAGTCCACTGCTTCATCACGGCCTCGGATCGTTGGCCAGGCGCTTCCAAAGGTTCTCGATCAGGTGCTCGACCTTCGGCTGGCGAACTCCGCCGGCGAGCGTGAACGCTCCGGCGGCGAAGACCTTGGCGCCGGCCTTCTCGTAGTAGGTCATCTGGGCGGTCATGCCGGGCCCGTAGAGATTGGGGATCTGGGCGACGACCCTGGTGGAGCGCGGCGAAGCCGAGGTGACGTGGTCGGCTTCGATGCCGCCGTTCGAGATGCTGCCGCCGTTGCCGAGCCCGGTGCCCTCCAGGAGCCATGAGAAGTGGCTGGCATCGCGGACGATCCAGTTGCCGCGGTGCTCGCCGCCGTCGTTGTGGAAGTACTCGACGCCGAGCAGCGCTGCTTCCGGCCGGCCGAGATCGCGCCACTTGATGACGCGGTACATGACGCGGCCGTGGATCACGATTTTCCAGTAGAAGTTGTTCGCCGAGAGGAAGATCAGGTTTCCGCCACGGTTGCGAAAGTCGGTGACCGCGTCGAACTCGTGCGTGGTCACGTACTCGTGGTGGCCGGAGAAGATCATCAGCGAATAGGCATCCGCGAGCTGGTGTCCGCTGGCGCCCTTCAGTTCGGCGTCGGAGATGATGTCGACGTCGGGGTGGGTACGACTCAGCCAACGCAGGAAGGGGATCTCGTAGTACTTGAAGTGAGGCGGCGTGCCGCGGTCGAGGAACGGCCTACCAAGCCGGGCCGTGTGCTGGCAAGCGCACGCGTACCAGGTATCGGCCTTGCCGTCGCCGTTGTCGTCGCGGTGGTTGTAGGCCTGCCAGGTCTGCGTCGGCATCACGACGGCGACGCGGTTCTCGCCGAGGTGCTTCGGGCGCAGGACGAACGGGGCATAGCCGACCCGGCCGCCCGGAGCGGTGAGCTGGACGAAATAGACGCCGCTCGGCCAGTCGCCGAGACGGACGTTGACGATGCGTCGGCCCGAGACGCGGCCGATCGTGTGCTTCTTCGAGACCGGCACGCCCGTCATGACGTCGTTGCCGAGTCGAGCAACCGGGCCGTTTTCCGGACCCACGTGGCGGATCTCGATGGACACCTGCGGGGCCCGATCGGTGATCACGAGGTGGGCAGTGCTGTTCGGCCCGTAGCTCTCGAGCGGGAAGGCGGCCTCGACAGTCGGGCGATGCGAGCTCTGTGCTGCAAGGTCGCGGCCGTCGTCGTCATCGAGGCCGTAGACCGGGAGGGCCTTCGAGTGGCCGGCGCCCATGAGGGCTGCGGCGGCGGCGATTGCCAGAACGCGGAACGTGCGCCGTGCGGCGCTCTGTGAGATGTGCGGGTTGGTGTGCATGGCCCGACGCTCGGGCCGAGCCCCAACCGCTCAGTCACGGCCAACCAACGGCCGGCTAACGGGCCATATCCACCGACTTCAGAAGGTGATACAAAAGTCACGTGCTCGAATTCCGCATCCTCGGACCGCTCGAGGTCGTCGACGGCGGGGAAGTGCTTCACCTCGGTGGGCAGAAGCAGCGCGCGCTGCTGGCGCTCCTGCTCCTGGACCCGAACCGAGTCGTCTCGACCGACCGGATCGTGGATGCCCTGTGGGGCGAACAGCCGCCGCGGACGGCGGCGACCTCACTGCAGAACTTCGTCTCGCAGCTCCGGAAGTTGCTGGGCTCGGACGTGGTTGTGACAAAGCCGCCTGGCTACGAGTTGAGGATCGCGCCGCAGCAGCTCGACCTCGACCGGTTCGTGCTTCTCGTCGAGGCGTCGCGCGCCGAGGAGTCGCCGGTGGAGCGAGCGGCGCAGCTGCGGCGTGCCCTAGCGATCTGGCGCGGCCGACCGCTCGCGGATCTCGGCTTCGAGGCGTTCGCGCAGCAGGAGATCGGGCGGCTCGAGGAGTTACGGCTTGCGGCGCTCGAGGATCGGGTCGAGGCGGAGCTCGAAGCAGGGCGGCACAGCGACCTGGTCGGCGAGCTCGAGGCGTTCGCCGACGAGTACCCGCTTCGGGAGCGCCTTCGCAGCCAGTTGATGCTCGCGCTCTATCGCTCGGGCCGGCAAGCTGAAGCGCTGCAGATCTACCACGACACTCGGCGCGTTCTCGTCGACGAGTTGGGGATCGAGCCCAGCCCGGCGCTCCAGCAGCTCCACGGAGCGATCCTGCGCCAGGACCCGGGACTCGAGGACGGGCCTCCGGTCGCGCCGGCGGCCGAAGACAGGATCAAGGACGTGGTCGAGACAATGCTGGCCGGTCGCCTTGTTCCGGTTCTCGGAGCCGACGTCGCCGAGCTGACGCTTCAGTTGGCCGAGCGGTTCGAATATCCGACGAACGGCAGTGCGCTGCCACAAGTCGCGCAGTACATCGCCGTCATGAAGGGTTCCGGGCCACTCTACGATGAGCTGCACGCGCTGCTCGATCCCGATCTGCCGCCGACCGTCCTCCACCGCTTCTTTGCGGCCCTTCCACCGCTTCTGCGCGAGCGCGGCGCCCCGCACCAGCTGATCGTGACCACGAGTTACGACCTTGCGCTCGAACGCGCGTTTCTGGATGCGGGCGAGGAGTTTGACGTCGTTTCCTACCTCGCCGCCGGCCGGAACCGCGGCAAGTTCTGCCACGTCGCGCCCGACGGAACCGGAACGCTGATCGAGGTGCCGAATACGTACGCGACCGAACTCTCTCTCGACCGCCGCACGATCATCCTCAAGCTCCACGGCCAGGTCGGCCGCAGCGCCGAGGACCGCGAGTGGGAGAGCTTCGTCGTCACCGAGGACGACTACATCGAGTACCTCGCGCAGTCCGAGGTGGCAAGCGTCGTGCCGGTCGCCCTGGGCGCGAGGCTCCGGCGCAGCCACTTCCTCTTCCTCGGGTACACGATGGCCGACTGGAATCTGCGACTGCTGCTCCACCGGCTCTGGGGGGATCAGCCGCTCAGCTATCGCTCGTGGGCGGTGCAGCCCGAGCCGATGCCGCTCGAGCGCGAGTTCTGGCGCCGCCGCGACGTGGACGTGCTCGAGATCCCGCTCGAGCGCTACGTCACGGGGCTGGCCCGCCAGGCCGGTCTCGAGCTCGCCGAGGCCTCGGCATGAGCGCGATCGCGGTGCCGACGAGCCCGTACAAGGGCTTGGCTCCCTTCGATGACTCCGAGCTCGATGCGCTGCTCTTCTTCGGACGCGAGCGGGAGATCGAGGTGATCGTGGCCAACCTCATGGCAGCACGGCTTACCGTGCTGTATGGAGCGAGCGGAGTCGGCAAGACTTCGCTCCTGCGCGCGGGAGTCGCGCATCGCCTTCGGGGGGCGCCGGGTGCAATCGTCGTCGTCTTTTCGACATGGACCGGCGACCCGGTCATGAGCGTGCTCGACGCCGTCGAAGCAGCCGCGCCAGAGTCGGGCACACCGTTGCGGCGCAGCGGCGCGCTCGCGGACACGCTCGGGACGTGGACACGCCAACTCGATACCGACATCTACGTCGTCCTCGACCAGTTCGAGGAGTACTTCCTCTACCACGAGAACGAGCACGGCCCGGGCACGCTCGCCGACGAGTTGCCGGAAGCGCTTCGCCGCTCGGGCCTCCGCGTCAACTTCTTGATCGGGATTCGCGAGGATTCGCTGGCGAGCCTCGACGCGTTCAAGGCGCGAATCCCAAATCTCTTCGGGAACTCGCTTCGGCTGGATCGGCTCGATCGAGACTCGGCGCGGGCGGCGATTGTCGGCCCTGTCGAGCGGTACAACGAGTTCGTCCCTACTGATCAGCAGGTCGCGGCAGAGCCAGAGTTTGTCGATGAGGTGCTCGAGCAGGTAGCCGTCGGCCGTGTCGACCTTGGTCAAGCCGGCCGCGGCGGCGTCGACGAGGACGCCGATCGCATCGAAGCGCCGTACCTGCAGCTCGTGCTAGAGCGGCTCTGGGAGGTCGAGACTGCTCAAGGGTCGCGGAAGCTGCGACTCCAGACGTTGAACGAGCTCGGCGGTGCGGCGCACATCGTCCAGGACCATCTCGAGCAAGCGATGTCCGAGCTCTCTCCTGAGGAGAAAGACGCCGCGGCGGCGATGTACAACCACCTGGTCACCCCGTCCGGGACGAAGATTGCGCACCGCGCCGCCGACTTGGCGGGGTATGCCTCCGTCGACGCGACCGAGGCGGAGCGCGTCCTACATCGGCTTGTCGAGGAACGGATCGTCCGCGCCGGGGAGGACGGCGCGGCCGGGCCGCGTTACGAAATCTTCCACGATGTCCTTGCTGACGCCGTGCTCGCCTGGCGGGCGCGGCATGAGGCCGAGCGGCAGCTCCAGGCGGAACGAGTTGCGGCGGCTCGGCGACATCGGCGCATGCTCTCCTTCACGGTTGCGACAGCCGTTGCGATGGCTGTGCTCGCCGCGATCGCCGTCTACGCGCTCGTCCAGCGAGGCGATGCGCGTAGCCAGTCGCAACGGGCCCACGCGCGCGAGCTCGTCGCCCTAGCGAGGACCGTTGCCCCTGTCAACCCGGAACGGAGCGTTCGCCTTGCCCTCCAGGCAAGCCGGCTCGAACGCTCGTCGCCCGAAGAAGAGGCGCTCCGGAGCACGCTTCGCGGGATGCGTGTCAAGGCAGTCCTGTCCGCGGGCGGCAAGCCTGTCAACGATGTCGAGTTCAGCCGAGACGGAAAACTCCTAGTCACGGCGGGGGATGACGGCACCGCCCGAATCCACCGGACGGACAACGGGCGGCGCCTGCGCTCGCTTCGGCACGGGGCCTCCCTGACGGCCGCAACCTTCAGTCCCGACGGCTCCCAGGTTGTCACGGCCGGTAGCGACGGCGTCGCGCGGATCTGGAACACCAAGACCGGACAACCGGTGCACGCGCTCCGACACGGCGGGCCTGTCACCAGCGCGACCTTCTCGCCCGACGGCCGCGTGCTTGCAACCACGAGCGAGGACGGGACGGCGCGCATCTGGGACCCACGAACGGGCTCCGAGCTGCATCGCCTCGACCATCCTCACGAAGTCGAGTCAGCGTCGTTCAGCAGCGACGGACGGCTGCTCGTGACTACCCTCGTCTCCTCCGCGCACGACCGAATCGCCAGGGTGTTCGACGTGGGCTCGGGCCGCCTCGTTGCGCGACTTGTCAATCCCCACCCGGTCACGAGCGCGCGCTTCGCGCCGGTCGGCGACTCCGTAGTGACCGGTGACATCGACACGATCGCGCGACTCTGGGACGGCCGTACTGGAGCACGCGGTTTCGAGCTGACCGGGCACACAGGCCCTGTGCTCGACGCCGAGTTCAGTCCGGCGGCCGACCTGGTCGTGACGGCGAGCGCCGACGAGAGCGGTCGAGTCTGGGACGCGAAGACCGGATTGCTGGTTGGCATCCTGCAGAACCACGGCAACTACGTTCTCAAGGCCGTCTTCAGCCCGAACGGGAAGTTCATCGCAACCGCGAGCCGCGACCGGACGGCGCGCGTCTTCGATACCGACGGGACCCTGAAGGCGACACTCGTCGGCCACCGCGAGTCGGTGGGAGTTGTGGTCTTTTCGCCCGACGGCAAGACGCTTGCGACGGCAAGCCTGGATGGTACGGCTCGGCTTTGGGATTGGCGTCCACAGCCGGAATTGCACCTTGTCGGAAGGGATCCGACGAGCGCTTCTGCAGTGGCCTTCAGCGCGGACGGCAGCGTGCTTACGAGCGTCGGCGCGAACGGGTCGGTGCGCCGCTGGCGCTTGCCCAACGCCCTTGTCTTGAAGCGTTCATTCGGCGGCAGCGCTGTTCACGCTGTCGCGCTTAGCCGCGACGGCCGCCTGGCCGCGACCGCAGGGATCGACTCGCCCGTCCGGGTCTGGGACGTTGCTTCGGGCCGACTCGTGCGGACACTCAGCGGGTCCGGCGAAGCCGACGCGCTTTCGTTTAGCTCCGATGGCGGCATGCTTGCAACCGTCGCGTCGGATGGAACCGTCCGCCTATGGCGGCTCGACGACGGCACGCTGAGCCGCACGCTTCGGAGCCGCGGCATGGAGATCGTCGCTGCCTCGTTCAGCGCCGACGGACGGCGCGTCGTGACGGCCGGTCGGGACAGGCTCGGACGTGTTTGGAACGCGGAGACCGGAAAGCTCGAGCTCACTCTTACGGGGCACGGGGCTCGTCTGACCTCCGCAAGCTTTAGTCCGGACGGCCGCTTCATCGTCACGACGAGCTACGACCATGACGCTCGTGTCTGGAGCGCGCGCACCGGCGACCTCGTCTGGCTGCTTCGGGACCAGGCATCGTTCGCGGTCGTCACGAACGCCTCGTTCAGCAGCGACAACCGGTGGGTCGTCACGGCGGGCCCAGGCTTCGCCGGCGTGTGGGATATGAGCACCGGGCGCCCTCTTTACCTGCTCAACGGCCGTGAGCAGCTTCTGACCGCCGCCTCCTTCGCACCGCATGGCTGGCGGATCGCGACGGGGGGTCTCCTCGGCAACGTCAGGACGTACGACTGCAAGCTTTGCGGCCCGATCGATGATCTGGAGCACCTCGCGCAGCGGCGCCTGGCAGACCTCCGGCGCTAGAGAGGTCGGCGAACGTGACCAGACGCCTCGTTGGGATTACGACCTACGTCATGCAGGCAAGATGGGGTCACTGGGAACAGGAAGCGGCGCTTATTCCCGCGCAGTATGTGCGCGCGGTGGAACGCGCTGGCGGTCGCCCCATCCTCGTGCCGCCGAGTGACGAGGGCATCGAGGAAACGCTCGACGCGCTCGACGCCCTAATCCTCTCCGGTGGCTCCGACCTCTCGCCCGAGACGTACGGCCAGGAGGCACATCCCGAGACCCACGGTGTTATGCCCGAGCGCGACGACGCGGAGCTCGCCTTGCTGACCGCGGCGCTCGAGCGGGACCTGCCGGTGCTGGCTATCTGCCGCGGGAGCCAGGTGCTGAACGTCGCGCTCGGCGGGGATCTCCTGCAGCACTTGCCCGAGGTGGTCGGCGACGAGAAGCACAAGCACACGCCAGGCGTCTATGCCGATCACGACGTCAGCGTCGCGCCGGGCTCGCGGATCGGGAGGTTGCTCGGCGAGCGCGCCCCGGTGAAGTCGCATCACCACCAGGGCTTCGGCCGGCTCGGCTCGGGCCTTGTCGAGACCGCACGCGCCGAAGACGGGACGATCGAGGCGGTCGAGGACCCCTCGCGCCGGTTCACGCTCGGCGTGCTGTGGCATCCGGAGGCCGGCGAGGATCTGAGGCTCTTCGAAGAGCTCGTGCGCGAGGCTTCCGCGTACCGAGCTGCGGTTCGAATCTGAGAAGGAGCGTGGTTGAATAAGGCGATGCGCCTGCGGCGGAAATCCGAGGGGCCGGCGCCGGTGCGACGCATCCTGGTCGGCACGGACCGGTCCGAGACGGCGACGCGCGCCGTGCGCTGGGCCGCCCAGATGGCGGAGCTCTATCAGGCTGAGCTGGTCGTCTGCCAGTCGGTCCGTGACGGAATGGACAAGGCGGCGACGCAGCGCGAGTTGGCCGAGTACGTTTCCGACGTCGTCGGCTCCGAAGCCCGTGCCCTCGCGGTACAGGGAAACGATCCGGCGCGCGTGATGGTCGCCGCCGCCAAGGCCGAAGAGATCGACGTGATCGTGGTCGGCAGCGTGGGCATGACGGGCCGTAAGGAGTTCCTGCTCGAGAACGTTCCGAACCGCGTCTCGCACAACGCGCCGTGCACGGTCGTGATCGTCCAGACGCAG
>WNFX01006837.1_pt1 | contig 11346 bp, 13 predicted proteins | sample 5400111 | NCBI WGS metagenome assembly WNFX01 (sample SAMN13153363, study PRJNA577476) | soil metagenome | isolation source: 40 cm soil or saprolite under grassland replicate 1 | place: USA:California | collected 2016-06-15
CTGCTGTTCGACGCGCAGACATCGGGCGGGCTGCTGATCGCTGTGGACGCCGATCGCGTGAACACACTGCTCGCCGCGCTGGAGCGCGAGGGGACGCCCGCCGCCGCGCGCATCGGCGGGCTCGCCCGGGGAGTGCCCGGCGCGATTTCGGTGAACTGAATGCGCGTTCCGCCGATCCCTGAGTTCCGCTCCCTCACTCCCGATGCCCTGGACGCGCTGGAGCGCGCCGTGCGGGAGCATCGCCGGGTAGCGCTGCGGCGCCGCGGCACCGAATATGTCGTGGTGGCCGAGCGTCTCGAGACGAGCGGGCGGGACGACGTGCTGGCGGGACGGCTGCCCATGACCGGCGAGCTGCTCACGTTCCGCTTGCGCGATCTGGAAAGCTTCGCGGTACTCCCCTAACCCGTGTTCACGCGCCTGCTCGTGGGTCTCGATGGCAGCCCCAGTGCCGATGAAGCATTGGAGCAGGCGGTGCACCTCGCCCTGCGCTTAAAGTCCAAGATCCTGGTCGCCCATATAAAGGAGACACATGGCCTGAGCAAGCGCATCTCCGATTCGGGTGTGCTGCTGCAGCGGGCGCAGGAGCGCGTCGCCGACGCCGGCCTCGCGGTGCAGACGGTCCTCAGGCATGGCGAGCCGGATGTCGAGCTGGCGACCCTGGCGCGCGACGTGGCAGCACGCCTTCCCCGATGAACGCGTGCGCGATCGCCTACGACGGCCGCGAGACCGCGCAGCGGGCCCTGGCGCTCGTCGCGCGCTTCGCCAGCGTCACGCATAGTACGGTGCACGTCATTCACGCGACCATCGATCCGGCCGTGGGTACGATGGTGGTCGGGGAAGCGGAGGCGCTGCTCTCGCTGCAGGGCGTCACGTTCGTTACGCACCTCGAGCGCGGCACGCCCGGCGAGGCGGTCGCGCGGGTGATTCAGCAGACGCAGTGCGATGCGCTCTTCGCCGGCGCGCATGTCTCGGGTGAGGGCCGACGCAGTGCCGTGACGGTTTCACATGCGGAGGAGATCTTGCTGCACACCGATATACCCGTCGTGATTCAGCCATGACCGGCCGCTTCGTGTTGGTCCATGCGGACGAGAGTTGTCTCGGCAACGACTCGACGAAGGCGAGCCGGGGCGGGAACGCCGCGCTGATCGAGGCGCCGGCCGGGGACAGCGTGGCGCGCTGGGATTTCTACGAGTGTTCGCCGCAGACGACGAACAACAAGATGGCGCTCGCCGGCGCCATCGCGGCGCTCGAATGGATCCGGCGCCAGTGGAAGCACGCGCACGTGCGGTTCGTGTCCGACTCGGAGTATCTCATCAAAGGAATGACGGAGTGGATCACGGGGTGGGAGGCGCGCGGGTGGCGGCGCAAGACGGGCGCGCTCGAAAACAGCGACTTATGGCAGAAACTGGCCCAGGTCGCCGCCGTGCATACCGTTGACTGGCGCTGGGTCCGCGGCCACAACGAGCACGTCAAAAACGAGTATGCGAACGCGCTCGCGATCCGCGCCGCCGAGCGACAGGATCGGTCCAACGGCCTGGTCCCGTCCGGCTTCGACACCTGGCTCGCGCAGCAGCGCGCCCGCGGCAAGTTTGTCGAGTTCGATCCCGACCAGGAGCTCCATGAGCGCGCCTAAGGACGGCGTTGCCGCCAACACGCATCCATCGAACCTCTCAGCTGACGGACCGCCGGGTTCCGTGGACCGGATACCGCTGTACGAGGTGTACATGCGTATGGCGGAAGAGCTCGCCAAACGGTCGACGTGCGTGCGCCTCCAGGTCGGCACCGTCGTCACCGATCAGCGGCTCGAGAACGTCCTGGCGATCGGCTATAACGGCAACGCGCGCGGGCTGCCGAACAAATGCGACTCCGCCGTGCCGGGCAATTGCGGCTGCATCCACTCCGAGATGAATGCGCTCGTGAAGGCTCCGGGCAACGTGCGTGACAAGGTCGTGTTCGTCAGCGCCTCCCCGTGCGTGATGTGCGCGAAGCTGATCATCAACTCCGGGGTGACGCACGTGTTCTATCGCAAGGCGTATCGCGATCCCTCGGGTGTCGAGGTGCTGCAGCAGGGCGGCGTTGTCCCGGTGCTGTATGATCGCTGGATGAGTGCGTGGAGAAATGGCGCGTAGTGGACGAGCTCGATCGATTGTTTGGCTTGCTCGTCGCCGCGCTGGCGCGTGAGACGCGCGTCGCGGTCCCCTTCGCGGCGGCGGAAATCTACGAACGGCTCGTCCCCTATCGCTCCAACCGCTCGCGCCTGAACGTCGCGACCCATCAGGATTACGAGATGGCGGTCCTGCGGCTGCTCGCGGGCGAGCGCGGCTACGTCCAGCTGGAGCCAGATTCGGTCCGCGAAGCGATGCAACGGGAGATCGCGACCATCAACCCCGACCCCGCCTACTTCCGCAGTTTTCCGGAGGCGCGGGTTATGGTCAACGGCCGGGCCGCCGAGCGCGTGTTGATCGGGGAGCGGGCATACGCTCCGCCGGTGGACGACGAAGACGACCTGCTCGACACGACGGGAGAAAACCCGATCCCCGCGCCGCTGCCTCCCGTGCATCACGAGCGATTTCGTATCGCCCGTCCCGCGCATGGGCCGTCGGAAAACGAGTGCGAGTACTGCGGTGGTGTGCTGCCCAGCAATCGCGACGTGCGGTTCTGCCCGCATTGCGGCCAGCCGCAGGAAGGCGACCTCAAGTGTCCCGCGTGCGGCAGTCCGGTCGACGTCGGCTGGGCCTACTGCCTCGCGTGCGGGAAGCCGACGGGCTTCGAATGACGGGCCGTTGAAGACCTATCGTATTGCGGTGATCGCGGGCGATGGGATCGGACCCGAGGTCATCGAGGCGGCAATCCCCATTCTGGACCGAGTCGCCGCCAAGCACGCGTTCGCTCTCTCGTGGGAGCGACTTCCCTATTCCGCGGATCACTATCTCAAGACGGGAGAGACGCTCCCCGACGCCGCCTTTCACCATCTGCGCGACGACGTCGATGCCATCTTCCTCGGCGCACTCGGCGATCCGCGAGTGCCGGGCAACGAACATGCCCGCGACATCCTCCTGGGTCTGCGATTCAAGCTCGATCTCTACGTCAATTTCCGTCCTGTAGAGCTGCTCCACCCCGACCTGACGCCCCTGCGCGTTGCGGCCGTCGACTTCGTCATCTTCCGCGAAAACACCGAAGGCCAATACCTCGGTCGCGGGCGTACCTCGGGCGACGAGCACATCGCCGAGGAAGTCAACACGGGGAAGGGCGTGGAGCGGATCATCCGCGCGGCGTTCGCGTGGGCACAGTCACACGGCAAGAGACGGGTCACCATGAGTGACAAGTCCAACGCGATTCCCGCGCATCAGATCTGGCAGGACAAGTTCAAGGCGATCGCGCGGGAGTACCCGCAGATCACGGCCGAGCACCGATATGTCGACGCGCTGGCACTCGAGCTTGTGCGTGAGCCGCAGCGCTTCGAGGTGATCGTAACCAACAACCTCTACGGCGACATCCTCTCCGATCTGGGCGCGGGACTCGTCGGAGGCCTCGGCATCGCAGCCAGCGCCAATCTCAACCCTGGGAGCCGGCACGCGCTGTTCGAGCCTGTGCACGGTTCTGCACCGGCCCTCGCCGGGAAGGGGGTGGCCAACCCCCTTGCCGCGGTGTTGACCGGGGGTTTGATGTTCGAACACTTCGGGTATCCTGCTGCGGCTGCCGACCTCAAGCAGGCGGTCCGGAAAGTGCTGGCGAGCAAGGTCCGCACGCCCGATCTCGGCGGTGACGCGAGCACGGCCGCGGTGGTAAAGAAACTAGGGGACCTAGTTTGACTCCCAGTTGACGCGGTTCACAACCATGCGTTGAGTCCGACATGCCGCCGCTTCCGCTGGCCAGAGTATTGAGCGCTGCGCTGCCATCATTGTCCGGCGAAGCACGGGCTGTCCTCGACGTGCTCACCGCTCGGAACGGCCTGCTCCCCCCCGCCAATGACGTCGCCAGGTTTCTCGGCCTGCGAACGCGTCATCAGGTCGCCCGCAAGTTGCGTCGCGCCAGCCTGCCGCCGTTGGAGGAGCTCGCGGCGTGGACCCGCCTCTTCTATTGGATTCTCCAGTCTGAGGAAACCGGCGCATCGTTGTTGTCCCTGGCGCGGCAGTCCGGGCACGAGCCGGCAACCTACTATCGCCTGGTCCGTCGCCTGATGCGCCAGCCGTGGTCGCACGTGCGGAGCGGCGGCATCGCAGCAGCGATCCTGCAGTTCCAGACGACCTGGACGGGGGGCGGGGGGGGCGCGGGGGGCGCGGGGGGCGGGCGGGGCGGCATGCACGAGCTCACGTTCCAGCCGTTGCTCAGGGCAGCGGCGATGCGGGAGGCGAAGTCAACGGCCGACATCGTAACTCAGCCGGTGCGGCCCCTCAAGCAGCCGCCAACGCAAGCGGCCGGCAAACCCCGCGGTGTGCTTGCCTCCCGGTTAGTGATCCCCGGCTACCCATTCGACGTCGCTATCGGACCGGGCGGCGTTGCCTGGTTAACACGGGTCCACGCGGCGGTGTTGGAGCGATTGGAGCTACGGTCGCTCGCGAGCTGCGGCAGCGTTCGCGTCGGTGTCGCGCCAACGCGCGTCAGCCTGGCGTCGTCGGGCGAGCGCGCGTGGGTGACCAATCAGTTCACGAGAGATGTGGCGGTTGTGGATCTCGTATGTCGCCGCCGCATCGGTTCGATCGCCATGGAGGGCAATGCTCTTGGGGCGGCATTGTCCCCGGACGAACGAATGCTCTACGTGACCACCAACCTCGACCGACTCTGCGCCTGCGCGTTGAGCGACAACGGCGGGCGGATCGTTCGCTCGAGTACCCTACCGCTCGTCTGCACCGAGATCGCGGCCCACCCCGCAGGTAACCGTGTGTTCGTCCCGACGTGGAAAGCAGGTGTCATTCTCGAATTCGACGCGCGCACGCTATCGCTCCTTCGTCGGTATGAGGTGGGAGGCACACCCATGGGTGTGGCCGTCTCGCGCGACGGGCTGCGCCTGTACTGCGGCAACGAAGCGGGATGGCTCGACCTCATTCACCTTCCGAACGGGAAAGGCCAGAGACGCATGCTCGAAACTCCCGCCGACGAAGTCGCGCTCACGCCAGATCAGTCGGTTTTGTATGTGAGCCTGCGACCGGCCGGCCAAGTCGCCATACTCGACGCGCACACGCTGAACCTCCTAGGCACGCTCGAGACCGGAGGTCTCCCCCGTCATATCGCATTCGACACTGCGGGGAGCGTCGCGATCATTGCCAATGAAGCGGGGTGGGTCGACCTCGTGCGCTGACGAGTCGACATCGATGGAAAATGCGGCGGATGGGGAACAATCCTGTCCGCCGCTCGTGTTTCGGCCTCACGACCTACCGTCACATCGGCGGCAGGCCCATATTCCGCCCACTTATGATGGAGTTGCTCTCATGAAAACCCAGGGCGCCGGTAAAGACGTCGTCTTTCTGTCCGGCGTGCGGACGGGATTCGGCTCGTTCGGCGGCTCGTTGAAGGACTTATCGGCCATCGACTTGGGCGTCGCCGCCGCTCGCCAGGCGATTCAGCGCTCCGGCGTCCCCGCGAGCGATTTCGGACATACGGTGTTCGGCAATGCCCTGCAAACCTCCGCCGACGCCATCTACATGGCCCGGCACGTCGGACTCAAGGCGGGTCTCCCGATCGAGACGCCCGCCGTGACGGTGAATCGACTCTGTGGCTCGGGCTTCGAGGCGATTACGCAGGGCGCGCAGCTCATTTTGCTGGGTGAAGCCGAGGCGGTGCTGGCAGGCGGCGCCGAATCGATGAGCCAGGCGCCGCACGTGGTTCGTGGCGCGCGGTGGGGACTGCGACTTGGCCCGGCGCCGCTCGAAGACCTGCTGTGGGAAGCGCTGAAGGATCCGCAGTGCGGCCTGTCCATGGCCGAAACCGCTGAAAGCCTCGCCGAGAAGTACAAGCTCACCCGCCGGGAAGTGGATGAAGTCGCCGTCGCCTCGCAGCAGCGGGCAAAACAGGCGTGGGATGCCTGCGCGTTCCAGGACGAAGTCGTGCCGGTGACGATCAAGGCGAAGGGGAAGGAAGTGGAGTTCCGCGCCGACGAACACATGCGGCCCGAGACCACGCTCGAGATCCTCAGCGGCCTCAAGCCCTACTTCAAGAAGGACGGTCTCGTCACCGCCGGGAACGCGTCGGGGATTTCGGATGGTGGCGCCGCAACGGTGATTGCCAGTGCGGAGTACGCGAAAGCGCACGGCCTGAAGCCGCTCGGCCGCCTGGTCGCCTGGGCCGTCGCCGGCGTCGAGCCGAAACACATGGGCATCGGGCCCGCCCCCGCCGCCCGCAAGGCGCTCGCGAAGGCCGGGATGAAACTCGAGCAGATGGATCTCGTCGAAGTGAACGAAGCGTTCGCCCCGCAGTATCTGGCGGTCGAGCGGGAGCTAGGGCTGGATCGCAGCCGCACGAATGCCTGCGGCGGCGCCATCGCTATTGGGCATCCGCTCGCGGCGACCGGCACGCGAATCACGGTTCACTTGCTGCACGCGCTGCGGCGTGAGCAGAAGCGCTTTGGGCTCGGTTCCGCCTGCATTGGCGGCGGCCAGGGCGCGGCGGTCATCGTCGAGGCGTTATGAGCGACATTCTCGTCACCGCGATCGGAGCGATCGCCCTCTATCTGTTCGCGGGGCTGCGCGTGCTGCGCGAGTACGAACGCGGCGTCTACTTCCTGCTCGGCCACCTGCGGCCGACCAAGGGGCCGGGACTGATATTCCTGCCGCCCTTGCTCGCCAAAATGCAAAAGGTGTCGTTGCGCGTGATGGCGATCGACATCCCGCCGCAGGACGTGATTACGCGCGACAATATCTCGATCAAGGTGAACGCGGTGTTGTACATGCGCGTGAAGACGCCCGACAAGGCGGTGGTCGGCGTCGAGAACTACCTCTACGCCACCAGCCAGCTCGCCCAGACGACACTGCGCTCAGTGCTGGGCGAAACTGAGATGGATGAGCTGCTGGCGAGCCGCGACAAAGTCAACGCGATCCTGCGACAGATCATCGACCAGCGCACCGAGGAGTGGGGGATCGAGGTCTCGGCGGTCGAGGTGAAGGACGTAGACTTGCCGCCGGAGATGAAGCGCGCCATGGCGCGCCAGGCGGAGGCCGAACGCGAACGCCGCGCCAAAGTCATCAACGCCGAGGGCGAGCTGCAGGCATCCGAAAAGCTGGCGCAGGCGGCGCACATCATCGGCGCGGAGCCTGCGGCGATTCAGCTGCGCTATCTGCAGACGGTCAACGAGATCGCTTCCGAGAACAACTCGACGACGATCTTCCCGATCCCCATCGATCTGTTCAAAGTCTTCATGGATCGGCTCGCTCCCACTGGCAATCCCCCAGCGGCTCTGCCCGAACGAGCCGCGGGAGCGGGTGAGCGTCTCCCGGCGGTTCAGAACACTGGCAAGGCCAAAGTCTGATGGGGAAGGAGCTCATCAGCCGGGACGCGCTGGAGCGGATCATCAAGCGCGCCGCGGAGCTGCAGGCCGGCGAACGAGACATCGGCGAAGGGCTTACGACGCATGAAGTCCTGGCGCTCGGCAAGGAGGTCGGCATTCCCGATCGCTACCTCCGCCAGGCGATGCTCGAAGAGCAGACACGGACCGCGCCCGAAGTCGCGACCGGGACATGGGCGTGGCTCACCGGTCCGCGGTCCATCGTCGCGCATCGCGTGGTGCCGGGTGATCAGGCCGCGGTCGAGCGCGCATTGAGCCGCTGGATGACGGATGAGGAGCTGCTCCAACCCAAGCGACGCTACGCCGACCGGACATCGTGGGAGCCGAAGGCCGGCCCGTTTGCCTCGATTCAGCGGGCGCTTGCCGGAGGCCGCCGCTACTCGCTCGCTCGGGCGGCCGAGATCACCGGACAAGTCGTGCAGCTCGAACCCGGGTTTTGTCTGGTCCGGCTGGAGGCCGACGTCCGCGATCAGCGGACGAAGCGGATCACCGGCGCCAGCGTGCTGACAATCCTGGGGTGGGGCATGACGGGAGCGACCGCGCTTATCGCGCCGCCCCTCGCGCTCGCGCAAGCGCTCATGCTGGTCCCCGGCGTGGGCCTGACGCTCAGCGGTGCCCTCATCGCGCGCACCTACCGCGCCGCGAATGAGCGCGTCCAGATTGCGCTCGAGCAGGTGCTCGACCGGCTCGAGCGCGGCGAGATCCGCACCGCGTCGAGTCCGGCCGCGCTGCCCGGCGCGGACACATTCGTCCGGATCGCCGAAGAGGTTCGCAAGGCGTTCGAGAATCCGCGTCCAAAAGCACGAGGCTAAGAGGTGATGCCCGATATCAAACGAGTCGGGGTGCTGGGGTGTGGTCTGATGGGCAGCGGGATCGCTCAGGTCGCCGCCACCGCCGGCTACGACACGATCGTGCGCGATGTGTCGAAGGAGGTTCTCGATCGCGGCCGGACCGGCATCGAAAAGTCGCTCGCCAAATTCGTCGAGAAGGGCAAGCTCCCCGCCGAGGGCCGCGACGCGACGCTCAAGCGCTTGAGCTTTACGACGACCGTCGCGGATCTGAAATCGGTCGACATCGTGATCGAAGCCATCACCGAAGATCTGGCGCTGAAGAATGCGCTCTTCAAGGAGCTCGACGCGCTCTGCGGCCAGGGGACGATCTTCGCGTCCAACACCTCCAGTCTCACCATCGCCGAAATGGCCGGGGCGACCAAGCGAGCGGATCGGTTCGTGGGACTGCACTTCTTCAATCCGGTGCCGCTCATGGCACTGGTGGAGGTCGTGCGCACGGTGACGACGTCCGCGGAGACGTTCAAGCGCGCCTTCGCCTTCGCCGCCTCGCTCGGCAAAGAGCCGATCGCCGCCAAGGACACCTCCGGCTTCATCGTCAACCTGCTCCTCGTCCCCTATTTGCTCGACGCCATCCGGGCGGTCGAGCGGGGCGTCGGCAGCGTGCCCGACATCGACAAGGCGATGCAGCTGGGCTGCAGTTATCCTATGGGCCCGCTGACGCTGCTCGACTTCGTCGGCCTCGACACGACGCACCACATTGCGGAGATCATGTTCCAGGAGTACCGGGAAGCGCGTTATGCGCCGCCGCCCTTGCTCAAGCGCATGGTGCTGGCGGGAATGCATGGCAGGAAAAGCGGCAAAGGGTTTTACGACTACTCGGCCAACCCACCCATCGTCAACAATCTAGGACTCTAATGCTCGGTTACGACGCCGCCCGTTGGCATGCCGTTCTCAACGATCTCCCGGCCGCGCTCCTGCTCGTGGCCGTGCTGTTCGATTTCGCGGCGGCCACGACGAAGCGCGAGTCTCTGATGTGGGCGGCGATCTGGACGCTGTGGGCCGGCGTCATCGGCGGGTGGGCGGCGGCGGTCGCCGGCAAGATCGCGTCCGGCTCGATCGAGCATGGTGAGGCGATCCACGAAATCATGGAGAAGCATGAGAACGTAGCGCTGATCACGATGTCGCTCTTTACCGTGGTGCTCGGCTGGCGCCTGATCCGCCGGTTGCAGATGCCGGCGCAAGAGCTGGCGCTCACCCGCATGCTGAGTGTGGTGGGACTGGCGGGACTCGTGTGGACCGGCATCCTTGGCGGCAGGTTGGTGTTCGACCACGCTGCCGGCATTTCGTCGCAGAAGCTCCAGGCGGAGATCGAGAATCGCGAGGCAGGGCACGCGCACGGAGCGCCCGCTGACACCGTAAAGGCTCCACCGCACAGCCATTGATGCGTGCGTCGTGCGTCGTGCGTGGTGCGTGGGCGTTCGCCCTACTGCTCGGTGCCTGCACGCCGACCACGACCCGTCCTGCGTTTGCTCCGATGCCTGAGGCGCTGCACGCAGTGATCAACGCGCCGCCCGAACGCGTCACCCAGTTTGCCGATTCATTGCTCCGCGCCGACACCATCGGCGTGCGTTTCGTGAGTCTCCGCGACGCGTTTCTCGAAACCGCGGAGTTCGCCGGTGCCCCCCCCGCCCCGCCCCATCGCGTGCGCCTGTGGGCCGATCCCGACGTGCCGCGCAAGGCGCGCGTGACGATCGAGGCGGTGTACCGGCCGATCGAGGACCCCTCGCGCACGACGCGGGATCTCGAGCGCGCGTCCCCGCCCGGCTCACCGGGTCAGCTGCGCGCCCAGCGGCTCCTGACGGCGCTCAAGGACAAGCTTGGAGTCACGACCTACTAGTTCTGCCCTGAGGCAAAGCCTCGGCGCCCTCGAGTACTTCGCATTCGGTTTCGGCAGCATGGTGGGCGTTGGCTGGTTGGTCATCATGGACGACTGGCTGGGTCGCGGCGGTCCCGGCGGCGCGATGCTCGGCTTTCTCGGCGGTGCGCTGCTGCTGCTGCCGATCGCGGTGACGTACGGCCGCCTGGTCCGCGCGATACCCGATGCCGGCGCTGAGATCGCCTACACCGAGCGCGTGTTTCCACGCACCGTGAGCTTTGCCGCCGGTTGGATGATGGTGCTCGCCTACGCGATCGTCTGTCCGTGGGAAGCGGTCGCTATCGGCAATCTGCTCGCGCGCATTTTCCCGGCGATGAACGACATGATCCTCTACGCCGTCGCCGGCAAGGCAATTACGCTGCCGCGGCTGGTGGCAGGACTCGGACTCACGGCAATCGTTGGTCTCATCAACTATCGCGGCATTCGCACGAGCGGCCGCTTCCAGGACATCACTACACTTGGTCTCCTCGCCTGTTTTGCCGTGTTCGTGATTTTTGGGTTTGCCCGCGGCAGTGCCGCCAATCTCGAACCGCTCTTCGCCTCGTCCGGCCCGCTCATCTCCGTGCTGCTCGTCCTGCAGATCGTTCCTTACTTCATGACGGGCTTCGAGTCGATTCCGAAAGCGTCGGAGGAAGCGCGGCCGGGCCTCGATCCCCGGCTGTTGAGTCGCATGATCGCGCTCGCGGTGGTCGCGGGAGGCCTATTCTACGTGCTCGTCGTGGGTGTCGCGGCGTGGGCGTATCCCTGGACCCAATTGGTCGCAGAACATCTCGGCACGGACGCGGCCTTCGCCCGCGCGTTCGGGACTCCGTGGGTCGTTCGACTGATGCTGGCGGGCGCCCTGCTTTCGTTGCTCAAGGTTTTCAACGGCAATTTCGTCGCGGCAACACGCCTCGTGTACGCGCTGGGGCGCCGGGAACTCGTCCATCAGGCACTCGGCTCCGTCAATCGGCGCTTCGGCACTCCGTCGTTCGCGATCGCCCTGGTCGCCGTGCTCACGGCGGTCGGTCCATTCATCGGCGATGCCGTGTTGGTCCCGATCTCGGAGGTTGGCGCAGGTGTTGGAGCTGTCGGGTGGCTCGCCGCATGCCTGGCGTTCATCGCGCTCGCGCGTCGCGCCG
>WNFX01009669.1_pt1 | contig 11346 bp, 9 predicted proteins | sample 5400111 | NCBI WGS metagenome assembly WNFX01 (sample SAMN13153363, study PRJNA577476) | soil metagenome | isolation source: 40 cm soil or saprolite under grassland replicate 1 | place: USA:California | collected 2016-06-15
CTTCAGATGAAAGATCGACGCGCAGGCGTTGGGTGCGATAGTGAGCAAGTTGTTGTCCGACAAGATCTTCCACACGTTTTGTATAAACTATGGGACCAATTAATTCATCCACGCGCCAGCGTCCATTGGTCTGCTCATGGGCTTCAGGATAGGTTGCCGTCAAACCCAGGCGCAGAGGTGCAGGGGCCATCAGAGCCGCTTCACCCCAACTGGGGGCGGGCAGGTGATGTACCTCATCTTCTGTGTAATCGGCTCTATAAATTAACAAACATACACGGGCTTACTGCTGACAATGAAGGACCATCACTTACGATGCTTGTCAATGGGGCGCAAGCCGGGTTGATGTATCTGCGCAATTGGGATGGCGATCCCGGCTTCAGTTCCCGTAATCCCCATTACATGGGTTCTGTCAAGGCGACTATGGAGTTCCTCTTGAGTAATAGGCAGATGGATGAGTATCCAATTGCATGGACCCTTCCTCTTGAGGTTGCATTTGGTGCTTGTGAGTATTTCCTTCTCAGACAAGGAGGCCAGTCACCTGCTATCGTCTGGCGCGATGATTCAATTTCACAAGAAGAATAAATTTACATCTATTGCCAGCTTTAATTTCTTATACTGAAATCAATAATTCGCACTTTTTCATAATTTATCTTTTAGTAAAATCAACTTATTAACATAATAATACCTATATTTTGTGATTTGCACTATTACAATTCATGTGCTAAAGTATCGCCAAATCGTATTAGTTCTCTACTTTTCGAAGGAGAATATGTTGGATATAACACCACATTCATCACTTAATCTTCCTCTCCAACTGCCTGTTCGGATTCGACTTGTTGATGGGAATCCAAAACTTATGGCTGGAGGACTTCCCGTCACACCTATCAATCTTGTTCTACAAGAACGACGAACATATGAAGGCGCAACTTCCGCATCAATAGAAACCTATCTACGGGCAGCACGTCTCTACGTTGAGTTCTGTGCCCACAGGCATCAATCTCTTATCAGTATCACAGATGAAGAGTTCAGATGGTTCAAGGATGCACTGCTCGGACAACCTTTTTCTGATGCTCAAGGAAAATATGTTCAGCTTAGCGGAAAACGGGGTAAGCGTACGGCTGACCTCATGCTCACTCTCCTTTATTCCCTTACAGCGGACATCACAGAGCGCTATGGAATAACCTTCGACTGGCGGCGGTATAAGGGTATGCCAGAGTATATGTTCAATACGCCGAACTCAGGAAATCTATCGCGTTCCCAATCATGGCGTTTCCGCCGTTCGCATCGTATAAAATGGACTCCTCCCAAAGTTGTCGGTTTACCCGATGACCAATTTGTCTGCTTGCTCAGTGCAGCATATGATCGATGGGGAAAAGACATCGCCGATGGCGATGCTGCCTTTACAGAGGAACCTGAGAGTCAGCGAGGAGCCTTATTCTATCGCAATCTTGCCATTCTCCTCGTGCTCCGGTGTGCAGGCAGTCGCCGCTCTGAAGTGGTTCAACTTAGATTCGAAGATCTTGATCGCTCACGCGCCCTCCTCTATCTGTCAACAAAAGGACACAGAGCAGGAGGAAGAGGATGTCTACCAGTTCTTATGCTTCCCTGGGTAGAACAAGTTATCTGGCACTATGTGACGCACTTTCGTCCTATTGTATCCGATACTCCCCTGGAAGATCAACAGAGTATTTTTCTCAGCCATAGTGTCCGGAACTATGGGAGACGGATCAGCGATGAAAGTGTGCGCGCTATGCTCGACACTCTGCGTCCATCTCTTCCTGCTCCCTGGAATACCCTGCTGACACCTCATGCGCTACGACACTCTTTTGGTTATGATCTGCAAAAGCTGGTTGGCCCTGGGGCAATCGCTTCAGGAATGAGGCATGCTTCTATACGTTCTATCGATCCTTACATTGCAGGTATTGAAAACTTTGCTGATCAGATCGTCGCCCCAGAAAATGAGAAGCTCGAGCAATTTCTTAATCAAATAGGTCTCTTGGAGAAACTTCGTGACTAAAAAACTTATTATGAGTACTCAAGTTTTGATCCAGACTGCAGAGCAATATCTTGCAGAAACCGAAACATATGAAGCTGCAACGCTAAAGCGGTTCGCCCAATTTTTAGGTGTTTCATACGGAGTTGTGTACCGATGGCTACCGATTCATGAATGGCAGATATTACGAAATAAGTGGATACAAACCCGTATCAGACGTACTATAGATACTATGCCTGCTGAGGTCAAAACGCAGGAAGGCATGAAAGTAGAATATATAGCCTCCAGTACGTGCATGCCGCTCTCAATAGTACGTCGTTTCCTCACTGAGATAGAAGGACAAGTCCTACCATCTGGACTCTCACCCCATCCTGAGCAGCCTCTTACTAAAGCACTATCGCCACTCACTTCCCAGTATATGATCTGGGCAGAAAGTTTTCTCGAGCAAGCTAAGACCTACAACGAGGTAACAAGAAAGCATCTTGCCGACTTTTTAGGTGTAACGACGCGAACCCTGTGCCTGCACATTCCTCCGCACATTTGGGAGATGTTACGAGAAGCTTGGATTCGGAAACACTTGCAGCGTGTCCTAAAGAGCGCTTACGAGAGTGCCAAGACACAAGTTGACTTTTCACTAGAACACATTGCCGATTTGGCTGGCATGTCCCTCGAATCCATGCGCCGCTTTCTTCCTTTGAATGATTGGCAAACACTGCTCGTAGCGCTTCCTCCGCCCGAGAAGCAGATCTCAGAGGAGGCCATTCGCTGTATAAAACAGGCAGAAGGATATCTTGCACAGACTCGAACGTACGAAAACGTAACAAAGAAACAGCTCGCCGCCTTCTTAGGCATACCAGAACAGGCCGTACACACCCTGCTTCCTCCCCATCTCTGGAACCCACTACGCGATGCATGGCTTCAGAACAGCCTACGATCAGCTATTGATACTGCATATGCAGAAGCAAAGACACAAAGAGAATTTTCGATAAAAAGGATTGCGAGACTTGCAGGTGTAGGCGAACATACAGTTCTTCGTCATTTGCACAAAGGCGAGTGGGAAACTCGTAAAATGACACTTCCAGCAGTACGTGAGTACCAAGCAGTCCTATGTAATAATCTCTTGAGACAGACAATGGATACCGTGTATGGGGATGCTAGGACACGAGAAGACTTTACCATGAACAGAATTGCCAGAGCAGCCAACATTCCCTACAAATCGGCGTTCTTGATCATTGGAGAAGAGTGGCAGGCACGCAGACTAACTCTTCCAACCACTAAGGAGAAGGTCCTCGCAGCTTTACAGAAACTGGCACAGAGCGACATCCAGGTCAGCGAACTAACCAAACAACACGTTATGGAGGTTGCAGGAGTGAACAAGGTTCCTACGGGGGCTTGGTTCGAGCAAGCTTACCGTGTTGTACACAACCGGCTTGTCGCACGCTCAGGACAACAAGAAATAGAGCCACCATCTGATGAAAATGTACGGATCATCCCAGGAGGATGGGTTGACATCAATGAAGATACTTGGGATTTCCGTCCCGCTGGAAATCACCTTCTCAGTCGAAAGAAACTCCGCGCTGACCTCGCTGAAGTTGCATGGCAGTTTCTTCAGAAAGAACTACGTTCTCCGGAGATTGCTCTGGGAACAATTGATAATCACTTCCAAGGCTTCAGTAAAGTGGGCACTCTACTTGGAAATGAGGTGCCTGACGTTCACCGGGCGACATTAGAGGGTATACAACGCGCATGGATGAATTGTAACGTCCCATCATCACTACTCGCAAGGACACGCTTCTGTCTCATATACATTTTTGAGGCAATAGTGCAAAATAACGAGCACGATGATATCGTTAATAAGGGAGAAATGCAGCGGATTTCAGCATGGCTGAGGAATGCAATTTCCATCGGGCGAACAGAAATTGGTGAAGACTTTTTCTCCGAAGGCGAGCTAGATACCATCATTCAAAGATGTCTAATGGATATTGTAGCAGGAATCGCCTACATCAATACAGCTCCAGATCTTCTATCAATAAGCTCCAGATCAAATTATGGGACAACGATTGCTCGGTGGGCCATAGCTCTGATGATTCTCATCATGGCATTCACTGGACTTCGGCGTGAGAGTGTTTTGTACATCAAGACGAATGACTGGGCAGAAATCCGTACGGGTCTGTTTGCACTTGCATGGCACCACAACAAGAAGAGTGAAGAAAATGCTGCAGTGTTGCCTGCATCTCTCGCCCAGCAGCTTCAGCTATACGTGCAGCATACAACTCAACTACGTGATACTTTGCAGACTGAGTACGTATTTCTCGGCCCTAGCCTGCATGGGTACTGGCAGATAATATCCAAGTCACAATTCTATACAGGTTTGCACAGTTTTGCCAAACGTCATCATCTTGAGCGCAGAGGGACTTCTCTCCTGCTGAACAGCACCGTCTTCAGGCGAACATACACCACACGTGCACTCTATGAGGGTCGGAGTCTTGCGGCGGTTCGTTCAGAACTCGGACATATTCATTTTGAAAGTACACTTCGTTATGCCAAGTTCGATATGTATGAGCACCCAGCTGAAGTAAACCCTGCACTCGATGAGTTTGGACGCAAAGCATTAACGCTCTGGCATCAGCCACAACTCCTCAATGAACTCAATCCGGACGAGCGTGCATCTTTGCTTGGTTCGCGGGTAAAACAGTATCAGGACGTTGGACTCTGTCGACACGATCATTGCGTGAAATGTTCATATGGAAGTCCTCCTCCCTGTGCATTATGTGAACATCTAGTAACGGGTCCAGAGTTTTTTGGAGCCTGGGAGGCAGAATATCGTTGGCGCTTACAGGAATTAGAACGACTTGCAGCAGAACCCAATGCAGAAACAGTCCTCGCACAGATGAAATATCAGTTCAAACAGTTTGAGACGAACTTTCTCTTCGTTCAAGGGAAAACCCAATCATGAGTATCGATACAACATACGTGATTTCGGCATCAAGCGAAGCCCATCACTATCCAGCAAGTCATTGGAGCGAACTTAGTCGCTTCATTGTGGGAGATGAGCGAGATCCAAAAAATCTCTTCTACCTTGCGGATGACATTTGGGACGCCTGGTTGTACGCAGCCCATAGCTTTCCCTCCCAACATGGAAAGCACCGCTTTCATTTTGCACACTTGCACTCTTTTTTGAAGCCGTATATCAAGTGGTACTGCTATCAACGTCTACTTACAAATGTCGGGACACTATCTCGATCAATAACCATCCTCCCGAACCGCTTAACACGTACCGATACCTACCTTGTCGAGCATCACTGCAAGTCACCAGATGATATTACTTCCGAGGCTAGCTTCACTGAATTATGGAACGCACAACTTCTTCACCAAGAACGTAACGATGATGAAGATACCGATGCAGCGGTAAGAATACAAAAATGTACACACCCTTTTTGGAAGCACATCCAAGCGAGTTTTGGTTTTCCGCATATCGTACCTCCAATAAAACCATATAAACAATTCAGGCTAACAGAAGCCTCTTTTGACGAGAGCCAGATCATCCCTATATCCGTTACCCGTCAATTAGCCAATAAGCTTGCTCTTCATCGAAGTGGGCAACAACCTCTCAACCGCTTTCATCACCTCCGCCTTTGCGTTCTCATGCTTACGCTCTGCTTAGGGCGAAGAATAGGGGAGATTCTCGCAGCACCAAGATGTACAGGTGAAAGAGGACCCCTAGTCTATTACCCAGCAAGGGGGAAGCCTGAAGGATCACTTTGGTTCCAATTTGCTCCAAATAAACATGGGCCACAGAGCCGTGTGCTTGTAAGTCCTAAATGGGAAGACATAGTTACATATTGTGTGAAAGAACTGATTCGCTATAGTGACGAAGTGCGTAATGCAGCCCCACCAGAGATAAAAAACCTGTTGATTTTGCTTTCCCGTTGGAATTTTACAGGGGGATCTAGCGCCGTTCGCGCTCAGCCAAAAGAGATTGTTGATGATAAAGCACGCGGTCACGTACAAAAAGATGCGTGTGTCCTCTCATATGACGCTTTCTTTTGTTGGTTAAACGGTCATACCTCTGGAGATCCTCCTCAGCAGATACCTGGGATCCTTCGACAATGGAAGATTACAACAGATGGCTCTCCTGATGGTGAAATCTACCATCTTCGGACGCATCAAGCACGGCATACACGTCAGTCAGCTATTGCAAGTGATCCTCATGTATCTCCCTTAACTCGGCAGCGGGATCTCAACCATATCGATCGCAACATGCAAGTTCATTATCAACATACTGCACGGGAACAGAATAAAATCCTACTAGAGAAAGCGAAGAACGGCGAAATGGTTGGTCCTGCTGTAGAATGGTTTGCAACCCTTTTCGGCACATCACATCAGGACTCTGGTCGACAATCGCGATTTCAGCCAGGAAACCCTCAACCCTTGTCACCCCGTTGGCGTAACCTCATTCTGAACAATCCGCAATTTATGCAACCCAGTCATGTGGGGTGCGGCTACTGCGCGCTTCCTCAAGGGCCAGGAGCTTGTGACGATTATATGAACTGCCTGGAGGTAGAAGACGGTGGTTGTCAGTGGTTCTTTACTGATTCAGGAAATGCAGGAATGCTCATCCAGATTACAGAAAGAGTTCGCAAACACCAGCAACAAGAGCATGAAAGTGCTGCAGCAGGACATGAAGTGCAAGCCGGCAAAGCAGCAGTGCTTGCTCGCCGCGCTGAGGCTATAGAAAGAGAAGTCTACGCACACAGTGATTTGGAGGCAATCCCAAATAGTAGTCAGGATTTAAAGGAGCGCCTCAAAGCGCGTAGGCGTGAACTCGAAGAAGAAGGAGTATGAGCAAAAACATGCGTATGAGTAAAGAAGAACGACGCGTTCAATTGATTGAAACTATGAAGGATTTGCACAAGCAGGCTCAATGCCAAGCAGATTTCACCGCAGAAAGAATAGCCCAATCAGCAGGAATATCAACTGTTTGGCTTTACAAGCTCGCTCGCCCAGAATTTCAAATGCTGCGCTCACAACTCTCCGGGCCTCGTCTATTACGAGACGAAGAACTCACTCAGTTACGTCATGAAAATGCCGAGCTCAAGAAAAAACTTCAGGACGTAGAGACTAAGTTACACACAACTGCTGTAAAGGAGCTGGATGAAGCTATCCTTGAATTAGAGCGCTATGAGAAAGAGAACATTCAACTCCGCCAGCAAGTAACACTGCTCCACAAGCGCTTAGAGGAAGGAGGACACGTAATCATTCAACCACCATCTTATGGATCTACGCGATCTCATCTTACAGTTGTCAATACTGCCGATACACTTCAGGAGTGATATAGAAGAAATACAGTGAGAAGATTTGAGATACTGTTAACACTCAAAACTATGTTATTAGGAGGTTGTGGTAGATGAGGAAAATACAAAGGATGTGGGAAGAACATATAGAAATACTAGCGTTAACTTTTCCATCTATTCCATCACTAGATCATCTCAATCCGGATGATAGAGATGATCTAGAACTATTGGATCTTTACATGATTGATTGCATTGAAGCCTTTGTAACCAGGGGCAGTCTCGATCCGCGGTATACCGTACTTTTATACGAATGCAAGCGTGACCTTGTACGTTATTTCAAGAAACTCGGTGGAGCTATCGATGAAAACGGCTATTTTAAGCAGCTTTTGATGTTGTCGAAGGAGGTGCTGCGGCATGTCAGTGTCAAAGAGGCGCGTCTTATTATAGCGCGTAATGCGAAGCGTGAAAAGTGAGAGACATTTTCTCACGCTGACATTGCTCTTTAAACGGCGGAGGTTTCGCTAGGAGCAATTGAAAACTCGCGCCAAAGTGCTCCAGGATTTCGGAGGGGAGCGGGAACGATGACCACTAAAATTTGTAGTAGCCAATGTCCCCCCTGTGAGTATCCTGAGCACACATTATCGGTTATCTCCATGAGCAAGTTCCTTATCCGTCTGGTCAGCATTTCACGCCATTTCTTGGTTTTTTCGAGGCTTACGTATGCGCTTTTGCTTTGGCCGCTGGCCATAGACACGCTCTGCTATGATCTCGACGGTCTCCATCACCTCTTTAAGTACAGGTTTTTGCTGAAAAAAGAGCGCTTCACTTGCGGCCTCTTGAAAATCTTCTTCAGTGACATTCAATCCTTTGTAGACAAGTAACAACATATGAGCACAATTGGCTGCACGAACTTTTTCTATCTTTCTGCGAAGATATTGAGGATGCCAAAAGCCTACCAGTTCGACAATCACTCGCCGATTTTCATCCTGGTCGTCAACAAACGTGAAATCTGGGATCATCACGGTATCTCCTAACAAAAGTACCTCGCTCTCACGCTCAAGTCGCCAATGCCCTCGTTTCTTGCCTATTTTTTGCTCAAACTCGCTTGCAAAGTCTGCTTCAAGACGACTATCAAATGCGCCAGATCGCTTGAAATGCGAGCGGAGTGCACAGGTGTAATCGAGACGATAGACCATTTCCCCTGTCGCCTGGGGAGGACGTACACGTGCCTGGAACCGCCAGCGGTCACACAGGAGAAGCGCTGGAAGAAATGCCGCCATCTGTCTTCCGTAGCGAAGTGTCGAGGAGACAAAGGGAGAGATCGGTCCATCGAGATCTATCCTATATCCGCCTTCCTGCTTTGGTTCCGCCCAGAACATCAGTTTGAAGAACTTGATATACCGCCAGAGATCTTTGTAGTTACTAAATGCCTCAATGGTGATATGCGAGGCCCAATAGAGAACACCACGTGTTAATTCCAGATTGTAGCGGGCAAGAAGCTCTGAGGTCGGTGAGGCGATACGAGGCGGGTCGATCTGCGAAGAGAAGAGCCTCAATTTGTTCCGCACAAAGGGTCAGTTCACTGGTAACTTCCTGGAGCACCTCTTGCCGTGTCTGGGGATGAAACATATCAGGACTTCTAAAGACAGGACCATGAGCGAACACTCGCTCCCGCAACGTTACAGGGGGCAGTGGCGTCTCTAGAGGGGTAAAAGTGGCTGCATCCGTTAACACCTTCGCCAGGCCACGGACAATGATATAATCGACCCGCGTTCCTTCATACGAAGCCTGGGTTTCCTCCCAGGCTTCTTGCGTCTCACCTACGTGGCGTTGCAGTAAGGTCATCAGATCCTGCGCGGTCTGCTGTAAGAATGGGTCCTGCTCATTGACCATCTCTACAGAGAGAGTTGACCCTGAGAATCGCAGCCGCGGTTTGATTAACTCGCTCGTCAACATTACCGTTGCTCCTTGGGCACGTGACGTCGTTGGACTTTCCCCTCTTCGACAGTGCCGCGCACGAGGACTTCGAAGAGAAAAGCCTCTCGTTGTTCTTGCTTGCGTAAAATTCGTCCCAGGCGCTGAATATACTCGCGTTTACTTGATCCCCCCCCAAGGACAACAGCCACCTTGGCTTCCGGGACGTCGACCCCTTCGTTGAGGACCTTCGATGTGACAATCACGCGATAATCACCTGCTTGAAAGGCATCGAGAATATGTTTTCGCTCCGCAACCCCGGTTTCATGAGTGATGGCAGGAACCAGCCATTCGCGTGCGATTCGATAGGCAATGGCATTACTCTCAGTAAAGACGAGGATACGTTCACCAGCATACTCTCGTAGAAGTGCGTCAAGCGTGGCAAGTTTCCCTTCACAGCCCCAGATAATGTTGAGCAAGCGTTGGCGTGCCAGAAAAGCTTGCCGCGCTTGAGGGTCAAATGAAGAGAGCCGCATGAGTTCCCGTAACCATCCTGGCCCGTGGCTCTGTCTGAGTTTGCGTTCGCGGACAAATCCCATATAAATAGCGTAGGCTGCATCATAGGCTACGCGTTCTTCCTCCGTCAAGTTCACTCGAATACGCTGCGTCCTGTACTGGGCCAGCTGCTTTCCCACAAGATTCTCGATGCGTTGGGTATAGACAATAGGGCCGAGCAGCTCATCCACACGCCATCTTCCATTGGTTTGCTCATGCTCCTCAGGATAGGTCGCAGTGAGACCAAGCCGGAAAGGGGCCGGAGCCATCAGCGCAGTTTCTCCCCAAGATCTTGCAGGTAGATGCTGGATTTCATCAAACAAGATGAATTGAAATGTATTTCCATATTCTGCGATCAGATCCCCCGCAGAGCTATAGGTGGTGACAGTGATAGGAAGGACGTGCTTTTCACCGCTATAATAGACGCCGATTTCGGTTTGAAAGGCGTTGACGAGCCGAGAGTACCATTGGTGAACGAGCGAAATTGTTGGGACAATGACAACGGTCGAAGCGTTTACGTGACTAATTGCCTGAATGGCCACGAAGGTCTTGCCAGCTCCCGTCGGCAAAATGATGCTCCCTCGCTTCTCAGCTTGCTTCCAGGCGTCAAAGGCAGCAAGTTGATAATCGTGTGGCTCTCTCGTCTCATGAAGTGTGAGTGCCAGGTGCTTCCAGCGAGGGATATCATTACGAATAGCCTGCTGTCGGAGCCAGGGAAGAACGGAGCTATAATGATACGCTTCGCATCTCCACCGCTCTTTGATAAATTGAAATGAAGGTGGCATCTCCTCGCTTGCCTCAACATGCTGGAGAACTAATGTGCCTCCTTGGAAAAATATTGATGAATTCATGACATAATCATAGCAGAGAGCAGGCGTTCTAGTCTATAGTTGCCAAAACCATAACCAGATAATGCACTGGTTACGCTTCTGACGTTAACCTTCGTCCGTTGAAGCCGGTGAGGAGAACGAATCCCCCCACAAACCCAACTGGACGGGAGGCTCAACTACGGTGAGCCTGTTGTGCTGCTTCCAGTGCGCATGACGCCGCAGCAGGAGTGCCTTGATCTGCTCTTTTCGTGTGCATGCCATCAGTTCTTCGTCTCCATAGCGACTTGCCAGATTGCCCGAGGCATTGTGATCGGCGTGGACCTGGTAGCCACAGAGCACGCATTTGAACGTCTTCTGGTCAGGCCGGTTGGCACGATCCACGAAATGACAGCGCGAACACTCCTGCGAGGAATAGGCCGCTGAAACCGTGTGCGCAGCCAGCCACCCCGCGCCTGGCCGTTGCCCAGGCGATCTGCCGAGGAATGTGCGCAAGATTCGACGCGTACAGATACGCATTCATCGATTTCGCCTTAAAACGCATCGACGCGACTGAGAGATCCTCATAGATAATGCGCGCATCAGGATGATCGGTGAGCATCTGATTGACAGCTCGGTTGATCTCTTGTCGGACGTGTCGCCCCAGGCGTTGTCCGCTCGCACTGCTTGTCGAGGGAAGCTTCTCCTTGGCGAGGCCCTTCTTTTGCAGACAGGCCCGCAGCTTTGCCTTTCGTTGGCGCTTGTCCCGGTCCCGCTTGTGGCG
>WNFX01010142.1_pt1 | contig 11344 bp, 7 predicted proteins | sample 5400111 | NCBI WGS metagenome assembly WNFX01 (sample SAMN13153363, study PRJNA577476) | soil metagenome | isolation source: 40 cm soil or saprolite under grassland replicate 1 | place: USA:California | collected 2016-06-15
GATCACCGGCCATACCATAAGCCAGAGCATCCTTGGATGCAGCAGACTCACAAACGCCCGCGCGAGAGCATTGGGTATCGCGTTCATATGGACCGTCCGAAGCGGTGAAAATCAGCGCTGAATAGTTTGCCACATCTTCGACAGCCGCTTGACCGAAACCGGCACGGGGGTCTTCAGCTCCTGGGCGAAAAGCTGTACGCGCAGCTCCTCCAGCAGCCAGCGAAACTGCTCGAGCTGAGGATCGCTGCTGCCCGATTTCACTTGCTTGGCGTGTTCTCGCAGCCATTGTGCGCACAGTGGCGCGAATTCCGCGGCGAGACGCGCGTCGCGGCCGGGATCGGCTCTCAGCTTGTCGAGCCGCAGGCCTGCGGCCTTCAGGTAGCGCGGGAAGTGCTGCAGCCGCTCGTAGGGCGTCTGCTCGATGAACCGCTTGGAGAGAAGTCGGGCCGTGCTCTCCTGGATGTCGCGGCAGGGCTCGGGAAACGCCTTGGACGCCTGCTGCAGCTTTTTCTGCAGCCCTGCATGCTCGGCGAGAATTATTCCTGCGAGCCGCGCGATTTCCTGCGCAAGGAGCGTAACGCGTGAGCGCGCTTCGTCGCGGCGCCGCTCAAACTCGGCGCGCGAGCGCGGCCAAGGCTCCTGCATGCAGGCACGATCGAAAGCCGCGGCAAGCAGCTGCTCCTTCAGATCGGCGACGTCGCCGAAAACGGCGAACTGAAGCGGCATGGCCTGCGACCCGGGTAGATTCTTCTCGATGTGGCGAGCCTGCTCCTTCAACTGCAGCCTGAACAGCCGGCGCAGCCCCGTGCGATGCGCTTCGCGGGCCTTCTCCGCGGAATCGAAGACCTCGAGGCTGACGGAATCTTCGTGGTCTGCCAGACCCGGATATCCGATGAGTGTCTGGGATCCGTGCCGGACTTCCATCACCTCCTCGAGATCCCCGAAATCCCAGGCGATGACTTTCGCTGCCGGCGCATCCGAGCGCGCGAGCTCGGCGAACTGTTCTCCGGCCTTCTGGCCGAGCTCGGCGCGCAGCTGGGCGAGGTTGCGTCCCGACGCGAGCTGCCGCCCGTGCTCGTCGACGATGCGGAAATTCATCCACAGGTGCGCGGGGAGCGTTTCCGGCCGGAAGGCATCGAGCGGAACGGCGAGGTTGAGCTCGCGGCGCGCGTAGCGGGCGATGGCCTGCGCAGGCGGCGCATCCGCGTGCTCGTTCGCTCGCAGGAATGAGTCGACGAACTCCTGCAGCGGACCGAGCTGGTGGCGGAGCTTCTGCGGCAGCGACTTGGCGAGCCGCGTGACCTTCTCGCGCGCGAGCCCGGGCACGAGCCAGTCGCACCGCGCCGCATCGACCTGATTCAGCGCGAGAAGCGGCACAGTGAGCGTTACGCCGTCGCGCGGCGAGCCGGGCTCGTGATGGTAATCGAGCGCGAAGCTGCGTCCCGCCATCTCCAGCCAGTGCGGAAACTGCACTGTCGTGATCCCCGCCGCCTCGTGGCGCATCAGGTCCTCGCGCTTGAGGAACAAAAGCTTCGGGTTCGCGCTTTCCGCTTCGCGGCGCCAGCGGTCGAAATCCGCACCGTTGTGGATGCCTTCGGGAACGAGGCTCTCGTAGAACGCGCAGATCAGCTCGTCGTCCACAAGCACGTCGGGCCGGCGTGACTTGTGCTCGAGCTGCTCGATCTCCCGGACGAGCCTGCGGTTGTGCAGAAAGAACGGCGCACGCGTGTCGTAGTCGCCCTCGACCAGCGCCTGGCGGATGAATATCTTCCGCGATTCGACTGGGTCCATGGGCCCGTAGTGCATGCGCCGCTTTGCATACAACAGCAGCCCGTAGAGCGTGCCACGCTCGAACGCGGCGACGCGCGCCGGCTGCTTCTCCCAGTGCGGCTCGTACTGGTGCCGCTTGACGAGGTGCGCGCCGACCGACTCCAGCCACTCGGTCTCGACGGTGGCGACGCAGCGCGCGTACAGCCGCGTGGTCTCGGTCAGCTCTGCCGCCATCACCCAGCGTCCGGCCTTCCTTCCCACGCCCGAGCCGGGGTGAACCCAGAAGCGGATGCCGCGGGCGCCGAGATAATTTCCTTCCTCGGTCTTCGTGCCGACGTTGCCGAGCAGGCCAGCGAGCAGCGCCCGATGGACTTGCTGATACGTGGCGGGCGTTTCGGAAATGCGCCAGCCGAGCTCGACGACCAGCTCCTTCAATTGCCCGTGGATGTCGCGCCACTCCTGCATGCGGTTGAAGGAGAGGAAATGCTCGCGGCAGGCCTCGTGCAGCTTGCGGCTGGATTTCCTGTGCGCGAGCGCTTCCTCGAAGAAATTCCAGAGCTTGATCCAGGAAAGGAAATCCGACTTCTCGTCGTCGAAGCGTTTCTGCGCCTCGTCGGCGGCGGCAGCGCGCTCGCTCGGCCTCTGGCGAGGGTCCTGCACCGAGAGTCCCGCGGCGATGACGAGCACCTCGCGCAGCGCGTTCTCCGATTTCGCCGCGAGAACCATGCGGCCGATGCGCGGGTCGACGGGCAGCCTCGCAAGCTGCTTTCCGATTTCTGTCAGCTCGTTGGCTTCGTCTACCGCGCCCAGCTCGGCGAGCAGCGCGTACCCGTCCTGGATCGCCTTGGACGCAGGCGGATCGATGAAGGGAAACTCCTCGACCCTGCCCAGGCCGAGGGATTTCATTCGCAGGATGACGTTGGCAAGCGAGGAGCGCAGCACTTCCGGATCGGTGAACGCCGAGCGCGACTTGAATTCCTCCTCCGCGTAGAGCCGGACGCAGATCCCGCTCGCGACCCGGCCGCAGCGGCCTGCGCGCTGCTTCGCCGAGGCCTGGGAAACGTTCTCCACGCGCAGCTGCTCGACCTTGTTGCGGTAGCTGTAGCGCTTGACGCGCACGAGACCGGCGTCGACGACATAGCGGACTCCCGGGACGGTGAGCGAGGTCTCTGCGACGTTGGTCGCGAGCACGATGCGCCGGCCGGCGTGCGGCTTGAATATGCGCTCCTGCTCCTCGGCCGAGAGCCGCGCGAACAGGGGCAGGATCTCCGTATGAGGCGGGTGGTGTTTGCGCAAGGTCTCCGCCGCCTAGAGCCGCCCGGAAACCTCGATGATGGGAGCGCCATCGAAGTGCTTCGAGAACCGCTCGGCATCGATGGTCGCCGAGGTAATGACGAGCTTGAGATCCGGCCGCCTATTTTCCTTACCTTGGAGGAGCTGCTTGACGTAGCCGAGCAGGAAGTCGATGTTGAGGCTGCGCTCGTGCGCCTCGTCGATGATGAGCGTGTCGTATCGGCGGAGCTCGCGGTCCCCTTGCGTCTCGGCGAGCAGGATGCCGTCGGTCATGATCTTGATGTAGGAGCGCGGGCCCACTTTGTCGGTGAAGCGGATCTTGTAGCCGACCGCGCCTCCAAGCTCGGTCTTCAGCTCCCGGGCGATGCGCGAAGCGGTGGCGCGCGCTGCGATCCTGCGCGGCTGGGTATGCCCTATGAGTCCCTGGATCCCTCGGCCCAGATCGAGGCAGATCTTGGGCAGCTGCGTGCTCTTGCCCGAGCCGGTTTCACCGCACACGATGACGACCTGATGCGAGGAGATGGCCTTCGCGATCTCCTCGCGCCTCGCGCAGATCGGCAGCTCGGGCGGAAACTCGGGACGCGGCACGAGCGCGCGGCGCTGCTCGATCTCGGCCGGGGAAAATGCCATCAGGAGTACGGTCGCGGCGCCCTCGCCACCCGCCTATTTGCGACGGAGCAGGCGCTCGGCGTAGCGCGCGAGAGGGTCCACTTCCAGGTTGACGCGGTCACCCGCCCGAAGGCGCTTGAGCGTGGTCACGGCGAGCGTGTGCGGAATCAGGTTGACCTCGAATTCGGAGCCGAGCACCGCGTTCACCGTCAGGCTCACGCCGTGCACCGCGATCGAGCCCTTGCGCGCGATGTAGCGCGCGAGCCCGCGCGGCGCGCGTACCCGAAGAAGACGATCCGCTCCCGCCCGCCTCAAGTGCGTGACTTTGCCGACCCCGTCCACATGCCCGGAAACGAGATGGCCGCCGAGCCGGTCGGACATCCGCAGCGCCTTCTCGAGGTTGATTTCGCCCGGCTCGTCGAGCCCCGCGGTACAGCGCAGGGTCTCACGGGACACGTCCACGCCGAAGCCCTTTCGCGCACGCGCGACCACGGTGAGGCATACGCCGTTCACGGCGATGCTGTCGCCGATGGCGACATCGCGAAGAGGCAGCGCACCGGCGTCCACCGTGAGGCGTAGGCCGGCCTTGCGCCGTTCCGCTTTCCTGATCCACCCCGTCGCGGCGACGATTCCGCTGAACATTTTCCCGAGATAACAGTCTATTGCAATCAGACAGAGCCGGATTCTACTTGGCTTTGCAACCACGTATCATTCTGCGGAGGCGAATCGTTCGGGGAGTCGGGCATGAAGCTCCGCTACTGCATCACGACCTGCGCGGCCACGGCGGCTCTTTTCGTCGCGGGCATTTCCAGCGCCAAGGAAGAAAGCGTCAAAGAGGACGCGCGCAAGGCGGGCCGGGCGGTCGGGTCGGCCGCGCGAGAGGTTTGGCAAGGTGCGAAAAAGGCCGGCAAGGAAGTCGGCCACGAAGCGAAGAAAGCCGGCGAGGCGGTGGGCGGTGCGGCCAAGGAAGGCGCCCAGGAACTCAAGCGCGCGTTCAAGGGCGAGAAATAACTCTTCGCTCCTTCAGATACGCGCCAGGATGCGCAGGTCTGCGCCGACCCTTTCGACCTCGCGGATCCTCAGTGCCCTCGCCCGCGACAGCTCGGTGATCTCCGGCAAATGGAACATTCCCCGCCCCGAATCGCCGATCACGCTCGGCGCGAGATAGACGAGGAGCTCGTCCACCAGGCCCGCCTGCAAGAGCGAGCCGTTGAGTTTCGTGCCCGCCTCGACGTGAATCTCGTTCAGCTCGCGCCGACCCAGTTCTTGCATCAGCCCGAACAGTTCGACTTTGCCGCGGTCATCGGGGATGATGATCACTTCGGCGCCCGCTGCCTTGAGCGCGGCGATTTTCCTTTCCTCGTTCACCGCGCCCACGACCAGCGTCTTGCCTTCCTTCAGCAGGCGCGCGGAAGGGAACGTCTCGAATTTCGAATCGACGACGATCTTGAGCGGCTGCCTGGGCGTATCGACGCCGCGCACGTTGAGCCGCGGGTCGTCGTCCCTGACGGTGCCGAAGCCAGTCAGGAGCGCGCAGGCGCGCGCCCGCCAGCGATGCCCGTCCTGCCGCGCTGTTTCTCCGGTGATCCACTGGCTCCTGCCGTTGGCGAGCGCGGTGCGCCCGTCGAGGCTCGCCGCGATTTTCATGCGCACCCAAGGCCGGCCGCGCGTCATGCGGGCGACGAAGCCCATGTTGAGCTCGCGCGCCTCGTTCTCCATCAGCCCGCGTTCGACCGCAATCCCTGCTGCGCGCAGCTTGGCGAAGCCCGCACCTGCGACCCGCGGATTCGGGTCCTGAATCGCCGCCACCACGCGTCCGACGCCGGCATCGATGATCGCGTCAGCGCACGGCGGGGTGCGGCCGTGATGGCTGCAGGGTTCCAGGTTCACGTAGAGGGTTGCGCCGCGCGCACGCGCCCCGGCTGCTTTCAGTGCCAGCACCTCCGCGTGCGGCATCCCGGCGCTCTCGTGCCAGCCCGCGCCGACGATCGTCCCGTCCCTGACTATGACGCAACCGACGCGCGGATTGGGTGTCGTCGTATAGAGGCCGCGCCCGGCGAGTTCGAGCGCCTGCCGCATGAATTCATGGTCCGCGGCCGTGACCATTATTTCTCGATGCGGCGCGCACGCTTTGTGCCCGGCTTCTTCACCTCGAGTATCGCGTCGCGGAAGTCGTCCACGCGCTGAAAGTCCTCGTACACGGAAGCAAAGCGGATGTAGGCGACATCATCCATTTTCTTCAGCTCGCGCATCACCATCTCGCCGATCACTCGGCTCGCCACTTCGCGCTCACCGAGAGCGAGGATGCGCTGCTCGATGCGGTTGATCGACTGGTCGACGTACTCGGTGGGCACGGGCCGCTTGTGCAGCGCGCGCATGAACCCGGTGCGGAGCTTCTCGCGATCGTAGGGGACGCGATTGCCGCTCGACTTCACCACCATCGGCATCGAAAGCTCGACACGCTCGTACGTCGTGAAGCGCTTCCCGCACGCCTCGCACTGGCGCCGGCGGCGCACGCTGTCGCCGTCCTCGGACTCACGCGAATCGATGACCGCCGTGTCCTCGGCTTTGCAGTACGGACATTTCACCGCGCTTCTCCGGCGCTAGGCCGCAGCGACGCGCTGCCCGCCGCCCGCCTCCGCCGCGCGGTAGACCGGAAAGCGGCGGCACAGTTCGGACACTTCCATCGTCACGCGCTTGATGATCTTGTCGTCGTGCGGAGCGTCAAGAACGTCCGCGATGAGCTCGCCGAGATGCGCGGCTTCGGACTCCCTAAAGCCGCGCGTAGTCATCGCCGGAGAGCCGATGCGGATGCCGCTCGCCACGAAAGGTTTTTGGGGATCGTTCGGTATCGCATTCTTGTTGACCGTGATGTGCGCCCGGCCGAGCGCGTCCTCGGCGTCGCCGCCGGTGACGTTCTTCGCGCGCAGGTCGACCAGCAACATGTGGCAGTCCGTGCCGCCCGAAACGATGCGCACGCCGCGCGACTGCAATGTCTTCGCCAGGGCCCTGGCGTTGGCAATCACCTGCTTCTGGTAGGCGCGGAACTCGGGCGCGAGGGCTTCCTTGAACGCCACGGCCTTGGCGGCGATGACATGCATCAGCGGCCCGCCCTGCAGGCACGGGAAGACGGCCGCGTTGAGGATTTTCTCGTGCTCAGCGCCGGCGAGGATCAGCCCCCCGCGCGGGCCGCGCAGGGTCTTGTGAGTCGAACTGGTGATGAAGTCCGCGATCCCGATTGGGCTCGGGTAGAGCCCCGTTGCGATCAGCCCGGCGTAGTGCGCGATGTCGGCCATCAAGTACGCGCGAGCCTCGTCGGCGATTTCCCGCAGTCGCCGCCAGTCGATCACCCGGGAATAGGCCGAGGCCCCGGCAACGATCATGCGCGGTTGGTGCTCGCGCGCAAGGCGTTCCACGTCGTCGTAGTCAATCGTCTCCTCGGCGTTCAGGCCGTATGCGAGAGCGCGGTAAAGCTTGCCGCTCGCGTTGACCGCCGCGCCGTGCGTGAGGTGTCCGCCGTGCGCAAGCGACATGCCGAGGATCGCATCGCCCGGTTTCAGCACCGCCATGTAAACGGCCTGGTTCGCCTGCGACCCCGAGTGCGGCTGCACGTTGGCGTAATCGCAGCCGAACAGCTGCCTGGCGCGGACGATTGCAAGCTGCTCTGCGATGTCGACGAATTCGCAGCCACCGTAGTAGCGCTTGCCGGGATAGCCCTCGGCGTACTTGTTTGTGAGCTGCGACCCTTGAGCAGCGAGCACCGCAGGGCTCGCATAGTTCTCCGAAGCGATCAGCTCGATATGGTCTTCCTGGCGCCGGTTCTCCTGCTGGACCGCCGCCCACAGCTCAGGATCGACTTCGTGCAGAGCATTGCCGGAATTGAACATTTGAACGATCTCGCAGCGCAGCGAAAGCGGCATATTAGCATTACACTCTGGAAAACGTGGTCAACTACAGTTCTGATACATCGTTCAACCGTGAAGGAAATTTCCAGGTGATTCGTCAGATGCTCCGTGTCATCGCCCTTGTGTCCTTGGTCGCGCTCGCAGGCTGCCATCGGCAAGCCGATGCGCCCCGTGAGGCTCCGAGCGGATTAAACGTCGAGGAAGGCGATGGACAGGTAACGGTCTCCTGGGATCAACAACCCGGGTTGACTTATTGGATCTTCTTCCAAGCGGGCGGCACCGTCACGGCGGCCGCCCCGGGAGTGCCGTTGATTTTCGACGCTCAGTCGCCCCGCGTCGTCGTCCCTCTGGCGAACGGAACCCAATACGCGTTCGTCATGAACGCAACCAACCATGACAGCAAGGCGGGGCCCAGCACTCCGGTGGCGTTAGCGGTCCCGAGACTGGCGGGCGCGAAATGGACTTCGGGTGCCGCACTTGGGGCGCAGAATCTCAACGGGGTCGCCTACGGCCCGACCACCAAAAAGATCGTAGCCGTGGGCAACTCGGCTCCAGGAACACCTCCGACTCCTACCATCTTCGCGGGCGACTTCAACTACACCAGCGCGAATCCTCCCGGCGTGACTGCATGGACTCCGCCGACGTCGATCCCGAACGGATTCGTCAGCGACCTCAGTGCGGTAATGTTCTCGGGAAGTCAATTCATCGCGCTCGGCACGGACGGCTCGATCCTGACTAGTCCCGACGGCAATACTTGGACTTCGGCGGCCTCCATTCCGAGTGGTGGTGCCGCCGGTCCCAGGATGAACAGCATAGCGTTCGGAACTGTATCCAACGCGACGATATATGTGGCGGTAGGTGACGGCGGAAGCATATTCACGAGCCCAGACCTCGTCACTTGGACTGCGGCGACGTCCCCCAGGGGAAATGACTTGTACAACGTCTCTTTTCCCAACGGCACCTTCGTCGCGACCGGAGCAAACGGCACGCTGCTGACGAGCGCCGATGCGATCACCTGGACTCTCCAGAGTTCGAATACGCTGACGGCTCTTCGAGGCACCACTTACGGCACGGGCCCAGCGGCCGGGGCGTCCGCTCAATACGTGGTCGTCGGGGATTCAGGCACGATCGTGACCAGTACCAATCTAACGGACTGGAGCCTCATCACGCCCCCGCCGCTGCCGCAGGATTTGCGAGCCATCAGGTTCGGCACCCGGTTCGTCGCGGTTGGGCAGGAAGTCGTGGTCGGCCAGGGGGGCGCGGTTGCGTACAGCGACGATGCAATCAACTGGTCGTTGTCAAGCTTCCCGCCAGGCTCCCCGGCCCCGGATCTCGCCGCTATCATCTTTACACCCGCGATGTACCTTGCCGTGGGACCGTCGGGAGCAAACGCCGTTTCGAAATAACCGCTGACCGGGATTCAGCGGTTGTCCGCCGCGATCTCCGCAGCGCTCCATCCGCCGCCCACGGCCTTCACCAAAGCGCTCCGCCTCATCGCGCCTCCAGCGCGGCTCCGCGCCCGCGCCCCGCCCGCGCGCGCCCGCACCACAGCCGGAAGCGGTCCAGGTACAGGTACACCACCGGCGTCGTATAAAGCGTGAGCAACTGGCTCACGACCAGACCGCCGACGATGGCGATTCCGAGCGGACGGCGGAACTCCGAGCCGTCGCCGAAACCGATCGCGAGCGGCACCGCGCCCAGGATCGCAGCCATCGTGGTCATCATGATCGGGCGAAAGCGCAGCAGGCACGCCTGGAAAATCGCCGCTTCGGGGCTCTTGCGCTCGCTCCTCTCGGCTTCGATCGCGAAATCGATCATCATGATGGCGTTCTTCTTCACGATGCCGATCAGCAGGATCACGCCGATCAGCGCGATGATGCTGAACTCGGTGCGAAACGCCATCAGCGCGAGCAGCGCGCCGACGCCCGCCGAAGGCAAGGTCGAGAGGATCGTGACCGGATGGATAGTGCTCTCGTAGAGAATGCCGAGCACGATGTAGACGGTGATGAGAGCGGCGAGGATCAGCCACGGCTGACTGTCGAGCGACTGCCTGAACGCGCGCGCCGTCCCCTGGAAACTGCCGTGCACGGTGGTCGGAACGCCGAGCTGCACCATCGCATGGTTGATGGCGTCGGACGCCTCGCCCAGCGACACGCCGAGCGCTAGGTTGAACGAGATCGTCGAGGCGACGAACTGGCCCTGGTGGTTGACGGAAAGCGGCGCCGTGGTGGGCTCGCTGCGCGCGATCGCGGAGAGCGGCACCTGGCCGCGCGTGGGCGAGAGCACGTAGAGGTTCGCGAGCGCTTCCGGGCCCTGCCAGTACTGCGGCGCGACCTCCATCACCACGTGGTACTGGTTGAGGGTCGAGTAGATGGTCGAGACCTGCGCCTGGCCGAAGGCGTTGTAGAGCGTCTGGTCGATCATGCGCGTGGTGATGCCCAGGCGCGCGGCGGTGGCGCGGTCGATGACGAGCGTCGTCTGCAGGCCCTTGTCCTGCTGGTCGGTGTTGACGTCGGCGATCTCGGGCAGTTGCGCGAGCGCCTGGCGCACGCGCGGCTCCCAGAGCCGCAGATCCGCCAGCTCGTCGGCCTGTAGGGTGAACTGGTACTGCGCGTTGGCCTGGCGTCCGCCCATGCGAATGTCCTGCACGGGCACGAGAAAGAGATTCGCGCCGGGCTCTTGCAAGAGCTTGGGACGAAGTCGCGCGATCACCTGGTCGACGCTCGCCGCGCGCTCTCTCACGGGCTTCAGCGTGATGAACATGAATCCGGAATTGCGCTGGCCGCCGCCGGTGAAGCCGACGACGTTCTCCACCGCCGGGTCGCTCTTCACCAGCGCCGCGAAGTCTTCGAGCTTCTGACGCATCGCCTGGAACGAGATGCCCTGGTCCGCCTGGATTGAGCCGATCATGCGCCCGACGTCCTGCTGGGGGAAGAATCCCTTCGGGATGTGGACGTAAAGATAGACGTTCAGCCCTATCGTGGCGGCGAGGATCAGCATCATCAGCCGCGAGTGCCGCAGCGCCCACGCGAGGCTCGCCTCGTACTCGGCGAGCATCCAGCTGAACACGCGCTCGCTCGCGAGGAACAGGCGACCGGGCTTGCGCTCGCTGACCGGCCTGAGCAATCGCGCGCACATCATCGGTGTCATCGTCAGCGAAACGGCGAGCGAAACGAGGATCGCGGCCGAGAGCGTCACGGCGAACTCGCGGAACAGGCGCCCGACGACGCCGCCCATGAAAAGGATCGGGATGAACACCGCGATCAGCGAGATGCTCATCGAGACCACGGTGAAGCTCACCTCGCGCGCGCCTTTGAGGGCCGCCTGGAACGGCGCCATGCCGCGCTCGATGTGGCGCGACACGTTCTCCAGCACCACGATCGCGTCGTCCACGACGAAACCGGTGGCGATGGTGAGCGCCATGAGCGACAGGTTGTTCAAGCTGAAGCCTGCGAGGTACATCACGCCGAACGTGGCCACCAGCGAAACCGGAACGGCGACCGCGGGGATCAGCGTCGCGCGCGCGTTGCGCAGGAACAGGAACACCACCATGATCACGAGCGCGATCGCGATGACGAGCGTTCTCTCGACTTCGCGCAGCGACGCGCGGATGGTACTGGTGCGCTCGAGTACCACGTCCAGATTGATCGTGCTCGGGATCGACGCTTGGAGCAGCGGCAGGAGCTCCCGGACGCGCTCGGTCGTATCGATGATGTTGGCGTTCGGCTGGCGGTTGATGATGACGAGCACAGCGGGCTTGCCGTTCG
>WNFX01006261.1_pt1 | contig 11339 bp, 10 predicted proteins | sample 5400111 | NCBI WGS metagenome assembly WNFX01 (sample SAMN13153363, study PRJNA577476) | soil metagenome | isolation source: 40 cm soil or saprolite under grassland replicate 1 | place: USA:California | collected 2016-06-15
AACAGAAGATGATAACCAGGAAGGAAACCGGGCCTAAAGGAATCTACGGATAGACCGCCTCGCGACCTTATCCTGCTAAGGGATCGAACCGTCTGGATGAGAGATCAAATAGAGTCGGGTATGTGAGTCGATGTTTCTAGGGACATAGAATGTTCATGCTCGGCCTATCTAGCGACGATTGTGACCGACAGGGCTAGGTGGCATTGTGTGGTACGTAGAGGATTGGAACATTGTCACCGTCTTCTCAAGACCAAGGACGGATGCTTCGTTCTTTTGACCCGGTCAAGATCCATGAAGGGCGCGAGACATCCGACAACTCTCTAGCATCTTAGGCAAGTAGGGTTTTTCTTCGTCGAAGCACAGGTGGAACCGTCTCATGACGCCCCGCCAGACCATCATCGTTGCTGTCTTGCTCGGTCTACTGGCGTTTCAGATTCTGACCTTTGCCATCCTCACGTTCTTTTCGTCCTTGCCAGATCAGGGTCTATCTGCCCTAAACTCGAGCGCCTACATGATCCTCGCTCCACTGTCGACCGTCTTCCTGCTGGGTCTCCTCTACGCTTGGCTGCTTAGATTGGGGACAAGAATAGCTCGCCTTAGAGTAGCCAGGTTTGACAGGTTCGTCCGGTTTCTGTCAGAGCCCTTTCACGGCGTTATTTCGTCAATGAAGGGGGCGTCATTATCCGATTCGGCTCGGAGCCTCAAGATCCTATCGCGTCCCAGACTTGTGCTCGCCATTAGCCTAGTCGTCAGTTCACTGCTTGCTTATTTCCCGTACCGGTCGGATCTGAATCCGACCGGAAGCCTCGTTGGCGTCGACAGTCCTCTATACGTAGGCTGGATCAGCCAGATGCTCGCACAGCCACTAGGCCAGGCTCTACAGTACTCGTTCGTGGAAGGATTGGAAGGCTCGCGACCACTATTACTCCTACTGCTCTATTCTATCGCGTCAGCAGGAGCCTCGCCATCACAGATCATCGAGTATCTGCCGATGATTCTAGCTCCACTGTTGTCACTGTCAACCTACGTTTTTGTCCGCTATGGCCAGGGAAGCACACACCTTGCCGGGCTTACAAGCCTCTTCACTCCAATCTCGTTCTACACCACCGTTGGTCTCTGGGGCGGCTATTACGCTAACTGGCTGGGACTAGTATTCGCCTTTTTGTTCATGACAGCCCTGCTGAGCTTCTCGAAGACCCCGTCTAGGCTCAACTATGGCGGAATGTTCTTTCTCTCCATTGCCCTTTTTCTCACACATCCTTGGACCTGGGCTCTGGTCGCCACGGTCAGCTTGGCATTCGCAATCTCTCTCTGGAGGGAGACACGCAACCTCATCCATCTAAAATCGATACTAGCGATCCTCCTGACCGCCATTGCCCTCGATTTTGTGAAGAGTTGGGTTTTTGCGACGCGTACCGTTGCTGCCGACATTGCCACGAAGAGCCCGAGCAGTTTTGGATCATTACTCGGCTTCTGGAACAACCTGGTCCAGGCTCTGCTGTACACTCATGGTGGACTCTTGGGAAACTGGCTCATCCTAGGGATTGGACTAGCGGCAGCTCTCGCTCTACGGTTCAGCGACCGGTTCGAGAGACTTCTGATCTTCTGGACTGCCGCGGCATCGATACCGTTCGCAACACTCGACAGCTACCATCAAGCCCGAATAGTCTACGATCTCCCAGTCCCGATCTTGATGTCTCTCGCAGTACTCTTTTTCCTGCCTACGATCCGAGCGAGAAACCTTCGCTGGCCCGGACTTATCATCGCCGTGATACTGGTGACGATCATAGACTATGCTCTACAGGGCATCCTCTTGCTCTAACATCGGTCAGAGTCGGCGCAATGCTACCGTTTGATGATAGAGCCTACAATGTTCTAAGGCTGCGAGCCTTGGCGCATGAGGTCGAGCACGATCTTTCTCTCCGTCTCGTCGCTGAGATTTTTCACGTTCGACTCCCAATAGACAGTCTCTGCCTCGTTGGACCGTATCTTGCCATTCCAGTTCTTGACGTGGAAGTATTGTATTCTCTGTCTCTCGCCATTCGACGCCGTGTAGTAGCGTATGCGAGCTGGCAAAATTTTCTCGATTCGAATTCCTAGCTCCTCTCGCATCTCTCTCTTCAAAGCCTCGGGTATGGATTCATTCCTCTCTACGTGTCCGCCCGGAAGCATTACAAGTCCTGGATCCGCTTCATCATCTGCTCGTCTCTTCTCGACAAGGACCGTGCTTCCACGTATCAGTACGCCGGCAACACAATCGGCAACTTCCTTGCGAAGTAACGCGGGTGATAGGTTTGGTCTTACCAAAGTCTCATTCTTGGGTGTGTCCCATGTGTCGAAGGGCTTCCTAAAAGGAACGTTTTAACCGAAGTTTCACGGATTGCTATTCAGAGAGTATTGCCAGGAACGCTCCAGTCGACCGACACTGGCAGACTGGTAGCGGAGATTCTGCGGTTGAAGCGGGAGAGGAACGCTGTGATACTAGCGCACAACTACCAGGTGCCTGAAGTGCAAGACATTGCGGATTTTGTCGGCGATTCTCTCGGACTGTCCCAGGCGGCTGCTCGTACTCCTGCTGAAGTTATCGTGTTCTGTGGTGTCCATTTCATGGCCGAGACCGCCTCAATTATTTCTCCAAGAAAGACGGTTCTGCTTCCAGATCTTGCGGCGGGCTGCTCGCTGGCGGCGACTATTGACGCGGATAAGCTTCGTGCTTGGAAGAGAGAACATCCGAAGGCGGTTGTGGTATCATATGTGAATACGACTGCCGAAGTCAAAGCTGAGAGCGACTATGCTTGCACGTCCGGGAATGCGGTGAAGGTGGTGAACAGTATTCCTCGAGACCGTGAGATTCTCTTCTTGCCTGACATGTTTCTCGGAGCCTATGTTATGGAGAAGACTGGACGCAAGATGGAGGTCTGGCCGGGAGAGTGCCACGTCCATGCGGGGATAACACCGGACATTGTCAACCAGAAGTTGAAGGAGAATTCGGACGCGGAGTTCTTGGTCCATCCCGAGTGTGGATGCGTCACACAGTTCCTCTACTTCTCACAGAAGGGCGACTTTGATCTGCCACTGGTTCAGGTCTACTCGACTGAGGGCATGATACGACATGCGCAACACTCATCAGCCGACAAATTCCTTGTAGCAACAGAGACTGGCATTCTGCACAGAATGAAGAAAGAGAATCCCAGCAAGACCTTCTTACCAGTCAAAGAGGACGCTGTCTGCCAATACATGAAGACGATAACTTTGGAGAAGGTCTACCAATCGCTGAAGGACATGGTGTATGAAGTCAGGGTTCCGGTTGAGACAGCAAACAGAGCGCGTTTGTCCATCCAACGCATGCTGGACCTAGCCTGAGTGCTCCAAGTGCCTCGCCCAGGCTCTGGATAAACTTATAACAGCGCAGAAGATTTTTCGTCTTCTACGAAGAATCGTGCGAAAACAAACGCCGATTCTAGCCCTCACCTTAAGCCTGACATTCCTTATGATACACCCCGTTAACCTAACGGTCAACGGCCTAAGTCAGCCGCTGCCGCCTACCTGGTCTCCCTACGGTCCCAGAGAGAAGATTTTGAACATCACGATGTACAGTGACATTCAGAACGAGTACACCGCATTTCTCTCCGGAAAAGTGGACATAACAGACTTCCCGCTACTTCCCTCCCAGCAACCACCTACGTTCTGCGCCGGCGATATCTTCTGCACACCCGCACAGACAGCACTCCAGCTGTTCGACCTCGAAGTCAATCATCATAACAGCTTCCTAGGAGTCTCGTTGCAGGCGGCAAGGACTGTTGTTCCGCCAACTCTGGTGTTGCCAGCGAGCACGGCCGCAGGAATTTGTGGAACGGGCCTGGGACAGCTAACTGTTAACTTGCAGAACCAAGAGCAAGCTAATGCTCCAGTACTCGATTCCCTGAACAAGCTGACCATTACTAGCCAGCCGAGTGTCACGTCTTCCGCGACCGCAACAGACTCGGGAGGCTCTCAGCCAACCGGGACCTATGTTTTTCCGTGCGTCGTCGCGGGAACGTACAAGATATCATCCAGCGTTTATGATTCGACAGCTCCCTGTTCCAGCACTCAACCCACATCCTGCGCCTTCATAGGGAGCAACCAGGCTGTCACGGTGACCCTTCGCGTGAACTGGAACAGCCCGAGTACAGTCGAACCAACCCAAGCAGGGGTCTATATTCCAAGAGCTCTGGCCCACCTGTTGGACAAACCGTCATTCGCTGCAAACTCGCCGCTTAGTGGACGGGGAATCTACGATGACGAGTGGACATCGCCCGCCCAGAATCTGCCGAACAATTTTCCGGTGACAGCAGAGTGTGTCGATCATCCGTGGTTCAACCCCTGCAGTCCAGTGTCAGCGTACAACTTTGTCTCAGACAGCTTAGGCGGTGGTTCCGAGTGGTGGACTCAGCCCGGTACCTCTGCCGGAGTGTCTCTCGGATACTCGGGCGTCGCTGACCTCCGTGCTGCCTGTGACGATTTTGTTAGGGCGGGATTCGTGGTCGTTGGCGGAGCGAATAGTACTGACTGCGGTAGCGTTGCTTTAGCCTCTCAAGGATCAACTGCACCGTCCGGGTATGCACACCTCAGCAACAATGGCCACCAGATCTTCGTCATTCTGAGGAGCGACGCGGTACGAAAGGCCTATGGCCAGATAATAGCCGACAGTATCAACTTCCTCTTCGGAACACCAAACAACGGCCAGACTTTTCCAAACCAGACGCCACAGTGCACCGTTACCTACGGAGGCCCAGGATGCAACACGTACTATCTCGGGCTCTCAACGATACTCAGCTGCGTGTTTGAGACCCCAATTTTGAGTGCTTTGGACGGCTGCCCCGCACCTTGGAACCTCTACACCGCAGGTTATGGTCTAGACGCGTTTGCGGACCAGTTGTTCGTGTACGCGTACAGCTCTTCCGCGTCGGGCGTTTGCGGTGGGTCTCCCGAGCATTACTTTGCAAACTACTTTTTCTACTGTGACCCCCAGTTCGACACCGACGCCAACGCTGGCGAATTCTCTCCTACATCAGCCCAGGCTTACCAGTTCTTCGCAAGGGCTGCAGTAACAGGCGCACTCAACGGATTGCCGCTCCCGGTCTACACTCCCATCGGGGTCTATTCCGCTCTCGCAGGCTGGGACACGCAGACAGCATGTGGGTGCGCCAGTTCCCAGTCGAGCCTCGTGCCGGTTCTCGGCAACGGCTTCGCTGCCGGAAGCGGCTATTGGTCGTTTCTCAACATGAGACAGATCCCGGGATTTGTCCCATCCAACCCGGCCTACAAGCCTGGAGGGGGTAATCCTGACCTCATCCGCAGAGGCTTCTCCCAGGACATCGACAGCCTCAGCCCGTTCAACGCCTATTCGCCGCAGGACCTTGAGGTTATCAGCCTCATCTACGACTCGCTCCTCCAGCCAAATCCATTGACCCTTGGCACGGACGGGCAGTTCATGGACTGGCAGACCCTGGCGCACACCTCGGTCTATAGTCCAAGCGAGGTCTCCTGCAATTCGCTGAATGGCTGTGTAACGGGAACCACGACGACAATATGGCACCTGAGGAGTGATCTCATGTTTCAAGACGGGACCCGGCTCACCGCTGACGATGTGGTCTACACAATACTCGCGTACAGAGATGTTCCATCAGGCTACTTCCAGTACAACGTCCTCCCGGTTTCCAGCGCTGTAGCACTGAACCCGACTACGATCCAGGTTAAGCTTCAAGGCAACGCTTTCAACGCTGTCACAAACCTTGGGTCTATACCAATAATCCCCGCTCACATCTGGGAGCCGATCTGCGGGCCGATCGTCAACGGAACAATCCCTAGCGGACCTTCATCGAACTGCGCAAACCCTACTTTCGACCCGATGAGTCAGGGGATCATGATCGGCGATGGGCCATGGCAGTGTGTCGTTCCTTCAGGCTTCCCTAACGCGGGTCATGTCGGCGGCTCCTGCAACATACTTGGCGGTTGCCAGCCGCCAGCCCAATGTCTAGGCGGCCAAACGGCAACCTTCCCCGGTTACATTATACTCAACCGGTATGGGGGCTATCTTCGCTGCTGCCCCGACGATACTTCAAGCAGCCTCTACAAGTTCAGCTGGGCGGACAAGTTCAACGAGGGACGCGTAACAATACGGGACATTGCGGATGTTGCTCTGCACTGGCAGCAGACCGACCCGTACTGGGTCAACTCCAACATCGCCCCCGGCAACACGGTAAACATCCAGGACTTGTCAGTGGTTGCGCTCTACTGGCAGGTTGGAATAACCGGAACCATTCCGTGGCAGCAGATGAAAGGCATCGACCCACAAATAGACCCGTTCTTCTGCCCCAACACCGGCTGCTAGAATCGGCCTAAATCGGGATTTGCTGATCGACTAGCCACCCTGCGGTTCGGTGAGAATATCGGAAAGGCTTTTTCTTTCCGGCTACGGTTTCCCCTGATGACGAGTCGTGGGGAAGGCCTAAAATCCATCATTGTGGAGTCCTCCTCCAGCGCCTGAGAAGCCACGTAGAATCAACACTATTGGCATTCTTGCAGTTGTCAGCGTAATTGTCATTATCATCGGTGTCGTCGGATTCGTCCTGTTGGGCGGGCTTACTCTATTTCGACAGCCCTCGAACCTTCCCAAGCCAAACGTGCTGATCACCAACACTCACGGAGTCTATTCAGAGACGGATTGTGGAAATACCAATGCTCTTTCAAATTTCCTGCTGAACGCGACCTTGATCAACAATGGTTTAACGGGATATGCGAAGATCGGATTCTATATCAACGAATTATCGGTGAAGAACGTCACTTATCTACTCAATATGGGCTCGCAACTCCCCATTCGTGAAATCTTTACTCTTCACAGCTGCTACGGCACCACACACCCAACGTATGCAATAGTGCTTTTAGACGAATGGTCTGCCTAGCGCTATCATTATCTTACGTTTCCCTATCGTCGTCGTACGCTACGCGTTATTCCGAAGAAGGCCCGGAAACTGAGGAGAAATCCCGTCAGAGCGATAACGTACCCAATGTAGACGATCTCCCGCAGTCCGCCCAACTCCACGATCGAGAAACCAGCGCCGATCATTGCTAGACCGCCCAAGACTCCGATAAGCCAGTTTCGGGTTCGCCGTTTAAAGTCCGACCTCCGAAATGCTTTGTCGCTCGTCTCCTTCTCAATCTTCAGCTCCCTCGCCGCATCCGCGACAGAACCTCGAAACGATCCCACGTCTCGCAGATTAGCGCCGCATATTCCACATCTCATTGAGTCATCTCCTGTGAGCGAGCCACAGCCAGGGCATTTCTTCAACGAAGTCCCTTAGATGGAGTCTTTCAAATGTCTGAAAGATAAGCGTGGCCCCTAAACGGCTAAGAGGGGTAGTTGGATACCAATTTTGGAAAGAGTTCGTTTGTCAATCCGATGGATGCTCGAATTGGTCTAAGCGTTTCTTGTGTCTTGTCGGTCAGTTCATTTTGAGGTATTTGTTTTCCAGATAGTCTACGAGTCCAGCGGGGTCGTATCCTTTGTTGAAGACCCGCATCAACAGCTCCTTCGGTGAGTATGTTGCTCCAGGTTTGTGAAGATTTTCTGCAAGCCAGCTCTTGAGAGATGACAGGCTCGTCTCATCTTTTACCGGTAGCAGTCCCTTCTTGGTCAAGGTGGTCCAGAGCATTCCAGCAACAACATTTCCTAGCGAGTAGCTTGGGAAGGTGGCGAATTGCCCCCAGCTCCAGTGCACGTCCTGTAGTACTCCTTGCGCATCATTCGGAGGTCTCTTGCCGAGGTAGTCCTCGATCATGTCATTCCAGACGGATGGAAGCTCAGCTACGCTGATCTTTCCTTCGAGGAGCTTCTTCTCCAGCTCGTATCTCATTGCTGTGTGGAAGTTGTAGGTCAGCTCGTCCGCCTCGACGCGTATCAGGCTAGGCCTTACCGTGTTGAAGTACGCATAGACTTGTTCCTCACTGTAGCCGTCTAGAATGTCGAGGTTTTGCCTTAGCATCGGATAGACCATGGGTGTGAACTGTCGACTTCTACCCACAATATTCTCCCAGAACCGGGATTGTGACTCATGTATTCCCGAAGACACCCCTCCGCCGGTGGGCGTGAGGTCTAGCTCATGGTCTACTTGTAGCTCGTAGAGGGCGTGGCCGCACTCGTGGATGAGACCGAACATTGAAGCCCTGAAATCTTTCGGCTCATACCTTGTTGTTATCCTAACATCATCCCCTGCAATCCTGATCGAGAAAGGATGAGTCGAAATGTCCTGGCGGAATCGCTTTGTCGGCATATCGAGCAGGGCTATCAGTTTCTCGTTGACTTTTTTCATGGCGGGGAGATCATAATCCATCTCTTCTAGCGGATGCTTCTCGGCGAATATTCCTCTGGAAACTGTCTTGGCGAGGATCGCCTTGAGCTTGGGGATCAACTCAGCGAAGATTCTGTCGAGATCAGCAATGGTCAGCCCCTCATCGGCGAGATCGAGCAACGCGTTGTAAGGATGCGTTGACGGGTCCAGATATTCGGCCTGTTTACGTTTAAGCTCGGTTATCTTTTCGAGGTGAGGTTTGAAGGTCTGAAAATCGGACTTTTCTCGTGCTTGTCGCCACGGAATGGATGCTTCGTTAGTGGCCTTCTGAAGTTCTTCGAGGAGATGCGGGGGAAGTTTCTGGTAGAAGTCGAGTTCTCTCTTGAGTACTCTGACTATTCCTCTCTCCGCATCGTTGAGCGATTTCTGCTTCTCTGCTTGGCCTATGAGATCTGTAAGGTTGATGGTCATTTTCTGCCGGAGGAGTTCGAGCTCCGCCTGTACCGTGCCTCGGGCAGTAGCTCCGGCCTCAGGCATGTTGATCTCAATGTCCCAGCCTAGGAGTGATGAGGAATAGTACATCGCAGCGATGGGCCGATACTTTGCCAATATGTCAAGAATCAGAGGGTTGCTGAAGGGAGACATTGAATGAGCGTCTCTTGATGGAGATTTGACTGGCTAAAAACGTTCCAAGGATGCTGATTCAAGACCGGTCGAAGATCCGGAACGGGATCAGAAAGGCACCGGAACGGACAATTATCCCCTTTTTCAGCAGTTTTTCCTTCGCGTCTTGTATGTCGTTGCTCCACACGTACCATTCTGGGACCTTGGCTTCACGAGCCAACACACAAGCGTCGAGAGTCTTTTCGAACAGCTTCGCCACCATTTCCCCGTAGGAGGCTCCGGCAAGCTTCTTCGCATTACGGGTTCGTTTTTCCCATGTTTGCCATATGTTGGCGTGCAAGTGTCTTTCCGGGTTAGGATCTTCTGCGCCGACAATCAGCCCCTGGCTTTCGAGACTGCCAAGTGATCGATGGAACCTGTAGTTGTTCTCTCTGTCCTCCAGCCTGAGCTTCTTTCTCAATCGATCCGTCCGGATTGAGCCCTCAGACTCTATGGTGTCCAGCAACTTGAGTTCGAGAGGCGGTACTAGTTTTTCTCTGATAGCGAGGTTCTTGTGGTGTTCTATGATAGGGTTGAGAATTGGCCAGATCGTATTCGATACCAGCGTCTTGGAGCGTCGGAAGATCCGAGAAGCGAGAATGTCATCTCTTCTTTCCAGCTCTGCAAGAACCTTTGACAATCGTTGATCCTCTATTTTGAGAGACCACCATTCCTTCCACGCGGTGAATCCTTTAGCCGAAGACTTCCAGGGCTTGCCGAGCACTGCACTAATCATGCTAGGCAGCTCATTCCCGCCGAGCATCGAAACGAGACCTTTAGCGTGGACAAACTGCACAATATCGGGCAAGGTTCTCAACCGTAAGCTAGGTGTCAGCCGGTGTTCCCTCTCCCGGACCTCTTCCGCTTTTTTGATAAACAGGTCATTCTCCCCGCTGGTTTTGGTGGGAGTCATTAGAAGATCCCGGTTACTCAGCCGGTCAAGTCTGCAATGACAGGCTTCACTACATCCACTATGTCCCTGATACGTAATTCTACCAGTTTGTTAACATCTCCACCACCGACGATCGCCGTATTCTTCTTCATGACCTGAGAATCGAGAAGTGCACGTCTCACGTTGTTGAACGGAGGGACCCCGCCGACAGGGTACCCTGAATATTGCAGGACCTCTTTCTCATTTGCCAGTCTGACATCGATGACGGAGAGCAAAGCTTTCACCTTCTTGTAGCTGATGAGGTCATTCGCGCGGAGTATTGCCATCAGGGGTTGGCTGTTAGAGTCTACTAGTATGATGGACTTGGCGATCTGATCGATGTCGACCTTCTTCGCGGCCTGTTCGACTGTCTTGACTGGCTCGTCGAATTCGATGAACCGATGCCATATCCTATTCGAGACAAGGAATCTTTTCAGTAGCTCGGAATACTGTCCTGCAGTGGGACCCAACTCTAGAACGTCTCGTCTTGGACGCTGCATGGTCTAAAGTCGAGTTCAGCCCTTGGTATGCCGACGGATTCGCCATACCTTACCGCTTCTGTCCAACTGTTCCTGTCAGTGGATACGCGAAAGACCTTGTGTGGAAAGACTACGATCAGCTCATTATCTCTGTAGAAATGCGCATAGTATGGCACTCCCTTATCAGAGGAGAGGTTCGCTTGAACCAGACCAATCACTCTAGTAATGTTGTTCGGATCGATGCCAACCTTGAGCAGTGTCCATTCCTTACCTCTCTTTTCGCCCAGAACATTCAGCTCATTGAACACTGCGTGGTTCCGAATCCCTTGTGGAACAATTATTCCATGATATTCGCGGTTTGCTGGCTCTGACAGATGATCAAGCTCGCTTCTTGGAGGCATGTATTTCCATACTCATATCGATAGCTTTCGCTGAGTGAGTTATCGTGCCCACCGAAACAACATCTACTCCTGCCTTCGCGTAACCCCCTATGTTTTCTCTTGTTATGCCTCCGGATGCTTCTACCAGGATTCGTTCACGAAGACCCTTTGACTTCAGCAGGCTAAGCGAGTCTCCCACCTGCCTTGGCGTCATATTGTCGAGGAGTACGATGTCGGCACCTGCTTTAGCGGCCTCGAGTGCCTGTGCGGGTGTCGTAGCTTCGACTTCGACCTTCTTGGTGAAACTCACTTCTGATTTCGCCATTCGAACGCATTTTTCGATTGTGCCGGCTAGTGTTAGATGATTATCTTTGATGAGTACCGCATCGTCAAGTCTAAGACGGTGTGTATCACCCCCACCAATTTCGACGGCCTTCTTCTCGAAATATCTCAGACCAGGGAGCGTCTTTCTCGTAGCTGCTACCCTCGTCTTGCCATGGCCTTCACTCGCAACGATAGCTACGAGGTTGGCAGTCGCGGTCGCAACTCCTGACAT
>WNFX01006893.1_pt1 | contig 11338 bp, 10 predicted proteins | sample 5400111 | NCBI WGS metagenome assembly WNFX01 (sample SAMN13153363, study PRJNA577476) | soil metagenome | isolation source: 40 cm soil or saprolite under grassland replicate 1 | place: USA:California | collected 2016-06-15
CCCTTTTGCCGTCGTTCTCGCTTGCGCCTACCATCGGATCTTCTGATGGCAACGGGTTCGGGGGCTCGGTCCTGCCCGATCAGCCCCCGCCCGTATGGCGATTGAGGCCTCGTCGGGTGATTCACGCCCTGCGTAGAGAAGCATGAGCTTGGGCGTTCTCGAGTGAAACCCGTGGCAGACCGCGCCATGAATGCCTCGCCGCCGACGTCAGTTGGGCGGGGCGAGCGGCACTGTCTGCACCACCTGATTGGTGACAAGGTTGAAGAGGCCGGCGAGGAGCCGGCCTCTTCGCGAGTACGACTCGCTAGGGGGTGACGTCGCCGTAGATGTTCTGGTCGAGCCCGCCGGCCCACGGGCAGGTGTCGGCGGTGAAGCTTCCGTCGGGATTCTGGGCGCGGCACTGGTGGACGTCGGCGGCGTCGTTGTCGGAGTCGCCTCCCTCGCGCGGGTCGCTACCGGCGAGGACGTTGCGCCAGTCGGTCCAGGTTCCGTATGAGAAGCTCCCGACCGAGCTGATGTAGAGGTAGTCGCCGCCGAAGGGGACTGTTCGGCCGGAGAACTGCTCGAAGTTCGGGTTGCTCGTCGTGTCGCTGAGCCGCGTGGGCGAGGACCATGACAGGGTCGCCGTGGGCGCGGCAGAGCCGAAGACGTCCAGCGACGGCACCGTGCTCCCGCCGGCGCAGTTCCCGAGTGGGCGGCGTTGGTCGTAGCAGGGATCGTTGCGGCTGTCCCACCACAGCACGTGTGCCGAGCCTGCGTCGGCGGAGATGTCCGGGAAGCGCTGCAGACCGCCGTGACCGCGCGGATCGTCGATCAGGACGGGGGTCGTATGAGCTCCCGCAGCCGCATCCAGCCGCAGGAAGTAGATGCCCGACTGGCTCCCCACGTGGATCTGCGTCCCTCCGCGCATGAACGTGTAGCCCGAGTCACAGGCCGAAGCGGCGTCTCCACACTCGCCGACGACCGAGCCCGAGCTGAGATCGGTGGGATCGTAGGGCTCGAAGGGAACGACGAGCTTCGGGGCCGAAAACGTCTTGCCGCAATCCGTCGACCCGTTGTAGGCGATCGCATCCGTGGCCTGATTGCTGCGCACGTCGGCGAACTGTCGATAGGTGACATAGACGTGGCCATCACCCGTCACCGAGATGTCCGGAAACTGGATGTCGTGCACCGTCTGGCTCAGCTTGAGCGGGCTCGAGAACGTCTTTCCGTGATCGGTCGAGCGGACGAAGTAGACGCTCGAGTTGAAGCCGCTCGGACCGTCGCCGGTAAACCGCGCCCACGCGAAATAGACGTTGCCGTCGCACGAGCCGCCAGTGCGATCGACCTCGACCGCGGTCTTGTCGTTGAACTTGCCGAGCAGGTTCGGGGCGGCAGAGCCCTTCCCCACATCGAGGGAGCGAACGAACCGCTTGCCGTCCGCGAACGTGGAACCGTTCACGCCGGCAGGGTTCTCGTACGTGGCGACCCAGACGTCGCCGAGCGTCTTCGGGCTTCCATCTCGGGCATCTGAACTCTCTGAGCCGGCGAAGAGCCGACCATGACCGTCCCAGGCCAGCACCGGGTCACCGGAATCCGCGGTGCGCAGCGCGGCGTTCGCCGCGTAGGGCGAGGTATCGCCGATGTAGCCAGGCACGAGCGAGCTGGTAAAGCTCGTTCCTCCGTTCTCTGACCGGTAGTAGCCGAGCCAGACGTCTCCGAGTCCGAGCAACGATCCGTTGGACTGGAAGACACCGCAGTAGTCGTTGGAGCTACCGACGATGACGTCGGGATTGCGCGGATCGACCGCAACTGCGGGTTCGTTTTGGCGCCCACGACTCTGCGAGCAGGCGCTCAGCACAGCGTCCGTGTAGGGCGTCCCGGTCACGAGCGTGTAGTCGCTGACATAGCCGCTCAGGGCAGGGTCGTCGTTGGTCAGCCTCACGTTGGCCGGACTCGCCTGCGCTGCGGGAAGCACCCCCGCAGCGACGAGCACGGCCAGCGCGAAGACACCGAACGCAAGTCTCCTTGTCATGGAAAGCTCTCCCCTCTGGCGCACGACAAGAACGTCCTGTGAATGTGGTCGCAAGCCTAGTCGAAGCCGCGCGCTCACGGCCTCCGCGCGGCCGCGACGGCAAGACGCGCGAGGGCGACCCACATCGTCTCACTCGACTCGGCGGCTCAAACGACATCGCCAATCTCTTTCCGGAGAACGGGGCGTGCGCCCCGGATAGGACAAGCTCGAGTACAACCTCCACATACACCCCACAGGCCCCTTATGGACTGATCCGGCCTCCGTTCGGCGGGTCTCAGATGTCGGCCAAAGCCAGCGCCGTTGCACAGTCGTCCTGCGGTTGCGGACCGATACTGGGAACCGCGGCGCGTAGGAGCCGCATTAGCCGGTCCGCGTTCTGCGCGGATACACGGGCGATTGACGCTCCCGTCACCGCTCCGGCGCCCTGCACTCCGATGTCGTAGTCCGTCACCATTCCGATGTGCGCATAGCAGAGCTCTAGCTCGCGAGCCAAGTGGCATTCCGGGTACGTGATCATGTCGACGACGTCCCAGCCCACCATCCGGTAGAGCTCTGACTCCGCCCTCGTCGAGAACCGCGGGCCCTGAATGACGACCACCGTGCCGCCGAAATGCACCGGCAAGTCCAACTCCCGCGCGGTCTCGACCAGAATCCTGCGGAGATCGACGCAGAAGGGCTCCGCCTCGGTGACGAGCTTCGTTACTGGCCCTCGGAAGAATGAGTCCACCCGTCCCCAGGTCCGATCGACGAACTGATCGAAGACCACAAAGTCACCGAGGTCGTAATCCATCCGGAGCGCGCCGCACACCCCGGCGCCGACGATGCGGCGCACTCCGAGCTCCTTCATCGCCCAGACATTTGCCCGGTAGGGGATTTGCGGCGGCGGCAGCTCCCGATGCTCGCCGCGACGAGGCAGGAACGCGACGCTCTTCCCGTCGAGGTCCCCGATCGTGATCGGCGCGGACGTCTTCCCATACGGCGTGTCGAGCTCGATCTGCGCCCCACCTTCGAGCGGGTTAGCTTCCCCGCCCATGCCGATGACGCCGATCTCGGCTTCCGCCATATCAGGCGCGAGCCTACTCCCCCGCCGGGGCTGCCGCCCGAGCTGCGACCGATCGTTACCGGCGCCGTCTACGTCGATGCCGTCGCGACGCCTTCAGACGCCCTGGTGACTGCGCCTTCCTCGAGCCTCGCGAAGTTCACTGGCACGGCGCCGCACCGACGCGGTTCATGACCGTCGGGCAACGACGGAGTAGCACCGTCAGCTTGCGCCGAACATGCGTGCGGCGGCGGCGGCGATCTCGCCGGCGGGGATGTCTCGTAGATGTTGCGCGATGTTCCAGCGGTGACCGAAGGGATCCGTGAGTTGTCCGTGGCGTTCGCCCCAGAACTGATCGGTGAGCTCGTGGTGGATCTCCGCGCCTGCTTGGAGCGCGCGCGACCAGAGGGCGTCGGCGTCGTCGGTGTTGATCTGCAGCACCGTCGCCGTGCCACCGATTGTCAGCGGCGAGACGACGCCGAAGTCGGGGAACTCGCTGGCGACGTGGACGCGTGAGCGGCCGAAGCGAAGCACGACGCTCAGGACCTTTCCGCCCGGGAGCGGTATGCGGCTCTCCTCCTCGGCGCCGAACGCGCGCGCATACCAGGAGGCGGCGAAATCGGCGTCTGGCACTACCGTGTGAGCGGCTATTTCCATGCGTGCACCCCGGAGCCTCCATGGCGCGCGTGAGCGGCGTCGCCGGCAGCGGGAATACCCGGACTCATCGTTCCGCCCTTGCTGACAGTGGGTGGCGCGCCGCGAGCCGGTCATAGTTGAGCCGCAGTAGCTCGATGACGTCTTCGACGTCTGTCTGGCTGGCGATGCGACGCGCCGCCGGCCCGGTCTTCCCCGGGAAGACCGGATGCTCGGTAATCCGCTTCTGCTCGAACAGCTCGGTCCATACAGTCTTCGGGAAGCTGAAGTGCGCGGCGTGATCGCCGTGCAGGTGGCCGATCTCGCGCCCCTCAACTTTGAAGGCGAACTCGCCTCGTCGACCTGGACCCGCTTGCACACCGGGCCAGGAGGTGACTTCCGCGGTGATCTGCTCGCTCGCTGTCTGTGTCTCGCTCATTCACGCCTCCTCGAATTCGCGTTCGAAACCGAGGCAAGATACAAGTTCAAGTAAGCTTGAAGTCAAGTTGATGCTGTGCTTCGCGACCGGAATCGGAGAGCGAGGTCGCCGTCGACCCCACGTCATCGATCGAGGCTAAAACCCTCAAAGGATGGGGAGGTGCGGAACGTCGATGACGTTTGTGACGAGCCGCGGATCCGACCTCGCCGGTCGTCGCGTCGATGATGGTCGCTACGAGACCGTTCGCGTTGTCATGCAGGGCCACCGTCAGCTTGTCGCCCGAGTTCATGAACAGATCACGGCTCACCTCCGGAGTGAAGGTGGCGAGCGTCGAGTTCACTGGACTCGGAGGTGCGTGAGGGACGCCGTTCTTGGCGCGACTGCGACAAGGAACGTGACGGGGTCCGCCGCCCGCACCGCCCGGAAGTTACGTAGATAGGCACTGAGCGGGCGAGCGCCTCGGCGACCCCGACGCGGCCACCCGTTCCCACTGCGTGACCCAGGTTCTCGGTCGCCGCGTACGGGTGTGCGGACGCGCTGGCAATCTTGGCGCGATGCCACAACGTCCTCGTGGCGATCTCGCCATCGATCTCGGCACGGCGAACACGGTCGTTTTCGCCCGCGGGCAAGGCATCGTGCTACTCGAGCCTTCTGTGATCGCGATTGACGAAGGGAGCGGACAGGTACTCGCGGTCGGAGCGGAGGCGAAGCACATGATCGGACGCACGCCTGCGAGGATTCGAGCGCTGCGTCCGCTCCGTCACGGCGTGATCGCCGACTTCGAGGTGACCGAACAGATGCTGGCGCACTTCATGCGTCGAGCGATCGACCGTCGATTCGCCCGTCCACAGGTCATGCTCTGCGTCCCAAGCGGCCTGACGTCGCTCGAGCGAGACGCCGTCGAGGAGGCGGCGCGGGCGGCAGGCGCGCGCGCCGTGAACCTGATCGAGGAGCCGCTCGCGGCGGCGATCGGTGCCGACCTGCCGATCGCGGATCCCGTCGCCAGCACCATCGTCGACATTGGGGGGGGCACGACGGAGGTCGCCGTCATCTCGCTCGGAAGCATGGTCGTCTGGCGCTCCGTTCGGGTCGGCGGCTACGAGATGGATGACGCACTCGTATCGCACATGAAGCGCGCGCATGGCCTGGAGATCGGGGAAGGACGCGCAGAGCAGCTGAAGATCGAGATCGGCTCCGCCGCGGCGGTTTCGGGTGAGGAGGCGGAGGTCAATGGCCGCGACCTCCGTTCGGGCGGGCTCAGAACGGCGACGGTCAGCGCGAGCGAGGTGCACGAGGCGCTCGAACCGGCGGTTAGGCAGATCACCGATGCTGTACGCGAGACGCTCGAGGAGACGCCACCGGAGCTCTCGGCCGACATCGGCAAGCGGGGCATCGTCCTCGCCGGCGGCGGCGTGCTCCTGAACGGTCTACCGCAACGACTCCGGGCCGAGACTGGGCTTCCTGTCCAACTCGTCGAGGAGCCGCTCACTTGTGTCGCCGTCGGCGCGGGACGTTGCCTCGACGAGTTCGCGGCGATCGCGCGGGCAGGGAAGGCCGCCAAGCGAGGCTCGCGCCGCGGACATCGCCAGTTCCCTTCCTCGTGGAAGCGCTGAACGGGCGGAGCGGAGGCCCGAGGCAAGCGCATGGCTTTGCGCGCGTCGCTTTGTCGGCCGTTCCGACAAAACGTGGTCAGTGATCGCGTCGTCCCTAGGATTCGCCAGCCACGGTGGCCGGCTTCGTCGGTTACCGGAAGGCCTCCTCGAGTATCTCTCGTCCTTTTCGGTTCAAGCGGTTGGCGGGTGGACTCTCACTGAGCTCCTTCAACAGTGCGGGTGTGGCCGAGTTCCTGATGAGGAGTTCTCGGTCGGTTCGGCGCCTTGCTGCCGTTTGAGAACTGCATCTCACCCTTTGAAGGGCGTTGTGAGGCCTGTGTTCTGCCGATCCCTTATTTGAGGCATCCCACCCCGTGGGCTGCTGCCCCAATTTCCACCTAAGCCGCGCCGACCGTAGTTCCAGGCGGCGGCCATTCGTCTGTTCGGAGGTTCTGATGCGTCTGCCCTTTCGCCTGAGCTACGCCAATGTCGCGGCCACTCTTGCGCTCTTCTTCGCGCTCAGCGGAACGGCTGTCGCGGGCGCCAAGCTCCTCATAAGTGGAGCCAATGTCAAGAATCACTCCCTCACCGGCGTCGACATCAAGAACGGCTCTCTGGGGCTCAGGACCCTCAGTCCCGCCGCCCGCACGAGGCTGAAAGGAACTAGTGGCCCGGCAGGAGCGACGGGCCAACAAGGACCGCAGGGCAGCCAAGGCAAGGCCCGGCCGGCCAACAGGGCCCGGCAGGTCCGCAAGGGGCTACCGGTTCGCAAGGCGCCACCGGCGTCGGCGTCACCACTGCCACGGCAAGCGGCACGGATGTCACCGACTACCAGAATTTCACTCCCCTCGCGAGCTACTCAATCACCGTCAGCGGCGACTACGTGATCTTCACGACCCTCACCGTGCACAACACCGGCGCCAACAGCGAGTACCTCAACTGCGGGTACAAAGTCGATGGCACGATCAACGGCGCTGCGGGCGTTGACACGACCGCCGGCGGCACCGCGACCGGGACCTCCGTCGGCGCATTCCATGCCCCGAGCGCCGGGACTGTGGAGTTCCTCTGCACCGGCAACGGAAACACCATGTACGACATCTCCGACGTCACGATGCGAATCCACATCCTCGGGTAACAACGTCGGCGCGCACGAGACAGCCGCTTCGACGTCCCGCGCCTCTCTCGATTGCCCGCCGGGACCTTCGTTCGCAACTGGCCGGGCGTATGCTCGAGACTCCCAACGGCGAGGCAGCTAACGTGACAGAAGATGACCTTAGAGTGGCTCGACAAGCGCGGAACGAAAGCGTTCTTCGAGAGCGGAACGAGGAGGCCGAGGCGTACAACGCGGTGGTGAAGTGGGTCAACCCGCCCTTCGCGGACTGGACGTGCGAGTGTGCCTACGAGAACTGCGAGGACCCCGTCCGGCTCACGATCAGCGAATACGAGCAGGTCCGCGCCGAGCCGACCCACTTCTTGATCGCGCCGAGTGTCGAGCACGTGGCGCCCGCCGTAGAGCGTGTCGTCCGTCGCGAAGATCGGTACTGGGTCGTCGAGAAGATTGGAGTGGCCGGCGAAGTAAGCGAGGACCTCGATCCGCGAGCTCAGTAGCGCGTAGCAAATCTTTGCCGGTTCGGGTCGCTCACCGGTAAAGCGGGGAGGGGTCCGCGGACAGTCTTCAGTCCGCGGGACCTTCGGGCCGTGGGTTGAGGTTGAAGGTCTCTACCCACTCACCGACCCCGCCGAAACACCGGGCCATTTTCTGCATTCGGGCTCCCAGCCTCCCGTGGCTGCCTGATCGATTGCTCGCTCGCCCTGGGCCGCTGCCCGCGACGGAAGGTTTGCCGGCGGAGAGTGTCAAGGACGACATCTCGGGGTACTGGTACGACTCAGTTCGGGAGCACGTATGAAGCCGTTGCGAGAATCCGGGTTCCCGACTCATGAGCGGGAAAGGAGCTTGCGTGGCGACCAAGGCAGATTTCACAGAGGACGAATGGGGGACCCTGCATAAGGGTGTGACAGGAGCGGGCATGCTCGTCTCGGTTAGCGACCGCGACTTCACAGACACCTTCGGCGAGGCTGGCGCGCTCGCGAAGCGATTGCGGAAGGAACATGAGCAGAGCCCGAGCGAGCTCGTCCGAGAGCTCGCGGGTACCCACGGGACCGGATTTGGCTTCACGGCCTCACCCCAGAAGGTCGAAGCGGAGACCCTCGAGGCCCTGCGCTCGGCCGCGGCGATGCTCGCCGCAAAGGCTCCGGGCGAGGCTGAGGCTTATCGGCAGCTGGTGCTCGCTGTCGCCGACTCGGTCGCGAACGCAAAAGGAGGCGTGAAAGCGGGCGAGACGGCCGCGATCGAGAAGATCACAGACGCGCTCGGCGGGTCATGAGCGAGTCATAGGTGAACCGCCTCTGAAGTCGGCGTCTTGAGTAGCCAAGCGACGACGAAGCACAGTCAGAACCTCGCCCGCTCGACCTGAATCAACGTACCCAGCGGGCGCTGGACAGGCCTTAAAAGAGACCGTCGATTCTCTTGCGAGTCGATGAACACTCGAACTCGCTCTCGTCCGCCAAGAGCCTGGCGATGCGAAGTTCCCTCCACAATAGGCGGATCGAGCCCCCGCCGCGTGGAAGCTCCCGATCTCACATGAGGCTAGGCATAGCCGTAGTTGTCGTCTGCGTCCTCGGAGCAGCGCTCGCGGTAGCGGGGTATGCGCTGACGCACGGCGAGGCGAGACATCCGATCCTCGTGCTGCCCAGTGAGATCGTGGGACCGGATCCGCTCTCTTTCGATCCCGGGCGCACGTCCGCGTATGAGCGAGCCGCCAGCTTCGGGTTGAGTCATGTCCTGTTCGCCAAGAGTCCTGGCGGAGTCGTAGCCGCGGCGAGGCGCACGGCCTCGTTTCGTGCGGTGGTCGAGGACGCTGTCAAGGGGAGCGGCATCGACGCCGACCTGGTCGAGGCGATCGTCTTTCTCGAGAGCGGAGGGCGTCCGGAAGTGATCGCGGGCGACGACCCCGAGCAAGCATCCGGCCTCACGCAAATCCTGGCGGAGACTGCGAACGACTTTCTCGGGATGCACGTTGATCTTGCGGCCAGCCGCCGGCTCACGCGAAGAATCCGCGACGCGCAGGAGCGCGGCGACGGGCAGGCCGTTGCACGCCTGCAGGACGAGCGGCGCCGCGTCGACGAGCGCTTCGATCCTGCACAGGCGCTTGCCGGAACAGTGCGCTACCTGAGTGAAGCCCGCCATGAGTTCGGGCGGGAAGACCTGGCCGTCGTCTCCTACCACATGGGCATCGGCAACCTCGAGGGGGTCCTACGCGCGTACTCGGGTCGCCCGAGCGACCCGATCCAGGACGTCGTACACGAGGACGATCTCTCGTACGCTCGCATCTACTTCGACTCGTCGCCCGTCAACCATCGCGAAGCCTGGCAGCGGCTTGCCTCGTTCGGCGACGACTCACAGACCTACTACTGGCGCGTTCTCGCGGCGCGCGACATCATGCGCCTCTTCCGCGAGGATCCGGCAAGGCTCGACCGCCTCGCCGAGCTCCACGGGCGTGGCCCGAGCGCCGAGCTGGTTCTGCACCCACCGCGCGCGCCGCAGCGCTTCGCCGAGCCCGACGACCTCGAGACCTCGTACCAGCGAGGCCACCTCCGGCCGTTGCCCGACGATCCGGCGCGACTCCACTTCCGCGTCGACCCGAGGCTTGCTCGGACCGTCCGCCGACTGGGCGGCGACCCTGCCGCATATCGCGCCCTCCGACCGCGGGCCTTGGGTCTTCTGCGCTACCTGGCGGCGCAGGTGTACAAGCTGAGCAAAGACGAGAGGCCGCTAACCGTGACGAGGGCGGCCTACGACGAAGCCACGGGAGCCGCCCTCACCCCGCCCGATGTCGCCAAGGCGCACTCGTCCCTGCATGCGACTGGCCTTGCCGTCGACGTGCGCCGACGCTACGGGTCGGGAAACCAGGCAGCAGCGTTCCAGTGGACACTCGAGCGGCTGGAAGCGCTCGGTCTCACCGCGTGGACGCGGGGCAAGAGCGTGATCCACATTACCGTCTCTCCGCGCGCGGATGCCCGACCGTGACCTGAGCTGACTCGTGAGGAAGGCGTGCTGCCCCTGGTCCGAAGGCCCCGGGCGAGCTGCGAAGGTGGGTGACGCACGTCGGCGCCCGTCAGCGACGCTGCCTGTATCAACGATTGCCCGACAGCGGAGTCGGCGGAATGAGTCGCGTTTTCGCGATGCCCGACGGAGTCGAGTGCAAGACGATCACCGTTTCGGCCATAACCGTGACCCGAGGTCGACGGACCATTCGATCGCGTGGTTCTCAGGAAGCCGCTCTAGGGGCGGGGAAGAAACAGTCGTCTCTCCATGGCGAGGTGCGGTCCCCACTCGAGACGGATCGCGCCTCCGAAGTGCAGGTAGGCGCGGAGCGCGTCGCGCATCGCTTCGACAAAGCCCTCGCTGCGGCGCGGCGCGAAGCCGTCCTCCCACCATAAGCCGAGCACCTGCACCTGGCCGGCAGCGCGGTCGATGCGCGGCTCGATCCGGCCGACGAGGCGGTCGCGGAAGAGCATCGGCAGGACGTACCAGCCCCACCGCCACTTATCCGGTGGGAAGAAGAGCTCCCACACGTACTCGAAGTCGAACAGGGATCCGAGGAGAGGGCGGTCCCACACCAATGGATCGAACGGCGGCAAGAACGCGACGGAAGGCGGCGGCTCGGGTGGACGTTCGAGGAGTCCCGCCTCCTCCTCGAGAACGAACCGCTTCCCATTGACGCCCTCGACCTCGACCGGAACGAGCTTGCCGTCGGCGATTAGGTCCTCACGCAGCGCCGTCCTACCTGGGTACTCCGGCCACCTCGGATCCGGCTTGGCGGGACCGAGACCGCCGAAGATGCCGGATCCGCCTCCTCCGACGCCGAGCAGACCGTGGGCGCGGTACCGCGAGAGGAGCTTGTGTCGGAATTGCTCCCTCTGCGGAACGCTGCGCGCCAACACATCCGCCGGTAGCAGCCGCTCGAGGAGGTCGTAGTAGCGGCGGTTGCCGTCGCGGCGCGCGAGGCCGAGCACACCCGTGACGGTGTACGCCTCGAGCACGGCGCGTACGGCGTTCGTCGGCATCCCGAACCAATCGGTCGTCTGCCCGCGCGCCCGCTCGAAGTCGAGCGCCGACAGCGGCCCCTCCGCCCGGATGCGCTCGAGCACCCGCTCTGCAACGTCGGCGTTCTCGGCGAGGGTGCGCGACGGGTTCCGGCTCAGGATGCCTCGGAACCACGGGAACTCGCTCGTCGGCACGAGCGAGAGCCCCTTGTTGTAGGCCTCGAAGACCTCGCGGCGCTCGTAGAGGAGGTCGCACCAGGCGGGGTCGTAGTCGGCTACGCGCGCGTGCAGCACGAGGTCGTGGTTCCGACCGGCAATCGCGAGCGGGTCGAACTGGACCGAGCCGAGCCGGCGGAAGACCTCGAGCACGGCGTCGGGTCCTCCGTTGAGCGAACGCGCCGGCGCGAGCGCGTGGCGCGCGACGAGAAAGCGGCGCGCGGCCTCAGCAGTGACCCTCACGCAGAGGACGCTATCCGGTGGCGCGCCGAAAGCCTCGAGAGTCACGCTCGCATGCC
>WNFX01006265.1_pt1 | contig 11337 bp, 9 predicted proteins | sample 5400111 | NCBI WGS metagenome assembly WNFX01 (sample SAMN13153363, study PRJNA577476) | soil metagenome | isolation source: 40 cm soil or saprolite under grassland replicate 1 | place: USA:California | collected 2016-06-15
CCGGGTTCGAACTGTTCTCCGGCGTCAACGTCCCGAGCAAAGCATTCGGCGAGTTCGTCGAACACGCCAGCGCCACGCCGAGCATCGACGCCGCCGAGCTCGCGCGACTCATGCGCGAGCGCAGCGACCTCGTGGTGCTCGACAGCCGGCCGTTCGACGAATACCAGCGCGTCTCGATCCCCACCGCCGTCAACGTGCCGGGCGCGGAGCTCGTGCTGCGCATCCGCGACCTCGCGCCGTCGCCGCAGACCATAGTGGTGGTCAATTGCGCCGGGCGCACGCGCAGCATCATCGGCGCGCAGTCGCTGATCAACGCCGGCGTGCCCAACAAGGTGGTGGCGCTGCGCAACGGCACCATGGGCTGGACGCTCGCCGGCTTTGATTGCGACAGCGGCAAGGCCTACCGCGCCGGCGACGTCTCGCGCGACGGTCTTGTCTGGGCCAAAGCAGCCGCCGATCGCGTGGCGCGCCGCTTCGGCGTTCCACGCATCGATTTCGCCACGGTCGAGCGCTGGCGCGCTGACGATGCGCGCACGCTTTATCTTTTCGACGTGCGCGATCCGCGCGAATACGACGCCGGGCATGTGGCGGGCGCCGTCTCCGCTCCGGGCGGGCAGCTCGTCCAGGCCACGGACCAATATGCCGGCACGCTCGGCGCGCGCATCGTGCTGATCGACCCCGCCGAGGTGCGCGCGGTCATGACTGCATCCTGGCTGCGCCAGATGGGCTGGCGCGACGTGTACGTGCTGGCGGAAGTGGGTCGCGAGACCGCGCCGCCGGCCGCCCAGATCTTGGGCGACCCACCGCCGGCAGAGCTGCGCATCGATTGCGCCAGCCTTGCCGCGCTGGTGGCGCGCAACGAAGCCACGGTCGTCGACCTCTCGGTCAGCCGCGACTACCTCAGGGCGCACATTCCCGGCGCCTGGTTTGCGATCCGCTCGCGGCTTAAACGCGCGCTCGCGAAGATACCGCTGCAAGGCACGCTGGTGCTCACGTGCGAGGATGGCGTGCTCGCCGGCCGCGCGGCGCCAGAGGCGCGTGCGCTCGTCGATCGTCCGGTGCGCGCGCTTGAGGGCGGCAACGCCGCCTGGCTTGCCGCCGGGCATGCGCTCACGGCCGCTGACGCCCGAATGGCGGACGAGGCGGTGGACGCGTGGCTCAAACCTTACGAGCGGCCGAGTGACCGCGCCGCGGCCATGCGTGAATACCTGTCGTGGGAGGTGGATCTCCCCGCGCGCATCGCCCGCGACGGCTCCGCCAATTTCACTCAGTTTCAGCCTTAGCGCCGTCTCAAAGCGTGTCCCGGGCGCAGCGCAGCACCTCAAGGGCGTTTACGCCCGTCTTCGCGGGCTATGGTGGTGCGCTGCAGACACCGATCTCGGGTTTACCCGAGATCGGCCCTCAAATGCGCGCAAGTCGGGTAAACCCGACTTGCGTGGACCGTTACGGTCTGTAGCGGTCCCGGATCAGCGGTGCACCGCTGCGCTCTGCTCCGCGTTGCGCCGCATCCGGGACACATGGTGTGTGGCGCAATCGCAACACGCAACACCAAACGCGTGCTGCGGCTCATCCTTAACCCAACCTTAACCGCAGCCGAGCGATCCTGCATGGCTAACTGCGATGGAGCGGCGCGATGCTGGATGGGAAGGCATACAGGGCTCATTTTCCCGATGACCCCGCCTACGAGCTGCCGCCCGGCGTCCCCCGGCAACTCAATTCCGCCGCGCTGATGGAAGCGCTCGCCGCGCTCGAGGCCGAGTTCAGGGACATCCTGCGCCAAAGCACGCCTTCGGCCGACTAGGCCAGCCGAGCGCGGCCGCTAGCGACGGCATGCCTTCACCCCAGATCGTCATTGCCGGGCTTGACCCGGCAATCCATCCATCTTCGCAAAAACTTTCTCGCAAAGAAGATGGATGCCCGGGTCAAGCCCGGGCATGACGAGTCTGCCGCGCGGTGCGCGGCGGCCATGGCGGCGTGCGAACCAATGGCATAGGCTCGACCTCGGCACGCGAACGCCGGGGACAAAATGCCATGCGCAAGCTCGTGGAATATCCGACGCCCTCGCTCGCCGAGCGCGACCGGCGCTGGGCGGCGGTGCGCAAAGAGATGGACGCGCGCGGGCTTGAGTGCCTCATCCTGTGCGGCTGGCCGGCGATGTGGGACTTCAACATCGCCAACGCGCGCTACCTCTGCCCCATCGGCGGCAATGCCGAGTTCAACGTACTCGTCTTTCCGCGCGCGGGCGAGCCCACGTCATTCATCTATTCCCCGGTCTTCACCGACTACTGGCGCGGCGCGCAGAGCTGGGTGTCCGACGTGCGTCCCAAGCGCGGCACGTTCGGCGACAGCGTCGCCGATCGCCTCGCGGAACTGCGCCTCACCGGCGCCAAGGTCGGCATCGACGGGCTCGCCGGCCCGCTCGATCCCGACGGCTGGGTGCCGCACAGCATGTACGCTCGCCTGCAAGAGCGATTGCCCAAGGTCACCCTGGTCAATCTCGACGACATGATGGAGAAGCTGCGCACCGTCAAAAGCGCCGAGGAGATCGCGATTCTGGAAAAAGCCGCCGCGCTCGGCGATCTCATGCTGCAGGCGTGCCGCGACACCGCGCGCCCCGGCGTCAAGGAGTGCGAGGTCTATGGGCGCATGATGGAAGTGATGCTCGCCAACGGCGGCGAGGAGCCGACCTTGTTCCTGTGGGCGGCCGACGCGCATCCCTATCCGCATCCGTTCCGCGTGCCGACCACGCGGCCGCTGGCGAAGGGCGACATGATCATCTGCGAGATGCATCCCAAATTCGGCGGCTATTTCACCCACGTCGAACGCACGTTCTGCCTCGGCGAGCCGGAGCCGCGCTACCTCGACATTTACGACGCCTGCCTCGCCGCCTATCGGCGCGGGCTCGATCTGTTCAAGCCGCGCGCCAAGATTTCGCAAGTCATGGACGCGGTGCGCGACACCATCGAGGGCAGCGGCTTCGGCATCTGCGAAGCGGGCATCCACGGGCATGGGCTCGCGTCGCTCGAATATCCCCGCTACCGCCACCATGCCAAGGGTGCCGACGTGGCGGCGCTCGCGGCGATCGGGGACGAATTCCGCGCCGGCATGGTGTTCGCCATGAACATCGACCTGGTCGACCCGAAGTGGCGCGACGGCGAAACCGGCTGCGTCTTCGCGGAGACCATCGTCATCACCGAGACTGGCGCGCGCCGGCTGCACTCCTTCTCCACCGACTTTCAGCGGCTGCCGGTTTAACCCGAACTGCCGTTGCGCGGTCGTTTGCGCAATGGCGGTGACAGAGCGGAATTCTGCCCCCAATTTTCCGCCATACTGCATTTTCTTTGCGCCTCAAGCACATTAAGATCCGCCCAGGTGGCGACGATACCTTGAACGACGGTCACGGGCCGAAGGGCGCCCCGTGAAGGAATCATGTTCTCGTCATCCGACACCGCAAGCTCCCTATCCTTTTTGCGCATCGTCGACCTCATTCCGGGGAGCGACAGCAGGGAAGTCGATCAAAACTCCGAGCCGAGCATCGCGGTCAATCCGGTTGACCCCAGGCAGATGTTCGCCGGAGCCTTCGTCTTCGACGCTACCGGCCAACCATTTTTCGTCTCCACCGACGGTGGTGGCACGTGGTCGATCTTCGGCACGCTCGACCACCACGACAAATCGATCGCGTGGAAGGCGGACGGATCCGCGGTGCTGGTTGCGAGTCTGTTCGACGATACCACTACGAATTCGGATATCATCAATACGCATTCGGCGACCGTCACCGACAGCGGCTTTGCCTCTCCGATCCAGCAATACGTTGGCAGCGGTGACAACGACCAGCCGTGGATCCGAACCGGCCCCTCCAACCACGTCTACGTCGGGTACAACAATGATGGCGCCAGCGATGGAAAGACCGCATCGGTAAACGTCTCCACCGACGGCGGCTCGAGCTATACGCCGGTGACGGTCGACCGCGTGGGGGCGCAGGCGGGCCCGGGCGGCAATGAGGACAGCCCTGCGGTGCGCTTGGCGGTCAACGACAGCAGGGTCTATGCGCTTTTCAACCGCTATGAGAGCGTCGTAGAAACCGGCGCCAACGGGGATCGCTTCAATTCACAAATCGTGGTCGTGCGATCCGACAATGGCGGAGCGGACGACTTCATGGCCCTAGGGACGGGCGGGAACGGGGTCACAGTCGCCACTCCCGTCAGCGTATTCACCGAAGATGAAAACACTCCTCTGACCCTGGGCCAAGAGCGGATCGGCAGCGACATTGCCATCGCCGTCGATCCCAACAACGCAAATCATGTCGTGGTCGCCTACGGCGACGCGCCCGGCCCGAACGGTGCGGGCATCGTGCAATTGGTCCTGAAGGAATCGACCGATGGCGGCGCGACCTGGAGCCAAGAAATTCACCGGACCCCCTCCTCGACCCGGTCCGCCCTGCCGGGTTTGGCCATACTCCCAAACGGCGCGATCGGGCTGCTCTACGCCAATTACGACCCGGCGACGAATGTACTGTCTCAGCACTTGCTGACGACGACCGATGATTTCGCGACCACCAACGACATCACTCTCGCCAGCCAAAGCAACAGTCTCCCCACGGCTAATGGAGATGACCCCTATATCGGCGACTTCTTCGATCTCACCAGCCGCGGGAACACGTTCTACGGCATCTTCAGCGCTTCAAACGCCGATGACGGGACGAACGCGCAGTTCAAAAATGTAACCTTCAATCGCGACTTCACCGGAACGCCGGGCACGAGCAGTTTCCGGCTCACCGACGCAACCGGAAATGCGATTCCGTTCTCGATCGACCCGTTCTTCTTTAGTTATGCAGTCTTGATCGCGCCTGCGTTTGCATCGCCGACATTCCAACTCTCGGCCTTTGGTTCCAGCGCCGGTGGCTGGAGCAGCAATGATACCTACCCGCGCGCGCTGGCGGACGTGAGCGGCGACGGCATGGCCGACATCGTCGGCTTCAGCTCAGCCGGCGTCTATGAGTCACTGGCTACAGGAGGCGGCCAATTCGCGATGCCCACGTTCGAGCTGGCCGCCTTCGGTGTCGACGCCGGCGGCTGGAGCAGCAACGATACCTACCCGCGGACGCTTGCAGACGTAAACGGGGACACCAGAGCCGACATCATCGCCTTCAGCGCTGCCGGCGTCTATGAGTCGCTGGCCACCGCAGGCGGGCACTTTGCGATGCCCACGTTCGAGCTGGCCGCCTTCGGTACCGACGCTGGCGGCTGGAGCAGCGACGACACCTACCCGCGCGAGCTGGCAGACGTAAACCTGGACGGCAGAGCCGACATCATCGGCTTCGGCGCTGCCGGCGTGTACGAGTCGCTCGCCACCACAGGCGGGCACTTTGCGATGCCCACGTTCGAGCTTGCCGCCTTCGGCACCATCGCCGGCGGTTGGAGCAGCGACAACACCTACCCGCGCGCGCTGGCAGACGTGAACGGGGACACCAGAGCCGACATCGTCGGTTTCGGCGCTGACGGTGTCTATGTGTCCCTGGGCACCGGAGGCGGGCACTTTGCCGCCCCTACGTTCGAGCTCGCCGCCTTCGGGACCAACGCCGGCGGCTGGACCAGCCAGGACCTCTACCCGCGCACGCTTGCGGACGTTAACGGCGACGGCATGGCCGACATCGTCGGTTTCGGCGCTGACGGTGTCTCTGTGTCCCTAGCCACCGGAGGCGGGCACTTTGCATCGCCGACATTCCTACTCCCGGCCTTTGGTGCCAATGCCGGCGGTTGGAACAGCGACAACGCCTACCCGCGCCAGCTGGCCGACATCACTGGGGATGGAAAGGCCGACATCATCGGCTTTGCTACGAACGGCGTATGGACTTCTACGTCCTCGGCGTGAACGGACACGACGACAATCGAATTTCAGCTTCCAAGTTCCAGTGCCAACCCATTCTCGATTGCGTTGGGGTTGGATGGAAACGCTTCACCGAGGTCGACGGCAACGCGATTGGCCGGCGCCATTACCGAATTCCCGTGGCGTGGCAATCCCGGGAGGCATTACGACTGGGCCGTTTAGTGGCGCGCCGGACCGAATAAAACTGCGAACACCTATGTAATTGAGATTCCATTGTGAATTGAGGAGGGCTCGTCGCTTACCCGACCGGAAGTCCGCTTAACTTCGACTCCAGTCGTACACGGACTGCGGCTGCGGACTCCGCTATGGGCAAGACCAGACATTTCTCCGGCTTGTCCACCTTCCTGTTCGCCCCCCACCGGTCGGGAACGGCGCGATCAGCCGAATGGTCCGGTTCGGGTAAGCCTGTGCTTGAACGTTGTGAGCGATTGCGCTCGATGCTGCGAACGCCGCAGAGCCGGGCGAGTTATTGCCATCCTTGCCAGTCCGCAAGCGCAGGCGGTTCACAGGGAACAGCCATCAGTTGGGAGCGTTCCTATAGCGGCCGAGTGCGTAATCTTCTCGGTCTGATGGAAAGCCAGCGTGCGGATCGCGGTAACAGGGGCTTTCGGCTTCTCAGGCAAGTACATTGCCCAACGCCTGCTCGCGCTGCGACACGAGGTGATCACACTTACGAATTCGCCGCAGCGAGCCAATCCGTTTGGCGGATCTATTGAGGCGTTTCCCTACAATTTCTCCGAACCGCATGAGCTCGAAAACTCGCTGCGCGGCATTGATGCTCTGATCAACACCTATTGGGTACGGTTCGACAATCCGCCGCATTTTACTTTTGCCCTGTCACTCGCCAACTCAAAAGTTTTGTTCGATGCTGCCAAGCGCATGGGCGTCGGTCGCGTCGTGCACATCAGCATTACTAATCCTGATCGCAAATCGCATCTTCGCTACTTCCGCGGCAAGGCGGAATTAGAGGACTACCTCAAGCAGACCGGCATCTCATACGCCATTCTCCGGCCTGCAGTGCTGTTCGGAAAGGAAGATATCCTGATCAACAACATTGCCTGGGCACTACGGCATTTGCCCGTGTTCGGCATCTATGGCGACGGACGATATCGGCTGCAGCCAATCTATGTCGACGACCTTGCCGCGGCGGCGATCGACCGCATGACCGGAGCGGCAAATGAAACCATCGATGCCATCGGGCCTGAAACCTACTGCTACCGCGAAATGGTGGAAATGATTGCGCGCGAGATCGAGTCGCCCGCCCTGGTCGTGTCGATGCCGCCGATGCTCGCTTACCAGGCTGTCCGCGTGCTTGGCTGGATGGTCGGGGATGTGATCAACACGCGCGATGAGGTTAGGGGCCTAATGCAGGAAAAGCTCTACGTGCGATCACCCCCGATCGGCACGACCAAGCTCAGCGATTGGGTGCGCGCGTCACGCCAAGACATAGGACGCCGATACGCCAGCGAATTACAGCGCCGTCTCGATCGAGGTAGCGATTACCGTAGCAAGTGAAACGCGGCGCCTGGCTCCGGTCAACCGCGCCCGAAGTGCGCCCTTCACCTGTTCGAGGAACCCGTCAGCCTCAACGCGGCGGAGACGCTGCCGGCACTGGCGGGGGCCGGCGTGCGCGCGATCAAGATCGAAGGGCGCCAAACTTGTCCTCGGGCATGTGACCTTCGTTCTTCAGCAGCTTTTCCAAATCAGCCTTGAACGTGGCCTCTGCTTCAACCATCGCATCGAAAGACTTCTTCACCGCGGCAGGCAAATCATCTGCATCGATGTTCTGCCACTTCAATTCTTCCCGTACCATTGTCTGCACCGAATGTAGGCTGCTACCAAGCCAAAAGCATCGCCTCCTCAGCGAACTGGCCGGCTTCGTTTTTGTGGGAAAGAGACTTTCTTTCGTGTCACGACCTCGGCGTCTGCAATGCGCGTGTTAAGGGCGCCGCGTTCGATGGCGCTCGCACCTCCGCCGACTGGCCAGCAAAAATAGCAATATAGCCCGCGCCGTCGCTATCGAGATACTCCACCCGCCATGCCCCCTCAAGTTCGAGGTCAGCCGCCAGGGCGAGATCGCGAGGTTCGAGGCGTCGCAGTTTTTTGGCCATATTGACGACTCAACACCTATTGTTGGTCGCATCCATCGTAAGCGCAAGTGATTCGAACGATGCTATTGCAGCAATTTTTCACCGATTGCATGGGCTCAAGCGCGCCTCCAAAGAGCGGTGGCTATGATGGCAGGGGGACGGCTGACCCTTCAGAGAGCGCGCGGCGGGCGCTCTCGAGAAATCGCCATCCGCGCTGCGGGCCGCTGAGCAACGAGCATTATGTCCCATGGAGGCTGATCCGCAGGTAGGCTAGAACAAGCCTGAATGCTGCGTCCCGAGTATCTCGCCCAAAGGCTCACGCCTTACCCCCTACCGACGAAAGATTGGGGCGTGCTCCGCACCATTGGTGATGCTCACGCCTACATCATGGCGCTGCCGAAGAAGCGCGGACTACGTGCTCACTGGCAACACGCCTGTCGGCTACTCCTGCAACAAGCCAGTGCGGCAGCGTTCACCCGGCAGGTTCACCTTGCGCTATTTATGGACGGCAAACTTGACGCTGGCGCGTTCGAGCGCTTGAGCAGCGCTCGGCGGTGGCGAAGACATGCCCCCTTCACCAATCATTAACCATCTCGGCGCACCGTCACGGGACGGGTCACGTGGCACCGCGTGACCCTCTTCCGCACTCCGAGGACACTGGGGGTCACATGACGACACTCTCACTGGGGCAAGCAGCGCGGCTGACAGGGCGCGGCAAGACGATACTCGCTCGCGCAATCTCTGGTCGCCTCTTCGCGGGCGGTAAGGAAGACGGCGGATCACGTGGGCGCGGATGACGCAGCTGGTGGACGCCTGGCTCCCGCAACCGATCATCCTCCATCCTTGGCCGAGCGTTCGCTTTGCCGTCACACACCCGAGGTGGGAGCCGTATGCGGGAAAGCCGCACGTACGGTTCTATGCGGGGGGCGCGCGATGAAACGCGCGTCCCTACCGCGACCCGTGCAACCGCGCATGCCGTTTTGCTGCGGTGCATGAGTCCGGAATTGGTGTGGTGGACGGCGCCCGCTCCCCGGCATCGAAGTGCCGTAGGGTGATCGTTGTTAGACGAATCACATGACTGAGCCATCCACATGCAAGTCGCCACGATTGGTTTGGATCTCGCCAAGCACGTTCCATAAATTCCAAGTCGGTCAGATTGTGACCATCAGGCTCGCGCTCAGTCGCAACGTACCGGGCGGCGTCTACACGGTGACCAAGCAACTCCCCGAGAACCACGGTGAGTTCGAATATCGCATCAAGAGCGCGGACGAAGTGCACGAGCGCGTCGCGCGGGAAAGCGAACTCATTAAGGCGTAATCGGGTCAGGGAGAGGACCAAATGTCCTCATCGTTCGACGTTATACGTGTCTACAACCCCGACACCTTAAAGCTGATGGCGGTTGCATTCGAGCGGGCGTGGCAGTCTCTGCCGGCAAACGTCAAGGACAGCGAAAGGGCGCGCAGAAAACTCACGCTACTCGTGCTTCGCTACGTTGACCGGGGAGAGCATGATCCAATGCGCCTGGCCGATATGGCCTTGCCCGATTTCCTGAGATAATCGGTCACGGAAACGGTGTTTCAATGACGAGATCGAGCGGCGATCCGGGACCACCGTAGAGGAATTGGTGGACCGAACTTCGCGGCAGGGAGACGGACATGCCATCTATCGAAAAGGATGACGGGGAGATGTCTTACCGGCGAGGCTTTGAGCATGGGGCACTCGAAACCTTCCACGCGGTGGAGAGATTTCTTGACCCCGCCATGCGGGAAGCCGTCCGCGCTTGGATTGAACAGGACATCCACGGATGGCGGCTTAAGGCTATACTCGGTCATCCCCCAACTTGGCGGCTGGTCAATTTGAGCGTTCTCAAGTCAAATTAGAACATTTACACGCACCGTGACTCGACCAAAATCTTCAGGCGCTCTTTCGTGCGAATCCTATCCGACGCTGAATTCTTTGGCATCGCCATCAAACACGAGCCGCTCACCCGTGATAAGCGGAATGTCCAACAGGTTCCGCGTGCCTTCGACTCTCTGGAGCGGGGTGCCGTCAACAAGCGGGTGCGCTTTCAGCAACGTGGACCAAATTGTCGAAAAGTCGTTCCCCGCACGTACCGTCGCAGTGCATAGGCGCGCGAGATCGACCGCTCTCTCTTTGGACATTGAGCAATCTCATTGAGCAGCGACAAAATAGGGCTCGAATTTTTGACCATGCTTCGATCTAAATCAATGGCAGTCGTCCATGGATGGTTGCGATGCGGCGTCCAGTGAGCCACATTTTGTCGCGCCGCAGCAACGAATGCGCATTGCCAAGGAAAGTGGAGCGGCCCTAGCTTGCGAGTTGCATCGGTGGATCGGATACGATCGGTCGTTGGGCAAATTGGCCGATGCGGCCGGTTGCGCGAGGGAGGGAGCCATGAAAACTTCATGCTCCGGCCTGTCCCCTGAACCTAGAAAGTCATCTTATTAGAGTTCAGGCGATAACGGATGCGCCTCGTAGACCCACAGGGAACTCTTGCTGGAATGTCGCTCCGAGGGAGGAAATCGTCATGTTGACCTCGCGAATGCTAAGCCTGGCCAACTAAGGACTTGGAGACCGAACATCCGGTACTGACGCGACCATTCGGCGGGGCCATCGCAGAGGCGGGCAACTCCAATGCCGTGCGGCAGGCGACCTTCGATCGCCGCCTTGACCAGATCGGGTGCGAGATAAGGCGAGCGAGATGTCATGTTGACCTTGCGGAGGCTGCACTTCTCGCGCGCGGCGATCTGCTCGACATCGGTCACGGTGCCGGCCGCGATTTCATCGAGCCAGTGGTCAGCCCCCGCTGAGCGGTCCAGGTGGAATGTTAGTTTAAGGTTGACCGTTGCGCCAGCGTGGCCGGCGGAGCCGGTCGGCGTAGCGCAGCCGGCCACGCGGCGAATGCAGACACAAACACCTCTGGTGCTGGTGGCTTGTATCCGATTGAGGCGTGAGGCCTGATCGTGTTGTAGTGGCGTCGCCAGCTCTCGATGACGATCTGGGCCTCGCGCAAAGTGTAGAAGATCTCGCCGTTGAGCAGCTCATCGCGAAGGCGGGCGTTGAAGCTCTCGATGTAGCCGTTCTCCCAAGGGCTGCCCCGCTCGATGTAGGCGGTCTTGGCACCGACAGCCGCAATCCATTCCTGCACGGCCTTGGCGACGAACTCCGGTCCGTTGTCGGACCGGATGTGAGTGGGAACGCCCCGCAGGATGAAGAGGTCGGACAGAACGTCGATGACATCGATCGCCTTGAGCTTGCGGGCAACACGGATCGCCAAGCATTCATGGCTGAACTCGTCGAGCACGTTGAGCATCCGATACCTGCGTCCATTGTGGGTGCG
>WNFX01006608.1_pt1 | contig 11334 bp, 4 predicted proteins | sample 5400111 | NCBI WGS metagenome assembly WNFX01 (sample SAMN13153363, study PRJNA577476) | soil metagenome | isolation source: 40 cm soil or saprolite under grassland replicate 1 | place: USA:California | collected 2016-06-15
CAAGGTGCAGGCGAACGATGTGAGGTTCCTCACGCCGAAAGCGAGCTTACAGGCAGGGTCACTGAGCGACGAGAAGTAGGCCCGTCATGCTGTTCGCTTCTGTGTAGGCCACGGCCTGCACAGAAGCGAACAGTTTGGAAAGTCGATTCCGCGTCGGGCGCGGCTTCGCGCTCTCGCTGCAGAAAAGCGCCCGGCTGTGAGCGGTGCCAGCCTCTTCAATGGGCTGGCACCGTGTTGTTTTCGCCACGCACTACTACCTACACGAGGAGGTTTCTATGTCTAGCGTTGCATCACGCAGTACGCCTACCAGAGACAGCGCACGTCCAGAGGAGGACGATGCCCTGTCCGATGCGCTAGGCTCAGCATCCAGCCACACGGTTATCATTGAGGGCGACGTCGAAGTGGAGGTGCGAGAGGAAGATGAGATAGACGCGGCCGTGGTCCCCTTTTGCGATGATGCGGTGGGCGCTCTCGAACACGAGGGTCACGAGATTACAGTCTGGAGCCTGGTCTGTTCCCCGGCGGGCGAGGTGGTCTGCATCAACTGCACAGGCTCACACACCAGCGTCAGTGCTGCTCTCCAGCGCCTGCTCAGGAAAAGCGGAGGAGGGAATTTTGTCCCAGCCGAACCCGGCACCTGGCGCGCCCTCGAAGAGCAAAACGTCACCCCAGCCACGTTATGTGCTGGGCAATGCCGGCGCGCCTCGTCCTCCAAAAGGTGCCCTGTACGGGCACTTGAAGGGCATGCAGGTCGTGTGCCTGCCCGAGTGGGAGCACCTTTTGTGGAAAGCCGGGAGCCGCAAGCGCAAGGGAGAGGCAGAAGCCCTGATTACTCCACTGCCAGCAATCGGTCTGTCCGCCTGGAAGCTCGATGGCGACCTGCGCAAGTGGAACGACCTCGTCCGCCAGGGACGCCGCGCGGGCTGGCTGCCTCTCCCCGAAGCCATGCCTGATCCCACTTCTTCGGCAACACCAGGGCGAGGCACAGGTGAGGCGCGCGAGGGGTGGCGGGCCTGACTGGCCACCTCCCGCTCCAAAGGATCGGTCGCACATAGCTGCCGCGACCGTCCGCTCTCGACTTTCGCGAGAGCCGCACCCCACCTTCACGCCTGGCATATTCTTTTGCTCCCTTGCTCGGCTTGTGAGAGCGCGCCTCTACACGCGCCTTTATAAAGGAATCCCTTATGGAAGAGAAGCCCATTGTTCACGGTACCGCCGACAACATCGAGCGGGCGGGATACATCCATACCCCGGAAAAGATCGCGCGGCTCATTCACGATGTCCTGCTCCTGTTTCCCGATGCCGACTACCTGGTCGGTGACCTGACCGGGGCAGGAACAGGCCATCTGCTCGCGCCCTTCGCCGACGACCCGCACGCGCGTCTCGTCGCTATCGAAATCGCTGGTGATCGTGCGAACGAACTGCACGAGCGCATCCCCCATGCGCAGGTCTATCCAAACGACTGCCTGGCTGTGCGCTTTACCCCCGGCGCCTTCAGCGTGCTCGTCACGAACCCGCCTTACCTCGTCCAGGACGGCCAGTACCTGGAGTTGCACATGCTGCGCCATGTGCTTCCGTTCCTGATGACCGGCGGCGTGCTCGTGACCATTCTCCCCATGCGCAGCGCCTGGAATGCTCATATGGTGGAACTGCTGGCCAAATATCTCTACGACATTCGCGTCTTCAAATTCCCTGACGAGGCAGGGGAAGCGGCATTCGATCGCTATACGCAGGCCGTGATCATCGGCAAGAAGCGTGCGGTGCCGCTGAAAGAGGCCGAGGCGGGACTGGTCGCAGCGCTCAAGGGGTGGCGTTACGATCCGAGGCGCAAGAAAAAGGGTCTCAATCCCTGGCTCGGTGGCGTTGCGCTCCCGGAACTGCCGGAGGGAGCAGGCCCTCATTCCTATCCGGTGCCGCCTTTGCGCTCCATGCCCGCCGTCACTGTCCTACGCGCCAGCTCAGCGATGGTTCAGCAGACCATGAAAACCGCCGGAATCCAGAGCACCTCACGGTGGCGGGAGGCTACGACCTACGATCCCCGCAGGCACACCCTCCTACCCTCGCTCATGCCGTTAATCGGCAAAGTCCACCTGGCCGCGCTCATCCTGGCCACCGACATTCTCGATGGGCGGGTCATCACCGGCCCGGATGGGAAGCGCTACATCTTCTCGTCATTTATCACCACCCGCTGGCTGGAAAGCCCCCTCGACGAGGAAGATCGCCTGAAGCGCATCCTGCGCAAGCGGCTGCTCACGGACCTCCCCATTCTGGGCGTCCTGGACTGCGAGTCAGGTGAGACGACGTACTATCGCGGCGCCTCCGCCTACGCCTATCTCGACCCGTGGCTCCCCATCCTCTCCAAACTGGTGCTGACGGAGTACCGCCCGAGGTACGAGCTGGGGAGCGCTCCTGACTGGATGATCCGCGTGGCCCTTTCCATCGGCACCGATAAGAAGCTGCTGGGGGCGCTCCATCCTGGGTTGTCGGTCGCCCAGATGCACCGTGTCTTTGCGCACTGGGTCGCGTTCGACGAGCTGGGCAAGGTTGCGTTTCAGGGCGAGCCGGGGGTTGGGAAAACGCGTATGCTCATCGCGCTCATGGCCCTCATGGCCCATTACTGGGCACATCGCGACGATCCCAGTTTCCCGGAAAACGTGCAGCAGAAGCCGCGTCCACGCTGGGTCAAACGCCTGGGCGTTGCCTGGCGCGCCAATCGATGGACGAAAGGGGAGGCGCCCCTGGCTCTGCCGCTCTCTGTCATGGTGCCCAAGCGTGCCATACCCACCTGGCTGAAAGAGTGCGCCGCCGCGTGGCCGGAGGCCAGGACGATCGTTATCCGCTCGCACAAAGACGTGCGGCGGTGGATGGACATGTGCGCCGACGGGGGCTGCCCTGCCATCATCGCCATCTTCTCGCACAGTACGACGCGCCCACAGCTCCTCACCTGGCGGCCTTCCGTGATCGAGATACCCCAGGGGACGAGAGCCATTCCCGACCTTGAGGCAGAAGGGGAGCCGATTCTGGATGCAGCCGGCAAACTCATTGGCAGACGCGACCCGCTAACGGGCGAGGCCATCACCAAAGCGTTGCCGGTCTCGCATTTCCTGTGTCCAGAGTGCAAGCAGTTGATCACTGCGACTCCCCGCAGCCTGATGAGCGGGTTCGAGCAGCCAGATAGCGACGACCTGGTGCTCGATGCCCTGGAGGCTGCCGAGGAGCGTCCGGTCGAGCACATAGCGTGGTTCCGCGAGCAGCCACGGTGGTGCCGGAACGTGCGCACCGTGAAAGAGCGGCGCGGGCGAGCGAAGCGCAGGCGGGCCGAGCAGGTGTGCGGCGCGTCCCTGTGGACGCGGTGCCGCATCCCAGAGGTCGAAGCGCGCTATCCACCTCTCCCCTTCGCTGCCTGGGCCAGTGGGGCTGAGGCGAAGGCGGCTCGTGCGCACCTCACGGTGGAGGCAGCGAGCATCGCCCCTCTGGAAAAAGCGCGGAGAGGCGCGAGCGAAACCGCTGGGGCAGCGCCTTCCGCCCACTACCGCATCAGCAGCCCGGAAGGTCGAGAAGAGACGGTGCCTCCCGACAGCTTCTCTCCTTACGATTACCTCTTTCACTATTACCGGTCATGCGCGGCCTTTGTGGGCATCGACGAGGCCCACACCTTACAGGGCCAGAACACTGACCGCGCCAGGTCGGGACATCGCTTCCTACAGTCGGCTCCAACCAGGACGATGGCCAGTGGAACGCACTATACCGACCTCGTCCACTTTTTCTACTACTGGTATCGCTTCGCTCCAGAATTCTGGAAGGCGCTTGGTATCCGCTGGTCAGACGTCGCCCGCGCGGTACGCGAGTTCGGCGCGGTCATGCAAATCACCAGGCAGCGTGCAACCGCGAAAAAGGGAACGGCTGAAGTCGAGCTGTCCGTTTCGACAAAGCCCGCTCCAGGCATCTCGGCGAGGCTCCTGCCGCTGCTGCTCGCCTACTATGTCTACATCGATGTGCTCGATGTTGGAGCGCACATGCCCAGGCGGAAGGAGATTCCGGTCGTCGTTGACATGAACGACGAAGAGCTCGTCAAGCTGCGCATGGCCTCGGAGGCGGAACTAGTGGCGGCGAAGAAAGCGCTCTCGGACGCCGAGGCCAATTATGTCCTGCTCACCATGATCGGAGTGGAAGAGGAGGTCCTGGACGCCGCTGATCTCATACAGGCGGAAGCGCTCGCACTTCTGCAAGAGGCGGAGGCGGAACAGGTTCGCCTCGCGCATTGCGACCTCTGGGCGGCCTACCAGCAGGTCCTCTCGGGGCTGCACGAGCAAGCGCAGGCCGGCAACAGCACAGCGCAGATGATGCTCGGCATCCTTCCCGGCTGGTTTGCTGCCTACCCCTTCGCCCCTGCCTTCACCATCACTCGTGTGCAGCGAGGGGATTGGGGCGAAGAAGAAGGCAGGGCGACCATTTTCACGGCCCCCACGCTCTCCGAAGACTACCTTTACCCGCTGGAGCGCGAGTGTAGGAGGATCGTCGAACAGGAGCTCAGCGAAATCATCTCTGAAACCAATCCTCCGCGCGCTCGCCGGGTGATGATCTACTACGAACAGAGCCGCAAGCGCGACGTTGGCCAGCGGCTCGCGTGGGTATTACGGGACAAGAGTCCCTGGGTAATGCCGGCTTCCCTTGATGCCGAACTGCGCGAAGACGCGATCGCGCAGGCAGTAGCAAGCGGTCACTCCACCATCCTCGTTCCCTACAAGAAGGTCGGAGAAGCGCTCAACCTCCAGATGATCGACACCGTCGTCTGGTATGAGATGAGCCAGAATCTCACCTGGCTGGAGCAGGGAAACCGGCGCCCCTGGCGGCTCGGCAAAGAGGAAGAGGTCCGGATCTACTACCTCGTCTACCAGGGGACCGTCGCGCATCAGAAACTGATCACCCTGGGGCAGCACAGCGGCGCGGCCTCACTCTTCGCCGGGAACTCCCCCGAAGGAGAACTGGTGACCCTGGTCGGAGCTGACCAGGTAGCTCTCGCGCAGATCGCACGCAAGCTCGATGACCTGGATGACCTCTCCTCAGCGTTCGCACGCCGCGACGCTGAGCGAGAGGCCACTCTCAAGGCCGGGCGAGCGTGGATCGGTGTTGACGAGGATCCACTGCCGGCTCGTGTCGAGCGCATTCGCGCCGAGATGGAGGCAGAGAAGAGGGCAGCCATTAAGGAGGCCGAGGCCATTATCGCTGAAGACGGAAGTCCGGGCAGCCCGGCATCGCCTGGGAGCGAGGAGTCGGAAACGCGTGCTCCGCATGCGGGTCCGGCGCGCGAATCTGGGAAGGGTGTCGACGAACGCCGAGGCGTTCCCCGGAAGTTGGCGGCCAAACGCCGAGGCGAAACGAGCGCAGCCGAGGCTTCCTGCGATGTTCTCTACATCCCACCGGTAGCCGGGGCGCAGGAAGATGAAAGGCCGCCGCTCTACGCGAGCACGCTGTGGGGTGAGCCGGTTGAGGCTTTCGGAAAGAGGCGCTCGAGGAGGAGAGGACCTGCCCCCTCTGCGTGAAACGTGGGTCTCATGGTTTAGGCTGTACAGACCAGTTTGAAGGATACAGAGATGGGAGATATGAAGCAACGAACTATCGCTGCTACTCTGGCAAGCGATGCTTCAAAATCGAAGCGGACACAGTGCATCGCTTGTGGTAAAAGGCGCCGATGCGAGAGGACGCCCTACAGGTTTCATTACCCAGGAGAGCCGTGCCTGGATATGTCAAACATGCTGAAAGTCAGCCACAGAAGTTCGGCTCCACCACCCATGCACCAGAATCAGTTGACCACCACGCCCCACAGCTGTTTGAACGCGAGAACGGCTGCGGGGCGTCTGCTTTTACCACAAGGAGACACGTGTTATGGCACAATCACCCCTGGGGATTCTCCGCAACAAGAAAGACGAGATCTATTCCGTCGACGCCTTTGCGCGGTTTGCGGAGATCCCTGCTAGCAGGCGGAGCAAGTACGACTTCGCCTCCATCGACACGGCGGCAAGGGGAGAGGAGGCAAAGCGCCCCGCCGTCCTGGGCTACGGCTACCTGCAGGCCGTGCTTGGAACACTCCATAGAATCGTCGCAGCCATGTCCTTTGATCCACCAGGATTCAAGGGGCGCGCAAATGTACTGAGCGCGTCTGGGGATGATGCGTACGAGCTTTCATGGAATGAGGAGGACGAAGACTATTGTCAGCAGGGTGGCCTCTCGCACGGCCCCAACTTCCACGCCGCCGTGCTTGCTCTCGTGCAGTGCATCGGCATGTACCTCTCCGGAGAGCGTATCCAATCACAGGAACTCTTCCTACGCTGGATCGGTCTCCTGCGCGAAATGGAGGAGCGGTATCCTCGCCTGGACCAAACCTTGGGCTGGTCCAGGACAACGATCGCGCAGGCCTGCAAACAGGAGGAGATACGCGGGCCGGTCCTGGAGTGCTGCGATTCCCTGAGAGCCTTCCTCCAGTACCGGATCGCGACCAGATCCAGGCGAGAGGTGCGGGTCTTCGAGGAGGCCGTGCTTGAGCCAGAGGAGGGAAGATCGGTCCAGCTTTCGGGTGAACAGCTCCTGGACCGCGGCCTTTTACTGGAGCTGGCAGAGGCGGTCCCCGCGCTCCCAAGCCCCAAGCCCATTTCAGATGAGGAGCTGACACCCGTCACAGCTTCGGAAGATCGCAGGGAGACGGGTCCGCTTCTCATCCCGGTAGGGGTAGTGCGCACAGGGGAGGGCACGGGCGGCAGCCTGGATGCCGTGGACGGTGCATCCGCACCTGGAGAGGGAACCGAAAGCCTCCCCCCCTCCGCTGCCGCCATTCCGGTTGTAATCGGGGACAGAGCGGCGCGGGCCTGGAAGGTAGCGAAGTCGGGCGAAGGCGCACTGGTGCTGCTCCCGACCACAGACACAGGTGAGATCGCAGTGGCCGGGCCGGATCCCGGCGTGCGCGCAAAACGGCTTGTTTCGCCGCTGGCGAGCGTCGTCGGTCTCGTGCCCACAGCTGAACGGAGTGGGCGTGAGGCCCTCCCCGGTGTTGGAGCGGCGGAGCCATTCGTTCCGGCGGCGGCCACCCTGCACGGACCCTACGTCGCGCAGGTCGACATGGCCATCGCCATGGGAGGGACGCTGCTCTGCACCGGACCCACGGGAAACGGCAAGACCTCGCTCTTCCTGGAAAATGCCATCCGCTATGGATGGGGCGTCGAGCTGGTCGTTCTGCACTATGGGAAAAAGAGTCACCTGTTGCAGGGAACCTATGTCCGAAGCAACAGCTCTGGCGACTATCGTTTTGCAGCTGGTCCCGTTGCACGCTTCGCCCACCGGGTCCTGGGCGGCGAGCGCGTTATGCTCCTGCTCGACGAACTTGCCCGCGCGCACGAAAGCACCTTTTCCTTTGTGATGGATCTGCTCAACACGTACAGCAGCTCTGAGATCCTGACGATGCGCGCTCGCGACGAAACCGACTCTCCCGAGATGCGCCTGGCGCTTCCAGATGCTTTCGGCGCGTCCCCCGTTGAGCGCTACCACATCGTGACCATCGACGCGCTCCATGTACGCGCAATCCTGCCGGCGTCGCGCCTGCGGATCGTGGCAACAGCGAACCAGGGGGAGGGGTACGAGGGACATGAGTTCACCGACCCGGCGTTTTGCCGCCGGTGGTATCACTGGCTCCACCTTCCAGGCTATGACGATGACGTGATCCGCGATATCCTTGCCGAGCGGCTCGCGATTAAGCGGACCTCCCCGCTCATCAACGCGATGCTCCAGGTCGACAAGGAGGTTGCCCAGTATCATGCAGACGAGGACGCGCTCAAGTTCATCCTCTGCCTGCCATTGCTGATCAATTGGGGTGAGCAGACCCTGTGGTATGTCAATCACCCGTCCTCCACACTGCGTGGGAGATACCGCGCGGCCTTTGAACTGGCAGCTCGCAACACCTGGCTCAATCGCGTCTGCCCGTATAAAGGGGGCAACCTCGACGAAGATGTCGAACTCAAGCTCCTCGAGAAAGTGCGCGCTCCCGCATTCACACCCACCCCATCCTAGTCCTGGCCTGTTGGCGTTTGTTGTCGGTGATCGCTTGCTACGTGCGAGCAAGCGTCACAGTGAACGAAGGAAAAGCAAGATGTACGACTCTATCCCTGCCACACATTGGCAGGAACGGTTGCAGCGAGTTATGGATTGGGCTGATGAACTTGGGGCAACTGAAGAAATAACGCCGAGCATGCAGATGAAATATGTGCAAACGATGGAGGAGATACACAAAATACATCTGTTCTTAGAGGGCTTAGAGCTCCTTCTCGGTGACGAAAAATTTGGCTCTCTCAGACAAGAAGGTGCTCAATGTACGGAGAATGCCTCTCACAGAAGAGATGGTAGCAAGGAGTAACCCCGGTTCCTCTTTTTGCGTTTCCTCATCAATCTGCTTGCGCCACTTACTCGCCTCACATTTCAATTGCCTTCGCCCGGTTCCGGCAAATCATCACCCCTCTCTCCCGCAGCCTTCAAAAACAAGACTTAAGTCTTGTTTTAATGGGCGAATGCCTCAGCAGGAGATGGTTGGCGATGAACTGGAAAGGCGAGGGAGCGAAGGAGTTTCTCATGGCCACTATCAAAGCAAACGTGCCCTGGTGGCACCGGGCGAGCGCCCAGAAATCGTTGGAAGCCTGGGCGTACCCACTCATTCGCCCGCGGCTGTATCTCGCGCGGTTCAATCCAGGCGGGGGGAGTTACGTCGATTTCACCACCCGTCACATCGCCGTCGATCCGCTCCTCTCGGGCGCCATCGGTGGAGAGGCGCGCTTGCCGGTCCGCTGGGGCCGCTCGACTATCACCACCCTCGCCAGGTTGCAGTGGCGTTGTAGCCAGATGGCAGCCTGGCACGAGGACTTCCACGTGTTGTTTACCGATCCTGGAGGGTATCCCGGCATCCTCCGCTGGCTCGTGAATGCGCTGGAAGACGAGCGCATTGAGCGGCTGGCCCGGTGGTACTATCCGCCGGCTTGGGCCGCATTCCGGGCCTTCGGTCGCCTCATGGCTCAGTTCAAGGAGATTGCCGACCCAGCTTCGCGCAGCCGAGAGCAGGTGCTGCTCGATGCCTGCCTGTACATGCGCTGGGATTGGAAACGGCCACGGGGAGCCGCGTCGCGCTTTCGCTTCCACGACGCTCTCGAGGAAGCGTTTTGGCGCGAGGAGATTTTTCCACTGGTGCAGGAAGCGTGGGCAGCGCCGCACGAGGCACGTGTCGGCGAACTTGCACGCGACATTCTTGATCGAATAGGAGTTCCCGAGTCGGAAGATCCCGCTGTCTTCGGCGTGATGCTTTCCCCCATCGCCTTCGATACCAGAGGGAAGCGCGACGAGTCAGATAGGCCGCTCGCAGTGCCGGGTGGCGGCCGGGACGAGCGCGAGGGGGCTGCGCCTGGTACTGGGAGAACGCCAGAAGAGGATGAACCGCGAGGCGAAGACGAGACCGGGCCGCCGGAAGACCTGCGCGTCGAGGAAGAACTGTACTTACTGCCACCCCAGTATCTCATCCAGACGGTGCGCGGCGAGGTGAACGCCCTGCTGAAGGCGCTCATCGTTCCCACACCTGAGATCGAAGATGAAGAGCAGGAGGCGGTCGGCCTCGAATTCAGTGTCGAGGATTTCGTGCAAAGCCGGGGCGAATTCCCATTTCGTACCCCTGGGGAGGCTGGCCGGGCGCACGGCGGCCTCTGTGTCGTGCTTTTTATCGACATGACGACCAGTATGGGAGGCTGGCCAGGTCACGGGTTGGACGAGCTGGGACGCTTCCGCCCGGAATTCTACCAGGAAGACGACCGTATGACCGCGGCGAGGGAAGCCGCTCTGCTCTTTGAACTGGTCTGCCCCAGGGCCCGTATCCCTCTCGCCATCGGCTGTGCCGGAGATAACGGGACACTCTGGCACCTGCCAACTCCGAAGAACCGCTCAAAGCTCGACGATCCTGTCACCTGGATACGGACATTTCAGACACCGCGTCTTGCCGAGATGCCGCGCTTCGCGATCGCCGGGCTGTATGGCAAGTACAACCGGGAGCGCGTGAGCCCTTCGCTGCGCATAGCCGCGCACCTGCTGGAGCCGCGGCGTGAGGAAACGAAGCTGGTGATCTACATCCATGACGGCGTTCCGGAAGATGAACCGGCGGCGCGCGTGGTCGAGACGCTCGCCGAGGTACGCAAAAAGGGCATCCTGGTCGCGGCCCCCTACGTCGGCGATCAGGGGGGCCTGCACAACCTCCAGGACATTTTCGGCAAAGAGTGGACTATTCCCGTTCCGCAGCACAGGGATCTGAGCAAGCGTATGGCGCGCTTCCTGCTCAAACACGCCCGCTCTCCGCGCCGCTGGTGACGCGACTACCACCACGAGGAAATCCCGAACAACCAATCTCGCCCGCCTGCCGACAACAGGCGCTTTCCTTAGAAAGGAATCCCTATGCTTACCCATGGAACACTACCGGGGCCGCCGGAGGAAGGCGGCTCATCCGTTGTACTCAGCATCACCTCGACGGGGATGTACTTCCGGTGTCCCGCGATGTACAAGCTCCACTATATCGATGGACACCGCCCGCAGCTCAAAGCTCCGGCCTGGTTCGGCTCGCAGATCCATCGCATCGTCCAGCTCGCCTATCACGGGCTTCCCTTGCGCGCTGCCCATGACCAGGTCTGGCAGCGCACCTGCGGCCCGATCCTCTCGGAACTGGAGGCGTGGTTACCCCTGGAAGAGGAGCACCGCAGCGTCCACGGGGGCAAATCCTGGAACGCTGCAGGGCGCAGGTGGCGCGAAGCGCACCCGGACTATACCCGTCTGAGTTCGATCATTCGCACGTACCAGCAGACGGCCCTGTCCTCCCTGAGATTCGACGAGCGCAAATCTCTGGCGGAGTGCTACCGTCGCTCGACCCTGCTGGCAGCTTCCGATCCTTCATTGGTCTTGCTGGAAAACGCCATGCTCTCGGAGGGTCAATGGCTACAGAAGCCCGTCGAGGCACCGCACGAGAAAAAGAGCGGTGCGCTGACTGGGCCAAACCTCTGGGAAGACGCCGACGAGGACGAAGGATCAGGGGAAAGCTACACCCTCCTGCACGGGCAGATCGGCGTGCGCGTCGTCGGCGTCCCCGACGTGGTGACGTACGGCGGTGATGGGCTGGTTTACGTAGCCGACTACAAGACCGGTATGCCCCTTTCCGAACACGAACTCCAAAAAAACATCCAGCTTGCGGTCTACACCGAACTGCTGCGCCAGAACGGTATGATCTTTCCGGACCAGGAGGTCCGCATCGGACACATCTACCTGACGGAA
>WNFX01012789.1_pt1 | contig 11333 bp, 13 predicted proteins | sample 5400111 | NCBI WGS metagenome assembly WNFX01 (sample SAMN13153363, study PRJNA577476) | soil metagenome | isolation source: 40 cm soil or saprolite under grassland replicate 1 | place: USA:California | collected 2016-06-15
GGAGTGCTTTGCGAAATTTTGCATGATGACGGCACCATGGCGCGTTTGCCGGAGTTAATGGAGATCCGCAAAAAACATGGCCTGCGCATTTGTACAATCCAAAGCCTGATCGGTTATCGCCGTGTTCGCGAAAAACTCGTGGAGCTGGAGCAAATCGTGAAAATGCCGACTGATTACGGCGATTTCGATTTGCACCTGTATCGGTCCAAGCTCGATGGACAGCATCACCTCGCCTTGGTGAAAGGTAAGATCGACAAGAACAAGCCGACGCTCGTGCGCGTACACAGTCAATGTCTCACCGGCGACGTTTTTGCTTCGCGCCGCTGCGACTGTGGAAATCACTTGCATGCAGCGCTCCGGCAAATCCAAGAGAACGGAAACGGCGTTCTGGTCTACATGCGCCAGGAAGGACGCGGCATCGGCCTCGCGGCAAAAATCCACGCATACAAGTTGCAAGAGGAAGGACTCGATACCGTGGAGGCCAACGCCAAGCTCGGTTATCCGAGCGACCTGCGCGATTACGGTTTAGGCGCGCAGATTCTCTTCGACCTCGGCGTGCGGCAGTTCCGCTTCCTGACGAACAACCCGAAGAAAGTTGTCGGCTTGGAGGGCTATGGTCTCGAAATGATCGAGCAGGTGCCGATCCGCGCGGAGGTCAATCCGCATAACGCGAAATATCTCGAGACGAAAAAGACGAAGCTGGGTCACATGCTGTAAATGACGAAGTTCAAAATCACGCGCGATTCATCATTCGTCATTCATGCTTCATCATTAATTCGTCATTCGTCATTCGTCATTCGTCATTTTTAGATGTCGAGCACTGCACCGCCGCCGCGTCCGGGAATCGTCAAGGCCAGGCGCCGTTTTTTCATCGTGGCGAGCCGGTTTAATGACGAATTTGTGCAGGGCCTCGTCGATCACGCTACAGAAGAGCTGCGCGCGCTTGCGCCGGATGCGACCATTTCGGTGCACCGTGTGCCCGGTGCGTTCGAAATCCCGGTGGTCGTGCGGGAGCTTGCCGCGCAGCATAAAGCCGACGCAGTCGTTGCCTGCGGCGTGATTCTTCAAGGAGGAACAGATCATGCGCAAAATCTGAGCCGCTCCGTCACTGACGCGCTCCAACGCATTGCTGTCGAGCATGTCGTGCCAGTGATCAACGTGGTGCTCAGTTTTGATAATGAAGGTCAGGCGCGTGCGCGCTGCCTCGAGAAGCAGATCAACCGTGGCACCGAAGCTGCGCGGACGGCAGTGGAAATCGCAAATGTCCTGGCGGAACTTCGCGGTGGTTAATTGCTATGGGCAAAAGACGACGCGCGCGCGAATCGGCGATCCAATATCATTTCTGGCGCGATCTTCAGCATGGGCAGGCCCCGGAGAAGATTGATGATTTCTGGGAATTTTGCCCAGCTACGCCACGGGTGCGCGAATTCGCGCAGACGCTCATCGAAGGAATGGTGGCGCATCTTCCTGAGATCGACGACCGCATTCGCCGCTACTGCGAAAATTACGAATTTCGCCGTATCTCAGCAGTTGATCGCAATGTTCTCCGGCTGGCGATTTATGAGATGCTCTATCGCGACGACATCCCTCCAGTTGTCTCGATCAACGAAGGGATTGAGCTTGCCAAAACTTTCGGCGGCGCCGAATCGGGCCGTTTTGTAAACGGCATTCTCGACCGGGTTCGCAAAGACTTGGATCGCCCGGCGCGCGAGCCGGCTACAAAACGAAACCCGTGACTCGTTAAATCGTTGCATCGTCACATCGATTAACGAATCTCGATTTACCATTCACGTTTGCGGACATGAAATTTCTTCAATCGCTCATTGAGCAATTTACTGCAAAGCCGGTTGATTGGGACGAGCTCGAGGAAGGTCTCATCCGCGCCGATCTCGGCGTGCCGATGACGGCCCGCATAATGAAAACGCTGCAGGAGCGCGAGGCGTGGTCTGTGCTTGGAATTGGGGATGTGATCAAGGCCGTGCGTGAAGAGATCGCGCGAATTTTGCCGTCTGATCCGACCCCAATCCGTCGAGCAAATGGCAAACCAACCGTGATCTTAATCGTCGGCGTGAACGGAACCGGCAAAACAACATCCACAGCAAAACTCGCGCACTATCTGCAAGGTAGGCGCGGTTCACCTGAACGGCCTGCTCATGATTGGGGTCAATCGCCCCTACCCCACCCCGCTCAAGTGATGCTAGCCGCAGCGGACACTTTTCGTGCCGCAGCGATCGAACAGCTTGACATTTGGGCCAAAAGACTCGGACTCGAAATGATTGGCAGTCAATATGGCGCCGACCCGGCCGCGCTTTGTTACGAAGCGTATGAGGCGGCAGCGAAGCGGAAGATCGACTTTTTGCTTTGCGATACGGCTGGTCGGCAACACACCAAAACGAACCTGATGGCCGAGCTGCAAAAAATAAAACGCGCTTTGAGGAAACTAGATGTGGACGCGCCGCACGAGACACTACTCGTAGTTGATGCGACCACCGGCGGCAATGCTCTTAGCCAGGCGCGCGAATTCCATAGCGCGCTTGAACTCACCGGTCTGATCGTCACCAAACTCGATGGCAGCGGGAAAGGCGGGATCGTGGTTGCGATTCAGGATGAACTTGCAATTCCAACGCGTTTTATCGGCACCGGCGAAAATATTGACGACTTTGCGCCGTTCGACGCGCGGGAGTTTCTCGCGAACATGTTGTAGTTTCAGCTAAGCGCCGTGGGCCAAGCAATCAAAGAGACATTGGTACCGGAAGACACCCTCGGTCCGGTCGCAGCGACGGGGCTAGGCGGTTTTATCGCGAAATTTACTATCCTGAAGGGAGCGCAGCGCGAGTTGTGGCTCACCTTTGCGATCAAGTTGCTTATCATCCTGGCCTACTCGATCACAAATAAGACGCTGATTTTCTGGCTTTCGTCCGATCTCGGGTTCAACGATCAGCATGCCAGTGAACTCGTGGGATGGGTTTGGGCGCCGGGGATGACCGTGTTCACGCTATTGGCCGGCTCGTTTACCGATGCCTTTGGCCTTCGCCGAACTTTCTTCCTTGGTGTCTTCATCTGCCTGATCGCGCGCACTGTGATGGCGTTTTCAACGATACCCTGGCTATCGCTCGCCGGCGGCTTGTTTCCTTTAGCCATTGGCGAGGCCTTAGGCACGCCGGTGCTGATTGCCGCCACCCGACGATATTCAACGCTGCGGCAACGCTCGATCTCCTTCTCGATCATCTATAGTGTCATGAACGTTGGCTACCTGATCGCCGGATTCATTTACGACTACGTCCGCCAGACGTTAGGCGAACATGGCCAGCTAAATTTCTTTGGATTTGAGCTAACGACTTACCGGACGCTGTTCCTGATAGCCCTCGGGTTCGAGCTACTGCTTCTTCCAACCATTTATTTTCTGCGACGAGGAGCGGAAGCAACAGACGAAGGCGTCAAGTTCACCGCTGAGCCGGCGAGATACGCCACCAGCGCGTTCTGGGAGCGTGCCTGGTTAACCGTCCGCGACAGTGCTGTCGCAACCGTCCAGCTATTTCGGCGGTTACTCAGTCAGTCCGGTTTTTACCGGCTCCTCGTGTTTCTTCTATTGATTGGATTTCTGAAGTTCATCTTCCTATCAATGGACTACGTCTTTCCCAAATTTTGTCTTCGCGAGCTCGGGGACGGCGCTCCGATTGGTCGGCTATCAAACATCAATTATGGCCTCATCATTGTGCTTGCGCCGGTGATCGGTGCCCTTACGCAAAAGTTCTCCGCCTACCGAATGGTCATAGTTGGCGGAGTTATCTGCGCCGCTTCGGTCTTCATCATGGCTTTGCCTACGGAGTGGTTCCAAAATTCCGCCAACGGCGCGATCGTGCAGTGGCTCGGTCACCATTACCTCGGACTAAAAGGTGGTATCAATCCATACTACCTCATGACAGCGATCTATATTGCCATTTTCTCAATCGGCGAAGGATTCTACTCACCGCGGGTCTATGAGTATGCGGCCGCGATTGCTCCCAAAGGTCAGGAGGCGTCGTATGGCGCGCTATCCTACGTTCCATTTCTTCTAGGGAAACTACTCATCGGAGGCACGGGATTTTTACTGGCGGCGCTTTGTCCAGAAGGCGGTCCGCGGAATCCCGCGAAGATGTGGCTGATCCTTGCTCTGGCGGCAGCAATCGCCCCAATCGGACTGATCGGACTGCGTCGCTACATTCGCGTCCCCGAGGCCGGGCGGCAGGATATCGACTAGCGAGATTCCGCCACTCGAATCATTCAAACCAAGAATCCGTTCTGAAGCAGGCTTGCGGCCGACCATTGTTCGCGTTGAATACGAATATAATAAAGAGAGCGACTTCCCGCCGACTCCGCGCCTCTGACGTTTGTAAAGAACGCGTCGGCGCGTAAATTAATACATTAACAGGCCGATAGGGACGAAGGGATAAAGAGTATGAAAACGACACGTTTAATGCACAAACATGGGTCGCATAAAACTTTGTGGTTCGGGCTGCTTGGCACGGTTGTTATGATTGTCGGTTCGATCTTATTTGGTTATGCTCAAACGCAGAAAAAAGAAGCCGAAAAAATGAACCCAACCAAGCCAGTTCCGAGCGACACCGAATTGCGAAGCCAATTGACAAAAGATCAGTATCACGTCACGCGAGAGTGCGGTACGGAGACTCCGTTTCACAATGCTTACTGGGACAATCACAAGCCCGGAATTTACGTAGATATCATCACAGGCGAACCGCTCTTCAGCTCGCTGGACAAGTTCGACAGTGGCACGGGCTGGCCGAGTTTCACCAAGCCCATATCACCTGATAATGTCGTAGAAAAGCGGGATGCTTCGCACGGAATGGAGCGCACTGAGGTCCGTGGGAAAACAAGCGACGCGCATCTCGGCCATGTCTTTGATGACGGCCCCGCCCCAACCGGCGAACGCTTCTGCGTGAACTCCGCGGGGCTGCGCTTTATTCCGGTGGATAAATTGAAAGAAGAAGGCTACGGCCAGTATCTCTCGCTGTTTCAGCAGCAAGGCGGAGAGGCAAAACCGCAAAGCGAATAGCAAAGAATGACGAAGTTCGAATGACGAATGGCGAATTTATGACAAGGTCCGAATGACGAAGCACCGTTCGGGCTTTCTTATTTTTCTTTCGTCGTCGCTTCGTTGTTTTAATATTCCTGCACCATCTGATGTTGGTGTTTGGGCATTGTTTAATTTCTTCGTCATTCGTCATTCGGATTTTGTCATTTGATCTGCTGATTGGTTGGCAGGGCACTCTTTTTGAAACGGCTTGTGTGACAGGCTAATCTAATTTGATCCATCATGACCAGAGACGACTTCGATTACGCAATTGAAAACACGCATGTGATCGTCGCACCGGAGCGACAAATCGCGACTTTTGGCAGCACTAGTTTTGATTTTTATCTGATCTCCGAGTTGATGGACCAGGTCGACCAAGTCCGGATTCGCAACGGGAAAATTCACGCCGAACGTCCGCAGATTCTCGCGCCCGAACATTATTGTCGGCTGTTGCTCGACGGTTTCGGAGAAAAAGCGGAGCGATACATCGAACAACTGCGAGAGCACGCCCGAAACATCGCGGTGCTTCGCTATGGTTTTCAATTTCGCAAAACTGACCTGAACGAACAGACGTTTCGCGATTCAATCGACACAGTGATCAATCGCACCAGGAAACGCGTAGAGAGCGCAAACGAATCGCTCAGCGCGGTGATTCAAGGCGTGGACGACGCATGGGAAGTTTGCCTGCTCAAGTTCACCATCGATCTGGTCGAGCGTTCCTCTGGCGGCAATCTCGGTGAATTCCGCAAACGCGGTTTGATCTAGCGCGACCTGTGTCTGCGATCATTGCCGAGCGCGATCCAACCAGGCTGTCATGCTGAGCGAAGTCGAAGCATCTCTGACTTTTTGGAAACGGCTCAGCCAAGACACAAAGAGAGATTCTTCGACTCCGCTTCGCTCCGGTCAGAATGACAATTAGCGAGCGCTGTTGCTCATGTGTGCCCGCAGAAACGCACCCGCGCTCGCAAGTGCGCGGCGGCCGGGCTCAAGGTGAGCGTTCCACAGATGCCACGCGTGGATCATGTGCGGCCAGATTTCCAAAGTCACCCGAACATCCGCCGCACCTGCCGCGCTCGCAAAACGAGTGGCGTCATTGAGTAGCGTTTCGGCAGAACCCACTTGGATCAGCAATGGAGGAAAGCTCCTCAGATCAGCGTAGAGAGGAGAAACGCGTAGGTCCTTTCTGTCCATTCCTGACGGAAGATACGCGTCGGCCAATTCATTCAGGTATTGCTGATGAATGATTGGATCTGCCGCACTCTTGCTAGAAAGGGACGAACCGGACATTGTTAAATCCGTCCATGGCGATACGAGCCACACGCAAGCTGGAAGTTCCTCGTGCGCATCGCGCAATTGGCCGATCAACCCTACTGCAAGCCCTGCCCCCGCACTGTCCCCACCAAGGGCAATTCGTCCCGCTGGAATGCCTTCGTTTTGCAAAAAACGCCACGCCGTAAGCGCATCGGCGTAGGCTGCGGGGAACGGATGCTCCGGGGCGAGTCGATAAGCGACGGCGAGCGTCCGCATTCCAGCGGCGCGGCCTGCCTCAGTCACCATGCGGCGATGGCTCACGATTGAACCGGAGCAATAGCCACCTCCGTGAAAAAACATCAGGACTCGCGAGGGATCACTGTTCGGGGCGATCGACCATTCTCCGCCGAGAGCGTCGACATCTACAGACTCAAGCTTCACATCATCAGCCACAGGCCAGACGGAACCGATATCGTCGAGCCGCTGGCGCCGCTCGGCCCAGCCAACGGGTCGCGGCTTGGACCGTAGCAATGCGCGCAGGCCGTCGATTTCACTTTGAGCCATTGTGTTGTGGGTGATCCTCAGCTTGCGAAACGATTTGTGACTAAAGCCCTGAAGTTTCAGCTTTCGTCAACGCGCGCACCTTGGCATTCTGCGCGCTCAAGCGGCAAGTGAAAAATTATCTCCAGCTTAATCTTAGTTTGCTCTACTGGATTTTGATTGCGCCCTTTACCGGGCAATTTTTCAAGATCGCGCCGATCTTTCGGCAAATGGTCTTCATCGGAGTTCGCGCCGCGCCCATGGTGGCGCTGACGGCATTTAGTGTTGGCGTGACGCTGGCAATGCAGGCGGCCCATTCTCTCGAAAGCCTCGGTGCGGAGATCTACATTCCCGATCTTGTGATGCTCACGCTCCTGCGTGAGATGGGGCCGGTCCTGATCGCGGTCATTGTGATCGGTCGAAGCGGATCTGCGGTCGCAGCCGAGCTAGGCACGATGAAAGTGTCTGAGGAAATCGAGGCACTCGAGGTAATGGCGATCAACCCGGTTCAATATCTGGTAGTGCCGCGTTTCTTGGCCATGATGGTTATGCTGCCGGCGCTGACTATCTTCGGAAATTACATCGGCATCCTTTATCACAATCGCGTGCAACGCAGGACTGAATGTCGAAGGCGGCGCCGAGGGCGTCGGTCAGGCGACAACGGCTTCAGTCGTGCAAGCTTTGCTGGCGATGTTGGTCATGAATGCCGTATTGACTGGCATATTTTTCTTTGCCGCATGAATTCCAACGGAGAAACCATCATCGAGGTGAACAATCTCGTCCGCAGATTCGGAGATCGGGCCGTGCTCGACAATATCTCGTTCAACGTTCATCGTGGCGAAACTCTCGTCATTATGGGAGGCAGCGGTTGCGGCAAGAGCACACTGCTCCGGCACATGATCGGCTCCATGAAACCGACTTCAGGTTCGGTAAGGCTTTTTGGCGAAGAGATTACAACGATGAAGGAACGCGAGATCGAACGTGTGCGGCTGCGATTCGGGATGTTGTTCCAGTCCGGCGCGCTACTTGCGTCTCTTACAGTGGGCGAGAATGTCGCCCTGCCACTGCTGCAGCACACCAGCAAGTCGCCCGACGAAATCGAAGAAATCGTGAGAGGAAAGCTCGAGATGGTTGGCTTGACTGGGTTTGAAGATCTTAAGCCAGACGAAATTAGCGGGGGAATGAAGAAGCGCGTAGGGCTCTCGCGCGCGCTGGCTCTCGATCCGGAATTGCTATTCAGCGACGAGCCGACCTCCGGTCTCGATCCAATCATGACTGCCGTGGTCGACCAGCTAACGCTGAAGTTGACTCAAGGCAGCCACATGACCGCAGTCGTCGTGTCACACGATATGACTAGTGCCTTTCGTATCGCGACCCGCATGATTATGCTTGGGCATGGCTCGATTGTGGCGCAAGGCACGCCAGATGAAATTCGGAACAGTCCAAATCCGGAAGTACAGCAATTTATCCACGGTGAGGCTGACGGTCCGATTCCGTTGAACCTTTCACAGGAAGACCATAAAGATCATCAACATGTCCGACCGCGCCCGTTTCTGGGCGCACGCTTCCGTTTTCATCACAAGCATCCATGAAACGCCTTGCGAATGGCGAAGCTTTAATGACGAATGACGAAGGAATGACGAAACCCAAAGATCGAAACATCCGCGAGGCCTACGATCCGTTTTTCGATAGTGGCGATCCCGCAGTCGTTCGGGAAGAAGTGGATGGCAAGCGCGTTTACGACCTGGAAGAACGAACAGCGCGGTTCGGCGAAGCAGTCATCGATTTTGCAAAAACCATTCCTCAGGAACCTGTGACTAATCGTATCATTAGTCAGCTTGTCGGTGCAGCGACAAGCGTTGGCGCTAATTACGTCGAAGCCGACGATGCAGTATCAAAGAAGGAGTTCTTCGACCGTGTCTGCATATCCGTTCACAACAAGAGTTAATGAAGCGAAACCTCTCTGATTACCTGGTCGCTCTATCGGTCATCGCATGCAGCATTGTCTTGCTCGGTGCGCTTACGTTCGCCCTCTCAGGATATCGGCTCAAAAAACCGACACGCACCCTGCAAATCAATTATGAGGACGTAACCGGCATAAAAGTGAATTCCGAGGTGCGTTATGCCGGCGCGCCAGCTGGACGCGTGATCGGGATGCGTCACCTGACAGCGAAAGAGCGCGAAGCGCGCGCAAATAAAAAGGACGCCGTGTGCGTGACGGTCAGCCTTGACGAAGGAATCCCGCCCTTGCCCACAGATGTCACAGCCACGCTCAGCTCCGATACAATGCTCTCGCCAAAATTCGTTGCGCTTTCCGCGGGCACACCAGGTGGTGAGACGCTGGCAAACAACGCCGCGATCGAAGGCCATCCGGCATACGGCCTCGAACAAATTACGGCGGCTGCCGGTCCGTTGTTCGAGAACGCAAACCGGCTCCTCGATAATTTGAACGTCACGGTCACGGGTTTGAAAAAGGATCTTGGCGAATTCACGCCCAAGCTCGGACCACTGGCAGATTCGCTTAAGACGGACGTAGATAATCTCCAGAATGTGATCAAAAATCTCGATGCCATGGCGAAAGGCGCCGATACGCTGTTCGGCTCAGCTGACACCTTCATTAAAACAACGGACAAACAGCTTCAGGAACAATTGAAACAACTGCATGTGACTCTTTTGAACCTGAAAGTAGTTACGACCTATGCTAAGGCGCTTGTCGAAACGCTCGCTCAAAAACCAAACCGGGTCATCTTCAGCGGCAAACCGGCAACGCTTACGCCAGAGTCGGAAATCCTAAAAAGCTCAAAGCCACTGCCGGCAAGGAAACCGTAGCTGTAGCCGCGTCGCTGTGCGACGCATAAGCACATTCTTGAGGAATTCGTCCCGGCTGCTCTTTTGTGGGCGACACCCTTTCTGCTGCAGTTCGCGGTACCGTCGCGTCATCATCGAGAGAAAAACAGTTCACACGCTGGTCGCCCCCGCTCATCAAGTGATAAATAGCGCCCATCGTATTGAATTCGCAGTTGGCGCGCCATTGCCAACGTCTAACCTTCACTATCAGCTTGTGTCGTTAGTGAGGACTGGGCTTGCCCTAATTTCTCGGACAGTAAGTAAGGGATAATTTTTGGTTTAGTTTGGATTCAAAGTTGATAGGGCTTTGGTAGTCAAGACTGGAGTGGAGTCTGGTACGGTTATAGAAGGCCTCGATGTAATCGAAGATGGCGGTGCGAGCCTGGGCGCGGGTGGCGAAGCGATGATGATAGATGAGCTCGTATTTAAGACTGCTAAAGAACGATTCGATAAAGGCGTTATCATAGCAGTTGCCTTTGCGGCTCATGGAGGCAGTTAGGCCGTGTTGAGTCAGCACGTGGCGGTAAGCGGCGCTGGCGAACTGGCTACCCCGATCGGAGTGGACGATGAGTGACTCAGTGGGCCAACGTTGGCCAAGGGCCATGCGCAATGCGCTGACCACCAGTGCGGCATCGAGGATTTGGCTCATTGCCCATCCGACTACGCGCCTGGTGAAGACATCCAAGACCGCGACCAGATACAACCAGCCTTGGCCGGTGAGCACTGCGGTGGCATCGCTGACCCAGACTTGATTGGAGCGTCGAAGGGCAAGGTTGTGCAATCGGTTAGGCGCAATGGGTCCGCCGTGGTCGCTGTCGGTGGTGGCCGCTCGATATTTGGAGCGCTGCCGGGCGAAGATCCGCTCCAAGCGCATAAGGCGGGCAATGCGGTTGCGCCGTCCCGGACAGCCTAGCGCATGAGCCAGTCGTGGGCTGCCGTAAGTCTGGCGACTGCGAGCAAATTGCTCTCGGATGCGCTCGCGCAAGTGGATGTTCTCCAGTTGGCGCGGTCCGGGTGAACGGCGCCGCTGTTTCCAGTCGTAGTAACCACTGCGCGAGACCAAAAGAGCCTCACATAACCATGCTACCTTGTATTGGCCGCTCATCTGTTCGATTCGGGCATATCTCTCGGCGGCGCTTCGGAGAGGATGCCCAGCGATTTTTTTAATACTTCACGCTGCTCCAAGAGCTTGGCGTTCTCTGCACGCAAGCGTCGGTTCTCCGCCTCCAGTTCCTCCAGGCTTCGCTTCGGCCCGCGTGCGGCCTTTGATGCGTTAGGCAGGCGTTCCGCGTGCGCCCAACGGTAAAGAAGCGGCGGGCGGATCCCCAGCTCAGCCGCTACCTTCGCCGCACTGCGGCCGCTAGCACGCCATAACTCCAACGCCTCTTGCTTGTACTCTTTACTGTATCTCGCCTTTGTGCGAGCCGGCTTCGCTAACTGTGTCTTCATGTGGGCTTGCTTTCGGGTTTTGACCCTTAGCCCACTGTCCGTCAAATCAATGCAACCCTATGCTGACCCTTGTGTACCTTGGCCTATTGGTTGTGGCGCACGCGACGCCGACAGCCCTCAGCGCCATCCTCTACGGAACGGCCACCACGGTCTTCCCCTGGTTTCTCATGTTCCC
>WNFX01020377.1_pt1 | contig 11333 bp, 8 predicted proteins | sample 5400111 | NCBI WGS metagenome assembly WNFX01 (sample SAMN13153363, study PRJNA577476) | soil metagenome | isolation source: 40 cm soil or saprolite under grassland replicate 1 | place: USA:California | collected 2016-06-15
GCAGCCGCTCGATCAGGTCGCAAAATTCGCCAGCGCAGTGCCGCTCGGAAAGATTTTTCTTGGGCCACCCGCTCACCGCTTGCGCAAGTGCACGGCGATAGGCGCGCAGCTGCGTGAGACGCGCATCGATTTCCTGCAAATGTTTCTCGCCGAGCTCAGCAACTTTGCGACATGGTTCCCGACCGTGATCTTTCAAATCCAGGATTTGTTTTGTTTCCTCGAGCGTCAGGCCCAGCACCTGCGCCTTCTTAATAAATCGGACACGCCGGACCGCTTCGGGCGCGTAGAGCCGATAATTCGCCGAGGAGCGCTTTGGCTTAGGCAACAGTCCGAGTCGTTCGTAATAGTGCAACGTCTGCGCACCGACTCCCGCCGCCTTGGCAACCGCACCAACCTTGAGCGAATCCCGATTATGCATGATCATGACGGGCTTTCTGCGACTATAGCTCTGGTCCGCGGTCTTCTGCCTTATCATTTTGCGGTGATCGAAAAACTTTGCTGGCCCTGTCCGTGTGGACCGTCGAACCAAATTGTCCCGTTTCAATCGCCGGACATGTCGCGCTAAGGACGCTGCGTGGCGCTCGGTGCACCTGGCGATTTCAACTGCTTCTTTGCGCCTTCTCCAAGATAAAGGAGCAGCACAGGGATCGCGATTCCCGCCGCCAGAGTTACCGCCATGGCGGTCTTGTTTTTTACGAATCGAAACGCCATTAGCAGACCAAGCAACGTAGTAAAGATGAGGCCGATGCTCATGGTGATGATCAGGCCCTTGAAAAGGTACGTCGAGTAGTCGCGCATCCCCCAAGGGAAATATTGATCGATGTGGACGGTAGAGAGTCTCTCAATCCACGTTTTCCCGAAACCGAGACCTTTGTTGCGGTTGACGGTGACTGTTTGCCACCAGCCGGTGGCGATATACAGCAACAACAGCGGTGCAAAGAAAACGCCGAGGTAGCGGTGTAATTGACGCAGCCAGCGGTTCATAATTCCATGCCCATTCTAAGCGTAGAGTGACGCGACGAATTCGGAGTAACCATTGAACTTGAATGTTGGAATGCGCATGCCGGTGCCAATATCGCGTTCGGTCATCTGCGACCAGCGTGGGTGCGGCACATCCGGGTCGACGTTGGACAAGAAACTGTACTCGGTCGGTCCCAAGTCGTTCCAGAAGGTGCGGGGCTGCTCTGCGACGAAATCGATTTTTACGATCGATTTTGGGCTTTTGTAACCGTACTTCCAGGGAACGGTTAAACGCAAAGGCGCACCGTGTTGTCTTGGTAATGGCTTGCCATAAATCCCGGTCGTCATCAGCGTCAACTCATTCATTGCCTCATCCAGGCGCAGACCCTCATAGTAAGGCCAGGGATAGTCTTGCTCTCTCTGCCCGACGGCTTCTTGCGGTCGGTAAAAAGACATAAAGCGCACGTACTTTGCCGATGAGAGCGGCGCGCACAGCCCGACGAATTTCGCAAATGGAAAGCCCACCCAAGGCACGACCATCGACCACGCCTCGACACAGCGCAGTCGGTAGATCCGCTCCTCCAGCGGAAATTTTCTGACGACATCTTCAAAACCGATCTGGAAAGGCTTTTGCACCAGACCTCCAACCTCGATAGTCCACGGATCAATCGTGAGCCCGGACGCAAGACGCGCCACGGCGGCCTTGTCGGTGGTGAATTCGTAAAAATTATTGTAGCGACCGGCAATACCGGCCGGAGTTAGCGTCCCATCGTCAACATGATATCTGGAACTTCGCATCGCGGGATAAAGGCTGTCGGAAGCCCGCGGTGGCAGTGGAGCGTCCGTGGCTTCGGATGCGCTTTCTTTCGATCGACAAGCCGGCAACGCCACACTAGTTGCCGCCAAGGCCAGTCCTCTCAGGAATCGGCGGCGATTCCAAAAAATCGCTTCTGGCGTAACAGCGGATTCCGGCAACGAGTAACGTGAAGCGTGTGAAGTATTCATAGTGACCAACCGCCCCAGCTTCAGCAACTGGTGCTACCGAAAGCTCTGATGCGTTTTCATTTTGTCGGATAGAAATCGAACACCTTACGGCGTGAGCCGTCTCGGCTCACACTGACTGCTCTTGGATTTTGCTTTGCCCTGATTAGAGTGCAGGGCGCTTGAAATTTCATTTTACGGTTGCTGAAAAACTCTGTTGCCCCTGTCCGTGTGGACCGTCGAAAGAAATCTTCGCGTTCCAATCCCCGGACATGTCGATCTTGATTTTGGCGCGATACCGGCCCGGCGTGTTTGTCCGCTCGATTGTCCCGCCAGAGGACATCTGCATCCCCGGCATGTTCATGTTCAAGTCGAACTTCACGTTGCCCACATCGACCAGCTGACCGTCGCGATCGCGAAATTCGATGACGATGTCGTTATTGCCGGCATGCAGCTGATCCTTGGAAGCAATGAAATTTGCCGTGAGGTCGTTGACGTTTTGCGTCAGGAATGGCGCGCCAGAGATTTGTGTCGGGCGGAGTTTCTGCCAGGCAAATTGGCCAGCGTAGAAAATCACAATCAAGCCAATGATCAGCGCGATCCATTTGAGAGCACGCTGTCGATTTTCACGCGAAACGACCAGTGCAGGCGGTAGAAACGGCGCAGCTTCCTATCACTGGATAGATCAGAAGATTTAAGAAGGCCGAGGTGATTACGCCGCCGATCATGGGCGTGGCGATGCGCTTCATGACATCGGCGCCTGCTTGCATCGCGGGCGACCACATGATCGGCAGCAAACCAAAGAGAATCGCCGAGACAGCCATGATCTTTGGCCGCACGCGGCTGACGGCGCCTTCGATCACGGCGTCATGCAAATCCCGCATCGTATTCATCCGGCCTTCGGCACGAAATTTTTCCCACGCTTGATCGAGATAGAGCAGCATGACGACACCTGTCTCGGCATCGAGTCCGGCAAGCGCGATCAGACCAACCCAAACAGCGATGCTCATATTGTAGCCAAGCAGGTAAAGCAGCCAGAACGCGCCAATCAATGAGAACGGCACGGTCAGCAGCACGATGAACGTCTTCAAAACCGATCTCGTGCTGATGTAGATGAGCATGAAAATGATCAGGAGCGTAAACGGGATTACGATCTTGAGCCGTTCCTTGGCCTCTTGCAGGTATTGGAACTGGCCGGCCCATTGGATGTAATAGCCGGGCGGATATTGAATGCGCTGTGCCAGTCGCTGTGATGCCGCGCGAACGTACCCGTCAATGTCGCTAGTCGTGATGTCCACAAAAACGAAACCGACCAGCTTGCCGTTCTCGCTGCGCACTGAGGGGGGCCCAGTTTTGTATTTAATATCGGCGAGCAATGAGATCGGGACTTGCGCGCCGGTCGGTGCCGGAACGAGGACGCGCTTGAGCGCGTCGAGGTCCTGGCGAAAATCGCGCGCGTATCGGGTATTGATGGGATAACGCTCGCGCCCCTCGACGGTGGTCGTGATGTTTTTGCCGCCAATCGCCGATTCGATGATGTCGTTGACGTCGCCAACTTTCAGTCCGTAGCGCGCGGCGGCTTCCCGATTAACAGTGAAATCGAGAAAGTAGCCGCCGACCGTGCGCTCGGCGAAAGCGCTGCGCGTATTTGGCAGACCGCTCAGTTCGCGCTCGATCTGCACGGCGAGCTTTTGGATCTCGCCAAGATCAGGCCCAAAAACTTTTACACCCAGCACGCTGCGAAACCCGGTGGTAAGCATTTCGGTGCGAGTCTGGATCGGCATCCAGAAGATGTTCGCCATGCCGGGTGTTTTGATGTTGGCGTTTACTTCCGCGAGCAGCTTGTCCCAGGTCATTCCTTTGCGCCATTGGTCGGGCGGTTTGAGGGCGACAACCGTTTCGAACATCGACAATGGCGCGGGATCGGTCGGTGAATCGGCCTGGCCCGCTTTGCCGAATACGGTCACCGCTTCCGGAATTTTCTTCAGTTGCCGATCCTGGATCTGCAAAATCTTCGTCGCTTCGGTGATCGACATCCCCGGCACGGCAGTCGGCATGTAAAGCAGCGTGCCCTCGTTGAGCGGCGGCATGAATTCGCTGCCGAGCCGGCTGAACGGGAAGATCGTGACAATGAGGATGACGAGCGCAGCGAGCAGTGTGAACCAGCGATAGCGCAGCACAAAATTTACGAAGGGCTGGTAAGCCCAGATCAAAAACCGGTTCACCGGATTTTTGATCTCAGGTGTGATTTTTCCGCGGATTAAAAGCAGCATAAGCACCGGCACGAGCGTCAAGCCGAGGAATGAAGCGAAGAACATTGAGAACGTCTTCGTGAACGCGAGCGGACGGAACAGTCGTCCCTCCTGCGCGGTGAGCGAGAACACCGGAATGAAGCTCACGGTGATCACAAGCAGCGCGAAAAAGAGCGATCGGCCCACGGATTTCGCGGCTGCAATAATTACGCTCGCGCGCTCGGCGCCGTTTGGTTCGCGTTGATGCTCGTCGCGAAAATGCTCGAGCGCCTTGTGCGCGTTCTCGATCATGATGATGGCCGAATCGACCATCGCGCCGACGGCAATGGCGATGCCGCCTAACGACATGATGTTTGAGGTGACGTGCATCCACCACATCGGGATGAACGAAAGGATGATGGCGATCGGCAGCGTGATAATTGCCACCAGCGAGGAGCGCACGTGCCAGAGGAAAACGATGCAGACCAGAGCGACGACGACGCTTTCCTCGATGAGTTTCTCGCGCAATGTGGCGATGGCGCGTTTGATCAACTCGCTGCGATCATAAGTTGGCACGATGCCCACGCCCTGCGGCAGCGAGGATTTGATCTCGTCGATTTTCTTTTTGACACCATCGATGACGTTGAGCGCGTTTTCGCCGTAGCGCATGACGACGATTCCGCCGACGGTCTCGCCCTTGCCGTCCAGTTCCGCAACGCCGCGCCGGATATCGCCGCCGAGATGCACGGTGCCCACGTTCTTCACGTAAACCGGCGTGCCATTTTCGACCTTGAGGACAATGTTTTCGATGTCCTCGATTTTTTTGATGTAACCGCGACCGCGGATGAAATACTCGGTCGTTGCGACTTCGAGGACCCGTCCGCCGACATCAGCGTTGCTCATTTTGATGGCGTTAACGACCTCGCTGAGCGGAATGTTGTAGGCAACGAGAGCGTTTGGATCGAGATCGACCTGGTATTGCTTGACGAAGCCGCCGACCGGCGCCACCTCGGAGACGCCGGGCACCGACGCGAGCGCATAACGCAGATTCCAATCCTGGATCGAACGCAGTTCAGCGAGATCATGCTTTCCGGTGTCGTCAACGAGCGCGTATTCGTAAACCCAGCCCACACCCGTGGCGTCGGGGCCAATGACCGGATTCACCCCTTCCGGCAGCGAGCCACGCACCGAGTTGAGGTATTCAATCACGCGCGAACGCGCCCAATAGATATCGGTGCCGTCCTGAAAAATGACGTAGATGAATGATTTGCCGAACATCGATTCGCCACGCACGAATTTCACTTTCGGCGCGGCGATAAAGACCGTGGAAATCGGATATGTGATCTGGTCTTCAATCAGGTCGGGCGAGCGACCCTCCCAGTCGGTGTAAACGATGACCTGCACGTCACTCAGGTCTGGAATCGCGTCGAGCGGCGTGTGGATCAGCCCGTAAATTCCCCCCGCGATGGCGAAGATCGTGAACATGAAAACGAAGAATTTGTTCCGCGCGCTCGCCTCAATGATGCGTTCGATAAACGTGTCCCGCTGCGGCTTGGGAACGTCAGCACTTTGCGCGGTCGATTTCGCGTCGGTCATGGTTTAGTCTGTTGAGACGCTGGCTCTACCGGACTTTGCGACGCCTCAAAATCTTTCAGTGCTCCTTGAACCTTCGATTCGGCGTCGATTAAGAAATTGGCGCTGGCGATCACCTGTTCTCCTTCGCGCAAACCATCTTGCACCTCATAGACATCGCCGTATTTCTGGCCAAGCTGGATAATTCGCGGCTCGAGTTTGCCGCCGCCTTTATTAACGAAGGCCACGTTGCGTGTTCCTGTGGGCATCACCGCGCTGACGGGAATCGTTAGGCCTTCGCCCATGTCCATGGCGAGTTCGGCGTTTACATACATTCCCGGGCGCAGCTTGAAATCCGGATTCGGAATGTCGATGCGCACCTTGGCAGTGCGTTTGGCCTCGTCGAGAAATGGATTGATGAGGCTGATCGTGCCTTCGAATTTCTCGCCGGGATACGACTTGGTCGTGATGTCGATCTTCTGACCGACCTGCAACATCGGCAGCTCGTTTTCATAAAACTCCGCCCAAACCCAGACGACGCTCAGATCGGCAACTTCCACCAGCATGTCGCCGACCTTTACGCTCTTGCCTTGTTCGGCGGGCACCGATTGGACAATTCCGCGGAATGGAGACAGGAGCGTCAGGTTCTCCTGTGGCTTCCTCGTTTTTTGCAATTCGTCAATTTGCTCGTCGGTCACGTTCCACAGGTGCAAACGCTGTTTTGCCGAATTGATGAGCCGTGAGGGTGTTTCGCGCGCGTCTTTGCTTTTTGCTTCATCACGCATTCGCAACAGCTCAACGAACTCGCGCTCGCTCGTGAGTAAGTCCGGACTGTAGATCGACAAGAGCGGCGCATCTTTTCCCACGATCTCGCCCGGCGATTTGACGTCGAGCTTTTGCACGTAACCATCCACGCGCGAGACGAACTGCCAGTTGCGCGCCTTATCAGGCACAATCAGACCGACTGCGCGGATGGTGTGGCGAAGCGGCTCGCGCTTGACCTTGGCGTAGGTCACGCCGATTTGCTGTTGCCGCTCGACCGGCACGGTGAATTCGTTCGTCTGAGCGCCTTGCGTTTCACCTCCAGGTTTCATCCCGGGCATGCCGGGCATGCCTTCCATGCCCTGCATCTGTCCACCTTGCTTCTCACCGCCCCCCTTCATTCCTTGCATTTGCGGCGAAGTTTCAGCTGTTGCTTCGCTGCCGCCTTTCTTCATCACCGGCACGAGGTCCATCGAGCAAATCGGACATTTCCCGTTCGGATCCTGCGATTTCACCGAAGGGTGCATGGTGCAGGTGTAGTAATCGACGTTGCTCGGTTTGCCCGACGCGCCTTTTTTCACGCACGACGCCGCGCCAAAAAGTAACGCAACTAGTGCAATCAACAGTGTCATTTTTCGTACCAACATTTTCATGGGGATTTCCTTTCGGCTTGGCGGCGTTCGGCAGGCCGTGCGTAGATTTCTGCGCCGATGACTGCTTCCAACTCGGTGAGTGCGATCTGGTAATTGGCCAAATGCTCGCGCCCCATTGCTTCGATATCGCGCAAGTTTCGTTGCGCGGTGATCCAGTCGAGAAACGACGCTTTTCCCGACTCGTAACTGAGCCGCTCGGCCTCGAATGCCTGCTGCGCCTGCGGGACGAGTTTGTCTCGAAACAGCTCGACATGATGATGCATCGTCTCGATCTTCTGAAGCTGATCACGCAACAACCGCAGCGCTTCCTTCTGCTCGCGATCAAAACCGTGCTCGGCGGCTGTGACACTTGCACCCGCTTCGCGCACTCCAGCCGAATATTTTCCGGGATTCACCCATGGGATCGTAAACGAAACACCGGCGTCTAATTCGCTCACCGCTTGCGCGGCATCATTGTAGCGCTGGCCTTTCACCATCAGCGCCGGGTCGGGAATCCAAGCGCGGTGGGCAAGCTGAAGCTTCGCTTTTTCCGTGTCGATCTTCGCCCGCGCCATCTGCACCTCAGGCCGCTGAGCGAACGCGATTTGGCGCAATCTTGCTAGGGAGAGATTCGCCTCCTTGATGCTTGCGGCCGCCGGCGCGCCGAGCGGCGCGAACGCGTCCCGGTTCATCAAAGTGTTGAGCTGCGACTGAGCGTCCGAAAGGTTGCGCTCGAGGTCGCGCCGGGTTTCCAGCAGCTTGCTGTGATCAGTCTCGGCGACGAGCACGTTGGCTGCGCTCTCCAGACCGTTCTCATATCGAGTACGGCTGATATCGGCGATCTGCCCCAGCGACGTGACATTCTTGCTGTTGATCTCCAGCTGGTCGTACGCATTGGCGAGTCGGAAGTACGAATCGGAGTCGCCGCCGATTCTCGGATCGTCCCATGCCGCTGCCTGCGGGACGCGCTCCTCCGCGGCGCGCCACCGTTTCTCGGCCTCTTTGATCGCCGGATTATTCTCCAGGACGGCGCTCGTTACTTCGCCTAACGAGAGCCGCGATGAAGCAGCTCCGTATTCGCCGCCATCAGCGGCGATCTGATTTCGAATTGCTAAAGATGTAGTTAATAAGACTAAAAAAGTTGTCGTTTTCATTGATCCAGAACTGCGGTTGAAGACTTGTAGCCACGCGCCTATGGCGCGTTCAGACGGCCCACAGGGCCGTGGCTACAGGAGACACCTCGGGCGTCAGCGGCCCTGAATCAGATTAGACGGATGCAGATCAACGCGAGCGTCGGCGGCGAATGCGCGCCAGACGCAGCATTGGAGAGTAGAAAATGTTGAACGCCAAAATCCCGGCTCGGCGAAACTACCGCGGGTATGGCAATCGATGCTGCGTTTACTTTGTAGCTGCAATCAGCTTTCGCCAGCGGCTGCGACGATGGCGCTGTGTTTTTTGGCGATGTTGCGCAACAGGTTTTGTTAGCGCAGCAACTTGGTTGACAAGCCTTTTGACTTGGCGCGTTGGTAAGGATGCACGATCGCGCGGCGAGGCCCACCGGAGCGGTAAAAAGCGCGGCAGCCATCGCCACTGAGATTGTGATCCTGCTCAACATTGATTTGCGTATAGCACAAGTTAGACCGCGTGTCGAGAAAGGCGTTCATAGAATTCGCGCTATTGTGCATCGAGGCTTTGTGCATCGTTGAATGAATGTAGGATCACTTTATGCGTTAGCTTTGGATCGGTTAGTTATGCCGCATTTGGTATTTCTGAGACAGTAGAACTAAGTAAGCAAAATGATGTACACCTGCCCCATGCACCCGGAGATCGAGCAGGATCATCGTGGTCATTGCCCGAAATGCGGAATGACCTTGGAGCCAAAGACGGTCAGCGCGGACGGCGAGGAACAAAGCGAAATCCGGTCCCTTTCGTGGAAATTTTGGATCGCAATTGCGCTCACAATTCCCGTCCTGTTTATCGCGATGGGTCACGCGATTCCGGGGTTGCACGTGGAGGCAATGATCCCGAAACAAATCTCGAAATGGATCGAATTTGCCTTTGCAACCCCGGTAGTCCTTTGGGCTGGCGGCTTTTTCTTCACACGCGCCTGGCAGTCGATCATTAATCGCAGCCTCAATATGTTTACGCTGATCGCCGTCGGCGTAGGTGCTGCGTATTTCTACAGCGCTGTTGCAGTGATCGCGCCGGGGATTTTTCCTCCGTCTTTCCGGAGCAACGGTCAGGTAGGTCTTTACTTTGAAGCGGCAGCGGTCATCACCACGCTTGTTTTATTCGGACAGTTGATTGAAGCGAAAGCGCGCAGCCGCACCGGGCTGGCAATAAAGGCCTTGCTGAGCCTCGCTGCGAAAACTGCGCATCGAGTTCGCGATGGCCAGGAGGATGAAATTCCAGCTGAAGAAATTCAGAAGGGCGACTTACTCCGTGTTCGGCCCGGCGAGAAAGTGCCAATCGATGGTGTGCTTGTCGAAGGCAAAAGCAACATCGACGAATCGATGGTCACCGGTGAGGCGATGCCGGTTAGCAAAGGTCCCGACGACACAGTGATCGGCGCAACAGTGAATCAGACCGGTTCGTTTTTGATGCGTGCCGAGAAAATCGGTTCGGAAACACTGCTGTCGCAAATTGTCCAAATGGTGGCGGACGCGCAACGCAGCCGTGCACCCATTCAGAAACTCGCCGACGCAGTGTCCGGTTATTTTGTCCCGGCGGTCATCGCCGTCGCGGTCATCACGTTTGTCATTTGGTCGATCGTCGGGCCTGCGCCGGCGATGGCTTACGCTTTGGTGAACGCCGTCTCCGTGCTTATCATCGCGTGTCCATGCGCGCTCGGGCTTGCTACGCCGATGTCGATTATGGTTGGCGTCGGACGCGCTGCGCAAACAGGAATCCTGATAAAAAACGCGGAAGCCATCGAGACCGCCGAAAAAGTTACACACTTGATCACGGACAAAACCGGTACGCTGACAGCCGGTAAGCCAGAGGTCGTCAGTCGCATCGGCGCAAATGCCACGAGTGAGCGCGAACTTTTACAGATCGCGGCGTCGCTGGAATCCCACAGCGAGCATCCGTTGGCGCGTGCAATTGTAGAGGCCGCGAAAAAAGAACAACTGAAGTTACATCACGTGAGTGGTTTCGAGTCCATCACCGGTGGCGGCGTAAGCGGCAAAATCGATGGTAAATCTGTCCTTATCGGCAAAGAGAAATTTCTCGTTGAATCGGACGCTACGATTCCGGGAGAGCTCAAGAAGGAAGGGGATCGCCTGCAAGAAAAGGCGCAGACGACGGTTTGGCTGGCGGTAGATGGGAAGGCAGTCGGCATTCTCGGCATTGCCGATCCAATCAAGGAAACGACGAAGCAGGCGATCCGCCAGCTGCACGATATGCACCTGAAAGTCATCATGTGCACGGGCGACAATCGTCGAACGGCCGAAGCTGTTGCGAGCGAATTAGGCATCGACGAATTCAGCGCCGAAGTAATGCCAAATGAAAAGATCGACATCGTTAAGAAATTGAAATCCGAAGGCGCGATCGTCGCGATGGCAGGAGATGGAATCAATGACGCGCCGGCGCTGGCCGCGGCCGATGTCGGAATCGCCATGGGCACGGGGACTGATGTGGCAATCGAAAGCGCCGGAATCACACTAGTGAAAGGCGATCTGATGGGAATCGTCAAGGCGATGCATGTCAGTCGCGTTGTGATGCGGAATATCCGGCAGAACCTGTTTTTCGCGTTTATCTACAACGCCCTCGGCGTGCCGATCGCAGCCGGCGTACTTTACCCGTTCTTCGGCCTGCTGCTCAGCCCAATGATTGCCGGCGCTGCCATGAGTTTCAGCTCGGTTTCAGTTATCGCGAATGCGCTGCGACTGCGATCGATCAGACCGTGAACGATCTGGGGCTACCTGTAGAAATGAAACTATTCGCTTCCCCGACAGCGTGAACGCCACGATATTAAATTACAGACCCTCACCTCCAGTCCTATGATTACACGACTTGCCATCGCCGTATCCGCTGCATTGTTTTCCACGTCAGCTCTGCCGCTCCTTGCCGCAGAACATCCAGGGCGACAGCAGCAACAATTGCAGCAATTGCCACAGACAACAACGAGACCTCTGCAGATCGGCACTCAGACAAGGGAAGTGAGCAAGGCGGATATCTCTGCCGGAATTAAAAA
>WNFX01006272.1_pt1 | contig 11331 bp, 8 predicted proteins | sample 5400111 | NCBI WGS metagenome assembly WNFX01 (sample SAMN13153363, study PRJNA577476) | soil metagenome | isolation source: 40 cm soil or saprolite under grassland replicate 1 | place: USA:California | collected 2016-06-15
CGCGCGGCCGGGTTGCTCGCCCAGGCGCGCCCGGTGTACGGCGCGGCCGGCCTTGGACCCGGTCCTGGGCAGCTGTGGTTTCGCCAGGTGACGGTCTGGCGCGGCGGTGAGGCGGTGATTGACCGGCTCGATCTCACCGTTCCCGGCGGTGCGTCGGTCGCCGTGGTGGGCAGGTCCGGAGCGGGTAAGTCGACGCTGGCCGGTCTGGCCGGGCGGCTGATCGACCCGGATGAGGGCGAGGTGATCCTGGATGGCTTCCTCCTGCCCGAGCTCACCAGGCGCGCGCTGCGCGATGCGGTCGTGTACGCCTTCGAACGCCCCGCGCTGTTCGGCGAGACTCCCTTCGAGGCGATCAGCTTCGGCAGCTCGCGGCCGACCCGCGAACAAGTGCTGGCCGCGGCGAGAGACAGCCGCGCCGCCGCGTTCCTCACGCGGCTGCCCGGCGGCATCCAGACCCCGCTCGACGAGACGCCCATGTCCGGCGGCGAGGCGCAGAGGCTCGGGCTGGCCCGCGCGTTCGCCCATGCCGGCCAGGCCCGGCTGCTCATCCTCGACGACGCCACCTCCAGCCTGGATACCGCCACCGAGATGCTTGTCAGCCGGGTCCTCACCGATCAGATGGGCGGCCGGACCCGGCTGATCGTGGCGCACCGGGCCACGACCGCGGCCCGGACCGATCTTGTCGCCTGGCTGGAGGCGGGGCGTCTGTGTGCCCTGGCCCCGCACCGTGAACTGTGGGCCGACCCGCGGTACCGCGCGATCTTCGGAGCCGGACCGGGCACCCCATGCTGATCCGCAGCCTGCGGCGCCGCCCGCGGGATGTCGCATGGCTCGCCGTCTGGTCGGCGGTGCAGTCGCTGCCCGCGCTGGCCTCAGGCTGGGTCCTCGCCGAGGCGGCCGGAGCGTTCCTGGCCGGCCGCACCCTGGACGGCCTGTGCTGGCTCGGGCTGCTGGCTCTGGCCGCGCTGGTCGGCGCGCTCGGCACCCGGCAGTCATACCTGCGGCTCGGCGCCGTCGTCGAGCCGCTGCGGGACGAGCTTGTCGAGCTCATCGTCGCGGGCTCCCTGGCGCGCTCGATGGACACCACCAGGTCGCCGGATACCGACGCGGTCGCCCGCATGACGCACCAGGCCGAGATCGTGAGGGACGCGTTCGCCGGTCTGCTGACCGTGGCCTGCACGTTCGCCTTCACCGCGGGCAGCACGCTTGCGGGCCTGCTCACGCTCGTTCCCGCCACGCTGCCCTATGTGATCCCGCCGCTGCTGGTCACAGTGCTGATCCTGCGCCTGCTGCTGCGGCCTTTCGCCGCGCGGCAGCGGCGGGCCGTCGTCGGCGAGGAGGCGGTGGCCAATTCCGCCGCCAAGGCGGTATCTGGCCTGCGCGACGTTACGTCGTGCGGAGCCGAGGTGCAGGTTTTCGCGCAGTTCGACGCCGTGGTGAGCCAGCAGGCCGACGCGGCCAGGTCGGTCGCCAGGACCGGCTCCGCCCGCCTGCTGTGCCTCGCGGCAGGCGGCTGGCTGCCGCTGCTGCTCGTGCTGGCTGCTGCGCCGTCGATGCTGCACGGTGGCGTCGCCCCGGCCCATATCATCGGCGCCATCGGCTACATCGGCGGGAGCCTGCGCGGCACCTTGAACACGCTTTCTCAGGGTGTCGGAGCGGGCCTGGTCCGGCTCACCGTGACGCTGGATCGCATCGTCGATGCGAGCACCCCGCCGGCCGATGCCCCCGAAGCCGCTTCCCCGCCGGCGCCGCACGCCGCCCGCGGCGCCCACGCCCGCCACGGCGGCCACGATGCCCGTGACGGCCACGCCGGCCGCGCCGGCCGCGACGCCCGCGACGGCCACGCTGCCCGCGGCCGCCACGCCGCCCGCCGCGAATCCGGGGGTCTGAGGCTCCGCGGCGTGGGGTTCGGCTATGGCGCGCAGGCGGAGCCGGTTATCACCGACCTCAGCATTGACATCGCGCCAGGCGATCACCTCGCGATCGTCGGCCCGAGCGGCATCGGCAAATCCAGCCTGGCCGGGCTGCTGGCCGGAATGCTCAGGCCCACGGCCGGCGAGATTCTCCTTGACGGGGTGCCGATGGCGCGGTACCCGGCCGCGGCACTGACCCGCCTGCGGGTGCTCATCCCGCAGGAGGCGTACGTCTTCACCGGGACGCTCGCCGAGAATATCCTGTACCTCCGCGGCACCGCCGACCCGCTGCCCAGGGCCGGACTCGATGCCGCCGCAGGCGCGCTCGGCCTCAGTCCCCTGGTGTCACGGCTGGGCGGATACCACGCGGTCATCGACCCGGCCGCCCTCTCCGCAGGTGAACGGCAGCTCATCGCGATCACGCGGGCCTACCTGTCGACCGCGCCGATCGCCATCCTCGACGAAGCCAGCTGCCACCTGGACCCTGCCGCCGAGGCGCGCGCCGAAGCCGCCTTCGCGCGCAGGCCCGGCACGCTGATCGTCATCGCGCACCGGATCAGCTCGGCGCTGCGCGCGCGGCGCGTCCTGGTGCTCGACGGCGTCCGCGCCCAGGTCGGCGATCATGACTCGCTGCTGGCCAGCTCCCCGATGTACCGGGATCTGGCCGGCTACTGGAGCGTTGCGTCGCAGCAGGAAACGCCGGGGCTCGAGCCCAGCGGCAGGTGACCCGGGTCGGCCGGGCGGCCCGCGTCGTCAGGTCGCAGGACCGCGGTGACGGAGGCGGTAGTGCTCGGCCAGTACGTCGTCACCGAAATCGTCCGCCGGGTTCCGCCACGCCGAATGGACGTGGGTGCCGTTTCCCTGCGTGTTGTCGTGCTCGATGAGCAGGGTCGGGCCCTGCACCCGGTAGTAATGCCGGTCGCCAGGTGAGGTGCCGCCCGCCCAGGCGAAGGTGAGGCTGTCCATGCCCATCCGTTCCAGGTCGTGCAGCTGGGCCCCGGCTACCTCGTCCGGCAGCCGCCGCACGAACGCCCCGACAAGCTCCGTGAGCGAGTCGAACTGCAATCGGCTCAGCACCGACGCCGGGATGCCCTTGGGGCTGGTCCGGACGTAGGACAGGATGTCCCGCTCCTCCTCGCTGATCACGTAGTCAGGCTCGGGCGCGAACACCGGGTCCGGCCGTTCGGTCTCGCCGATCTTCGGCACCATCCGGGCCGCCAGGTCGGGCGGCGGCCGATGGTGGATGATGGCGGCATGCCGCTGGCCGGCGTCGAGCGAGTTCACCAGCCGGAAGCCGAGTTCCTCGTCGTCGGCCAGCGGCGCGAGCATGCCGAACGACGCGGGCTGGGAGCCCAGCATGCACGGGGTGGGGGACACGTAGCGGCCGTCGACGACGGTGAAGTTGAGCGACACGTGATGCCCGGCGAACTGCCAGCCCCACGCCGCCTCTCCCGGCGAGCCGAACACCTTGAAGCAGTACCGGTCCGGGTCGAACAGGCCCCCCAGCGACTCGGGCGCCATCGCCCGGAGCACGTGCTCCATGGCTATCACCGAGACCACCTTCGCGTATGCGGGCAGGCTGATGCCGGTCACGATCAGCTCGTGGGCGAGCGCGCGCTGCCCCGCGTCCAGCACGCCGATCGGCAGCCCGTCCCGGTCCCGCGCGGGCAGGTACGACCAGGAGCGCCGTTCGTCGCCGAACCCGTAGCAGGCCTGTTTCCGTTGTTCCTCGGTCAGCGCTGCGAGCAATGCCGAGGCGGCGCCTGCCATCCGTTCGGCCGTCGCAGTCGTGGTCAGCCTGTCCCCGTTGTCCATGACCCGATTATCCGCCTCCGTCCGCCGGCCCGCAGCTGCGAAGAATTCGCAGCCGCACGTGGGTGGCTGATGTCGATGTGCTGCAACGGGATTTCCGGGTCATGCTGAAAAGATGAGCGGCCACGAGCACGACCACCACGGGCACCCCCACCCGCACGAGCACGATCACCGCGGGCTCTGGACGCGCCTGCGGCACGCGGTCGGGCCGCACTCCCATGATCACGACCGCGCGGTCGACCCGGTGCTCGAATCCTCGGCCGAGGGGCTGCGGGCCCTGTGGATCTCGCTGGCCGGGCTGGCCGCCACCGCGCTGGCGCAGGCGGTGGTGGTCGCGCTGTCCGGCTCGGTCGCGCTGCTCGGCGACGCGCTGCACAACGCGGCCGACGCGCTGACCGCGGTGCCGCTCGGCGTCGCGTTCCTGCTCAGCCGGCGGCTTCCCACCCGCCGCTATACCTACGGCTACGGCCGGGCCGAGGACCTGGCCGGCGTCGTCATCGTGGCCGTGATCGTGCTGTCCTCGGCCGCGGCCGCCTACGCCGCGATCGGCCGGCTGCTGCACCCGCACCCGGTCACGCACCTGGCTGCGGTCGCGATCGCAGCCGCGGTCGGCTTCGCCGGCAACGAACTGGTCGCCCGCTACCGGATCAGGACCGGCCGCCGGATCGGCTCCGCCGCGCTGGTCGCCGACGGCCTGCATGCCCGGACCGACGGGTTCACCTCACTGGCCGTGCTGGCCGGGGCGGGCGGGGTGGCGATCGGCTGGCGCTGGGCCGACCCGGTGGTGGGCCTGCTGATCACGGCGGCAATCGGCGTGGTCGGCTGGCAGGCGGCCCGCGAGGTCGGCCGGCGGCTGATGGACAGCGTGGACCCCGCGCTGACCGAGCAGGCCGAGGCCACCCTGCGCGCCACCCCGGGCGTGCTGGCCGTCGGCCGGGTCCGGCTGCGCTGGGTCGGCCGCGCCATCCGCGCCGAGTGCGAGATCTCGGTGGACCCGGCCTGTTCCGTGGTCCAGGCACACGACATCGCGGTCAGCGCCGAACACGCGCTGATCCACGCCATCCCCAGGCTGGCGGCGGCCAGCGTGCACGCCGACCCGCTGGACGGCACCGACCACCACGCGTTGCTCGCGCACCACGCGGTGCTCGCGCACCACGGCTAGACGCGGGGCAGGATCCCGGCCAGCAGCGAACCCATCCGGCTGGCCGAGGCCCGGCCCGCCTCGACCACTTCGGCGTGGCTGAGGCTCTGCCCGGCCAGGCCCGCCGCCAGGTTGGTGACCAGCGAGATGCCGAGCGCCTCGGCGCCCAGGTGGCGGGCCGCGATCGCCTCCAGGACGGTTGACATCCCGACCAGGTCGGCGCCGAGCCGGCCGAGCATGGTGATCTCCGCCGGGGTCTCGTAGTGCGGCCCCGGCATCATCGCGTAGACGCCCTCGGCCAGGCTCGGGTCGGCCTCGCGGGCCAGCGCGCGCAGCCGCGGCGAATACAGGTCGGTCAGGTCCGTGAACCGCTGTCCTATCGACGGCGGCGGCCCGGCCAGCGGCGACCGGCCGGTCAGGTTGAGGTGGTCGCTGATCAGCACCGGCTCGCCCACGCTGAGCCCGGTCCTGATGCCGCCCGCCGCGTTGGTCAGCACCACCGTGCGACAGCCCGCCGCCACCGCCGTCCGCACCCCGTGCACCACGGTGGCCGGGGATAGCCCCTCGTACAGGTGGACCCGGCCGAGGAACACCAGAACGCGTACTGTCCCCGCGGCTACCGAACGGACCGTCGGCGCGTGCCCCGGCACCGTCGAGACGGGAAACCCGCCCAGTTCGGCCAGCGGGATCTCGGTCTCCGCCGCGCCGATCGCGTCGGCGGCCGGAGACCAGCCCGAGCCGAGCACCACGGCGGCGTCATGCGGGCCGGCCAGGGCGGTGAGGCGGTCGGCGCTGGCCGCCGCGACGGCAAAGGGATCCTCGGTCACGAGGGTCATCATCGCCTAGGTCGAGGTGGAATTACTCGTGATTCGTTGTAGCGTGTTTTGGTGGATGACGACGCTGTGGCGGAGCCGGTCAAGGTAGCCGCCGACGGGGGCCAGCAGCGGCCGGCGTTTGACGATCCGCGGATTCCGTGGTCCGGCAAGCCGGGCTGGGCCGACGTCTTGTGCTGGGCGGGCATCGTGCTCAGCGGCATCTTCTACTGGGCGACCCTGCCGTTCCGTGCTTCCCTGGTGGGCACCCACCCGGTGTTCCTGGTACTGATCAACGGGAGCACCGAGGGGATCGTCGCCGCCGCCGCGTTCGCCCGGGTCGGGCACGGGTCGCTGGTCGTGGTGCTGCTGGCCGCCCTCTTCGGGCTGATAAAGTTCGATCCGCTCTTCTGGTGGGCGGGTCGGCTGTGGGGCGAGCGGGTCATCGCCTTGTTCGGCGGTCGGCGAAACCGCGGAGCCAAGTACATGGACCGGGTGCAGCGCTGGGGCCGCAAGTTCACCTGGCCCGCCGTGATCGTCTCAAATTTCCTGCCCATCCCCAGCGCGATCATCTTTGTCATCGCGGGCTGGGCCGGGATGCGGCTGGTCACGTTCATCATCCTGGACGCCATCGGCACGCTGCTGTGGGCGGGCATGCTGGCCGGCCTCGGCTACGCGCTCGGCCACCACGCGGTGGTGGTGGCCCAGACGATCTCGCACTACGGCCTGTGGATCTCGATCGGGCTGATCGTGGTAATCGTGTTCTTCCAGGTGCGCTCGCAGCGGCACATGATGCGCACCGCCAGCGAGGCCCGCGCCGCCAGCGACGCCCGCACCGCCAGCGACGCCCGCGCTGCCAGCCAGGCCGGCGCCGATCGCACCGCAGATGATGCGGCCGCCGGCTGAGATCAGCGGCTTGACTGCCGTACCACCAGGCGGCTGGGCACCGTTCGCGTGCCGCGCGCGGGCTCGCCCGCGATAGCGGCCAGCAGCAGGCCGGCGGCGACCCGGCCGACCTCCTCCAGGCGCATGTCGATGCTGGTCAGCGGGGGCTGCGCGCCGAGCGCCATCGGCTCCCAGTTGTCGTAGCCGACCAGGGCGACGTCGCCCGGTATGGCCCGGCCGGCCGCGCGGAGCGTGTCGGCCACGCCGCGGGCGATCTGGTCGCTGCCGCAGAAGATCGCGTCGGCGTCCGGCTGGTCGGCCAGCAGCTTGCCCGCGGCTTCCCGGCCCCACTGCTCGCTCCACTCGCCGAACCGCGTGCCGCCACGCGATCGCAGGCCAGCCGCTGCCAGCGCGGCGCCGAACCCTTCCGCCCGCTTGCGCGCGGCCAGGAACCGCTCGGGCCCGGTGATGTGCCCGATCCGCTGCCGGCCCGCGCCGAGCAGGTGCTCGGCGGCCGCCCGCCCGCCGCCCTCGTCATCCGGCAGCACCGCGGGCCCGTCCTGGTCCAGCGGCTGGGTCATCGCGTACACCACCGGGATGCCGGGCCCGGCCGTCACCGGCCGCCTCGGCTCGATCCGGCGCCCGGTGACGATCAGGCCGTCCACCCGGCGGGCCGCCAGCATCTCGATATAGCGCTGCTCCCGCTCGGGATCGTCCCTGGTGTCGCACATGAACACCGAGACCTGGCCGTCGCCGAGCGCGTCCTCCGCGCCGAGCATGACCGGGATGCTGAACCGGCCGAAGCTATCGGTGGTGATCAGGCCCACGGTGAACGAGCGGCCCGCGAGCAGGGCCTGGGCCAGCGTGTTCGGCGCGAAGCCGAGGCGCTGAGCCACCTCGGCGACCCGCTCCCTGGTCTCGGCGCGCAGCTTGCCCTGTCCGTTGAGCGCCTTGGAGGCGGTACCGATGGACACGCCGGCCTCGACCGCCACGTCACGGATGGTCACCCGCCTCATCTGCACTCCTCGGGCGTCGTCGGGTTCAGGTTCGGGCGGGCGCTGTTGACGCCTCGCCGGACAGCCTCTAGCCTACGTTTCCGTAGGAATCGGGAAAACCTATTCCTTGGATCAGGAGCCGCGTACGTGAACAGTGCCCACCAGCCGTCTGCCGCAATGTCCGTCGCCGACCGGATCGTAGCCGGGCCCGTCGCCCCCACCACCGCGGCGTCAGGGACACATCAGCCGATCATCCGGGCCAGCCTGGCCTCCGGGCTGCTGCACCAGTGGCAGCAGCGCAACCTGGCGGCCAGCCTGCCGCTCGCGCTGCGCCAGCTCGAGGACGCGGGCAACCTGGACAACGTGCGTCTGGCCATCCAGGCGGACCAGAAGAACGCGGACGCCGAGGGGGAGGCGACCAGCGCGGCCGACGGCTACGGCGCGCCGGGCGGGCACCGCCCGGTCGGGGTCGGCCCGGTCGATCCGCTGCCCGGGACCGGCTACCGCGGCCCGGTGTTCTCCGATTCCGACATCTACAAGACCCTGGAGGCCGTCGGCTGGGAGCTGGCGCACGGCCACCGCCCCGAGCTCGCCTCCTTCGCCGCCGAGGTCACCGCCCTGCTCGAGCAGGCGCAGCGGCCCGACGGCTACCTGAACTCCTACTTCCAGGTCAGCGGCGAGCCGCGGTACACCAGGCTGGCCTGGAGCCACGAGATGTACTGCGCGGGGCACCTGATCCAGGCCGCGGTGGCACTGCACCGGGGGGCAGGTGACGGGCGGCTGCTCGCCGTGGCCGTGCGCCTGGCCGACCATCTGGTGCGCGAGTTCGCCGGCACCGAGCGGGGCCTGGACGGGCATCCGGTCATCGAGACCGCGCTCGCCGAGCTGTACCGCGAGACCGGCACCGAAGCCTACCTGGACCTGGCCCGCCAGTTCGTCGACCAGCGCGGGCAGGGGCTGGCCGGGAACTCCGGCATGGGCCGCCGCTACCTGCAGGACCACCTGCCGGTGCGCGCCACCGCCACCGAGGTGGGGCACGTGGTGCGCGCGCTGTACCTAGAGGCCGGAGTGACCGACGTGGCCGCCGAGACCGGCGACCGCGAGCTGCTCGGGTCCTCGCTCCGCCGCTGGGATGACATGGTAGCCGCCAAGACCTACCTGACCGGCGGCAACGGGTCGCGGCACGCGGACGAGGGCTTCGGCGACCGGTACGAGCTGCCCCCGGACCGTGCCTACAACGAAACCTGCGCCGCCATCGCCAGCTTCCAGTGGTGCTGGCGACTGCTGCTCGCCACCGGCGACGCGAAGTACGCGGACCATATGGAGCGCGTGCTCTACAACGGCTTCGGGGCCGCCATCGCCACCGAGGGCCAGCGGTTCTTCTACGTCAACCCGCTGCAGCGCCGCGAGGACCACTTCGAGAAGGACGACCCCGGCCGGCGCCGCGTGTGGTTTAACTGCGCCTGCTGCCCGCCGAACATCATGCGCCTCATCGCCTCGCTGGAGCACTACCTGGCCACCGAATCCGGCGACACCCTGTACGTCCACCAGTACACCGGGTCCCGGCTGTCCGGGGCGGGCCTGGACCTCGAGGTCACCACCGACTACCCCTGGTCCGGCGCCGTCTACCTGCGGGTGCTCGCCGCGCCGCCGGAGGCGCGCGGGCTGGCCCTGCGGGTGCCGGCCTGGAGCGGCAGCACCCGGGTCTCGGTCAACAATAATCCCGAACGGGCCGGGATCTCGCCCGGCTACCACCTCCTGCACCGCCCCTGGCACAAGGGCGACGTGGTGACCCTGCACCTGGACCTGACCCCCCGCTGGACCTGCCCAGACCGGCGCGTGGACGCGATCCGCGGCTGCGTGGCCATCGAGCGCGGGCCCCTCGTCTACTGCTTTGAGCAGGCCGACCAGCTCGACGGCGCCCGGCTCGACGACCTGGTCGTCAAGCCGGGCGGCGTGCTCGGCGAGCGGCCCGTCACCCTGGACGGCATCGGCCAGACGATCGAGATCACCGCGGAGGGCCAGCTCCTGCCCGCGGATACCCCGGTCACGGGCATCGCGATCCCGTACTTCCAGTGGGATAACCGCGACGGCAGGCCGATGCGCGTCTGGATGCCAGTGTTAGCCCGGGGGGACGACCCCCCGGAACCCCCCGATCATGGGGGGCTGCTCGCCCCCCCATACCCCCCTAGCGGACCCCGTACAGGTATTCCAGGGCGAGCTGGTCAAGGTGCTCGTAGGCCAGCCCGCGCTGGGCCAGCGCCTCGGTGTCGGCGTGCGGCTCGCGGACGTCGCGCCAGGTCTCGCCGGGGTCCAGCGTCGGCGAGCCGAGCTGGTCCACGCCCGAGGCGTGCAAGGCCGCGATTACCTCCGGGTCGGCGCGGAACGCGCGCACCTTGGCCCGCAGGATCAGGTAGTTGCGCATGCAGGCGGCCGCGGACGCCCAGACACCCTCGTCGTCCTCGGTCCGCGGCGGCTTGTAGTCGAAGTGCACCGGGCCGTCGTAGCCGCCGGCCTCGAGCGTGTCCACCACCCAGAACGCGCCGCGCACGTTGCCGGCGCCGAACCGCAGGTCCTGGTCGTACCGCGGCCCGTGCTGCCCGTTCAGGTCGATGTGGAACAGTTTGCCGTGCCATAGCGCCTGGGCGATGCTATGCGCGTAGTTCAGCCCGGCCATCTCCTCGTGGCCGATCTCGGGATTCACCCCCACCATGTCGCCGTGCTCCAGCTCGTTGATGAACGCCAGCGCGTTCCCGACGGTGGGCAGCAAGATGTCGCCGCGCGGCTCGTTCGGCTTCGGCTCGATCGCGAACCTGATGTCGTAGCCCTGGTCGCGCACGTACGCGCAGAGCAGGTTCAGGCCCTCGGCGTACCGGTCCAGCGCGGCCCTGATGTCCTTGGCGGCGCCGGATTCGGCGCCTTCGCGGCCGCCCCAGAAAACGTAGGTCTTCGCGCCGAGATCGGCCGCAAGGTCCAGGTTCCGCATCACCTTGGCCAGCGCGAACCGCCTGATCTGGCGGTCGTTGGCGGTGAACGCCCCGTCCCGGAACATCGGATGGCCGAACAGGTTGGTGGTGGCGGTGGTCACCACCAGTCCGGTCTCGGCCAGCGCCTTGCGGAAGGCGCCGATGCGCTCGTCCCGCTCGGCCGGCGTGGCATCGAAGGCGAAAACGTCGTTGTCGTGGAAGTTCACCCCGTGGGCGCCGAGTTCGGCCAGTTTGTACACGGCGCGCTCGGCGGGCATGGGCGGCCGCACGGCGCTGCCGAACACGTCAACCCCCTGCCAGCCGACCGTCCAGATGCCGAACGAGAAGCGGTCCTCCCGCGACGGTACGTAATCCGTGCTCACCAGCCACTCCCTTCCTGAGTCGCCACCCACCCCTTCATCCTTTCACCCACCCCACCCCCGTCCCCGCGCCCAGCCCCCGCCCGATGCTGCTCCATGATCGTGAGCAGTTTTGGGCGCTATTTGTCCGAAACTGCTCACGATCATGAAAACGCTCAGCCCCAGCCCGCGGTGGCGTCGCGGAGGGCGGCGTACTGGGCGTGGACCTCGGGGGTCGGCTCGGCGGTGAACTCGAGGGTGGTTCCGGCCAGGGGCCAGGCGGGGGGGTCAGCCGCTCCGGAGCCAGACTCGGCCGACAGGGCCCAGGCGGCCTGCCGGGCCGCGCCCAGCGCTACGTACTCGGCGGGCGAGGGAACCGTCACCGGCATGCCGAAGATCTGCGGCGCGATCCTGCGCACGGCCTCGGACCGGGCCGCGCCGCCGATGA
>WNFX01006615.1_pt1 | contig 11329 bp, 11 predicted proteins | sample 5400111 | NCBI WGS metagenome assembly WNFX01 (sample SAMN13153363, study PRJNA577476) | soil metagenome | isolation source: 40 cm soil or saprolite under grassland replicate 1 | place: USA:California | collected 2016-06-15
ACTGGTTACTAACTATTATTTCCTATTTTGGAGCGCATGTGAGGGATTACGGGTTTAAGAGCTTTACGTGCCAATTCTAAATCCTCCACTGCTTCCAGATGAGGAACTAGCTTTCTGAATCATCTCTTTTATTCCCAGATAGTCTACAAAGTCATTAATATTTTTAGCCTGAAAATAAACCGAACCTGGACCTATTATTTCGGTGACTAATCCTTCTCCACCAAGAATAGACCTTTTTAATCCTCCAAACTTTTTTACGGTGTAGTTTGAATTTTCGCTCAAAGCCACAATATGATGGTTATCAATAATCATTCTTTCATCTTTCTGTAAATCTTTTTGTACAATTGCTCCAAACGTGTTAAGAAATAGATCGCCTCTACCATTAGCTTTTAGCATAAATAACTCACTGCCAAATAGACCCTTGGTGAAACCTTGCCATTGAGTATCCAATACTACATCAGAAGTCGAAGCAATGTAAGCACCAGAATGAACTATTAAACCATTTTCAGGAATAATCTCCATTCTTACAATATCGCCTATTGGTCCACCTGGAAATAGAATATCTAAAATCACAACATATCGCAAGAATAGCCACAGCCGCAGGGTCATCGGATAGATCCGTGCAACCAGATGTTGTACCTGTGGGTTTTGATTTTGATGGTCAGTATTTTTATGTGGGTGGAATAAATATTCTGAAATCTAGGAAATACAAGAATGTTCTAAAAAATAATAAAGTTGCCCTCGTCATCGACGACTTGAAGACTGTTGATCCGTGGGATCCTCGCGGTATTAGAATCTATGGTACGGCTGATATAGTTACCCGTCAGAGTGGATATATGGAGCAGACTCCTCATCCACAGGCTGATTACATTAAGATAAAACCTGAGAAGAAGTGGAGTTGGGGAATTGATGAACCCGTCTTCCTTTCAACTAACTAGCGCTAGAAACGCTACAATATTTCTTCCTTCAGAATTGTTGCTCCAACTAAGTTATTTTTGGATTAGATATCTATTGAACCATCAGAAGAGGCGGTTTTTAGCGATGTCATTTTCTGCTATAATTTGACCGACCTGTGGTTGTTCTATACTTTTTAATGCTTCGATCAATATTCGCACCATAATCTTTCTACTGAATCTATTATACTTCTAATATATCGACAGATTCTCATATATTTTTAGCACTTGATGCGAAGCACCTCAGATATACTATTGGAACGATAGCCTTTGAGGCCTGAAACACAAAATGACAACTAAAACAAGGAATCGCAAAACAGCGGCTGGAATGGATAGGACTATGATTTTGACGCCAGTGGTGTTATTATTATTCACGGCTATGCTTATGATGGCAAGTATGGGATATGCAGCCAATGCAAAAAGTTTGACAAATGGTAATAATATTAGTGTTACACATAATACCAATTGTGATGGTAATGCATGCCAGACACTTTTATGTATCAACGACAATTGCCGCTCGAACTCAACTCAAGTATTGAATTCGAATACTTCTTGCTACCTCCCCTGCCTGCCTCCTCAACCACCGTCAAAGTCCCGTTGATAGATGTAATGTCAATGGTTGACAAATGACATATTATACGTGATCTACATCTCTCTTCTAGTACAATGAACGATTGTACTTATTGATATTTAGAACCGATAAAACAACGAAATAGTATCATATAATAGGGTTCTGTAAACTTAGCGGGAGATAATTAGACTGTAAACAGAGAAGAGAAGGAAGTACATAATTATTTTGGAAGTAACGGAGGAAAGCCCTGCTCGTCTTAAAAGCACCTTTAGAGAATATTATTATTAATTATGAACCACACAACTCTGCCAAACTGTTCATCATTCATTAGATCAGAACTCTCAATCCTGAGAAAATCCATTCATTTTTTTGAAACATTTCGGAGATTGAACAAACAATAGGCATTCATTATAACATATTTATAGTCGGCCCACGGTGCAAAAAAATAATGCAGGAATTAGATAAAGAAGATGGTGATCGCATTAACGTTTCCATCAGCAGGAAAGCATATGAGGCAATATCGACATACACTAGACAAGTCAATGAAAAAGATATAAAGAATAAACCATTCACTATTGAAGAGGTGTTGGATGAAGAAATCATTTTTCTTTTCAGTGATGAACGGTCCTAATACAAGAGCTGCTAAGAATAGGTATCGCGTTTTGATACAACTCTAGAGGAGAAAAGCAGTCTAACCGCGTGATCAGTCTTCAAAACGGGTTTATGGAACAATATATATACAATCTGACCTTGACAATTTCGATATCACGGATTCTCTGGTTTTTAGAAGTTCCTTACTACTACTTGTAACGTTTTCCTCTATAAGGGTCCATTGGCCATTGATTGAGTATCGATAAAAGATTTGTCGTATATTGGATATTTCCCTTTAAATTACCCGGACAGGAATTTATCATAGGGACCAAATCACTAATAGAATGAGATGCAAGTATTATGCGTATTGCAAATACTTTCAAGAGGATGGTTATAGCTGTAATGATGATTATGAAGCAAGTAGGTATTGCGGCGCTCACAGACGATTTGCTTCAACTCGCAGAGCCAAGTAGGATCAATTTGTTTCTTGCTAAAGATAAATAAGACGTAGAGTAATGGTTTTCATAATGCTATGTTCACTAAGTTTTCCACAACAGAGTCTAATATATATGCGCTCGAAAATATAAGGGATAGGACCGAAGTTCTGGACTTTGAGTTGAATGTCATAGACCGCGTAGATTAAAATATAATTTAAATGGTTGCTTAGATGATTAAAACGTGTATATAAATTTAACCAACAACCTCGCTCAGGTAGGATGGTGGTGCCAGCCCAGGTACTGTCATGATAGATAAGCTAAAGGTAGTTAGGTCAAACCATACTAACAGAAGACTCAGTTATGGAACATAGCAGATATAGAATATAGCTGAAAATCCTCAAAAATTTTGTGGTTCAGGCACGCTGTTATAGACATCTTTTGGTGTCTTACAAAAATTCCTAAATATAAAGTGTTTCAAACAACATATTTAGGTTCCCTTGGTGATTTATCCCTCAAAAATATCTTCGGTAAATAGCATATAATTCTATATGCTCTTTAGCAAAGTGTTTGTTTCATGAGCTATTATACAATCTGCAAATTGTTCTATTAGTAAATCTAGATTATTATTATGAATATTTAGGTGCGTATCTAAGTCGTCTTTGGTTTTCAAACCCGCAACGGAAGTACAAACGGAACAATTCATTTGTTGACAAAAAGCGTTGTAACTTCTTGTAACCTATAACTCTTACTTTTCTTGCTTCAAGGTTGCTTGAATTCTTCTTCTAGTTCGGTATGCGGATACTAGAATCAGGAAGGGAGTCCAAAGACCATGAAACCACCATATGTATTGGCGAATGCGGAGGCGCTATTCAGTATTCTTTCATTATACTCATCCCGTCTTTTTTGATCTCCGAATTCAGGTTTTAGGGATGGCTTGAACTCAAATGTATCGGTTTCATAATACCCATCAATTACTAGGCGCCTGATTGTAGGATAATCCAATTCTTCTAAGGTGCGAGGTAGTGCCAATTCTCTGTCATTAATTTTGGGGAATACATACATGTTTCTTTGTAGCCAAAAGGTCACTTGAGCAATATCTATTCAGCCTCATTAAATCGTGTATACCATTTATCTACATAACGGTTCAATCCTTGCAGGGGAGACACATACAGTAACTTTGACATTAAACTTGAATTATTGATCGCTTCTGCAGTACACTCGCACTCTTACATTTCTAATCATTTCAAGCGACATGACTGGTTGACACTCCCATTTGGAATAAGCTTTATTTGGTACTTTTACGATATAATGCAATGTCCTTCACATGAAGCATAGGCTTCTACCAAAGGTGTGTAGGATATCACGACTTGCAAATTGGCTAGGCTTACGCATTTGTGGCCAATTTGCAATTATAAATTGCAATTTTTGGCTAGGTTACAAGTATAGCAGCGTTGTGAGTAAAATGGGCTCACGGAAATGTCGTGATAATTCAGGAAGTCAAACCGAATAACCTTTTGAGTGCCCTTTTCTTTGCTTTCCTACATCTCGTCTCGTCTGATACATTCTTGCGTCGAGTTATTTCATACCAGTCTTCTTCATAATATCTTTTGCAGTGCCCCTTAAGAAGGTTTGAAACATGTTTGTTATCTTTATAGGTGATTCGGTATCGTCATTGGGACACTCACCTTTTTACTTATCCAGTCTTTAGGGACTATTATATGTCCACGTCCACTTGTCTATGGAGTAAGCGCATTACATCGAACAAAAGCATAAACCACGGCAGAAGGCATACACTTGATTCTCAGCTCACATTTTTTGTGTCTTTAACTCCATTTGGGCCCACAATGTTTCAAAAATTGAACTATAAGTTAATACTGTTGATTCACTATTGGAATAAGTGGCCAAAGTTAGCTCCCCGTCAGAATTATTATTTTCGCTTTGGGCTTTTAGTTCCTCCACCAAGGATACTTTTGAATCTACAATCAGAATTGAAACTTTAGTTTGGTAAAGTTTTTGCTGCTGAAGAAAGGTATCAATTAAATGAATTTCGAATTTACCTTGTTTTCCTATCCGGACTAGTCCTCTATCTTTTCCCTCCGTACTCTCTCTTGATGTCGTCCTCATTATCTTTTGTCTTGCTTAGACGAATATGTCAGTCCATGCCGATCTATATGGTGTGCCTCGGTCTGAGCATGACAGGCGAATGACTGATATGCTCAAATTAGTAGAGTTGTATGATCGACGTCATAGTCCCGTAAGTACTTTCTCAGGTGGAATGAAGCGTCGTCTGGCCCTTGCACGAGCACTCCTTCATGATCCTCAGCTACTGTACCTTGATGAGCCAACATTGGGGGTAGATGTACAGAGCCGTCGGGCTATCTGGGACTATATCCTTGATCTGAAGAAGGAAGGCAAGACTGTTATTCTAACTACTAATTACCTTGAAGAGGCCAACATCCTTTGTGACAGGATCGTAATTATAGATCATGGGAACTTGGTTGCACTAGATACACCGGAAGATCTGAAACGAAGATACGGCAATACCATATTGGAGATCGAAACCATATTACCGCCTTCGCAGCTTCTGTTAGAAAAGTTGCTAGGTATGAAAGGAATAAGCAATGTAATTCATAATGACAAAGTCCTTAAAATAGTGATGACTGGAGAGGATGCATCTACAACAACAGGGCAGCTAATCACACTTGTAACCCAAGACGCTAGTCTTAAGACGATCTCGCAGAGGGAACCAAATCTCGATGAAATCTTTTTGAGTTTAACCGGAAGTGGCATACGAGATTAAAAGAAGTAGGGAATAATGAGGGATAAACAGAATGATATCAATAAAGAAAATTAGTCTTCCCCAAAATATCCGCGTCATTTCGGTGATGGCACTAAAGGATATCAAAAGCTCCCTGACAGAACGAGCCTTTCTGTCGACAAGTGTTATGCTTCCCATTAACCTCATACTCCTTTTTCTTCTGTTTGCTCTGACTGGTGGTCAAGCCCCTACAGCCGTAGTTCTTCAAGAAAAAGGTCCATTTGCTCAACAATTTATTTCAGCAATGGAACATTCACATTCTTTCATAATCCAACAAACTTCAGCTTCTGATGCACAGAATCTCATGCGACTAGGCCAAATTGTGGCAATAGTTACAGTGCCTCCTGACTTCGACACCGCTTTGAAGCATGGTGATCAAATTCAACTACCAGTTGGCGTCAATAACCTCAACGTAGATTTTACAAACGATATACGTAGAGCAGTGCCATTGGCCATAACCTCATTCTACGCGAATGCTTTCCCTAACCAGATAGTTGTAAGAGCTTATGAAGTGGACACGTACTCACAAGACACAGGCTATGTCCAGTATTTAATTGTCAGTCTTATGGTTGTCAGCGTCATGTTAGGCGGGCTGCTTCAAGGAGGATCAAACGCCGCCAGAGAAAATGAGAAAGGGACAATCAAGGAATTGATACTTGCACCCGCTAGTCCCTGGGCCATCCAGCTTGGAAAGATTCTCGGTGCTCTTGTACTCAATTCATTTTCGGTTGCTCTTGTGATAATAGTGATTGTGTTTTTGATTGGTGTTTGGCCAGTTCACTGGGATGAATTATTTGGCTTTGTCTTGTTGCTCATGATCACATTCGTGGCCGCAGGAGCACTCATAGGAACTCTGATCCGTCGGCGTCAACCTGTCGTTCCACTTAGCATTGGCCTCTGTATCCCAGTCTTTTTTATAAGTGGTGCTTTCGGCCCTGCTATATGGGGGGATCCGATCACATCAACCGTAACCCAGTTACAACCAGTATATTACGGTATTGCCGTCTTTCAACATGCCTTTCATAATTTTACAACTACATCTACAGGCCCCGCAGTTGACGGATTCATCTTGGTGGCGTTTGCTGCGGTCATGGTGGCGGCAAGTTCTATTGCACTTGGCAGTAGTAGAAGAAGAGGAGTTGCACATTGACTATGATGACGAGTAGTACCTCTTCGATTATCCCTATCTTAGCTATTGTGCGAAAGGACATTAGAGTCTGGTTGCGACAACCAGCGACAATTACTTCTACTGTTCTTCCTGCAGTTGCCTTGCTGGTTATATTGTTTTTCTTCCAACAGGCAGTAGGACGGAACCCTGTGGCCATAGTTGTACAGGGTACCGGTCCCCATGCTCAAGAACTTGTTAAGATTCTCAGCGATTCTAATGCGTTCAAAATAGCAATGATAACAGCTGCACAGCAGAACGGTGAGGCGGCATTGAAGCAACTCAAAGTCGCAGCTGTGATAACAATCCCGAGTAATTTTGATGCCGCTTTCGATTCTCACAAACCCGATCCTGTTACCATCCACATAAACAATTTGAACCTCGATTTCACAAACGATTTACGTCGTTCGCTGCCGGCTGCTATTACAGAGTTCTACGCCGATAAGAACAATCACAATGAAGGATTCAGAGCCCCCATCCGGATCCATGTCAAAGAGACAGATTCGCGTCAACAAGACATCGAACTTCTAAGGTTTGAGCTTGTACCAAACTTAGTACTTTTACTAACTACTGCAGGTATCGTCAATGCGGGAGCGGCTACCGCAAGGGAATGGGAAGATTCTACAATCAAGGAACTTCTGCTGGCCCCCATTTCTAAGACTAGTGTTATTGTTGGTAAGCTGCTGGCAGGTTGGATTACCACACTTCTTATTGCCGCTGTTGTGCTCGTGATAGGTGCAGCTTCGGGCTATCTCAGGCCTGAAGATCCTATTTATTGGATATCTACGGTGGCCATAGTGCTGCTCATAGCACTTGCTAGTGCAGGTCTAGGAGTGGCGATAGGAGCAGCCGCACGCCGGTTCCAGAGGGTTACAGCAATCGGTATCCCTCTATCTATAGATCTTTTTTTCCTTAGTGGTGGCATTACTGTGGCAGCATTTCTTCCAGTCTGGCTACAGACAACCGCTCATTTTGTTCCCACTTTCTATGGCACTCATGCACTTGAGATGGCGATATTTTACAATTCTAGTGAAGGTATAGTGCAGGACGTGGCCGTGCTCGGTGTTACTGCCCTTGCAGCCATTAGCCTAGGGGTGCTATCGCTACGGAAAAGCATGTTTGCTTAAAAAAGCCAAATCATCATCTCTATGTTAAAGGGATCTTAGAACCATCATTTTAGGCATAAGGGTTTCAATGTGTTAAGTCAGTTTTAAATCTATTTCCTATATGTTCAGTCTTTTTTCAGATGATTTTATATCTTTGAATGGGTATAGATTACATATGCTAAACGGTCACCGATCACCGAGAACATAGTTCGTATGCACCTCTGTAAGTTAGCGAGGCCATTTAATCATTTCAATTCCTCAGAATTTGACTGGAGTCGTGCAGTAGCTTCCTACCCGTTATTTGTCGAATCATAGCATATCTTATATTCCTAGGAAAATGTCTTCCTTATAATGTCAGTTAAATTATCGAGTCGTGAAGATTCTTTTGTTCTTTTTGGTGGCCGGCGATTTGCAGGAAGAATATCCGGAAGGCGCAATTATCAGAACATACTATTCGCTAGCCCAATTGTTATTGTTATTCTTTTTGTAGCGCATGCGTGTGAGAAACGAACCAAGCCAATGCTACTTCAATTTTTGAGAGGACACCAAACTACCCAGGACAACTTTTGCTGAGGAAGCCTTAGATCTCACGAACAGCTTTATAGTAATATTATCTAGGAAAGGAAACAAAAAACTAGACTTTGTCGTCTTTTGCTTAGAAGCTATGAAAAACTACTTTGGCCGTTTCAGAAGAATCGTTAATAGATTTGGGAATTACCACTTCGTTAATTCCTCTTGTTTCTTCAGTTCTGAAAATACACACGTCACTCGTTAATCATCTACCTAAGTTTCGTATGGTTTTAGCCTTGCGGAGCTAGAGGTACACTTCATGAAGTAAAGAAATAGATGAGATTTTATATTTTTACTCTTATTGTTATTGTGGATTGATTATAATTATGCAGTCTTTATGAGCTTGCGAAAGTGCTTCTATTCCATGTTTCTTTGCGTTTTGTAACAATTCTTGTTCAGTTTCTCCATACATTGTATGAGTACATGTTGGATCACCTGCCTCTTTACAATTTAGGCTTAAAGTCAAAGTTTTTTCTCAACCTTAATCTCTCATACTTGTTTAAGGCTTTTACTCTTATTATTGTGAAAATATTTGTAATACATGATTGGAAACAACAAATGTGATATGTCGACACGAAGGTATCATACGGATAAATACAAATATTCTTGTGCAGTTTATTCCTAGAACATAACTAACTGTGAAACTGGTTTCTTGTCTACAAATTCATCGGAGCACATTTACCCTCAGCAAATTCAATATTCAAACAAGTAACACCATCATGGCTTGATTGTGGTTGCTATTAGATAAGAATTAAACACCAATAATATACCAATGAATCTAATCTTTAATTGCATTATCTAACCTGACTTTGAAAGTAGACTAATCATACCATGACTAATTAAAGCCTGCAGATCTCTAGAGACCTCGTTTATAGGCTTATATTTCAAACTGTAACTCGACAGGTTAGATAAAGGAGAACTTCGATTATATACTCAGATTTGTGCCCAACCCCCATCGACGAACAGTTCGATACCGGTGACGTAACTGCTGTCATCCGATGCGAGGAAAGAGGCGACTTTCGCAATTTCGTCAGGTCTTCCCATTCGTCCCAGAGGCACGGTACTCACGAGGTTCTTCTCCCTCTGTACCAAGCCACTGAGCATCGATGTATCAATCGGACCAGGACTGATGGCGTTGACACGGATCTTGCGTTGTTTCAGATCGACTGTCCAGGTACGCGCAAAGGACCGTACGGCAACCTTGGTTGCGCTGTAAACACTTGACCCTTCGATTCCTTTGGATGCGCCGGCCGAAGCATTTAGAATAATCGAACCGCCGTCCTGAAAAAGCGGAAGCGCTTTCTGTACCGTGAACAGTAGCCCTTTAACGTTAACGCTGAATATTTTATCAAACTGTGCTTCGGTAATTGTCCCCAATGGTGCGAATCCCAACAGGCCTGCATTGGCGAATAGGACATCGATTCGACCTTTCTGCCGCATCACCGTGGTGTACAACCGATCAAGATCTGCGAGATTTGAGACGTCACCCTGAACACCGTTGGCGTTTTTGCCGATCTGCGTGACAGTCGCATCGAGTTCGCTTTGGCGGAGATCATTGACAAAAACGTACGCACCCTCTGCGACGAACCGCTGTGCCGTGGCGAGGCCTATGCCGCTGGCCCCGCCCGTGATGACTGCAATTTTTCCTGCAAGCCTTTTCATGATTTTCGGTCCAGTCTGTAGGTTTTAAGTATTTGAAAGTTGAGCGGGATGCATATGCTAAGATTACCGACCTCAAAGTGATTTCTCTCGCTTAGATGCAGATAGTTTCTGATTTTGCAGCAGTCTAACGACCAACAACCTGTTTGTAGAATAAATTGAACATATCTCTATATCTGATTGTGTTGATTTAAATGACCATGACAACGCCACAGACATTACAAGAATGGCGATCGTTGAACTGGATATTCGAATACGACCCGCCTGTCAACACAGATGTACGAATAGAATGCTCAATATGCAGAAACCCTACTTCAGAATATCATCGGATTTTAGACCTTTTTCTGTGCAACGATTGTTATTGTACTAGATAATAGCGTGATGTCTATTACGAGTTTTATGAGTCAATGATTTGTTCGTACTCTTTAATTATCTTGTTATCCATAGATTTCTGAACAAGAATAACAGCAAAAATCCTTTCATATTTAAGGTCACTGGCCAAGGATATAATTCTAACGGATACGAAGGAAGAGATTTCATGCAAACAATATTGGATTTGCTACAGGTGCGATCTAACATTTGAAAAACACTCAATTGCATGCATGCATACTAATTTATCTGGTCATCCAACGACTATTCTCACTAAATATGTTTATCCTTAAGACAGGTCATCGTCAGTAATAGCATTTTCTGCTTTTGTTATCATATGGAATGAGTTTCTTTATTTCTTATTTCTTGTTTCTTTTATTGCATCGTTAGCTACTGGGGCGCACTCATCGCCTCAGTATCTAGAAGCTTGCGGGTAGTGATGCCCTCTATACCTGGCTTTCATTAGCAATCTTCTATCACGTATGTTCAATAATCGCCCCGTATCTGATATTATACTCATTTTGTAGTATTCGTCATATTTGTCTCAGCTGTAGTAAGGTTGTTGATTACTAGAGGATGACCTAAGTGTGCATCTACTTCGTAAACTGCAATAAATGAGACCCCACCTAACGTCCTAAGTACAACCGAGCTAGCGACGAACGGAATAGAGGCAGAATAATATGGTGCTGAAAAGTCTGCATAGTCTGGTCTTATGACAGTTGGTGCTGATAATACATAACCAGCATTTGGGTGTATTGGATTAACGAGAAAGAGATCTGTGTAGGTCAAAATGCCAGTATAGTCGTTTCCGTCTTGCCTATGTGGTAGAATTATTGTTCTCTGAACTTTGAGTTGTTCAGGTTGTCCTGGTTCGGACGAAATTATTCCTCGAAGTAATATGTTCCCATTAGTATTACTGTTATTGAGGCTGCTATTGCCAATATCAGATTGTTGCAGCAATGGCTTAGAACTGTCTACAGAACTCGCTATTCTAGTCTGTGCCTTCGTAGTGCTCACCGATAGCACTGATGTTGTTGCCAATATTGCCACAATGAAACTGAGGAGCAAATAAAATGACTTTCTGTTCATG
>WNFX01017816.1_pt1 | contig 11326 bp, 9 predicted proteins | sample 5400111 | NCBI WGS metagenome assembly WNFX01 (sample SAMN13153363, study PRJNA577476) | soil metagenome | isolation source: 40 cm soil or saprolite under grassland replicate 1 | place: USA:California | collected 2016-06-15
GCCCGGGCGAAGTTGCTGCTGATGCGGTGCCGTTGCCGGTACTCTTCGTCCCACTTCATTTTGTACGTCGCGATGCGCTGTTCCGCTTTCGGCAGCCTGCCGAAATCCAGCTCTACGATCGGCAGCATCTCCAGCTCCGCGTTCCCCACGAGCCCCACGTACAGCTCCCGCCCTTCGATCAGCTCCTCGGCGATCGCCGGCTGGTGAAACTGCTCATGGATGAACCGCGACCGCTCGGCGAGCCCGTCGTCGTCCGCCACCACCGACGCCTGCGAAATCCCCACCGACGCGTCCTCCAGCAGCGGCTTCACGATCAGCGGATAGCGCAACGCGGACGGCCGCACGAACTCGGCGCCGGCGTGAAAGACCGTGAAGTCGGGCACGCGGATGCCGTGGAACGCCAGAATCTTCTTGCTCATCGACTTGTTGCGCGCGACGAGTAACCCGGTCGGCGAACTCCCCGTGTGCCGCCAGCCGTGCATCTCCAGCACCGCGGCCACGGCGTACTCGTGCTGCGCGTTGCCCCGGAAGCTCTCGCAGCCGTTGAACACCAGATCGGGCTGGAATGCGGCCAGCTGGTCCACGAGGGGGCGCAGGTCGTCGCGGACCCCCACCATCAGGATTTCGTGGCTGTTCTTGAGGAGCGCCCTCCCCACGTCGTACTCGGCTTCTTCCACCCCGGCCCCCGCCATCTCCCGTTTGTAATCGGCATCTGTCCACTCGGGGTGGACCGTGTCGAACACGACCGCGATCTTCACTCCCCCACCCCCGTCGGACAGTCGGACCGTCGGACGGTCGGACTGTTGGAGCGCCTAACGGTCCGACCGTCAGACCGTCCGACGGTCCGACCGTTCACTCCCGCACCCTCGCCATGTCCTGTCCCACCGTCCGCAGCGCCCCCAGCGTGGCCAGCCCTCCCACCACCCCCGCCGCGGGGAGCACCAGCATCGCGGTGCGGAGACCGACGCGATCGGAGATGGTGCCAATGACCGGCCCCGCGAGCGCGTCACCGGCGAGGTGGGAGAACAGCACGAAGGCGCCGAGCACCGAGGCCCGCACCTGCGGGGGCACGACGTCCAGCACGACCGATGCCAGCGGGCCGTTATACCAGGTATAGAGGAAGAACGTGGCGAACAGCAGCGGCACAAAGAACCCGGGACGGTCCACCAGCAGCAGCGCCGCGCACACCGGCCCGCCGAGCACGAAGCCCACGCCGGAGGCCAGCACGCGCCCCCCCACCCAGCGCCGCATCAACGCATCGCCCATGCGGCCGCCGAACAGCGCCCCGAGCGAGGATCCCACAAGCGCCCACAGGCCGAAGTTGCGGCCGACTTCGGTGACGGTCATCCCGTGCACGCGCTGCATGAAGGCGGACGCCCAGACGATCAAGCCGTTGACCGCGAACGTGACGAGCGCGCCACCCACGAACACCCAGACGAGCGTCGGCGTCCGCAGCACGAACGAGGCGGCCTCGAGGAAGTCCTCGAACGCGGTCGTCGCGACCTCACCCGCCTCGGTGGTGCGCCGCACCGCGGCGGGGACGAGGCGCCAGATGGTCCAGGCGAACCCGGCGGTGGCGAAGACGCCGAACACCGCCGCGTCCACCTCCGAGGGCACCCCCTCGAACAGCGCGAGCACGCCCCCGAAGGCCGCGCCGACGAGCCCCAGGATCACCAGCGGTCTCAGATAGAAGGCGGCGCGGCGAACGCCGCGCTCGACGGAGCCCCGCAAGGTGGTCCACAGGGACGCCGCGCGTCGCTGCAGCGGTTCGCGCAGCTGGGAGGCGAGCACGGCCAGCACGAACCCCGGAATGCCCATCGCCAGAAACGCGGCGCGCCAGCCGTACGCCTGCTCCAGCTCGCCCCCCAGCCAGATCCCCGCCACGCCGCCGAACGCCATGCCCACCGAATACACGCCGATCGCGAACGCCCGGCGCTGGCCGCGGAAGTACTCGGCGATGAGCGCCTGCGACGCCGGGCCGTACCCCGCCTCCCCGATGCCGACCAGGGCCCGGCACGCGAACAGCTGCCAGAAGCGCTGCACCAGACCGCCGAGCGCGGTGAACGCGCTCCACAGGCCCACCCCCCAGGCGATCACGCCGCGACGCGACTTGAGGTCGGCGAGCGCCCCGAGCGGCAGGGCCGCGACGGCGAGGACGATGATGTAGGCCGACGCGAGCCACCCCAGCTGCTGGTCGGAGAGCGCCAGTTCCCGTTTCAGCGGCTCGAAGACCGCAAAGACGACGTTGCGGTCGGTGTAGTTGAGGAAGTTGATCAGCGTGAGCAGCGCCAGGGCGTACGCGGCGTACGCCCTGGAGGAGGCCGCGCGCTCGGCCTCAGGAGGGCGCGCGCTCGCCAGTGGCGGCCTCCGCGCGCGCGTCCCGGTCGACCTTGGCCTCGAGGTAGGCCTCGGTCAGCTGGCGCATCAGCTCGGCGCGCCGGTCGTAGAGCCGCTTCAGCTTGCGCGGCTTGCGGCGCGCGAGGGCGTAACTCGCCAGGATCGGGAAGCCCACCGTGTTGTCGAGATAGCAGACGACGGTGTCGGGCAGCTTGTCGGGATCCACTTTCCCCCAGCTCACCGCCTCCGCCGGCGTGGCGCCCGACAGCCCGCCGGTATCGGGGCGGGCGTCGGTCATCTGCAGGTAGTAGTCGTGCCCCTTCTCGCTGATCCCCAGCACCTCCTGGATCTGCGGCTCCGTCTGCAGGACGAAGTTCTTGGGACTGCCGCCGCCGATCAGCAGCACGCCGCTCTTGCCGCCGCGCACCTTGGCGTCGAACACGAGGGCCGAGGTCTCGTTCACGTCCGCGGACACGTCGAAGCGCAGCTGGCTGCCCGCGAGCGCCTGCTCGGCGACGTTCATACCGATGGAGGAGTCGCCGGGGGAGGAGGTGTAGATCGGCACCGCCAGATCGTGCGCGGCCGCGAGCAGCGACCGCCGCTTCAGCCCCAGCGCTTTCTCGCGCTCCTTCACGTAGCCGCCCAGCAGGTAGTGGTATTCCGCCGTGCTCATCGGCCGCTGAAACTCCGCGCGCGCGGACACCTCGCGGATGTAACTGTCGGTCGACAGCAGCACGTCGTAGTCGAAGAAGATGTCGTAGATGCGCACGACCCCTTCCTCGCGCAGCTCGACGTCGTCGATGAACGGCGTCCCGCGATGCATCGAGAGGCCGAGCCCGAAGTGCGCGTCGTGGTAGAGGTTCGCGCCCGTCGAGACGACCCAGTCGAGGAATCCCGCCTCCATCAGCGGGATGATCGTGGACATCCCGAGCCCCGCCGGCGTCATCGCGCCGGTCAGGCTCATGCCGACGGTGACGTCGTCCTCGAGCATGCGGTCGGCGAACAGGCGGCACGCCTCGCTCAGCCGCCCGGCGTTGTAGGCCAGGAAGGCGTTGTCGACCAGCTCGGCGAGCGACTCCTTGCCGGTGATCGGCTTGGGGTTGATCGGGGCGCCGCGCAGGTAGTCGGTACGTTTGCTCATGGCGTCAGGCCCGGATCGCGCGCATGCTGTGGGTCCGCCGCTCGCGGGCCTGCATGATCCGCTGCAGCGCCTCCGGCGGCTCGTCGGTCACGTGCAGAAGCTCCAGGTCCTTGGTGTCGATCTTACCCTCGCCCGCCACCCGCTCCCGCAGCCACTCCGCCATCCCCTGCCAGTAGGCCCGCCCGAACAGGACCACGGGGAAGTTCTTCACCTTGCCGGTCTGGATCAGCGTCAGGGCCTCGAACAGCTCGTCCATCGTCCCGAAGCCACCCGGGAAGACGATGAATGCGGTCGAGTATTTCACGAACATCGTCTTGCGCACGAAGAAGTACCGGAAGTTGATGGCGCGCTCCACGTACGGATTGGTGCCCTGCTCGAACGGCAGCTCGATATTGCAGCCGATCGAGAGCCCGTTCCCCTCCTGCGCGCCGCGGTTGGCGGCTTCCATGATGCCGGGGCCGCCGCCGGTGATGATCGCGAAGCCCTCCTGGGCGAGCAAGCGCGCCGTCTCGACCGCCCTCTCGTAGTAGGGGTCGGTCGGCTGGGTGCGCGCCGATCCGAAGATGGTCACCGCGTTGCGCACGTCGGAGAGCGTGTCGAACCCCTCGACGAACTCCCCCATGATCCGCAGCACCCGCCACGGATCGGTGTGGGTGAACGACGTCCGCCGTTCATCCGGCGGGATCTGGAGCAGTCGTTCGTCTTCAGTGACCGCAGTGCGTGGCGAGCCGCTCGAGCGCTGTGACATGGTCGTCCTGCTGGTTATAGAAGAACGGCGAGAAGCGGACATGCCCGGGGCGGGCATCCGCGATGATCCCGCCGTCGGCCAGATGCCGGACCGCCGCCGCGGGGTCCGTCGCGGGGAGCATGACGATCGCCGAGCGCGCCGCGGCATCGGTGGCCACCTTGGGCCGGAAGCCCCGCGCCGCAGCGCGCGCGATCAGATCCTCGGTGAGCGCGGCCGTCACCGCGCGGATTGCCGGCACCCCGATCTCCTCGATGTACTCGAGGCCCCCCAGCTGCGCATACACCGCCGCCAGGGCCGGCGTCCCCAGCTCGAAGCGGCGCGCGTCGTCGTGAAAGGCGAGCCGCCGGGGGTCGAACGCGAACTGGTCCCGATGCCCGAACCAGCCGGCGATGGTCGGCTCGAGGCGGCGCGCCAGCTCTTCCTTTATATACGCGAACACGATGCCCGGTCCCCCCAGCAGCCACTTGAGCCCGCCCGCCGTGAGGACGTCCACCCCGGCGGCCCGCACGTCCACCGGCACCTGGCCGACGGCCTGGTAGGCATCGATCAGGCACAGCGCCCCCCGCGCGTGAGCCGCGTCCGCCACGGCGCGGATGTCCTGGATCGCGCCGCTCGTGAAATAGACGTGGGACGTGGCCACCAGCGCCGTGCGCTCGTCGACCGCCCGGGCGATCGCCTCGACGGGCACGCTCACCTGGTCGGGGCTCTCCACCACGACCAGCTCCACCCCACGCGCCCGCTTGGCGAGCCACTGGTAGGCGATCGTGGGAAAATCCAGGGAGGTCACCACCACCCGGGGCCGCCTCGCGTAATCGAGCGACTCCGCGACGGCCGACACCGCCACCGAAATGCTGGGGGCGAGCGCGATCTCCGCTGGCGCCGCGCCGACGAGGCGCGCGTAGCGCGCGCGCAGATCGGTGAGGCCCGCCCACCACACGTCGTACCAGGCGGAGGCCCCGCGGCTTTGCCACAGGTCCAGGAATTCGGCTACCTTCCGGCGGGCCCGCTCACCCAGGGCGCCCAGCGAGCAGGTGTTGAGGTAGACGCGGTCCCGGAAGATCGGGAACTCGCTCCGGTAGCGCGCCAGGGCGTGCGGGGCGGCGCCAGCGGCAGGGCCCCGCGCCAGGTCGCTTGCCAGGGTCATAGGCGGTCAATATACAGATGGAATGACGACGCCCGCGAGTTGGCCGGCCTTCTACTTCCGCGCGCGCGACTGGTGGCGCGTCCCCCCCTTCCTGCCGCTGCCGCCCCGCGAGTACCTGCGCTGGCGGATGTTCACGGCCTACGGCGACGAGAACGCTATCCCGCCGATCGAGGACGTGGTCAACTTCGCCCGTTGGCGACGCGAGACGATGGGACTATGACAGCGAAAGACGTCGAGCAGGGGCGTCGAGCGACGGCGTCGAGCCGAAGCGTCGAGCTCAAACGTCGGGCGCTGGCGATGGGGTTCACGGCGGTCGGGGTTGCCAATCTTGAAAAGAACGCGCACGCCGCCGAGCTCGACCGCTGGCTCGCCGCCGGCTACGCCGGCACGATGACCTACCTGCACCGTCAGGCGCCCAAGCGCAGAGACCCGGCGCGCATCCTGCCGGGGGCGCGGGTCGCCGTCGTCACCCTCACCAACTACTGGCATGGGTCGACTGACCCCGGGGCCATGCCCCGGGGCTCGAGGGCCCGGATCGCCCAGTACGCCTGGTCCGCCGACTACCATGCCGTCGTCGGCCCTCGGCTGGAGCGACTGGCGGCGGCGATCCGCGAGCTCGCCCCCGGGGCGGCGACGAAGTGTTACGTGGACGCAGGACCCGTCCCCGAGCGCGAGCTCGCCCAGCAGGCGGGGCTTGGCTGGATCGGCAAGAACATGATGCTGATCGATCCGGCGCGCGGGTCGTTCACTTTCATCGGGGTGGTGCTGACCGACGCCGCGCTCGCGCCCGACCTGCCTTTCGACGGCGACCGCTGCGGCACCTGCCGCCGCTGCCTCGACGCGTGCCCCACGCAGGCCTTCGTCGCCCCGGGCGAGCTGGACGCGCGCCGCTGCATCGCGTATCTCACGATCGAGCGCCGGGGCGCGTTCACGCCGACCGAGCGATCCCAGGTCGGTGAGTGGCTGTTCGGCTGCGACGTGTGTCAGGACGTGTGTCCCTGGAACGAGAAGTTCGCCACGTCGACGCGGGATCCGGAGCTCGCCCCGCAGCCGGCCGTCAGCGCCGCCGCCGACCCGGCGGAGCTGCTCGCGCTGGACGACACCGCCTTCACGGCCCGCTACGGCGACACGCCGTTCGCCCGGCCCGGTGCCGCCGGGATGCGACGCAACGCGGCCGCGGTCCTGGAGCATCGCGCCGAATGAGCGAGCGTGGAGTGGTATCGACGGAGCGAATCACCGCGATCCAGCAGCGTCTCGCCGAGGGGCTCGCGAAGATCGACCCGCATCACCGCCTCCTCGGCCGGCCGCTCAGCTACCGCCTCATCGACGGGCGTGCGCTCGAAATCACCTACCGCGACGTGGCGGGCATCGCGGAGGCGGAAGTGCTCGGCGTCAAGCGGATCCTGGGACGCGATTGCTATTGCACCGTGGCCCCGCAGACGGCCGAGAGCGTGACGGTGCGGTTCGTGATTCCGTTGGAATAGACGTCAGACCTCAGACGTCAGACATCAGCGACTGACGTCTGAGCTCTGACGTCTGAGGTCTCACAAGGAGCTCCCCATGCGACGCTATCTCACCCTGCTACTGCTCCTGGCCGGCGCGCGCCCGCTCGCCGCCCAAGCCCCCTACAAGACCCCGCCGCCCGACGTGGTCGCCATTCTCGACGCGCCGCCGCTTCCAGCGGCCAGTGTCAGTCCCGACCGCGCCTGGATCCTGCTCGTCGAGCAGCGCGCGATGCCGACGGTGGCGGAACTGGCACGGCCGTGGCTGCGGCTCGCGGGATCCCGCATCAATCCCCGCAATAACGGCCCGCGGCAGCCGTCCTTGGTCACGGGGTTGGTCCTGAAACGGGTGGCGGACGGCAGCGAGCGACGCATCGCGGCCCCCGCGGGCGGCATCGGGGTTCCCGCCTGGTCGCCGGATGGGCGGCGCCTCGCGTTCACCGTGACGGATGATTCGATGATCGGGCTGTGGATCGTGGACGCCGCCACCGCCCAGGCCCGGCGTCTGCCCGTGCCACCGCTCAACGCGGCGGACGGCCCGCCGTGCCAGTGGATGCCCGACGGCGCGCGCCTGCTGTGCCTGTTCGTGGCCGACGGCCGCGGCGCGCCGCCTCCCGAGCCCGCGGTGCCGGCCGGGCCGACCACCCAGGAAACGTCGGGTCGCCCCGCGCCCGTGCGCACCTACGAGGACCTGCTGGAGAACACGCACGACGAGGCGCTGTTCGACTACTACTTCACGGGCCAGCTCGCCCTGGTGGACGGAGCCACGGGAGCGGTGACCAAAGTCGGCGCGCCGGCGGTGGTCGATCGCGCCGATCCCGCGCCAGGCGGAGGGTTCATCCTGGTGGTGCGGACGGTGCGGCCGTACTCATTTCTCGTCCCCGCCGATCTGTTCCCCAAATCGATCGAGGTCTGGACCGTGCAAGGGGAGCGGGTGCGCACCCTGGCCGCGCTGCCCCTCGCGGACAACATCCCCGCCCGCGGGGTGCGCGACGGGCCCCGCGCCGTCACCTGGCAGCCAGGCGTCCCCGCGACGCTGGTGTGGGCCGAAGCCCAAGACGGCGGCGACCCCCGGACGCGGGTCGCGCGCCAGGACCGGATCGTGCGACTCGCCGCCCCGTTCACGGACGTGCCGCTGGCGTTCGCGCAGCTCGAGAAACGCTACGGCGGGATTCTCTGGGACACGGCAGGCCTGGCGCTATTGAACGAGTTCGACCGCGACCGCCGCTGGGTGAAGACCTGGCTCTTCGATCCGCACGCAACGGGGGGCGTCGCCCCGGCGTTGCTGTTCGACCGCAGCGCCGAGGACCGCTACGCCGATCCGGGGACCCCGCTGCTCCGCGGCGTGGCCGGTCAGCGCACGTTGCTCAGGACCGGAGACTGGATCTACCTCGCCGGCGCCGGCGCATCCCCGCAGGGCGAGCGCCCGTTCCTCGATCGCTTGAACCTCAAGACCAAGCGGACCGAGCGCCTGTGGCGGGCCGACACCGTACACTACGAGGCGGTCGTGGCGCTGCTCGACGACGCCGCCCGCCAGGTGCTGACCCGCCGGGAGTCGCGCACCGAGCCCCCCAACTACTTCGTGCGCGACGTGAAAGGTGGGCGCCTCCGCGCCGTCACCGCGTTCCCGGATCCGGCCCCGCAGCTCACCGGCGTCCAGAAGCGCCTCGTCACCTACACCCGCGCCGACGGCATCCCCCTCTCCGGCACGCTGTACCTGCCGCCGGGTTACACGCCCGGAACGCGGCTCCCGGTCGTGATGTGGGCGTATCCGATCGAGTTCACGTCCGCTACCGCGGCCGGCCAGGTGACCGCAGCGCCGAACCGCTTCAACCTGATCCGCGGGCCCTCCCACCTGCTGTTCCTCACGCAGGGGTACGCCGTCTTCGACGACCCCAAGATGCCGATCATCGGCGGGGATACGGCCAACAACCACTACGTCGAGCAGCTGGTGTCGAGCGCGCGGGCGGCCGTGAAGGCGCTCGTGGATCTGGACGTCGCCGACCCCGAGCGTATCGGCGTGGGCGGCCACAGTTACGGCGCGTTCATGACGGCGAACCTGCTCGCCCACAGCGATCTGTTTCGCGCGGGCATCGCCCGCAGCGGGGCCTACAATCGCACGCTGACGCCGTTCGGCTTCCAGAACGAGGAGCGCAACCTCTGGGAGGTGCCCGAGGTCTACTTGCGCATGTCGCCGTTCCTGCACGCCGACAGCGTGCAGGCACCGCTGCTCATGATCCACGGCGAGGCCGACGACAACTCCGGCACGTTCCCGATCCAGTCCGAGCGGTTCTATGCGGCGCTGAAGGGCCTCGGCAAGACCGCGCGCCTGGTGATGCTGCCGGGCGAGGCGCACGGCTACACGGGACGCGAGTCGGTGCTCGACGTGGTCGCCGAGATGCTCCAGTGGTTCGACCGTTGGGTGAAGAACGCCAAGCCGCGCGCCGGAGCGGCGGTCGGAAACGGCGCGCCCGAGTGACGCCTTACTTCGCGGCGACCTGGGCGATCACGTCATACAGGAAATGCACTCCGAACGTGAGGGCGTCGAGGCTCAGGCGCTCGTTATTGCCGTGCACGCCGCGGGAGTCGGCTTCCGAGATCGGAAACGGCGACACCCCGTAGCTGGCGATGCCGAGATTCCGGAAAAAGTGGCTGTCGGTGAATCCGGCGAGCGGCGGCGTGGTCACGAGCACCCCGGGGTGGCGGGCGTGGGCCGCGGCGACGATCGCCCGAAACAGGTCGGTGTCGATCGGGCTCTCCGTCGCCGGCCAGTTGGGACCGTCCGGCCGGATCGTGATCCCCGTGTCGCCGACGACGCGCCCGAGGTCCGCGAGGAACGCCTGGGGATCCTGGCCGGGCAGGAGCCGGACGTCGAGCGTGGCCGTGGCGACCGGCGGAATCACGTTGGTTTTGTCGCTGCCCCTCAATCCGGTGATCGAGATGGTGTTGCGGAGCAGCGCGTTGTACGTGAGGTCCGCCGTGACCGCGCGGGCGGTGCCGGTGTCGCGGAGCGCCGCGCGGATGTCCTGGAACCACGCCCGGCGCTGGGCGTCGGGCTCGATGGTGGCGAGATCGTGGAAGTAGCGGTCCACGGGGGGCGTCACCAGGAGCGGCGTCTGATAGGCCGCGACCCGCGCGACGCCCCGGATCAGCCGGTGCACGGGATTGTCCGGCGTCGGGCGCGAGCCGTGGCCCGCCGTCCCTCGCGCCACGAGCTGTAGCCAGAACGGCGACTTCTCCGTCGTCCCCACCCCGTAATACTCGACGCGGCGGTCCTCCCCGAGCCGGATCGTGCCTCCCTCGTTGACCAGAAACTCCGCGTCCCGCACCACCTCCGGGTGATGCTCGACGAACCAGCCGGCGCCGACGCCCTGCCCCACTTCCTCATCGGCGGTCGCCAGGAAAATCACGTCGCGCTTGAGGGGAACACCGGCGCGCTTCAGCACCAGGAGCGTCATCAACTCGGCGATGCCCTCCCCCTTCATGTCCTGCGCCCCGCGTCCCCAGATGTAGCCGTCCTTGATCAGCCCGCCGAAGGGGTCCACCGACCAGTACTCCGGCGAGGCGAGCACGACGTCCATGTGATTGAGAAGGATGATGGGACGGGCGCTGCCGTCGCCGCGCAGCCGCGCGTACAGGTTCGCCTTGCCGGGCGCGGGCTCGAACACCTGCGCGGTGATGCCGTCGCGGGCCAGCACCGCCGCGAGCCAGTCCGCCGTGCGGCGCTCGTTCCCTGGCGGATTGGTGGTATTGATGCGCAGGTATTGCGAGAGCAGTTGGGCCGCTTCGTCGCCCACCGCGCGCCACTCGTCGTCCCCGCGCGGCACCATGAGCAGCGCGGCCCGCTGCGGGAGCTCCAGCACCGGGGCGGAGGACGGTCCGGCGAGCGGTGGGGGCGCCGCGCGATGCGCGCAGGCGCCGACGGCGAGGGCGAGGGCGCAGCACACGACGAACCGGTCATGAACCATGGCACGGACTCCGGTTTTCTGAGGACTGGTGCGGCGAAGCTATCGAGCGCCGGGTCGGGCGGCTAGGCGGAGACCTGCTGCAGCTCTTCCCGCACCTTCTCGATCTCGGACGTCTCGCCGAGCGCCTCGAAGATCTCCCGCGCTCGCTCGAGGTAGGCCCGGGCCTCGTCCCGGCTGCCAAGCGCCGTGCAGAACAGACCGTACTCCTGGTTAACCTGCGCCTCGAGCGCGGGAGAGCGCTCCAGCGTCTGACACAGTTGGAGCGCCTGCTCGAAGAACACGAAGCCGGTGTCGTCCCGCTGCCGCCCACGCATCCGGCCCATGAGCAGGTAGCTCTGGACCAGACGGTGGGTGAGCCCATGCGCGATCGCGACCTGCTCTGCCCGGCGCGCCTCCTCCTCGCCCTCGAGCAGGCGCCCGGCGGCGAAGTGCAGCTCCGCCAGATTCAGTCGGATCACCGCTTCGAGTCCGGCGTCGCGCTCCCCG
>WNFX01024724.1_pt1 | contig 11320 bp, 9 predicted proteins | sample 5400111 | NCBI WGS metagenome assembly WNFX01 (sample SAMN13153363, study PRJNA577476) | soil metagenome | isolation source: 40 cm soil or saprolite under grassland replicate 1 | place: USA:California | collected 2016-06-15
CTTCGCGGGCCAGGGCCTCCGCGTCCTCGAATCGACCCTGCTGGGCGAGGGCCTTGGCGCGCACGCACCGCCAAAGCGCCTGAGTGTCGATGTCGCCCTCCACAGCGAGCTCCTCGGTGGTTCGACCGAGAGGCTCGACCTCGTCGTAACGCCCGAGGGCGTAGACCGTCTTAGCGAGCAAGCCGGCAACGGTGGAGAGCAGGTATTTCTCACCCATCTCGTCGAAGATCTCGTACGCGTGGCGTAGCCGCTGTTCGGCAGGCACGAGCTCACCTGCAAGCATCTCCACTCGCCAGGCGTCGAGATCGATTCCTGCGATCTCCGCATGCAGGCCGAGGTCCTCGAGGATCGCATACGCACGGGCGATGTCGGAACGAGCGGCATCGAACGAGCCTTCCAACGCACGAAGGCCGGCGAGCTGACCGAGCACGAGGGCCTCCGCACTCCGGTCGCCTGACACTTGCTCCACCAGCTGCTCGGTGCGTGCGATCGCCTCGTCCACCGGCGTCGGTCCGAGAAGCGCAGCCATCGGATACGCAGTGGCGCTACGCGACTGCTGCCTCTTGTCTCCGGCACGACACGCATGCTCGAAAGCGCGTTGCGCCGCCTGGGCTGCATCTCCGTAGCGGCATGCCGTGCCGTGCGCCCAGGTCAGCACACGCCATGCCTTCGTAAGCCCGGCTTCGTCCCCTGCCTGCTCGAAGATCTCTATCGCGTCGGCTGCCTCACGCAACACCTGCTCGTGCCAATTCGCAGGGGCCTCGACGCGCAGTTGTACGAGCAGGCGAACGAGCACCGCCTTCGCACGCAGACCGCTGAGCCCGGCTCGCTCGGCTGCAGCGATCGTCTCGTCCAGGACCGTCTTGGCCTCCGCGAAGCGGCCGGCCTGGAGCAGCGCTTCACCGTGATCGGGTAGGAGCTCGAGCCTGTCGACGTCGTCGTCGGGAAGAAGCTCGACCGCTCGGCTGACGAGATTCACCGCGGCCGTGACGTCGCCACGCTCGAACGCACGTCGTCCGGCGGAGGCCAGCCGACGCGATCCGTCCTTACCGAGCTCGCGCCCGTGGTCGTCGATCGGGCCGAGCTCGGAGAGATAGCGATACGCCTGCTCGAGGTGGTAGCCGAGGATCTCCTCGTACTCGGTCTCGCGACCACGTTCGCGGTTGACACGGTCGGCCCAGCCGACGAACCGCTCGTGGAAGGTCGCCCGCGCGCGCTTGAGCAGGCCGCGGTAGGCCGCGTCGCGGATCAGCACGTGGTTGAAGCGAAACCGCTCTTCGTCAATGGCCGAGAGGTCGCGCTGGACGAGTTGCTTCCGCGCCAGGTCCGAGAGGTGGCCCGGAACCTTCGGCCGAGCAGGCTCGTCGACGAGAGCCTCGACCGCGAGCTCTGCGAAGACGTGGCCGATGACCGAGGCGGGCTCGACGACCGCACGCTCGTCGGGAGTAAGGCTGTCGAGACGCGCCGCCAGCAGGGCCTGGATCGTGGGCGGCACCGTGAGGTCGGCGAGGTCGGAGGCCGCGGACCAGCGCCCGTCCGCGAAGCGGAGAAACTCGTTGTCGACGAGCATCGAGAGCATCTGCTCGACGAAGAGCGGGTTGCCGTCCGCCGCGGCGACGATTCGTTCCCTGACGTTCTCGGCGATCCCTGCCTCTCCGAGCAGGTTGCCGACAATCGTCTCCATGTCCGTCCCGGTCAGCGGCTGCAGCACGATGCGCGCCGATCCTGGCCTCTCGGCCCAGTCCGGACGCTGTTCGAGCAGCTCGTGACGCGTGGGGCAGAGCAGGAGCAGGGGTGCATCCTCCACCGACGCGAGGAGATGCTCGATGAGATCGAGGAACGTGGGCTCGGCCCAATGGATGTCGTCGAAGAGGACCAGGAGCGGTCTTTCCCTTGCAAGCAGCTCGAAGAACTTGCGCGTGCCCCAGAAGAGCTCCTCCAGAGAGAACTGCTCGCTACCGAGCCCGATCGCAGAGGCGATTCGGTCGACGACGTCGCTGCTGCCTGCGCCCACGAGTGCGGTGAGCTTGGCGAGCGCTGCTTCCGGAGGATCGTCCTCGCGGATGGCCGCGGCCTTTCTCACGGCCTCGACAAGCGGCCAGAAGGTGATCCCCTCCCCGTAGGAGAGGCAGCGACCGCGCAAGACCTCCGCCCGCGCTCCGATCCTCTGGATGAACTCGTCGTTGAGGCGCGACTTTCCGACACCCGCGTCGCCGACGACGGTGACGAGCCTGCAGGCTCGCTCGGCGACCGCTTCCTCGAACGTCGAGAGGAGACGCTCGAGCTCGGCCTCGCGGCCTACCATCGGCGCGTCGCTTCGACGGCTCCAGCCTTCGCCGGTCTCGGCGACCGAGATGAGCCGGTACGCGGGGACACGCTCGGCCTTGCCCTTGAGCTCGAGCGGCTCGACCGGCTCGACCTCGACGGCGTCGCGCACGAGGCGGTAGGTCAGGTCTCCGAGCAGTACCTCCTGCTCTCCCGCCGCCTGCTCCAGCCGTGCGGCGACGTTGACAGTGTCGCCCGTGACCAGTCGCTGGCCCGACGAGGGATCCCCGGAGACGACCTCACCGGTGTTCACTCCGGTCCGGTTGGCCAGCCGGACGCCCCAGCGGCGATCGAGCTCGTCGTTCAGCTCGGCCAGGGCACGCTGCATCCCGAAAGCGGCACGGACCGCTCGGACGGCGTCGTCCTCGTGCAGCTTCGGTAGCCCGAAGACGGCCATTACCGCGTCCCCGATGTACTTCTCCACGACTCCGCCGTGACGCTCGAGCTCGGCGCGCATCGTGTCGAAATAGCGTGACATCACCTCGCGCACCGCCTCCGAGTCGAGCCGCTCGCCCATGCTCGTGGAGCCCTTGAGGTCGGAGAAGACGATCGTCACGACCTTCCGGACCTCCTGGACCGGCGCGGGCTCGGCGAGCGGTGCCCCACACGCGAGGCAGAACTTCGCGATGTCCGGGTTGTCCGTGCCGCACTGCGCGCAGACCGGCATCGACCGAGTTTGCCTGTGATCGGCGAAAGTGGCTAGGTCCCGTCCTGCCGGAGGATCGTCGGGAGCCTCCTCACGGAGTGTTTACGCCCGCGCAACCAAATCCCCCCAGAAAGGGGACGTCCGATACGTCGTATTGGACGAATACGCGAGGGACAACGATCCCCCACTGCGGAAGGGCGACGTCAATGTCTGCGGCTGAACTCGAAGTTCTGTACCTGACCGAGAACGACCGGATCGAGAACTGGCGGCACGATGCGCTCGCGCGTGCCGGCTACGACCCCGAGAGCGCAGTCGTCCTGGCCGCGAGCCACGACGTCGACCTCCATGCGGCGGTCAGCTTGCTCGAGCGGGGCTGCTCGGTCGAGCTCGCTCTCCAGATCCTCCTGTAGCACCGGGGTCGGGTCTCGAGGGCTGCGTCCCAGTGGCGCAGCGTTTGAGACCCGACCCCATCTAGCGCGGAGGGAAACGATGTTTCCCCCCGCGAGCCCCCTTCCTCTGCGCGCTGCATGCAATAGCGCTCTTGGCCTCCGGGCGAATGAATCGCCCCGAGGCCGCGGAGCCTGGCGCACGGCACGGCGGTCAACGTGCTCACCCATCGGTTCTCGTGGCTCCGAGCTGTCAGCGTCGGCAGAATGCGCGGGCCCATGTCGCTTCTCGCTTCCATTCCGTCGCCGAGCTCGAGCACGATCGAGCTCGGGCCGTTCTCGATCCATTTCTACGGGCTGACGCTGCTCGTCGCGATCGCCGCCGCGGTCGGCATCGCCGGGCTGCGCTGGACAAGGCGGGGAGGAGACTGGGATCTCATTTTCCGGGTCGCCGTCTGGGGAGTCGCGTTCGGCATCGTCGGCGCTCGCCTGTACCACGTGATCACGAGCTGGAACGAGCTTCCCGACGCATGGTGGGGGCCGTTCGCGATCTGGAAGGGCGGCCTCGGCGTCTGGGGCGGGATCGGCCTCGGCGTGATCGTCGGAGCGATCGTCGCCAAGCGCTCGGGCGCGAACGTCGCGCAGCTGGCCGACTGCGCCGCCCCGGCTCTGCTCGTCGCGCAGGCCATCGGCCGCGTCGGGAATTGGTGGAACCAGGAGCTCTTCGGAAAGCCCACGAGCCTCCCGTGGGGGCTCGAGATCTCGCCCGAGAATCGGCCTCTGCGGTACATCAGCGACGCGACCTTCCATCCGACGTTCCTGTACGAGGCGCTCTGGTGTCTCGCAGCGGCAGGCGTCCTGCTCCTGATCGAGCGCTACGTCCGCATCAGGCCCGGCGGGCTCTTCGCCCTCTACGTGCTCCTGTACAGCCTCGGGCGGGTGTGGATCGAGACGCTCCGCATCGATCCCTCGCACGAAATCGCCGGCGTTCGCCTCAACGTGTACGTCGCGGCGCTCGCCATCGTTCTCTCCGCTGCATTCTTCATCTGGTGGCAGTGGAGCTGGCAGCGCGGTAAGGGCGCGCCACCGAAGCCGGAGACGATGACGATCCCGAGGCAGCGCCCGCGCGGCGCGTAGTCCCGGCCCGGAACGCTGGCCGGGGCCGCGGTGTAGAGGTCGCACGGCGAGCATGGAACGCCTCGGCCACGACCGGTGTAGAACAGGGCGGTGGAGGGCCGACCGCCGGAGGACGCCGCGCTCGCGGAGCGCGCCAGGCGCGGTGACACGCGCGCCTTCGAGGAGCTCGTGCGGATGTATCAGGACATCGCCTTCAGGACAGCCTTTCTGCTGACGCGATCGGCGGCAGATGCGGAGGACGCCGCCCAGACCGGCTTCGTCAAGGCGTGGGCCGCCCTTCCGAGGTTCCGTCCGGGCGCGCCGTTCAAGCCGTGGCTCCTGCGGATCGTCGCGAACGAGGCCCACAACCGTCGGCGTGCCGCCGGCCGGCGTGCGGAGCTCGTGCTCCGTGCGGCCGCGGCCCAACCTCCGGGAGACGCGGCCCCGTCTCCCGAGGGGGCCGCGCTCGAGCGGGAGCGCCGGCTCGAGCTTCTCGAGCGCGTGAACGGGCTGGACGAGCGCGACCGCGACGTGATCGAGATCCGGCCCGTTGACGAGCTGCCGCAGGTAGAGGCTCCGCCTCGGCTTGCGACGACACTCGGCGTGGAGGTCTCCCTCGCCCGAGCCCGACGCGAAGCGGGGTTCCAGCTCCGGGAGCTGCCCGAGAAGCCGGATCGGGTGTACCTCGGCAGGCGCGGGACCGTCTGGCTCCTGTACGGGACGCCCGAGCAAGTCAAGCTTCTCGTTGCCCAGACCCCCCTCGAGTCGGTCAATCGCGACTTCTTCGAGAAGTTGACGGCGGCAGGCACGCGCGTCGAGGAGGTATCCGTCGACGGCGCCGAGGGCGCCTTCCTGAGCGGAAGGCCGCACGTCGTGATCCTCGTGAACGACCGTGGCCAGCCTTTCGCCGAGTCGACACGTCTCGCCCGTGACGTGCTCCTCTGGTCTCGGGAAGGAGTCGCCTATCGGCTCGAGGGCGCCTTCACCCGCGACGAGGCGCTCGACCTCGCGCAGTCCCTTCGTTAGGGCCTCGCAAGTATGCGTCCGGGTGCCCGGCTAGCCTCAGCGGGTGTCCACGAGCCCGGTCCGAGAGCTCGAGCTCGACCTCGACGCGTTCGAGGGCCCCTTCGACCTTCTCCTGACGCTGCTGCTCGAGGAGGCCCTCGAGCCGCGCGAGATCGACGTGGCCGGCATCGTGCTCGCCTTCCTGGAACGCCTGTCGGAGCGAGACGAGCTCGACCTCGAGTCCTGCGGCGAGTTCCTCGTCCTCATCTCTGCGCTGCTCGAATTGAAGGCGCGTGCGTTGTTCCCGGAGGAGGCGGCCGAGCTCGACGCACTCGAGCCGGAGGAGGCTGCGGAGGAGCTCGCGCGCCGGCTGGCCGAGTACCGGCGGATGAAGGAGGCCGCGGCCTTGCTCCTCGAACGGCTCGGGACGGAGGGGAACCGCTGGTTCCGCCTCGGCCCGGCGCCGCTCGCCCCACCGGCCGAGCGACGACTCGCCGCCCAGGACCCCGCGGCACTTGCATCTGCTGTGCGAGGGTTGGCGGCACCGGCGCCGAACGTCTCCCTCAGCCATATGGCACTGCGCTTTCCGCCCGTCTCCCAGTTCCTCGAGCGTTTCCGGAGACTGCTCTCCCGGCGCACGCGCTTCGACTTCGACTCCGAGGTCGAGGGGCTCTCACGGGTAGAACAGGCCGTCGCGTTCCTTGCGCTGCTCGAGCTGCGCAAGGCGGGGGAGATCGCGCTGAGCCAGGCCGCTCCCTTCGCCCCGATCCGGGTGTCGACAGTCGAAAACGAAAGGATCTCCGCGTGGACAGCACGCTCCGCCTGATCGTCTCCAACCCCGTCGACCGCCTCGCGCGAACGATCGAGGCGCTCCTCGTCGTCGCAGCGGCGCCGCTTTCCGTCGCGGACCTCGCGGACGCTGCCGAGGACGATCCAGAACGGATCGAGACCGCGCTCGGGCTCCTTCGCGAGCGCTACGCGGAGGGGAGGAGCGGAATCGTGCTCGAGCACGTCGCGGGTGGATATGCGTTCCGGGCTGCACGCGAGTCCGCCGACGCGTGCGCCCGCATCTTCGAGCGGCCGGTGGAGCGCGGGCTTTCGCAGGCGGCTCTCGAGACCCTCGCAATCGTGGCATACGTCGGCCCGTGCTCGCGGCCCGAGATCGCCCGGATTCGCGGCGTCGCAGCGGACTCGGCAGTTGCCAGCCTCATCGAGCGTGGGCTCATCGTCGAGGCCGGTCGCGAGCACGGGCCCGGGGGCGCCGTCCGCTACCGGACGACCCCGCTCTTCGAACGGGTCTTCGGCCTGGAGAGCCTCGCCGCCCTCCCCCGGCTCGACGACCTGGGCGAGGCGGACGACCTGCGCAGGCGGCTGTTGGACGTTGCGTCTGCGAAAGCCTCCTGACGCCCAAGGCCGGGGCGCGACGTTCGGGAGGTCGCGGCTAGATCTGCCAGGCGCCGTCGCGGAGAACCGGCGCGGCATCGCCGTTGTGAGTGATCCCGTCCACGTCGAGCGCTCGGCTTCCGATCATGAAGTCGATGTGAATCTGGCTCTGGTTGACCCGCTCCTTGTCAGCGCTCTCGGTCACGGGTGACTCGTAGCCGTTGCCGAGGGCGATGTGCGTCGCGGCGTTCTCGTCGATGAGCGTGTCGTAGAAGACCGTGTCGAGCGGGCCGATCCGGCCGTCCCTGTCGACGAGCGCGATCTCGCCCAGCCTGGACGCCCCTTCGTCCTTTGCTGCGGCGGAGCGCAGCGCGTCCGCGCCCTCGTCCGCGTCGATCTTCACCGCTCGCCCCTCCGCGAACTCGACGCGGATGCCGGAGATGACGATCCCGTAGAGCTCGAGCGGCATGGTCGCGCTGACGTGGCCCTCGACTCGAGTCGGGTCCGGCGTCGTGAAGAGCTCCTCGGTCGGGAGGTTCGGGTAGTGCCACACCCCGTCCACCGTCGTGAAGTCCCCTGCGTGCCAGGTCGAGGAGGGAAGGAGGCCGATGGTCACGTCCGTCCCGGGGCCGAAGAGGCGCAGGGCGTCGAAGCGGCGGTCGTTCATGCGCGCGGCGTTCGCCTTCAGCACGTCGATCCGCTCCGTCCAGGCTGCCGGCGCGTCCCCTGTGTCGAGGCGACAGACGTGGGCGACGGCTTCCCACAGCTGCCGAAACGCGTCCCCACGCTCGAGCTCGGGATAGACCACCTCCGCCCAAGAGCGTGTCGGCGCGGGCACGATGCACCAGTTCGTCGTGCGTCGGTTGACGACCTCGCCCGACTGAGGCAGGTAAGGCAGGAGATCGCGGCCGGCGCGAGCGGGGTCGACGCCGAGGAGTGCGCGTGGCGCATGTGGTCCCGAGAGCGTGATCCGAGCAGCGTGCTCCTCGGAGAGGTGCATGAGCCGCTCGACCATCCACGGCGGGACGTAGTCGAGCGTGTCGTCTGCGGCGTGCTGGATCCGCTCGCGCTTCAGCCACTGGTCGAAGTACAGGACGTCGACGTACTTGGCGCCGCGCTCGTAAGCGGCGCGGGTCAAGGCGCGCGTCAGCTCCTCTTTCCCGATGTAGCTCGTGACCGCCACGAGCTGCCCGGGCTGGACGTTGGCTCCGAAGATCGCGAGCTCGGCAAGCTGCGCGGTCCACTCCTCGATCTGACGCACGGGCGCACCCTAGCGAGGGTGAGAATGGCTCAGTGCGGCTCAACGCCTACCTCGCGCGCTCGGGGGTTGCCTCCAGGCGACGCGCGGACGAGCTGATCAAGGCAGGACGAGTCCGCGTCAACGGCGAGCCGGGGCGGCTCGACACGTTCGTCGGCGAGACCGACATGGTCGAGGTCGACGGCGCGAACGTCGCTCCGCAGCGGCTCGCCTACGTTCTCCTGCACAAGCCGCCCGGGGTCGTGACGACGGCTCGCGACCCGCAGGGACGGCCGACCGTGGTCGGTCTCGTCGGGCACCCGCTTCGAGTCGTGCCTGTCGGACGGCTCGACGCGGAGACCACGGGTGCGCTCCTCCTCACGAACGACGGAGCGCTGGCACATAGGCTCGCGCATCCTCGCTACGGCGTCGAGAAGGTGTACGTCGCCCAGGTCGAGGGCGAGCCCTCGCGCGCGGCGCTGAGCCGGCTCGCGGAGGGAGTAGAGCTCGAGGACGGTGTCACCGCCCCGGCGAAGGTCCGTCGTCTCGGCCCCTCGCGCGTCGAGCTGGTGCTCCACGAGGGACGCAAGCGCCAGGTGCGCCTGATGTGCGAGGCGGTCGGAAATCCGGTCCGCTCTCTGCACAGGTCCGTCTACGCGGGCCTCGGGCTCGAGGGCCTCGCGCCAGGCGAGTGGCGAGAGCTCACGGAGACAGAGGTGAAGGCCTTGCGGGGGCTGACCCGCTCCGCGCATGCCCACTCCTAGAGCCGCACGAACCCCATCCGCTCGTAGCGTGCCCACTCCTAGAGCCGCACGAACCCCATCCGCTCGTACATCGACGCAAGGGTGGGAGCCGAGATCGCGCGCGCCTTCTCTGCTCCCAGTGCGAGCAGCCTCCGGAGCTCGCCCTCGTCCGCGCGCAGCTCCCGGTAGCGCTCCTGCACCGGCGTGAAGAGCGAGACGACCGCCTCGCCGACGTCCTCCTTGAACTTCGCATAGCCGTCGGAGCCGTAGCGGGACTCGATCGCCTCCGGAGCCTCGCCGGTCGCGACCGCCATGATCTCGACCAAGTTGGTCACACCCGGCTTGTCGGGCGTGCGGACGACGTCACGTCCGGAATCCGTCACCGCCGTCTTGAACTTGCGCCGCACGACGTCGGGTGGATCGAGGATGAGGACGGTGCCCTGCGGCGTTCCGAGGGTCGTCGACATCTTCCGTTCGGGCTCTTGCAGATCCATGATCCGTGCTCCCACCTCCGGGAACACCCCGCGCGGGACGACGAACGTCTCCTCGAAGCGAGCGTTGAAGCGCTCGGCAATGTCCCGTGCTAGCTCGAGGTGCTGCCGCTGATCGTCGCCGATGGGAACGATGTCTGTCTGGTAGAGCAGGATGTCGCCGGCCATGAGGACGGGATACGTGAAGAGGCCGGCGGAGACGAACTCGCGCTCGCTCGACTTGTCCTTGAACTGCGTCATGCGCCCGAGCTGTCCGTAGCTCGCCACCCCTGACAGCAGCCAACTCGCCTGAGCGTGCGCCGTCACGTGGCTCTGGCAGAAGACCGTCGAGCGGTCCGGGTCGAGGCCGGTCGCGAACAGCATCGCAGCCAGATCGAGCGTCCGCCTACGTAGGTCTTCCGGGTCGTAGTCGACCGTGATGGAGTGAAGGTCGACGATGCAGAAGAAGCCCTCGCCCTGCTCCTGGGTCGCCGCGTACTGGCGAAAGCCGCCGATGAGATTGCCGAGGTGCTTGTCGCCCGTCGGCTGGATGCCCGAGAAGATGCGCACGGGGCCATTCTCCCTGGACCCGCGGCTCGGGATCGGCTCTGACTAGACTCGACGGACCATGCGCGTCGAGCCCGTGCCCGCGCTCGAGGGGCACGTCGCCGTGCCGGGGGACAAGTCGATCTCGCACCGCGCCGTCCTCGTGGGCGCGATCTGCGAGGGCGAGACGCGCGTGTCCGGCTTCGGCCGCTCGGCCGACACCGAGGCGACGATCGAGGCGGTCCGTGCGCTCGGCGTGCGTGTGGACGAGCCGGAGGTGGACGCGCTCGTGGTGCACGGGGCCGGCCTGCGAGGGCTGCGCGAGCCGTCGCATGCTCTCGACTGCGGGAACGCGGGAACGCTTATGCGTCTCCTGGCCGGGATCCTCGCGGGCCAGCGAGGGCGGTTCGAGCTCGTCGGAGACGAATCGCTCTCACGGCGTCCGATGGAGCGGATCGCCGGGCCACTGCGCACGATGGGGGCTCTGGTCGAGACGACCGACGGGCACGCTCCGCTCGTCGTCGAAGGCAGTGAGCTGCACGCGGTTCGGTACGAGCTGCCCGTTGCCTCGGCCCAGGTCAAGTCGGCCGTCCTCCTCGCGGGGTTGTATGCGGACGGCGGCGAGACCACGGTCGTCGAGCCGCTTCCGACGCGCGACCACACGGAGCGCTTGCTCGAGCGCGCGGGCGCAGGCGTGCGGAGGGCGCCCGGCAAGGTGTCCGTGCGAGCGGCAGAGCGAATCTCGTTGGGAGAGCTCGAGGTTCCCGGCGACTTCTCGTCGGCAGCGCCGCTGCTCGTCGCGGCCGCGATCGTCCCCGGCTCCGAGCTCACCGTCCACGGGGTGGGCCTCAACTCCCGCCGCACGGGGCTGCTCGACGTTCTCGAGCGAATGGGAGCTCGCATCGCGATCTACAACCGAAGGGCGATCGGGGGTGAGCCGGCTGGAGACATCGAGATCCGCGCGTCGGAGCTCGTCGGGACGAGCGTGACGGCTGGAGAGGTCCCCGTGCTCGTCGACGAGCTGCCTCTCTTCGCACTCGCAGCGTGTCACGCACACGGGGACAGCGTGGTCCGAGGTGCTCAGGAGCTCCGGGCGAAGGAGTCCGACCGGATCGCGGGGGTGGTCGAGGAGCTGCGCAAGCTGGGTGCGCACATCCGCGCGACCAGGGACGGATTCCGCATCCGGGGCGTTCCGGCCCGACTCCGTGGCGGAAGGGTGGACGCGCGCGGCGACCATCGCCTGGCGATGCTCGGCGCCGTCGCGGGCCTCTCGTCGCGCGAGGGCGTGGAGGTTGTCGGGGCCGAAGTCGTCGAGACGAGCTTTCCCGGGTTCTTCACGCTCCTCGGCCAGCTCACTCGATAGGAGAGCTTGGCGACGCAGAGCCCGTTGCGCCAAGCCCTCCTCGCCCCTCGCGGTAAGAATCGCCTGGTGATTGTCGCGATCGACGGACCCGCAGGCTCCG
>WNFX01014808.1_pt1 | contig 11317 bp, 10 predicted proteins | sample 5400111 | NCBI WGS metagenome assembly WNFX01 (sample SAMN13153363, study PRJNA577476) | soil metagenome | isolation source: 40 cm soil or saprolite under grassland replicate 1 | place: USA:California | collected 2016-06-15
CGGGGGTATGGACGGGCAAGCTGAACCCGAGCGACAGCTACACCCACATGCGCAAGCACGTCTCGATCTACGACGGCGAGCAGGCCGGGGTGAAGTACGCCAACAGCGTCTCGCAGGCGTTCGGCCATTACGTCGAGCATGTCGAAGCGTCCCGGGCCAACGCGCTGTTCCTCAAGGACATGAAGCGCGCGGCTCCAGGTACCGTGATCCGTTGGAACAGGTCGCTCAAGAACCTACCGGCAGACTGGGTACGTGGCGACGACAAGAGCATCGGCGGCATGCGGCAGTGGCAGAACGTGGCGTTTTCTCCGGAGATGGCCAGGGTTCTGCGGAACATCGTCGAGAAGTCAGCCTCGGCCGATCCCCGGCTGGACAACTGGATGCGTATGGTGAGCTGGGGTAAGCACGCCATCCTCGCGCCAAGCCTGTACCACTTCGTCAATGAGGAGCGCCAGGTCCTTGGCGCAGCCGGAGCTAAAGGCGTCCCGACCATAGGCAAGTCCATCTTCTATACATTGTTTCCGGGGCAGGAACGAAAGTTCTGGGCGGAGCCCCAGACGATAGCTGAGGCTAAGCGCGCGATGGACGCCGGTCTCGTGCTGCTGCGAAGAATGCCCGACGCGGGGGAAGTCACGAAGGGCACGCGCGCGACGATGGCGGGCTTCGGCGCGTTGACCGGCGGGACCAAGCAATACCTTGACGAACGTGGCGATCCGACTAAGACGGAGCAGCAGCGCATCGAAGACGCCCTCAAAGCGGCCGGAGTCGGAGCCCTCGGCGGGGCCGCTGCCTCTACGCTCTCGAAAAGATTATGGGAAACCTCGGTGCCGTACATGAAGTTCTCGACGTGGAAGCTGCTTGAGCCGACGATGGGCGAGCAGGAGGCCGCCCGGTTCGTCAACAACACGTTCGGCGGCCTGAACCTGGAAGCCATCGCCCGCTCGCCTGGCATGCAGCGAGCCATGCGGATCGCTGTCTTCGCGCCGGACTGGACCGAGAGCTGGATCAGGCAGGTAGGCAACGCCTTCCTACCAGGCCCGGCAGGTACATCTATCCGTAGCGGCATCCTGCACTCCATCCCGGGGGCGGGGCCGAGGAACGTTCCCGAGGCTACCCGACAGTTCTGGATGCGCGCTGTGCTACAGGGCACGATGACGCTGGAGGGGTTGAACCTGGCGCTCAACGGGCACTTCACCGACAAGAACGGCCCCGGGAACGAGCTGCTGCTGGAGACTACCGGGTTCTACGACATGCGGGGCTGGGATCGCAGGGACGACCAGGGCCACCCGCAGCGCATGTACGAGGACATCCTCACTGTGTTCCGGGGTCTGCTCAACGCTCCGCTCAAGCCGGAGCAATGGGTTGGGGGTAGGCAGGGCCTTATCCCATCGCTAGCCGAGGGCATGGCTTCTGGTAAGGATTGGCGGGGCCAGCCGGTAGCCCCTACGGGGTCGAGCCCCGTCGAGCAGTTGGAGTGGCGCACGGCCTATGCGCTCTCACGCTTCGCCCCGTCCGGACCCTCTGAGGTGATGCGCGAGCTGAGGCAGGGCACGGGCAAGCCTCTTGGAGTGACCGCTGGGCAGGCCGCGTTAGGCATACGCGAGTACGCCCAATCCCCGGTCGTGCAGGAGATCAAGCAGCGCGACGACCAGTACCGCCAGGCAGGCATCGACACCGAGCAGGAGCAGTCCATCCGCACTGTGTACGCCGGTCAGGTGGTAGAGGCCGACCGCAAGGTATCTCAAGCGTTTGCCAACCCGGGGGACAGGACTCACCAGCAGATCGCCAATCAGGTCCGGGACGTGAACTTCCCCAACCTCCAGGAAACGATCAGGCCGTTCGAGCCGAAGGACGTTGCCTCCGATCCGGTCAAGAACGCGGACTGGGTAGCCAAGATGAAGAACATACACTCCATCGGTGGCAGCGTGGATTCTCCGGGGGATGCGGACATCGACTGGTCGCAGCAACCGATCACGGTAGATCAGATTCGGAACTCTTACTACAGTCCGCCCGGGACCAGCGCGCAGGACTACATGCGGCTCACACAGGAGGGGAAGGATCGGCTCAGCGCTCAGGCATTGGGTCAGCTATCGATTCAGTACGATCTCGACCCGGACGTTATGACCGATAACCTCAAGGCCAAAGAGAGAGGGATGTCCGAGGTTCCCAAGCTGCCGGGTGTATCGTCGGGCCAGCTCAACCAGATCGTCCAGGGTTACCGGGCTATCCAGGACGACGACCCTGCTGTGCAGGGCGAGAAGCGTCGTACGTACCTCGATCAAACCGCGACGGAACACCACCTCGATCCGGGCTCGCTGTACCAGCGCGTCAAGCTGCGCAGCATCCCGCTGAGCCACCTCGATCCCGACGAGCCGAACATCAGCGCGGACGAGAAGTCCCGGAGGGAACTACAAACATCTTACGAGAGGGCTCAAGATGCGCTCCATAACACGCGGGACCCTGCGCAATATCCGAAGTACGCTAATCCGGATGGCACTCCGTACAAGGGGTCTGTTCCTGACCAGTGGGCCGATTGGGACGAGCAGGTCAAAGGGGCTACGACCCGGGAAAAGAAGGGAGACCCGAACGTCAAATCCCTGGTAGATGCCAAAGCCAACGGAGACGCGAAGCGGGCCAAAGCGGCGTACCAGGATAAACAGGCCGGTACGGATTTCGAACGGTGGTTCGGCGTCGGCCGCAACATGGACGAGGCTCACTGGCAGGAGTATGTCAGCGGTACCGGCAAGCAGTTCATCGATATCAGCGACCCTAAGGAGACTCGCAGGCGCACCCGGACACTAGAGCTGTGGAAGGCCAGCACGCCCGAGGAGCGTAAGACGCAGAAGGTCAAGATCAAGGTCGTGGTGGATGGCCAGGTCCGGGAAGAAGTGACCAGCCTCGAACTGGCCAGGGGCCATATAGAGCGGGCGGTCGATCCCAGGTGGAAGACGCGCTTGGGGCTAGACGCCTCCGGTTCGGGTGTGCAACAATGAAAGGCACGCTGCATGGCACGTAAGAACGGCGGCAAGGTAGATCCGTTCGTGGAGCCCGGCTTGAAGTACGCCGGGCGCATCGAAGTTCTGGGGGGGCCTGTGCCTCTCCAGGTTCAACACCGGCCTTATACTCGGGACCAGCGGGACAGACCGCTCGGTGCTGAGGGCAAGGACTTGAGAGGGGAACGGCCGCAGAGGCAAACCGAGCCCCCGGCCCCGCTCAAGAAAACGAAGGGCAAGTGATTGCCCGGAAGGAGGTAGCTATGCTGCGCGAGCGTCGTGGCAGGCGCGGTCGCCGGCACAAGTAGTGCCAGGGCCGTAGAGCCTCGCAGCCCCGGAGCGTACCCAGGCGCGCGAGCGGATTCGCTCCGGGGCTTCCACCTACTTCGTGAGAGGAGAACCACGTGGCTTCGATAAACACCAAGCACCAGAAGGTTTCCGGCAAGAGCACCGGGCAGAACGTTGACTTCAAGCGGACCGGCTACGCGGCTGGTCCCGTGCCTGCCCAGATGGTCGGCACCAAGCCGGGTCTGACCAACCACAAAGGCTACTCCGGCCCCGACGTGGCGCAGGGCACGCACAACGGCTAGGAGCCGCACACCCCCATGCACCCAGACGTAGAGTCGGCAGACGCAGAGGACCAGGAAGAACAGCTCCCCCCGGAGGAAGACGAGGGACAGGATACCTCCGGGCAAGAGGAGTCCTCCCCGCTGCCGCAACCCTCACAACGCGAGCGAGAGCTTGAGCGGCGACTGACGCAGCAGGGCCGGGAACTGGCCCAGTCCCGTCAGGCGCTCACCACGATCACAAGCAAGATCGGTGGCCTTGAGAGCAGCCTCACATCCCTCACCGACACCCTGAGTGCCCGCGACCAGCAGGAAGCGGAGCGCCGGGAACGAGAACGAGAAGCCTACCTCCAGACCTTGCCCGCCGACCAGCGGGCGCTCAAGAAGGTAGAGCTTCTCGAAGCAGAGCTGAAATCGCTCCGGCAAAGTCGGACAGCCGCGCAGCCTGCGCGTACCGCGACAACCCCCCCGAGCGAAGATCCAGACGTAGCTGAGATGCGCCGGACGGCCCAGGGCATTGTTCGCAGGGCTCAAACGCGCTACGGCGTCACGCTTACGCAGGCTGACTTCGACGACTTTCCGGAGTCCGCGTGGGAGGACGAACACGTCTTCCACGACGCTGTGTACGAGATCGCCGAGAAGAAGTCCAGGGCAAAACCCCGGACAGAGGAAGGTGAGGAAGACGTGGCAGGAAGGAACGGCAAAGGCCGGGAGGAACCGGAGGATGCGGACAGCAGGACGCGCCGAATCGTCCGTCAGGAGATGGGGGTTGGCTCCCCGGCGGCACCGCGAGCAGCGGCACCCAAGGGCAAGCGACCTACCGAGGACGACGTGAAGCAATCCGTCCAGTCGTACAACTCCTCCGAAGGACCCCGGGGCAATCTGAAGAAGCTCAAGGAGATGAGAGCCCGGATGGGCTGATCCTCCTCATGGCATCTACGGGAACCGCTGCGCTCGCTGCTCAGGTGAAACCGCTGAGGCCGGCCAAGAAACGCCGGAAGAAGCAACCGACTCCAGGAAGAAAGAAGTAGCACATGGCCACCCCACAGGTACGGCTGCACTTTCGCCGGAAGTCAAAGCGATGTACGACGCGGACTTCTACATTCAAGGCCAGAGCATGGTCTATTGGGACCAGCTCGCGGACTTGAAGGGTCCGATTATGAACGGGCAGCGTGGCATCTCGCAGAACTTCCCGATTGTCGAGAGCAACCAGCCCAACTACACCGCGCTTGACGAGCTTACCGACGTAAGCGCAACGCAGATGCGGGCCAACGAGGTCGTCGTCACGCTCTCAGAGTATGGCGGGGCCATCGAGGTCACCAAGTTCCTCGTCGCAACCTCGTACGCCGACGTGTACAAACAGGCGGCGTACGTCAACGGGTACAACCTCGCGGAGTCATACGACTACGTGGTCCGGGCCGTGGCTGGCCAGGGCTCCCGCGTGATGTACCAGAACTCTCGAACGGCCCGTAACCAGTTCGCCGGGCCGAGCACCGCAGCGGATACGGCTGGCGTGAAGTTCGTCGAGCTTCTCGCTATCTTCGCCCGGGGCAGTAAGATGCCTCTGTACGAAGACAACGCCGTGGCTACGGTGATCCACCCGTTCGTCTTCTACGATCTGCTCCAGGACACGGCCAGCGGCGGCGTCCGAACGATGTCGCAGTACAGCCACCCGGAGATCCTGTTCAACGGCGAGCTTGCCTTCTGGGCGGGCATGCGATTCATCGTGTCAGCCAACGCAAAGGGCTTCTGGGGCGCGGGTGCCGCCAACACTTCGGCGTCCGGCAACCTGACCCTCACGTCCCCGATCAACGTTGGCGATGCGTCAATCAACCTGTCCGCCAACACCAACCTCGCCGTAGGCCAGTGGATTGCCGTGCAGGATGGCCAGGAAACCGGCAACACGTGGTACGACACCAACGAGCTGATGCGTATTACGGGCATCGCCAGCAATGTGATCTCGGGCTTCATGCTCGATCCAGGTCCGGGAGATGCGGGCGGGGCTCGCTTCGCTCACGCTTCTGGGGCGGGCGGCGCGCTCGTCACCAACCGCTACTCCGCATTCCCCGTCGTCGTGCTCGGCCCTAACTCGATCACCAAAGCTGCCTCGTCCTGGACCGGCCCGTATGGCGAGACCGTCGTCACTGGACCCTTCGACCGGCTGGGTCGCTTCCTAACCTTCGGCTGGTACGCGATCATCGGCTATGCTCGAACACGAAACGCCTGGCTCCTCCGGGGCGAGGTGGGTTCGAGCCAGACGTAGGAGGCCCGGATCATGGCAACAGCATTCAACGATGCCAACGCCTGGATCAACGGGCAGGGCAATCTGTCGCTGGGCAACGCGGGCAGGGACGACGCTTCGGCCGATCCGGCAGCGCTCTACGCCAAGGGCGACTGCTTCGTCAACGTCCCGATTATCCCGGGGGCGTTCACCTCGGTCACGCATGCGCTCACCTTCGCGCGGACCAGCGCGGGCCTGTACACCGCTACGCTGGCGGCGTCCGCCGCAACGGGTATCGTCATCGTCCCCATCACGGGCATTTTCCGGAAGTTTTCCAGCACCGTTGGAGGGGTCAACAACCCGCACGGCTTCAAGCTGCTGGACTTCGTGCTCTGCTACACCGTGGCCACAGCAGCCGAGACGACGATCTCCGGAGCGTTCTTCACGGAGGTGCAGGCCAACAACGGGGCTCGGGCTTCGGTGGCTACCCCGTTCGGCGCGGTCACCTACGAGAACCCTATTGGCACGGTCGCGGCCACGCTGCCAGTGGCCACCCAGGCTAACCCGTACGTGACGCGCATTGTGCCGGCCGCACCGATCTTCGTCAACACCGATAACACCGACGTGTGGCTGGAGATCAGCGAGGTCAACCCGGGCACGGCGGTCATGGCGATCACCCACCTCGGCTACCACTGCTCGGTTGCACTCTACTGATGACCGGCATTATCCTTCCCCACGAGGACGCCCAGCGCGGCGTCCCCGTCAAGGGGGGTGATGGCTACTCCCGATGCCCGGAAGACGGCTGCATCGAGGTAGAACGGAACTTCAAGGCCGGCGGCAAGGACGCGCGCGGTGAGACATACCTGGACTGGGAGATGTTCCATGCCGACCGGAAGCAGGGCGGCTGCGGGGCCAACTGGGCCGCCGACACGAAGCAGGGCGCGGAGCGGGCGCACACACAGGGGCGAGAGCCCCGCTGGCTGACCGAGAGCGCGGCTACCGGCCGGACGATCCTCCCCTCACCTGTGTCCGAAGCCTACCAGGACAACTACGTCCGGATATTCGGGCACGACTGATGGATCGTCCGCCTGTGTCCACCGAACGCTCTGGCGTCCAGGTACAGCACCGTGTCTGGCCGTGCGTACATCACCCGCCCGGGGTAGACTGTACGGTGGCTCAGGAGGCGTACTTAAAATCAAAACACGCCCTCAAGCCGGCTAGGAAGGCGAGCGATGGCAAGAGTTCTGGCTGACGTGTACCTGGACGGCGGGCGCAACGTACGCCTGCCGACCACGCCTGGTCGATCCGTCCAGTTCTCCGGCGGGCACTGCATGATCGTTGACGGACGGGACATGCCGCACGTGCTCCAGATGGAGGGGGCTCGCGTCTTCCCTCGTCCGGACGCGATGCCGTGGGCTCCCGAGTGGTTGGCGAATACGGACTGGATCAAGGCCGAGGTCCACTGGCCCGAGGGGTGGGCCGTCGAGCACGCCAACAAGGACGAGTGGGTCGCCCACGAAACCGAGGATAGCCCGTCCAGACAAGCCTGGCGGGAGGCACACGGGATCGGAGCGACTACCCAGAGCGCACCTGTGTCCACAGTGGACATGACTGACCGGCAATCCGAGCGAGGGATCAGGGTCGAGGATCTGCTGGCTGAGCCGACCGAGGATTCGGACCCGGAGCCGAGGAAGCGTAGCCGGAGATAACGATGCCCGGGCCTACTGCCCAGAGCCTGGTACGCAATCTCGGCAGGCGACTCCAGGAGTTTGTCCTGGCTAATCCGTCCGGCGGGACGCAGACGACGCTGATCGACCAGCGGCTCCAGCAATACTTCCCGCAAGATATTGCGCAGCTATTCGCGTGGGTCTCGGCGGTTCCGGGAGCAGACGCTCAGAACGTGGGGCTGGAGTTCCGCGCCTCGTCGTGGACGTTCTCCAACTTCACGCTGACCCTGTTCGCTCCGGGATACCCGACCAATATCTCGGGGGGTCCATACGAGATCCACATGCGCTACCAGCGCTCGCTGATCCTGGAGATGATCAACGACGCGGTAGGCCAGCTAGGCTTGACGTGGTATCGGGAGACACGAGACGATACGCTCGTTACCGTCCAGCCGGGGTGGAGGTACCAGCTCCCCAATAACCAGAACTGGACCGAGGTAACCCGGATAGAAATACAGATCAACACCGATCCCATCTCGACGGCGGCGGGCTACCCGTTCGCCTCGGCGGACTACCTGAACCCGCGCGTAGAGCGCAGGGTAGATCAGGTAGGTAACGAGTTCTGGGAGATCCAGTTCGGCTTGCAGCCGCCTCCGGGGAGAATCCTGAGAGTCTTCGGGGAATCGTTCTACACGGACCTCGTGCTCGACTCGGACTACCTGCCCCTGGCTGGTATGTGGTTGCGGCCGGCTCTGTCGTGGATTTACGCGCGAGCTACCTTCAGCTTGCAGGACGCTACCAACAACCGGCAACCGACGACGGCTCTTGAGACGGCTCGGCAGAAGGCGCTCGACGCACTCGAACGCCAGAAGAACGAGATCCTGGCCAATGCCCCTGCCCACAAGCCGGGTAAGATCATAACCCCAGGCCGAGGCGACGGCTATCCGGTGGAGAGCCCCAACGATTGGAAGTACCTCGGGAGCTTCAAGAGCGCCACCTTCGTCCGAGGGGGTAGCTAGTTCGTGGTCCTGGCCGGACCGATCCCGCAGCTCGGGCAGAACGCCACGGTCAACGTGGACGGCATCGACATTGAGATTATGCCCGGTAAGTACAGCGTGGAGAAGGCCCAGCGCTTTGGCCAGAAGATCAGCGAGGGCGATCTCCGCTACCAGGACTTCAACCCGTTTGAGTCGGCCGAGGCGATCTCGAACTTCCTGGGCGGTGCGGGTGTCCTGCGCATGGATGACGTGGAGCACACCATCAACCTGGCGCAGCCGTACAAGGAAGCCAACGGGGTGAACCCGGCTAACGTGCCAGTCATCCTGGCCCCGCAGCAGATCCTCGAAACACTACCTGGGTCCAACGGGACTCCCGTGTGGGCCGGCGAGTTCGTGCCCTCTGGCGGTATGCAGGCGGGGGTGCGGCTGTGGGCGTGCGTAGCCGGCACCAAGGTGTTCTACCGCGCCGCGTCTGGCTCGGGCGCATGGATCGACACAGGGCTTGCGCTGGGTGCGGTGCCGCTCCGGATGGCTGTCGGCACCTTCGGCGGCACGCTGATATTCGGGTACGGCGCGGCGGCTACGGCTCAGGCCACCTCTGACCTGGCTACGCTGGTCAACGTCCAGCAAACTGCCGGACCGACGAATATCTACGTCTTCGCCTACACCTCCGATCAATCGGCCAGCTACATCGTCGGCGGGGCGGCTGCGACCACTATCAATCAGGTCATGTCGTCTACGGCTGCTGCCTCGGGATACGCCGGCGCGGTGACGTGTGGCACGTCCGATAGCCCGATCAACGCATTGGCTCCTGGTGGAGGTATGGCCCTCCTGTTTGTCGGTAAGAATAAGGAGCTGGGCGAGGTAGACAACAGCGGGGTCTACCGGCAGTTGATCCCGTTCGATACCCAATACTCCTCCAACTGTGTGCCTATGAGGTGGTACCTCGGGGCCGGGGGCCAGGGGCAGCGGGGTCCAGTGGTGCTCGTCTTCACTCGGGAACGCAGCCTGTGGGAGTACCAGCCCAGCTCGCAGGACGCCGGCAACGCAATGAACATCTCGCCGTGGGCGAACCCGGTCATCCGACCGCCTAACGCGAAGGGTATACCAACGGCTATCCAGGGCACGGCCAGGTGGCTGTACTTCACGGTCACCAACACGGCCGGGCATAGCTACGTGTGGCGTAAGGATACGTGGACCGGACCTACCGGAGTTCCGGCGGCACACAACTACCTGGACCTGGGCGTGGTCGCCTCGAATGTGCTGGCGGTAACATCGGTCACCTCGGCTACCGGCAACCCGATGCTGTTCATCGGGACGGGCAACAACATCACGTCGGTCATCCTGCCGAGAGACGGCGAGACGGAGCTGACCGACCCCGCCTGCCGCTTCACCTCGACCGGCTATATCGACCTGTCGGACGTGACGCTGGGCTTCCCCGACGAGCTGAAGGTGTGGTATACGGCTCGGGTCGTAGCCGACAACCTGGCTCCAGGAGCGCAGACGATAGGCGTGCAGTTCGCGCTCGATACGGGGCCGTTACAGGATCTCGGCACGGCTTCCAGCGGCCCGGAGTTCACGCTGGAATTCCCGTACTCCGCGCGTTGCCGCCGCCTGGTGCCGAGGATCTACTTCAACACCAACACGCCGGGCTCCACCCCTCAACTGTGGGCCATCGTGCTCAGGGGCAGCCTGGTGCCGATACCCTATAAACTGGTCAAGATGGAAGGGACCGTTACCGCCGGCGGGTTGTTCTTCACGGGCGCGGAGGACCTGAGCAACCCGCAGCTCAGCATCAACAAGCTGTGGGCCGACCACGATTCTGGCTTACCCGTGCCGTTCCGTGATCGCTGGAACGACAACTACATGGCTCGCATCATCGACATGACCGAGGTGCAGACCATCGTCAAGCCGGACCTGACCCCCGAGACCGCTATCAACCTGACCTTGCTGCTTGTGTCCGGTCCTGAGGCGGTCGGCGGCGGGTTGTTCTACGACACGCCGCCTGCCATCTACGACGTGCCCACTTCGATCTATGCCTAGTCGGAGGACGTAGCCGGTGCCCCTTAGCGCTGTCGATTTCGTTCCCCTGACGGGCCAGATCAAGGCGGCCAGTCACAAACAGTTCTTCGACCTGTTCACCGGCGTGATGACCGACCAGCCGGTAGCGTTCGCCAACACGCTTATGGTCGGTGGATCACAGGGAGCTGGAGCCGCCCCGGTCCGGATCAACGGGGTCGCGGCGCAGACAGCGAACATGGTCGAGGTGCGGGCGCTATCTGCCGACGTGCAGCCGCTATTCAGTATTGGCCCGACAGGTACGATATCGTGGGGTCCCGGAGGAGCTACAGGTACAGATGTATCCCTGGCCCGTTCTGCTGCCAACTAACTGACGTTGACGGGGCTGGCGGGTACTTCGGCGCTCGTTATTCCCGTGGGCGGACTACGCGTCACGGCAGGCAACGTGGGGATCGGGGTCGCTCCCGGCTCGTCGCAAGCCTTACTCGTTCAGGAAACGATCAATGCGAGCATCAACGCCTTTGGGGTTCAGAGCGTCCCTACCGGAGGTAGCGGAACCACTAGCTCCATTGAGGCGTTTACCGCACAACCCGGAACGGCGGCTGCTGCTTTCACGGCGGCTCAGGTCATCGGCTTCCACGCCAACACTCCGGTCAAGGGCGCCGGCTCGACCATCACCAGCGCCTACGGCTTGCTGGTCGATGCGATCACGAGTGGCAACGTCAACAACTACGGCCTCTGGATCGCCACACCTACCGGCGCAAGTGGTGACAACTTCTCACTCGTGACGGCGGGCGCGGTCCTTCTAGGTTCAAGTCCACCCGGCCCAACATTCACCACCGGGCACGCCTATCTA
>WNFX01006283.1_pt1 | contig 11314 bp, 9 predicted proteins | sample 5400111 | NCBI WGS metagenome assembly WNFX01 (sample SAMN13153363, study PRJNA577476) | soil metagenome | isolation source: 40 cm soil or saprolite under grassland replicate 1 | place: USA:California | collected 2016-06-15
GCTTGTTCAGGAAGCTACCAAAGTCCGCCTCGGATCTCCAGTGCGCGTAGTTGATGACACGGGCGCCGTCTGTGCTTCTGTGCAGCGCTGCTCCGATGAAGCCGGGCTCGTCCTTCACCTCTTCGGTGAAGCGAATCCACGCATCGATCAGCGCCTGCTGCTGCTCGGGCTTCGTCTCAAAGACATTGATCAACGTCACTAGGTTGCCCTCTCTGGTAATAAGCATGTCTTCCCTCCTCTGGAAAATAGGTGACACTGTGCCGAGAATCGCTGGAACCGGTACTTCTCCTGTATGAGTATATCGACTTTCCCTGATGAATACAAAGGAGGGGTAGCGCTACCCCTACCAGTACCATATGTGCAGCAGATGCGAGGAGAGAGCTCGCTCTCCATCCCTCCATTGATCTTAGGCCAATCCTCTATTTTTGTCCAAGGGAAAAGAATCACCTATGTCCACAAGGTTGTGAGTCAGTTTCGGGATGAAGCCAGCAATTACGTGCCTAAAACTCCTATTTAAAGTTTTACAATTCTTCACCCGATGTTTTATAGCCTTACCAGCGTTGACCTTACGCTCAAGAGCAGCGCGGTCGCTCATCCCTTATCAGCCCTTTGGAGAGCTATAGAAATCACGCAAGACCTGCTCAACCGCAGTACATAATGTAGCAACTCCGTCTACCTGCATGATGTGGGCCTGTATCTTACAAACGTGCTCCTTATAGGTTGGGGTAAATAAAAGCGCTTTCAAAGCCTGCTCGGCTCGTCTGGCCGTATAGCCCTTCCGGGGTATCCACAATCCGGCTTTGCGCTGCCCCACCTGCGCCGCATTGAAGGGTTGATCCATGCCTCCTGGAACCACCAGGGCTGGAACCCCGGCCCGCAAACACTGTGCGATGGTCCCGATACCTCCATGATGAATCACTGCGGCGCACTCAGGAAAGACCTGGGAAAAGGGCGCAAAGGAGACGTGCAGCACATCTTCACGCTGCTCTGGAGAGTTACTATGTTCAGGGGCGTTGATTAACAGCGCCCGCGCGCCGCACGCGAGGATGCTTTCTGTACTAACCTGATAATAGGGCGCAAATAACGCTCGTTCACCGGACGCGACGGTCCCTGCAGTGACCGCGATGACGGGCTTCCTTGTGCGAAGAAACGCTTCGAGTGTCCCAGGAGGCTGCCAGTCTACAGACCCATCCCAGAAGCAAAACCCCGTCGTCTGAATATACTGCGGCCAGTCATCCGGTCGAGGCACAAGTGCAGAGGAGACAGCCAGAGCCGTGAACCGGGGAGAAAGGTTGCCTGTCCACATGAGATTGGAACGGGGCGGGACATGAAATGCGCGCCGAAGTTGGTTCACGGGTTTGTCTACAACCTGGCGGAGAAACATCCCTCCGAGAAACCAGGAGAAGCGATTACTTACGTGCTGAAGAGGTGCAGGCAGTTGTACAGGCATGGGCTGCGCCACGATAGAAGCGGATGGGAGCGTTGAGGGAGTCAGGATCACCGATATCCAGGGCATCTGGAGCAGCTCAGCCACGATAGAAGCGGCAAACTGGGACGCCACCGAGATGAGCAGATCCGCTTGCTGACAAATCTCCCGCAGTTCGGCTACTTTGGCAGGAAGAGTCGGAAGGATATAGCGGTCTACCAGCAGTTTGAGAGAGGTCAGCGGCTGGTCACTGTTAAAAATCTGGTAGCTATAAGGACCCAGTGCTTCCGTCTGGTCTCCCGTGAGCACCCGGACAGGAAATCCCAACAGGTTGACCGGCTGCTGAAAATTGGCTTCAACCGCGAAAAGCACATCGTGTCCATTCGAACGTAAGGCTAATCCAAGCGCGACGAATGGATTGAGATCGCCAATTGAGCCAAAGGTTGTCACGACGATACGAGCCATAGCACGCTTCTTTCAGGCGCTGTTAATGTTGACTGGCTAGATCCCAGGCGCATCTCTTCCTGGCGGTGTACAAACGACTGGCTGAACTGAAGCACACCTACGAAATGCGCGGTGGACCTGAGCGGATGCGCGTCCGCATATCGTAGGTGCGGGTGATGCCCTCCCACTCCCACATGCTCTCCAGCCACCAGGTCGCTCCCGCCTCGGCATACTGACGGACAATGGAGGCGGCGCGCACAGGGTCGTCGTGAGGCGTCTCGCCTTCAGTAATAATATCGAGCGATGAGGGACTGCTGCGCAGAGCCTCGATCGCGTCTTTGCGTTCGTGGAGTTCTTCGGGGCTTCCACCAATTACTGCGCCATCCCAACGGGCTGCGCGCCGCAGTTGACTCTGCTTTGGGCCACCAACAACCCACATGGGAATACGCGGTTGCTGCTGTGGCATGTGCGTGTGCACCTCGACGCTGCTATGCATCTCCTGGAAGTGAGCGTAGTGACCCTCAGAGGTTGTGCGCAGAGCCTCGCCGTGCCACCGGCTTTCGAGAATCTCCAGGGCCTCATCAAGCCGCTCAGCACGTACCTTGTTGTTCAGCGAGCCAACCTTGCCCGGTGCCAGAATGCCCAGACCAGCTGTGAGGATCACGCGGCCACCGGAGAGTTGATCGAGCGTGGCAGTTTGCGCGGCTACGTACCAGGGGAGTTGTTCTGGCAGCGGCGTCAGCATGGTTCCCAGGCGGATATGTTGGGTCCGCATGGCAATCGCCGTCAGTATGATCCAGGCGGTCATCCAGTCATCGGAGAGGAAGATGCCATCCCAGCCAGCAGCCTCCGCTTCCGGGGCCAACTCAACGACTTCCACGGGAGTGCCCATGAGAATAAAACCATATTTCATCGGGTGAGATCCTCCTTTTCCTTGTGAGGAGACAAAGCAACGTCTGGAGTCTCTGTGCGCTAAGAAGACGCACAGGTGAGTGCCATCGCCTTATCTCTGCCCGTTCTTTGCAAGAGGTTGTACGCTGATTCTCTGTGTTTTTATGATACCGGGGAAGGAGCGAGAAGTGAATGCAGAATGAAAAGAAAAGATGGTATACTTCGCAAAAAAGAAAGGTAAATATGAGAATGGCTTTGCAATCAGAAAGACCGCTCGATAGCACTGACTGGAAGATCTTGCGCGAACTGCAAAGGGAAGCTCGCCTCTCCTACAACCAACTGGGGCGACGCGTTGGATTGTCTGCTCCAGCAGCCGCCGAACGGGTCCGCAAACTGGAGGATGCTGTCGAGAGTGACTATCGAAAAGTGTTCGCGGCCTAAAAACCCTGTTCAAAAGGACAGGACATTTCTGGCAGAAGGGATAGCCTGTTTCCGACAGAAAGATGCTATCCTTCAGCCGGAAGGAACAGAACTACATGTGTCCTTCTTCAAAAAACAAGCGTGAGAGCTTCTATAGCACTCAGCATCACATGCAAGAGGTATGGCAATGAAAAAATTATACATTGCAACGAACAAAGCCCTGGCCATTGCACATCAGCACGATGGGGAATGGGTTGTTGATCCGCAACTAACTGGCCTGGCTACACAATGTCTGGCTGTTGATCCCCAACAGCCAGAAGAGGTATATTGTGGCACCTTTGGTCAGGGATTGTGGCACAGTAACGATGCTGGAATAACGTGGGAAAACGTAGGAACAAACATCATTCGTGAGCAGGTCATGTCGGTTGCCATCAGTCCATTAGAGCGTCCCAATGGACATAGCGTCATCTATGCAGGAACAGAACCTAGTGCCATTTTCCGTTCGGCCGATGGTGGAGCAACATGGCGTGATCTCGCAACACTGCGTCAGTTACCCTCTGCTCCAACCTGGAGTTTTCCACCTCGTCCATATACTCATCACGTTCGCTGGATGACACCTGATCCCCTACAACCCGGCCGTATCTATGCAGCCATTGAAGCAGGGGCACTTATTCGCAGTTTTGACGGTGGTGAAACCTGGGAAGATCGAAAACCCGATGGACCTTTTGATACGCATACCTTAGCCATGCATAAACTTGCGCCCAATCGCCTCTATTCTGCGGCTGGGGATGGCTTTATGCAGGCAGGAAATGGCTTCGTCGAGAGCGATAATGGTGGAGATACATGGTATCGGCCCGATGAAGGTCTTAACCACCATTACCTCTGGAGTGTAGCGGTTGATCCCGCCGATCCGGACACAATTGTCATATCTGCGGCGCACGGTCCACAGCAAGCACATACTCCAATAAGCGCAGAGTCAGCAGTTTACCGCCGTAGCCATAACAGTCCATGGCAACAGGTGCGAGCTGGTTTGCCTGAGGAAAAGGGATTACTGACCTTTGTATTGACTGCCAATCCAGCCGAACCGGGAGTCTTTTATGCGGGCAGCAATAAAGGCATTTTCCGCTCCGCTGATGCAGGTGTTAGTTGGGAAGCGTTACCTATTCACTGGCCAGACAATTTCCAGATGGGACGTGTCCATGCGCTTGTGGTAGTAGAAGAATAGCGTCACTTCTTTAGAAAACTATTCCTTGAGGGAACGCAAGGCAAGAATCTTGCCGCCGCAGATATTGCCTTGCGCTCTTATACTTCAAAGATGAGAATAGCGTTGAGTGTATCAAGCGCCGCAGCCTGCCGAGCTGCATCAATATGGTCCACAGGCCCTGCCCCTTTTGCTAGTGAGCCGAAGCTGCTTCACGAATGTGAACATGTACCACTTGATCTCTGACATATACTAGAGGGTATGAGAGAAACACAGGAAGACATCGAGCGCTTGCAGGCGCTTTTAGACCACAGCATCGAGCGGGCGGGAGCTTTCCTGCGCCGCTCGTTTCAGATGCCGGAACACTCCCTCACCGCTCAGCAGCTGATCGATTGCTGGCTGGACGTGCAAACCGTCGCGCTGGCAACGGTCACGACGCGAGGCGAGCCACGCATTGCCCCGATCGGCTCGCTGCTCTACCGAGGCGAGATCTACATCCCAACCGTCGCCACTGCCGCACGCACGCGCCATGTCCTGAAGCGGCCCGCCGTCAGCCTGACCCTGTTTCGTGAAAACGAACTGGCGATCATCGTGCATGGCTCCGCGGCCATCCTCTCACCTGACCACGCGGATTTTGAGACGCTGGAGAACCTTCTGTACGCATCCACCCATCCAAAGGCTGGCGAGTGGGGCGAAGGCGTCTACCTGCACATCCAGGCTGAGGCCATCTACACCTACAACAGGCATCCCCACCGGCCCATCGAAAGCCTTCCTCTGCAGGTGAGACCGCTTACCACCGAAGACAGCGAATGGGTACGGCAGTTTATCATAGAACGCTGGGGCGATTCTATCGTCGTCGCTCGCGGCAAAGTCTATCATCCACATACGCTGCCCGGCTTTGTCGCCATCCTGAAAGGGAACCGGGTGGGACTGCTCACGTACTCTCTTGAAGATGAGAACTGCGAGATCGTTACTATCGATAGCACAAAGCCGGGGATCGGTATAGGCATGCTGCTGATCAAGGCAGCCAAGCAGGCGGCACGAGAAGCAGGCTGTAAGCGGCTCTGGCTGATCACAACGAATGATAATCTCCATGCGCTGCGCTTCTATCAAAAACGCGGCTTCACGCTCGTCAGCATTTATCGCCATGCTGTCGATGCCGCCCGCCAAATGAAGCCGCGCATCCCTTTGATCGGCGACGACCAGATTCCCTTACATGATGAGATCGAACTCGAGATGATGTTATAGCGATAGCACTGCTCGAGCAGGGCGGCGTCATTCAACGGAGTAATCAGTGTGAACTTTTATACTATCCCCGCTCTTCCTATGGAGCCGAACTGGTGGGGATGAATTTCTTTCGTGGGCGTGTTGTCCGTTGTGAGACAGGCGCTCTTTGCCCTATGCAACTGCAAAATAAGAGCAGACCCGGCATTGAGCTAAGCGCAGCGCTAGAAGAGCAAATGCATGCCGGGAAGATGCCAGGCGTAGGCGATGAAAGGCAAGAAGCAACAATTTGACAAGAAAGCATCATAAAAAATCGGAAAGGAAATTACCTATGGCTACACAATGCACACATCTTGACCAGATACGACCAGTCACACCCAGTGCGAATGGGTGTGAGGATTGTTTGAGAATCGGGGACACGTGGGTACACCTGCGCCTCTGCCTCGAATGCGGGCATGTTGGTTGCTGCGATTCTTCCAAGAATAAGCACGCCACCAAACACTTCCACGCGACTCACCACCCAATTATCCAGTCTTTTCAACCCGGAGAAGACTGGGGTTGGTGTTACATCGACCAGGTGATGCTCGAGTTTGCTTGATCGACTCTTGATTCCACGGACATCACTGGTGTGTCTGAAGAAGATACCTGGCAAAGGAAAAAAGATCATGACACCACGAACACGACTTGCGGTCCCTGTCAGTGAAAGAGACTATGCTTGCTGCACTCGAAGCAGCGAGTCAGGAATCGTGACGTCCCTCGAGGCGTTCAGCAATGGAGTAGAGAGACAACCAGGAGGACGAGCAACATATGGAAAGCATAAGCAAGACACAGCAAGGGGAACGAGCGGAGAGCTGGCCAGCTCTCCCACTTGAGGCATGGAGGGACACCTGCCAGACACTCCATCTGTGGACGCAGATCGTGGGCAAGGTCAGGATGGAGCTGAGTCCTCCGGTGAACCACTGGTGGCATGTCACGTTATATGTTACACCGTGTGGGCTGACGACCTCTCCCATTCCCTATCAAGGGGGCACCTTTGAAGTCACTTTTGATTTCATCGATCACAACCTCCGCATTCTCACGAGTGAAGGGACCGTCACAGTGCTGCCATTGATCCCACGATCAGTCGCCGCTTTTTACCGGGAGTTTATGGCTTGCTTGCAGGCCCTGGGGATCGAGGTCACGATCAACACGTTGCCCAGCGAAATTCGCAATCCCATTCGCTGTGATGAAGATGAGGTCCATGCCTCCTACGACCCCGTCTACGCCCACCGCTTCTGGCGCATCCTGGTGCAGACCGATACCGTCTTGCAGCGCTATCGTTCGCCTTTTCTCGGCAAGAGCAGTCCTGTCCACTTTTTCTGGGGCAGCTTCGACCTGGCACTGACCGTGTTCTCTGGTCGGGGAGCACCCCAACGGCAGGGTGCCGATCGTATTACACAGGAAGCCTACTCACATGAAGAGATCAGTTGTGGGTTCTGGCCCGGCGATGAGCGTTTCCAGACACCGGCTTTCTACTCCTATACCTATCCGGAGCCGCCTGGACTGGGGACCGCCTCGATTCTCCCTGCTGCGGCGTTTTACAGCCAGGAACTGGGGGAATTCTTTCTACGCTATGATGACGTGCGGAGCGCTTCCTCGCCTGAGCAGGCGCTGCTGGAGTTTTTCCAGAGTACGTACGAAGCGGGAGCCACGCTGGGGCAGTGGGACCGCGAGGCCTTAGAAAGGAGGGTGCGATGAAAACGAACAATCGCGAGGAATGATCACTATAGGTTACTTTCTGGATGAAGCAGGATACTTTGTGCTGCGTTGAGGAAGCTCATGCGCAGTTGGGCACCCAGAATCTTTGCCGCAAGCGCAGCGAGACTATCCCTCGCCCTGGTTCGCATGGACTGAGCCTGCACCTCCTGGCCCACCTTCCAGTAGAGCCTGGCGAACTGCGCCTGGATTTGCCACTCCTCCCCTGGAAGACCCATCTCAATGGCGAGTCGGAGTGCTTCCTGTAGAGACGCGATAGCCTTATTGATTCTGCCCTCGAAACCGGCCAGGGCCGCCTGCATCCGCAGGTGAATCAGTCGGAAGCGGCGATTATTGCCTACGCGCTCACCGAAACGGCCCACATCTTCGCGGGCAAGCGCTCCATGGCCCTCGTGCAGCAGCGCCGCAATCTCATAATATCGATGAAAATCAAGCCACACGAGCTTCGCGGGCAGCGCATCGCGTATAGCAATTGATCGCTGCGCAGCGGTTGAGGCGGCAGGCCAATCGTGAGCCAGGACACGATTCATACAGAAGCGCGAGATGATGGCGCTTTTCCAGTGTCCTATCGAGATCGTCTCCGAGAGTGCCATGGCCTCGTCCAGTATCGCCCTGGCTTCTTCAAGTTGAAAAAGGGTATTCTTTACATCACCCAGCGTGAACAACTGGAGCCAGCGCAGAGCGGGGTCATGACTTGATTGCATAAACTCGCCCGCTTCATGAGCGACGTGCACTGCTTCTTCATACTCGCCCACTTCCGCAAGTCCTACCTGGATCTTATTCGCGTTCAGCACCAGTGCTGTTGCATTGTTGATGTCACGGGCAAGTCGCAAGCCTTCGCGCGCCGCCTCGATGCCTGCCTGCGGTTCGCCCAGATTGATTCTACTCATGGCCAGTAAATCCAGGCAGTACGCCTCTCCTGCTCGATAGTCTAGGGGACTTGCGGGAGGCGAGCCTGTCCAGAGAAATTGCGTGCCTAGCTCCAGGGTTTCGATAGGAGAGGTCTCGCTTGCTATCGAACCTGTCTTCCCCTGCTTGTTTTGCTTGACCAGCGTATCATACATCGCGCGGCTTTTCATAGTCGGGTCAATAGTCTCATCCCACTCACCGGCAATGTTATGAGAACGCCCAATGAGGAAGAGACTGCGCGCGATCAGTTCGTTGAGTCCTGCTGCGGTGGCGAGTTCCAAAGCGCGATGCGCATGTGTCTGAGCCAGTGTGAAATCTCCGGCCCAATGGACTAATTGTCCCAGGTTCCATTCCGTTTCAGCGATAGCAGCAGCGTCGCCGGTCGTCACCACGAGCAGGAGCGATTCGTTCAACAAGGCATGAGCCGTCGCGAAGTCCCAGGATTGCTGCCAGGCGACGGCAGCCAGGCGGTTCAGCGCCGCCGCTTCCAGGGTTAGCGCACCACGCTCTTTTGCATATAACCTTAGAGCATCATAGGCGCTTCGCGCCTGCTCCAACGCTCCCACCCATTCGTAGGCGCGTCCCAACTTGATGTAGAGCTGTTCCCGCTCTCCTGCTGGCAGCTCGAAAGGCCGGGACAGATGCTGAGACTCCGTATCATGCCGTCCCCCCTGCCGGTTACCTGAGTCAGTGAAATCCTCCAGCAGAGACCATGCCTGCTCGTAAAGCGCAATAGCGCTGCGGACCGCAAAGATTACGAATGCAGCATCGCCTGCCGCCACGCTGTAGCGGAAAGCCGGCTCGACCAGCCCCGCTTTTAGCGCGTGCTGCGCCAGCTCTGCGGCTGGTGCTTTGTCGCGTTCCAGCACCGCGAAGGCGCGCCGGTGCAGCACGCGCCGCCGTGCCTCCCCCGTCTCGGTGTAGGCCACCTCCCTCAGCCTATCATGTGTGAAGACGCATACTTCCCCGCCCTCCACTACCCGCACCACGAGGTGTCGTTCGGCCTCTTCCAGCGCATCCAGCCCTGTGAGTTCGTCAAGGTCGGCTAGCTCCCATGCCTGAGCCGGTTGGAAGCGCGTACCCAGGACTGATCCCGCCATCAGCAATTTGCGGCTCGTCGGAGTCAGCCGTTCCAATCGCTCCTGGATCACCGCGCGCATCGAGGAAGGAAGTAGCCTGCGGAAACGAGTTGCTTCCTGCTCAAACGTCGGAGCAGAGAGGCGGCTACCTCCCATCTCTCCTTCTTCCCAGATCACGAGCTGTTGTTCCAGGAGTGCTCGCAGCGTTTGTATGAGGTAAAGTGGCTGCCCGCCAGTCTCCGTGTGGAACCAGTGCGCCACTTCCTGCAGTTGCTGGATATCGCCAAAGAGGCGGCGCACCAGCTCATGCGTCTTTGTGGCATCGAGCACACCAAGGATCACCATTGTGGTTTGCGCCGCGCGATCAAGGCTGTGCAGCCAGTCGCGCAATTCGCTTGATGTGCTTACCTCTTCCAGCCGCGCTGCCAGCACAACCAGCACCGGGCAGCGGTCCTCGCTCCAGCGCCGACACAAGAACCACAGAAGATCACGTGTGCCGGTATCTGCCCAGTGTAGATCGTCGAGGAACAGGACGAGCGGGGTCTCCGGTGCATCTGGTTTATGATGGCGGATGAGGGCCTTCCCGAACTGCGCCACCCCTTCAAAGAGTCGCCCTCTTGCTTCACTGACCTCGCCGGCCGGCACAGGCAAATCGGGATAACGCTCGCGCAATTCAGGAAGGATGCGGCTGAGTTCGGTGAGCCAGACATCTTCGAGCAGGTCTTCGGGCGCTCGCTCCCGCTCCAGCCTTGCCCGCAGCGCCTCAACCAGTGGCTGATAGGGAAGCCTTCCTTCGGTCTCAAAGGCTCGTCCGCTCAGCACTATCGCTCCCCTCGTGCCGGCGGACCAGCGCAGGAACTCCTCTACCAGGCGCGTCTTGCCGATACCGGCCTCACCCTCTATTGCTACCACCTGCACGCTCCCTTGCCGCGCGCGTTCATACGCTGCTACGAGTGTACTGAATTCGTCCTCTCGCCCTACCAGGGGCGTCTCTAGTTCATGGTACGTGTTCGGGCGCTGGAGACGCTGGCGCTGCTGTGCTTGTCGTGTCGTTGAGGTTGGTGCTGCTGGCGAGTTGGCAACGCGCAGCCGCTCAGCGAGCGCGACGGTCTCCGGTGCGGGTTCGATGCCCAGCATGCGCTCCAGTATTTCAGCGTAGCTCGCATACGTGGCGAGTGCCGCCGCTCGATCACCTGCTGCTGCCTGGGATTCCATGAGGCAGCGGTATGCCTCCTCGCTCAGTGGATTCACCATGATCCAGCGCTCGGCCGTCTGGGTGGCGGCATCAAATGCCCCTTGCTGGCGTTGTAATGCGCTGAGTGCGTTCAAGACGCGATCGATGCGGCCCTGCCAGTAAGCGCGCTGCTGCTCGATCCAGTCCGCAAAATCCGGCGCGTCGTCCAGCATGAAGCCGGCGAGAAATGGTCCTCTGCATTGCCCGGCAGCAGTTTCCAGTTGCCATTGCAGGCGATCAAGGTGATCCAGCGAATCTGCTGGTCGGCGATCACGCCACTGCGTGGTCAGGGCAGCTGACTGCTCGACGATCTGGAGATCGAGGCGAACAGCTTCTTCTTGCAGCCAGAGGGATTCTCGACCCAGCCGGTCACGACCACTGCGAATCAGACCTTCTCTCGCCTCTGCATGCTGTGAGTGAATCCTCGGTATATCGCGCGAAGGTGCAAAACCAGGACTGTTCATAATTGCCTCGCGAACCAGGCGTAAGGTAGAGCGGAGTGTGGCACGGGCCTGCGCATCTTCGCGGTCGGGCCACAAGAGCGCGGCCAGGTGCGAACGCGGCTGCGGTGTGCCGGTCACAGCCAGATACACCAGCAGCGCCAGGGCCTTCTGGGTGCGGAAAGCGAGAAGATGTCTATCGGAGCGCACCTCCGGTGGGCCAAGAAGAGCCAGTTCCAACACCTGTTTCTTTGTACTGAAATCGTTGTCCGATGACCTCGGAAACACAGC
>WNFX01006284.1_pt1 | contig 11313 bp, 10 predicted proteins | sample 5400111 | NCBI WGS metagenome assembly WNFX01 (sample SAMN13153363, study PRJNA577476) | soil metagenome | isolation source: 40 cm soil or saprolite under grassland replicate 1 | place: USA:California | collected 2016-06-15
CGGGCGGACGCCTACGGGCTGGCCCAGCTCCACCAGCTGCGCGGCCGGGTCGGGCGGGGCACCGAGCGCGGCTACGCCTACTTCCTGTTCCCGCCGGAGCGGGAGCTGTCCGAAACCGCGCACGAGCGGCTGGCCACCATCGCCCAGCACACCGAGATGGGGGCTGGCATGTATGTGGCGCTCAAGGACCTCGAGATCCGCGGCGCCGGGAACCTGCTGGGCGGGGAGCAGTCCGGGCACATCGCCGGGGTTGGCTTCGACCTGTACGTGCGGATGATCGGCGAGGCGGTCAGCGAGCTGCGCGACTCCGGCCCGGCCGAGCGGCCCGAGGTCAGGGTGGAACTGCCGGTCAACGCCCACATCCCGCACGAGTACGTGCCGGGCGAGCGGCTGCGGCTTGAGGCCTACACGCGGATCGCCGCCATCGATTCCGAGGGTGACATCGCGGCCGTGCACGCCGAGCTCACCGACCGGTACGGGCCGCCGCCCGAGCCGGTTCTGGGGCTGCTGGCGGTGGCACGGCTGCGGGCGCAGGCCCGCCGCGCGGGGCTGACCGACATCACCCAGCAGGGCACCCACATCCGGTTCTCGCCGGTGGAGCTGCCCGATTCGCGGCAGGTCCGGGTGGCGCGGCTGTACCCGAAGACCGTGCTGAAGCCGGCGGTGCGTACCATGCTCGTACCGGTGCCCAGGGCCAGCTCCGGCGCCCGGCCCTCGGCCCCGGCACCGCCGGGCACGCCCCTGCTGCGCGACCAGGAACTGCTCGCCTGGTGTGCGCGGCTCGTCGAGGCGGTGTTCGGCGAGAGCAGTCCGGCCGGGCCGGCCACACCGCCCGGGCAGGCCGGACCGGGCGCATGACCGGCCGGACCCGCCCGGATCAGCCGGACGGGACGCATGAGGGGCCGGGCCAGCCTGACCCGGACGCTGGAAGGGCCTGGCCGGCCGGGGCACCCCGGCCGGCGGATCGGACGCTTGAGAAGGGACGTCGTGGTGCTCCGCACTTGGATCACAGTGACCGCTGGCGCACTGGCCGCGCTGGCGCTGACCGCCTGCGGCGGGCCCGTGCAGATGGGATCGGCGGCGATCGTGGGCAACGAAGGGATCTCTGCCTCGCAGCTGACCAATGAGGTCAACAACCTCCAGGATGCCTACCAGGCCAGCCATGGGGCGGTCCAGCTGCAGTTCCCGAAGTCGCATACGCCGCAGCAGGTGCTGAGCTGGCTGGTACGGTTCCGCATCCGGGAACAGATGGCCATCCGCAACGGCGTCACGGTGACCCCGGCCGATAGCCAGCGGGCCCGCGCGGCGATCGCGGCACAGGCCCGGCAGAGCAACGTCTCGCTGGCCAATCTCGCGGTGGCCAACGGGCTGCCCCCCAACCTGCTGCCGGAACTGGGCCGGTACCAGGCGATCCAGTCGGCGCTCGTCAGCAAGCTCGACGGTGGCAGGCTGCCGACCTCGCAGAGCGGCCTGAGCGCCCTCAGCCAGAAGTTCGCCACCGTTCAGTGCCGCGCGGCCAAGAGCCTGGCGATCAAGGTCAACCCGCAGTTCGGCCGGATGGACTACAACCAGCTGTCCGTCATCCCCGCCGCGACGAAGCTGTCGGCCCCGCCGGGCGGGGTGCCTACCCCGTCCCCCAAGCCGCAGCTGACCCCGCCGTGCTAGGGCCCGTCTCACGGATCCATTCCGCCTGGCGGGCGTGGGATCCGCGGGGGCCGTTCCGGGCCCTGCACCGGCGGTGAGCCATCGGTGACCGACGACAGGCCCGGGGCGGCCCTGCTGCGCCTGGTGGCGGTCATGGACACGCTCCGGGTCTCGTGCCCGTGGGACGCCCGGCAGACGCACGAGTCGCTCGCGCCGCACCTGCTCGAGGAGTGCTACGAGGCACTGGACGCGCTGGAGAGCGGTGACCCGGCGGCGCTCCGGGACGAGCTCGGCGACGTGCTGCTCCAGGTCGTGTTCCACGCCCGGATCGCGGCGGAGGCGGCCGACGGGACCGGCTACACCATCGACGACGTGGCCGAGGGCATCGTGGCCAAGCTGATCCGGCGCCACCCCCACGTGTTCGCTGACGTCACCGTCTCCGGCCCGGAGGAGGTCAAGCGGAACTGGGACGCGATCAAGGCGGCGGAGCGCGCGGAGGCCGCCGGGGCACCCGTCTCGGTGCTCGACACGGTCCCATTCGGTCAGCCAGCTCTGTCGCTGGCCGCCCAGCTCCAGCGCCGCGCCGAGCGTGCGGGGGTGCCCGCGGACCTCGCCGACCTGCCACCGGGCGATCCCGCCGCGACCGCCCGGGCCAGGATCGCCGGGGACGCGCCCGCCGGAGGTGACGCCCCGGCCGGGGAAGGCGGGCCGGCCGCGGATGACGGGTTCGCCGGGACCGGCGGCCCGGCCGCGGGTACCGGATTCGCCGGGGCCGACGGGCCGGCCGGTGATGACGGAGCGGCCGGGGGAGCAGCCACGGGCGAGGGAGACAGGGCGGCCGGGGGCCAGGCCGTCAGCGACATCGGCGCCGAGCTGTTCGCGCTGGTGGCAAGGGCCCGCGAGGCTGGCCTCGACCCCGAACTCGAGCTCCGCGCGGCGGCCCGGGCCTACCGCGACCGCGTCCGTGCCTGGGAACGCTCCGAGCGCGGCTAGCGCACCAGCCCGCCGCCCTGCCGCCGTTCTATCGTGCCGTCTCAGGTGCTGGACACCCACCAGGTACACGTCACGGATTTCGCCGCCGAAACCGGGACAAACCCGAACGTGATCATGGCGAAGAGCCGTGACATGCCATCGGCGGGCGGCCGGACTGGGCCCCGTTAGCCGGCGCCGGCGCGGACCCGGGCCGCCGGGCCGGGCCCCGCCGGCGTCGGCGTGGCCGGTGCGCTGGGGCGGGACGGCTCCATTAGGCTCCTTAAGCGAACCCTCCTTGCAACCATCAGGAGTCACCCGTGGCTTCCATCGAAGCGGTCTTCGCCCGGCAGATCCTGGACTCCCGGGGCAACCCGACCCTCGAAGCCGAGGTGATCCTTGATGATGGCACGCTGGGCCGGGCGGCAGCCCCCAGCGGCGCCTCGACCGGCGCGTTCGAGGCGGTCGAGCGGCGCGACGGGAACGACGAGTACGGCGGCAGGGCGGTCACCCAGGCGGTCCAGGGGGTCATCGAAGAGATCCAGCCGGCGCTGCTGGGGTACGACGCCGACGATCAGCGGCTGATCGACCAGGCGATGATCGACCTGGACCGCACGCCGGACAAGTCCCGGCTGGGCGCCAACGCCATCGTCGCGGTCAGCGTGGCCGTCGCGAAGGCCGCCGCCGAGTCCGCGAGCCTGCCTCTCTTCCGCTACCTGGGCGGCCCCAACGCGCACCTGCTGCCGGTGCCGATGATGAACATCCTCAACGGGGGTGCGCACGCCGACAACAGCGTGGACATCCAGGAGTTCATGATCGCTCCGGTGGGGGCGGCCACCTTCGGGGATGCCGTGCGCTGGGGTGCGGAGACCTACCACGCGCTGAAATCCGTGATCAGGCAGCACGGGCTGTCCACCGGGGTGGGGGACGAGGGCGGGTTCGCCCCCGATCTCGCCCACAACCGGGCGGCACTTGACCTCATCGTCGAGGCGATCGGCAAGGCCGGGCTGCGCCCCGGGCGCGATATCGCCCTGGCCATCGACGCCGCGGCCACCGAGTTCGGCGAGGACGGGTCCTACACGTTCGAGGGCAAGGCCCGCACCGCCGACGAGATGACCAGCACCTACGCGGAATGGCTGGACGCCTACCCCATCGTCTCCCTGGAGGACCCGCTGGCCGAGGAGGACTGGGCGGGGTGGCGGGCGCTGACCGCGGCGCTCGGTGACCGGGTCCAGATCGTCGGCGACGACATCTTCGTCACCAACCCCGAGCGGCTGCGCCGCGGCATCGCCGAGGGCGTGGCCAACGCGCTGCTGGTCAAGCTGAACCAGATCGGCACGATGACCGAGACGCTGGACGCGGTCACGCTGGCGCAGCGCAGCCGTTATGCCTGCATGATCAGTCACCGGTCAGGCGAAACGGAGGACACCACGATCGCCGATTTCGCGGTGGCGACCAACAGCGGGCAGATCAAGACCGGGGCCCCGGCCAGGTCGGAGCGCGTCGCGAAGTACAACCAGCTGCTGCGGATCGAGGAACTGCTCGATGACGCCGCCGAGTACGCGGGTGCGGCCGCCTTCCCCCGGGCGCCATCGGGGCAGTGATGCCGGAGCGCAGGCGGCCGCAGCCAGCGGACCGGGGCCGGTTCACCAGCCGGGCCGCGGTGCTAGCGGTGGTCATCTGCGCGGTCGCGCTGAGCCTGGCCTACCCGGTGCGGGAGTACATCGCTCAGAGGCGCCAGATCGACCAGCTGGTGGCGGAGCGGCAGATGACGCTGGCGCAGCTGCGGACGCTGCAGCGGCAGCAGCAGCGGCTCAACGATCCCGCCTACGTCGAGCAGCTGGCCCGGGACAAGCTGCATTTCTGCATGACCGGCCAGACCTGCTATGTGATCATCGGCGGCTCGGGGTCCGGGTCCGCGGCGGCGGCACGGGCCGCGGGCACGCCCTGGTACGACCGGCTGTGGCACTCGGTACAGCAGGCGGACGGCAGCGGGACGGGCAGGCCGGCCGCGGGCGGGTCACGGCGGTGACCGACGAGGCGGTGGTCGAGCGGCAGCTGGGCCGCCCGCCCCGGGCCCTGCGCCGGGTGGCGCACCGCTGCCCGTGCGGGCTGCCCGACGTGGTCGAGACCGCGCCACGGCTGCCGGACGGCACCCCGTTCCCGACGCTGTACTACCTGACCTGCCCGCGCGCGGTGGCCGCGGTCAGCCGGCTGGAGGCGGCGGGCACGATGCGGCTGATGCAGGAGCGGCTCGCGGATGATCGCTCGCTGCGCCGGGCCTACCTGGCTGCGCACCGCGACTACCTGGCCCGGCGCGACGAGGCGGCCCGCGCCGCCGGGGTCGATCCGCTCCCGCCCGGAATGCAGAGCGCGGGCGGGATGCCCGACCGGGTCAAGTGCCTGCACGCGCTGGTCGCGCACGAGCTTGCCGTGCCGGGGGCCAACCCGCTCGGCCGGGAGGGGGTGGAGGCGGCCGGCGCCTGGTGGGGCGCGGGCCCTTGTGTCGGTTCCGGGGCCCGGTGAGCGCGCCTCCGGCACGACGCACCGCGAGGGAGGCCAGGAGATGAGGGTGGCGGCGATCGACTGCGGCACGAACTCGCTGCGGCTGCTCGTGGCCGACGTGGACCCGGCGGCCGGCACGCTCACCGACGTGGACCGGCGGATGGAGATCGTCCGGCTCGGGCAGGGGGTGGACGCCACCGGGCGGCTCGCCCCGGCGGCGCTGGCCCGGACCATGGGGGGGCTGCGGTCCTATGCGGAGATCGTGGCGGCCGCTGGTGCGACGGCGGTGCGGATGGTGGCGACCAGCGCCACCCGGGACGCCGCGAACGCGGCCGACTTCGTGACCGGGGTCCGCGGGGTGCTCGGGGTCGGCCCGGAGGTCCTGAGTGGAGACGAGGAGGCCCTGCTGTCGTTCACCGGCGCGACCACCGAACTCGCCGCGGCCGCCCGCCCGGGCGCGGGTGGCGAGCGCGCGGCGGCCGAGCCGGTGGCCCCGCCGTACCTGGTCGCCGACATCGGCGGCGGTTCCACCGAGTTCGTGCTCGGGGACCCGCCCGTAGTGGGCGGGGCCGTCTCGGTGGACATCGGCTGCGTCCGGATGACCGAGCGGCACCTGCGCAGTGATCCGCCGACGCCGGCCGAGGTCGCGGCCGCGCGGGCCGACATCGGCGCCGCGCTCGACGTGGTGGCGGGCAAGATCGCGGTCGCTGGCGCCCGCACCCTGGTCGGCCTGGCCGGGTCGGTGACCACGGTGGCCGCGCTCGCGCTCGGGCTGGACGCCTACGACGCCGGCCGGATCCATCACGCCCGGATCGGGGCCGGCCAGGTACATGAGCAGACGGCCCGGCTGCTGGCGATGCCGCAGGCCGGGCGGGCGCGGCTCGGCGTGATGCACCCGGGCCGGGTGGACGTGATCGGTGGCGGGGCGCTGGTGCTGGAGGCGATCATGACCCGGTTCGGGTTCACTGAGGTGCTCGCCAGCGAGCATGACATCCTCGACGGCATCGCCTGGTCGCTGGCGGCAGGCGGCCCCGGGTGACGGGCCGGGAGCCGGTGCCGGGCCCCGGGCCGGCCGGGCCGGCCGGGCCGGCCGGTGCTGGGCCCGGTGACGGGGCCGGCGGCGGGCCGGTGCCTCCGGGGGCCGGCGGCGGGCCGGTGCCTCCGGGGACCGGCTGGCCGGATGATCCCGCGACCGCCGCCACTCCGGTCGCCCGCGACGCGGCGGAGGTGCGTGCTCTCGCCGCCGGGGCGGGCACCGTGGCCGAGCTGGTGGCCCGGCAGTCCGTCTGCCGGGCCTGCCCGCGGCTGGTCGAATGGCGGGAGCAGGTGGCCGCCGTCAAGCGGCCGTCATCGCGCGGCGAACGGTACTGGGGCCGTCCCATCCCCGGCTGGGGCGACGAGCGGCCTGCGGTGCTGATCGCCGGCCTCGCGCCCGCCGCCCACGGCGGCAACCGGACCGGCCGGGTCTTCACGGGTGATCGCAGCGGCGATGTCCTGTTCGCGTCGCTGTACCGGTGCGGGCTTGCCGCCCAGCCGACATCGGTCGTGGCCGGCGACGGCCAGCGGCTGATCCGGGCGAGAATGGTCGCCGCGGTCCGGTGCGCACCCCCCGCGAACAAGCCGACCGTGACCGAACGTGACACCTGCGCCCCCTGGCTCTCGGCGGAGTTCGCGCGGGTGGCCGGGTCGGCCCGGGTCGTCGTCTGCCTGGGCGGCTTCGCCTGGCAGGCGATGTGGCCGGTGCTGCGTTCGGCCGGCTTCGCGCTCCCGCGGCCCCGGCCCTCCTTCGGTCACGGCGCAGAGGCCCGGCTCGCGGCGGCCGGCGGCGGGCCCGGCGGAGGCCAGATCCTGCTCATCGGCTGCTACCACCCCAGCCAGCAGAACACGTTCACGGGCAGGGTGACACCGGCAATGCTCGATGCCGTTTTCCGGCGGGCGGCGGTGGAGGCGGGCCTGGCCTGACGTCCCCAGCGCCGCCGGGCCCGGCGGCGTCCGGCCCAGCCACCCCCCGAGGCAACTACTCTCCGTACAAGATTGGGCAAAACAGGGCAAAATCGTAACGCTCCGTATCCGGCTATGATCGAAGAATTGAATATATGCACCTCAGGGGATCTTTCTCCACCCCATAGGCCGGCCTCGAATAATCGGGCTCGGCCGAGGTATCATTACCCAGCCCCCGTAGCCCAAAGGAAGAGGCCGGCCCCCTAAAAGGGTCCCCAGTGTCGGTTCGACCCCGACCGGGGGCACTTCGTGTCTCCAGCCTCGTGACCTGCGGAAATGCAATACAATCGGTTGCCGTCGGCTCCAGTTGTGCTCCCAGGGGGGCGCGGCGGCCATGGCTGGGGCGGGGAACGAATATGCCGGCCATTCAGCGGCAACAGCTGATCACGTTCGAGTAACTGGCGTGTAAGTGAATGGATAATCGTCGTTTCCGATGCTGCGAGCAGGTATTTGCGATCTCGGAACTTGTGATCTGGAAATGGGTTGGCCGGTCAGTCCGGCCGCCCCGCCAGCTGGGCCGCTGTGCGGCTCGCCCGCCCCGCCCACTAACGGCTTCGTCCGCCCCGGAAAGAGGGACAACTCGGGACACGCTCGCCCGGCCCGCCGCCCGGCATGCGCTCAGCGGCGGGTTGGCCGGCCAGCGGCGCGTTCCGCCCGGAGGGCCGCTGACCTGCGGCGTTACCTCCAGGCGGACGATGATCTGCCGCATTTACGCCCCGCCACGTTACGCCGTTTCCCGCCGGGATGCCGCCCGTTTCCGGCCGGGGGCCACTCGTTTCCGCCCCGGGGCCGTGGCATTTCCGCCCGGCGGGTGCCGCGCGTTTCCCCCGAGTGCCGTGGCGTTACCGCCGGGGTACCGTGGCGTTTCCGCCGGGGTGCCGCGGTGTTTCCGCCGGACGGCGGGCGCGGGCGGCCGGGCGTTCCCGGAGCGGCCGCCCCTACGGCCCCGGCGCCGGAGCCCGCCGCCGGCCTCTTCCCAGGCGTGCGATCCATTTCCCGGCGGCCGTCCGCGGCGGGACGAATCCAGCAGTACGCCCGCCGGCGGTCAGCCGCTGACGTCAGGCCCGGCCCGGGTGAGGCTGACCCGAAGGATGACCCGGCGCTCGCGCTCCATCGCCGTCCGGTAGTCGTCCCAGTCGGAGTGCTCGCCGGCGATCCGGCGGTAGTAGTCAATGAGGAGTTCCATCGCATCAGGCAGGTGAATGATTTCCGCCTCGCCCTCGACCTGGACCCACTCACCGAAGAAGCCGTCGTTGATGACACAGAGCGATGCCCGGGGATCGCGCCGGAGGTTCCTCGTCTTGACCGCGGTTTCGCGGGTGCTGATCAGCACCCGCCCCTTGTCGTCGACCGCGCAGAGCACGGGGGAAAGCTGCGGCCGCCCATCCGACCTGGACGTCGCGAGAACCGCCCGGTGATGGGCATGCAGGAACTCACGCGCCAGGTCAAGATCCATCGTCAGGCGTAGTTGAGCCGGAAGCGCCGCTGCCGCTCGTACTCGTGCACGATGGCTCTCGCGTAGCCGTGGGACAGCCCGTGCTCGTCGGACAGCCAGTGGGCGCGCTCCTCACATCTGAGGAACGCGGGTCCCGATTCCAGGCTCTTGAACCACTCAACCAGGTCACGTCCGGTTACGGACGGGATGCGCGCGATCAGATTCTTATGCGTCTCCGGGGAGTGGTTCAGTGTCACGGGCACCTCCAGGGCCGGCCGACTCCTTGCTGTTGAGCCTGCACCACGCCCACGTCCCTGACAAGCCCCATGACGTTAGCTTTCCGTAATACGGGTGTTGACTGCCGTCCACCGTGCTCCGTGCTGGCCCGATCGGGCGGTGCGGCCGGTTCAGGACAGCCGCTCGACGATCATCGCCATCCCCTGGCCGCCGCCCACGCACATCGTTTCCAGGCCGAACGTCTTGTCGTGGAACTGCAGGCTGTTCAGCAGGGTGCTGGTGATCCGGGCCCCGGTCATGCCGAACGGGTGGCCGACCGCGATCGCCCCGCCGTTGACGTTCAGCTTGTCTATGTCGATGCCCAGCTCACGGTAGGAGGGGATGACCTGCGCCGCGAACGCCTCGTTGATCTCGACCAGGTCGATGTCCTCGATGGTCATCCCGGCCCGGTCCAGCGCCTGCAGGGAGGCCCCGACCGGGCCGAGCCCCATGATCTCGGGCGAGAGCGCCGACAGGCCGGTGGCGACGATCCTGGCCAGCGGGGTTACCCCGAGCTCGGCCGCCTTGCGATCACTCATGATCACCACGGCCGCGGCGCCGTCGTTGAGCGGGCAGCAGTTGCCCGCCGTGACCGTCCCGTCGGGGCGGAACACCGGCTGCAGCGTTGCCACCTTCTCCAGGGTGGTGCCCGGCCGCGGGCCGTCGTCCGCGGCCACCACGGTGCCGTCCGGCATCGCGGCCGGGGTGATGTCACGCTGCCAGAACCCGTTGGCGAGCGCCTTCTCGGCCAGGTTCTGCGACCGCACGCCGAACTCGTCCTGGTCGGCCCGGGTGATCTCGCGTATCTGGGCGACGTTCTCGGCGGTCTGCCCCATCACGATGTAGATGTCGGGGACGGCGCCGTCCTTGCGGGGGTCCCGCCAGACCGGGGTGCCCGCACCGGACCGGGCCTCCGCCCGGGCCTCGGCGTCGGCGAACACCGGGTTCTTGGTGTCGGGCCAGCTGTCGCTGCTGCCCTGGCCGAACCGGCTCACGCATTCGACGCCGGCCGAGATGAACACATCGCCCTCGCCGGCCTTGATGGCGTGGAAGGCCATCCGGGTCGTCTGCAGTGACGACGAGCAGTACCGGGTCACCGTCGTGCCGGGCAGGTGATCGAATCCGAGCATGACCGCGACCACCCGCGCCATGTTGAAGCCCTGCTCGCCACCGGGGAGGCCGCAGCCCAGGATGAGGTCGCCGACGTCGGCCGGGTCGAGCTGGGGCACTTTGGCCAGGGCGGCGGTTACCATCTGGCAGGTCAGGTCGTCGGGCCGGACGGTGGTGAGGGAACCCTTGAACGCCCGGCCGATCGGTGAGCGGGCGGTGGCGACGATGACGGCCTCGGTCATGGCACGCTCCCTGGTGTGGTCGTGGCTGTCCCGGTAAGCAGCCTATGCCAGCCCGCCCTGGTGTCCCAGGTCGGTGGCGGGCGGGCGCCGCGCGCGGGCGCGGCGGGGGAGCGCGGAGTGGGATAGCGTCGGTGGGCGAGCCGGTGCCTGACCGGCCGCAACGGCGCGGCCGAGTGATCCGGGCCGGCCCGGGAGGGGTGGCTGATGCAGGTCCATGAATCGCTGATCGAACTGGTCGGCAACACCCCGCTGCTCAGGCTGCGCGCGGTGACCAAGGCGCTGGGCCAGGGCGGCAGCGCCCCGGCCGTGCTGGCCAAGGTGGAGTACTTCAATCCCGGCGGGTCGGTGAAGGACCGGATCGCGCTGCGCATGGTGGAGGCGGCGGAAGCCTCCGGCGCGCTCCGGCCCGGCGGCACCATCATCGAGCCGACCTCCGGCAACACCGGGGTCGGGCTGGCCATCGTGGCGGCGGAGAAGGGGTACCGCTGCGTGTTCGTCTGCCCGGACAAGGTGGGCCAGGACAAGATCAGTGTGCTGCGCGCCTACGGGGCGGAGGTGGTCGTCTGCCCCGGCACGGTCTCACCGGACCACCCGGATTCCTATTACTCGGTGTCGACCCGGCTGGCGCGGGAGACCCCGGGCGGCTGGAAGCCGGATCAGTACGCCAACCCGGAGAACCCCGCCTCGCACTACCACTCCACCGGGCCGGAGGTCTGGGCGCAGACGGACGCCAGGGTCACCCACTTCGTGGCCGGGATCGGCACCGGCGGGACGATCACCGGCGCCGGCCGGTACCTGAAGGAGATCTCCGGGGGCAGCGTGAAGGTGATCGGCGCCGACCCGGAGGGCTCGGTGTACTCGGGCGGCACCGGCCGGCCCTACCTGGTGGAGGGCGTGGGGGAGGACATCTGGCCGGACACCTACGACCCGGCCGTGTGCGACGAGGTGATAGCGGTCAGCGACGCCGAGTCGTTCCTGATGACGCGCAGGCTGGCGCGTGAGGAGGCGCTGCTGGTCGGCGGCTCGTGCGGGCTGGCCGTGGTCGCCGCGCTGCGGGTCGCCGCCACCGCCCGCCCCGACGACGTCATCGTGGTGCTGCTGCCCGACGGCGGCCGCGGCTACCTGTCGAAG
>WNFX01006288.1_pt1 | contig 11312 bp, 9 predicted proteins | sample 5400111 | NCBI WGS metagenome assembly WNFX01 (sample SAMN13153363, study PRJNA577476) | soil metagenome | isolation source: 40 cm soil or saprolite under grassland replicate 1 | place: USA:California | collected 2016-06-15
CCCTTTGGAGGCATCAAACGCAGCGGCTACGGGCGCGAGCTATCACTGTTCGGGATACGCGAGTTCGTGAATGTGCAGACCATCTGGGTCGGACCAGCAACGGGACCTCAGATGCCACAGACATCACGATAAGCATTCCAGCAGTAAGAGACTTGCTACACTCATGACCCCAGTGGGGCCGTGAGTGTAGCAAGTCTCTCAACGTTGATCCGAATTGCTGGTTTTCGCCTGCCTGATCGCAATCCCTAATGCAGATGAATCGTAACCTCGACACTCATGCCAGGGAGCAGGGATGCGTTGTCAGCAGAGTTATCCAGGTGGATATCGACAGGGACACGCTGGCTGACTTTGGTGTAGTTACCACTGCTGTTATCGGTTGTTGGCAACAGCGAGAACTGACCGGCGGTGGCTCCCACAATCTGGGTGACATGGCCGCTAACCGTGCTGTTGTAGGCATCGATATGGATATCCACCGCCTGCCCCACGGCCACGTTTTTGATCGCGCTTTCATCCACATAGGCAGTGACCTTCATACTATTGGGATCGGTTTCTTGCGCTACCGTGGTGGTGGTCCCATTCACGAGTTGCCCCACCGAGCCTGGGACTTGCACAATGACCCCATTCATGGGGGCGATCAGGTGCTGTACAGGCGCGGGGCCAAACCCGGTGGGCTGGACGGTGCCAATAATCTGTCTGGCGCTCACCACCGTGCCGACCTGGACATCCAGGTTAATGAGGGTGCCAGAGGTGGGTGCCACAATATTGACCATCGTGCCGGTGACCTGGGCATCATCAGTCGAGTAGTAGTTGTAGCTATTGTAAACGAGATAACCTACCACTCCACCGACAAGGATGATCGCCAGGATGAGCGCAGGAAGAACGACTGAGCGGCGCATCAATCGGCGCATAGGTGTATCCTTTCTTCGCTCATGAAGAGCGGCGTTGTTTTGAGGAGGAACCCTGGCCTGTTCACCATCCACTTTGGAAACGCCGTTTCCCTGATGAGGAGGAACCCTGACCTGCTCTTCACCCGCTTTGGAAACGCCGTTTCCTTGAGGAGGAGGAACCCTGGTCTGTTCACCATCCACTTTGGAAACGCCGTTTCCCTGGTGAGGAGCAATGATCGCTTCCTCATCCGCTGAGGAAAAAGCACTTCTTTGACGAGAAACTGTGACCTGTTCACCATCCACAGCAGGGACTTCGCTTCTTGTTTGATGCCTGACAGCGACGGGTTCAGCGATAGGGGCTTCACTCGCAGCGGAGACTTCGCGTTCCTCCGCAGGCGCACCCTCAAGAGCCATATGCTCTTGTTTGGGGAGTCCTGGCGCTTTCCTGCGGGGTGCGCGGAGAACGAATACGACGACGAGGACGGCGATAAAAATGGCACCCAGAGTGAGCAAAAAGGCATCGTTCATCGCCAGCAAGTAGGCTTGCTGCTGCAGTTGTTTGATCATCTCCCCCATTGCGACGGCCATCGCCTGTTGTTGCCCCATGCCCTGGCTCACTGCCAGGTATGCGGCCCGTTGTTGCAGCGCTTGCCCGGCCATGCTGTCTGGTGTCACTTGCTCAGCGAGGCGAGTGGAGTGAAACACGGTTTGTGCCGTTACCAGGGTTGACACCAGTGCGACAGCGAATGAAGTCGCCACGGAGCGCACCACCGAGTTGAGTGAGGAGGCCTGCGATAACTGAGCCGGTTTGATCTCCGCGAGCGCGGCGATGGTCGTCTGCTGCATACACAGTCCCAGCCCCAGGCCACGGATGATCAACAAGAGCTGAAAATCTGAGAATGGCGTCTGGAGCGTGAGGCGTGAGAGGCCCCAGAGCGCCGTCGCTAAGATCAACAGACCTGGAATCGTCACCGCTTTGACCCCCAGTTTATCCACCAGGCGACCGCCAATCAGCGAGGCGACCATTGAACCAAGCGCTTGCGGCAACAGGACGAGCCCTGCATTATAGGCACTCAGACCGCGCAACGTTTGCAGATATTGCGGCACCAGAAACTGACCACCGAAGAGCGCGAACGCGATGATCATCAAGGCAATGTTGCCGCCAGCGAAGGTTCTGGAGCCAAAGATACGCAGATCCAGCAGGGGTTGCCTGCCGCTCTCAATGGTGATCAGTTCCACGATGACAAAGATCACCAGGAAGGCAAGGCCGATGGCCAGGAAGCTGTCAACCGTCAAGGACCCCCATCCCTTGGACCCGGCTTTATCGAAGGCGTAGAGCAGGGAGCCCAGAGCAATAGTGGAGCAGAGGAAACCTGCGATATCAAAAGAAGGCGTGCGCCCCCCCTCAGGTCGGATGTCGCGCAGGAAGATGGCACCCAGGATGAAGCCGAGAATGCCAATAGGCACGTTGATGTAGAAAATCACCCGCCAACTGATAAACGTGACGAGATAGCCACCAACCGTTGGACCGAGCGCCGGAGCTACCATCAGCGGCACACCGAGCGAACCCATCGCGATCCCGCGCTCCTGTGGCGGAAACTCGCTATAGAGCAGGGTAATCGACATAGGGATCATGCCAGCCCCTGCCAGCCCCTGCAAGATACGAAAGACAGTCAGAGCCGAAAGGCTCCACGCCACGCCACAGAGGGCCGAACCAATCGTGAAGAGGGCAAGCAGCAGCAGATAGAAACGCTTGTTGCCCAGGAGCGCCGAAAAGTACGGCGTGAGCGGAATACCTATGCCTTCAGCCAGCGCATAGCCGGTAGCTACCCAATCAACGTCAGTCAGACTGGCGCCAAAGTCGGTCTGCAGTTTCGGGATGGCAATATTGACGATAGTGAGATCCAGCATCACCATAAAGAGGCCGAAGATCGCAACCATCATGACAACCCATTTGTAAGACAATCCTCGCATGAAAATGCCTCTCTCCTTCCCTAATTGGTGGAGGCAAATTGCTTCATGGCCTATCTTTTTCCGTTCTGTTGTCCCTTAGCTGTACACGGCTTTTATGTTCACAGTTGCAGCCTTCGTGGTGAACAGCAACGCCATTGAGCATCGCATCAACGACTTGCTCCGACCAATGAACACCGCGCGGAACCATTTTACCGAAGATAAGCACACGATAGAAGAAATGACCGCCGCACACGCCGAAAAGTACGGAAGGATCGAGATCCTTGCGTAGCTCTCCCCGTTGCTGAGCACGCTCGATTAACTGTAAAAATTGGTGCAAGCGCGGCTCCACAATGCGTGCATAAAACATCTGAAAGAGTTCAGGGTGTGTTTTGAGATCCCCCAGCAACTTGAAGGTCAGACACTCCAGCAGCGGCTTCTTCTCCTCCACGAGCTGGATAAAATCTTCGATCATGGCAATGAGGTCATGACGAAGATTGCCCGTGTCAATGATAGGGCATTGAGCATACAGATGTTGTAGCGCCTCTAAAGCAAGAGCTTCTTTGGAGTCCCACCAGCGATAGATCGTCGTTTTGCCCACGCCAGCGCGTGTAGCTACCTCCTCGATGCTCATCGTCTCAAACCCTTGTGTAGCGAGTAACGCAAGCGTGGCGTCGAGAATAGCCTGGTGGGCTTCCATGCTGCGAGGGCGTCCAGCTTTGCGCCCTGCTTGCTCATCTGTGAGCATATCCCCTCCCTGCATTACGACACCGTTTCGTTTCATTAGTTGGAAGTATAGCATCATCGTAACAAAAATACAACACGAACTGGCGCGGCAGACCGGTCGCAGACGGATTACTGACTATTCTTCCATTGGCGAAACACTTGAAGCAGATCTTCTTTGGTTTCTGGAAAAACCGGTTCCTGCGCCAGGTTGCGGAGCATACCAATAGTCATACGCACCTGTTCGATATAATTTGCGCAGCCGTCACAGCCTGTAACGTGTTCTTCAAGCTGCGCCTGTTTCTCTGGCAAAAGAGCGCCTTCGAGATAATCGGTGACAAGTTCCACAACCTCCTGACAGGCAATCCCCTCCCTGGAAGTCATCCTGGCTGGTTGATTCTTTTTCGTTGAAGCACGTGCGAAAAGCCTTCTGAACCATGTATCCATACTGCTTCCCCCTCAGGCCTCCTCTTTTTCATCGAGATACCGTTCAAGCGCGTGCCGAACTTTCGATCGTGCCCGGTGAAGCAGGACTCTCTGATTTGCCTCGGAGACACCGAGGACGCTACAGACCTCTTCCGACATCCAGCCCTCCACGTCGCGTAGTGTGATGACCGCGCGCTGGTTCGGCGGAAGTGCCTCAATAGCCGCCCCGATGCAGACATAGGTTTCCCGCGAAAGCAGTCGCCTCTCAGGAATTTCATCCCAGTTCTCTGGGAAAGATACCCAGGCTCCCGGTCGTTGAGCATCCGGCGGGAAGAAACGATCAGGGTCCACAGCAGGCTCGCTAGAGGCAACCTCGGCATCCACAAGCGAGGAGAAAGGGACGCTACGCCCCTCACGTAATGCACAGGTCTTCGCGCAATTCGCGAGAATGCGAAAGATCCAGGTCTTCAGTGAGGAACGTCTTTCGAAACGGTTCAAACCCTGAAGAACGCCCATCCAGGTCTCTTGAACGACCTCTTCTGCTACTGCTTGCCCGGAAACATAGATCATGGCCAGGCGAAGCATTGCATGATGATACCGCTCAACCAACAGCGCAAAAGCGCGCTCGTCACCCTCGCGCAGTAGCTCGATCAGGTGGGTCTCATTCTCAGATATCGTGGCACTATCCAGCTTGACGTCTGTGGTCGTTTGACTCGCCACTGGCGCGCCTGGCTGATCGACTGGCCGATCTGTACTCTCACTCATCAACTACCGCTTTCATGCACATCAGAAATATGAGCATTTTATGTCGAAGCGATGATATCAATGATCAATCGCCAGCAGTATATATCACCGTCGGTGCCCAGTCAAGCCCGCGCAAGGCAGGCTCAATATGCGTCAAGCTAAGAATGGTAGAGCGCCCGGTCTAAATGGGGCTCCGCCTGCTTGCAGGGTTGAAAGCCGACCCCGAGCATGTGCGGCGTCGTGCTCCACCCCAGTCGAAATGGCGCTCTGCCTGCTTGCAGGGTTGAAACGATCGTATCCAAAGGAAAGAGTCTGTACAGGATAAGTCGAAATGACACTCTCCCTGCTTGCAGGTCTCTCCCTGACACATTTTTTGCGCATCTATCGGGGTAGGGACCAGCTTGCAGCGCGTCCGTGATTTATCGGTTCCCTCTCCTGAAATACAGATATACAGGTCATCATATGTACTGATCTTTTATTTATATGGCCACATTTAACAAAATGAGCACTAAGCCGCTGATTAACGCAAAGCCGTACCAGCAAGAGCAGCTTCTGAGGGTGTGAGCTCGTCGTGATGTATTCTAGAGTCCCCGAGATAGGGATGTGACGGGAGGAAGTCATACTTTAGGAAAGGACAAATTCCCTCACAGGAAGTGACCGCTCGTCGGTAAGGAAGGACACGGCAATGACAAACACTCAGGCTAAGCTGCAATCAGGTAGGACAGAATCGTTTTTCGTCGCGGAACTCGAGGCACAACCCACAGAGGAGCTTCGTCATTTCATGACAGGGCCCTGGACTGCATCCATCCTCTCGTTCGATGCCATCGAGGAACTCTACCAGGAGCTCGGGCGGCGGGCCAGCGAGACAGAAAAGGACGTCGTAGAGATGGGCCTGGACTAACATGGATGGCTAAGCCAGGATTGCGGCGGAGAGGGTTCGCCAGCAGTATCGGAACTCTTCAGAACTCATCAGGCGTTCAATGTAGCGCTGGAATCTTTAGAAGATCGGAATCGTAAGGATGTTGGAGCTTTGACTTGAGACGTAGAGGGGTTGTGGGGGAGCTCTCAAGCGCACAAAACCACGCTATGACGCATTCTGGCCCCGTCATAGCGTGGTTTTGTGCGCTTGAGAAGTACAAGAGAGCAGGCTATGCTCCGTTCCTCAGTCTTGAGAACAAAGGGCTCAATCTTTCTGGCCACCGCGCTAGTTCCAGCATAGGGCCTCAAATAAACGATTCTTTCCTACAGTCATACACTCTTCCACCTGCCGAGTTTTCCCCACCACAATATTCAGTTACAAATTCGCGGCCTATACACTTGACAAGTATGGAATTATTGTCTATACTATGTGCAACCGGTTGCGCAAAGAACTCACAAAACCGTAGCGCATCAATCGGAGGTATTCGATGACGCAGGAGTCTACCGTCATGCCCGTCTCTATTTATGATATCGCAAAAAAAGCTGGAGTTTCTCCTTCGACCGTCTCACGTGCGCTCGAGGATCATCCTCGTATTGGCGCAACAACCAGAAAACGGATACAGGAGTTAGCCAGAGAGATGGATTACGTTCCCAGCACGGTGGCGAAGAGCCTGGCCGCTAATAAGACCTGGACCATCGGCATGGTGTTAGCCGCGATCTCTGATCCATTCATGGGGCGAGTAGTGGAAGGCGTGGAGCAGGCTGCGATTGAGGCGGGCTTCAACGTTTTTATCAGTACCTCGCAAAATGATCAGCAGCGAGAAATTGCGGTTATTAAGATGCTCCAGAAGCGTCGGGTGGATGGCATTATCGTCATTGCCTCACACTTATTTGAGCAGTATCCCCGGTTCTTTGAACGCAGCAAGGTTCCCATTGTTGTCATCAATGAACAGCAGCCGGGGGAGACCATGCATTTTGTTACTGTCGATGATGTGCATGCGGCTCGATTGGCCGTTGAACACTTACTTGCTTTGGGGCATCGCCGCATCGGTTTTGTGGGTGTTACCAATCGTCCTAAGTCAAGCCAATACCGTTTGAAAGGGTATCAGGATGCGCTTGCAGCCGCCGGCATTGCTTCAGACCCCGCCCTCATTTTTACTTCCGATAGCATTGTGGATCATGCCAGACGCGGTGAGGCCAGTTTAGAGCCATTACTGACCGCGGGGGCTACGGCGGTTTTTTGCTACAACGATGCGGCGGCTATAGGCCTGTTGGCCGCCTGTCACAAACGTGGCCTCTCTGTTCCTGACAACCTTAGCATTATCGGTTTTGATGATATCGACATGGCCACCTACGCCATGCCACCGTTGACTACTATTCGCCAGCCCAGGTTTGAGCTGGGACAGCGGGCCATGGACATGATGCTCGCTCTACTGGATGGCCAGGAGCCGGAAAACCAGATTGTACCCACTGAATTAGTAGTGCGACAGACAACCGCCCGATTAGTGCCAGGCAAAAATCCGGAGGCAGCCGGGTAGATGTATTTTTTTTGAATACTTGCGCAACCGGTTGCACTCTAATGATTGCGCATATCTTTTGCAATCTCTACTATAATTCATTGTTCTACAATAGCGATGGTTAGAATTTGCTTAGAAGCCTGATCTCAAACGCAACTATTAGTGTATCGTTTGCTCTGAGGATTGCCATTAGATCTGAGAAGGATCAGGCCGAGGAGGTAAAAATTTCAGCCCAGGAGGATCTGCTATGTCACGACATCAGAAAGATCCCTTGCGCGCTCTAACGACGGAGGAACGCAGTTTCCTCGAACGACTGAGCCGTTCGCCGAGCCAGCCAGCCGGCCATGTAGAGCGGGCGAAAGCGCTACTGAGCGTAGCAGATGGTCACAGCTACACAGCAGCGGCCAGGGCAGCAGGCTACCGCGTCGGCGATACGGTGGCTCTTCTGGTGAGTCGATTTAATGTAGAAGGGCTCAAAGCTCTGGAACCACGACACAGAGGAGGAATGCCTGCCAGCTATGGAGTGACCGAGAAAGAACGGATCTTAGCCGAGGTGCACCGCATGTCAGAGCATCAAGGGAATGGCACAGCTACCTGGTCGCTCTCGCTGCTCAAACAAACGCTTCGCCAGGCAGCCGATGGCTTGCCCCATGTGAGCACCTATACGATCCGGCGTGTCTTACACGAGGCGGGCTACCGTTGGCAAAAGAATCGGGGTTGGTATGAAGCCGGTCAGATCAGGCGCAAGAACGGGAACGGTAATAGCTCCCGAAGCGGTGGCAAAAAAAACCCGATTGGAGAAGCAGCATTTGACCCAACCCGGCCACATTATCGAGTGGCTCAAGGTGACTAAATGGAACACTCATCCAACACGCTTTACATGGGGGGCAAGCGTAATTTGCCAGGCTGCCCTCCCACAATGGCAACGGGCGAAGCAAACGATTCATTAGCATATAGTTTGACACTTATCTAAGAAGAATTGTAAATTTTACTGTTACCTACAAATCTGTGAGGCTGTCTGGATCTATTGCTGAGGTTCAGCCTTGCAAACATTATCTTGCGCAAAGAGATTTGCAGTCTGACTCGCACAAGAATCCAAAGATGGGGGTAATCACTGGATTGCCCAACCGTCCTTTAGACAAGGTGGTCAAAAGCAAGGGATGCAGCCATCAAGGTTCTGTCTCCCTACTTTGCAATAATAGAAGAATGATCCGCTTCAGCAAGAAGGGAGTCCAGGGTTCTGGACTGACCACGAGCTAGGCGAGAAAGGAGAGGCCCACAACAGAGAGACAAAGAGAGAAGAGAGATCAGGCGCAGTAGGCGCTCCAGGCCCTGGTTCACCGTCAGTATTCGTATGACCGTTTAGCATCGACCGCTAGTTTAGTAAAGCTACAAATCACCATAGTCCAAAGAAGGAGGAAGCAATGGTGAGCAGACATCGTAAATTCTGGACGTCCTTTATGCAAGGGAAAGTTACCCGCCTGGTGGATGGCCGTCGCTTGAGAACACCGCGCGGGATCGTAATGAGCGCGTTCTGCGCTGCCCTCATCGTGTTGCTGGCGGCCTGTGGTGGTGGCACTGCCGGCAGCGGCACTACCGGGTCAGCCAGCAGCGCTCCCAGTGGGGGTAACGACATTTCCGGACGCACGATCCTATTCGAGATTCAGAGTAGTCCGAGCGACAGCTTCTTTGTGCCGGTCCTCAACGGAGCGAAGACTGCGGCCGCTACCTATGGCCTCAAGCTCCAGGTCCAGTATGCCAGTAACGATGACACGACGGAGATCACTCAGGTCAACACGGCCCTTGCAAGCAACGTCGCCGGTGTCGCATTGTCGATCCCCGATCCGGGTCTGAACAAAGTCGTCTGCGCTGCGCGGGCGAAGAACATTGCCGTCGTCGCGTTCAACATCAATGGGTCCTCAGGTCAGGGAGCGAGCTGCGTCCAGGCCTTCGTGGGTCAGGATTTCGTCCAGTCCGGGCAACTGATCGCACAGCACATGATCCAACTCGGCCAGATCAAGTCCGGTGATCACGTGTTCTGCCCGGTCGAGTTTCCGGCTCAGGTCTATGCTGTCCAGCGATACGCAGGTGTCAAGCAGGCTCTGCAGGCCATTGGTGCGACGTGCGAGGAGTTAGGCACAGGCGTCGACTTCGGTCCAGCCAAATCGGACATGGTTTCGTATCTGCTGGGTCATCCTAAGACCTCTGCTATCATTGCGCTCGGGCACACGCCGCTTGACCAGGCTCCCGCTGCCACCAAGCAGATCAATCGAACCATCCCCATCGGTGGATTCGATGTCACGCAGGATATTCTGTCGTCAATCAAGAGTGGTGCTATCACCGCGACCGTCGATCAGCAGCCATATATACAGGGTTTCCAATCGATCACGCAGCTCGCGCTTTATCTGAAGTATGGGCTTTCGCCGGCGAACATCAACACCAGCACCGGCGCTTTGATCGATAAGAACAATGTCGATCAGGTGGTCAACCTGGTAGGCACCTACCGCTAGCTCCTCCTTCGCTCGTTTCGTGGTAGGCTGTCACCCAGAGAGGTGTGCTACGGAGACAGCCTACTGTACCGAGAGCTAAGGGCGAGCCGCTACCCGAATTGGCGGCTTTTTAGAGAGAGTCCGGCCGCGGACATGCTAGCCGTTGACGATAGTGGCGCGCCCAGGCAAGGAGAAAGCGCAATGAAGCAAGATTGTTCCAACACTTCTGCACCATGGCAGAGGGCAGAAAGGGATTGATATGAAACTTCAGCAATCAGCCACCGACGCGGCGGTCACACCGGAACAACGCGCAAAGGCCGCGGGACGCCGCTATCGCCGCCAGCAGTCGGCCCTCGACATCCTCATTATCTTCCTGATCGTCCAGGTCATCAGCGTGATCTACGGGCTCATCAGCCCCAACACCTTCGCCTATAACAGCTACGGCAATATCCTGACGGCGCTGCAGTCGATCCCAACAAGTGTTGGTATCCCGGCGCTGGGTGTCGGGATCCTCATGATCGCCGGTGAGTTCGACCTCTCCGTCGGCTCGAATTACATCTTCAGCAGCATCCTGACGGCGCAGCTCGCGACGAATGGGCTCAACGTCTGGCTTGCGGCACTCATTGGACTGGCGGTCGGCACCGCCATCGGCCTGCTCAACGGGGTGATCACACTCCGACTGAAAATCCCGTCCTTCATCACCACGCTTGGAACGATGCTCATCTGGGAGGCCGCCACGTACTTAGTGCATGGTACGTCGTCCCAGACCTTCACTCCCAGCCCGGGATTCGCCGCGCTCACCGCCGGAACCATAGGCGTGATCCCGGCTGCATTTGTGTGGTTCGTTGCACTCGCGATCGCCTTCTGGGCGTTGTTGCAACGGCATTGGCTCGGCAATCACATCTTCGCAGCAGGCGGCAACAAGCAGGCGGCAACGGCAACTGGGGTGCGGGTGGACAGGACGAAGCTCATTGCCTTCGGCCTGGCCGGGGCCTGTGCCGCGTTGGGCGGCATTCTGGCCGCCTCCCAGATCGGCAACATCGCGCCCACTAGCGGCGACACCCTGCCGCTGCAGGCCATCGCCGCCTGCGTTATCGGCGGACTGGCGCTTAACGGAGGCCGTGGCACGATCCTGGGCATCGTGCTGGGCTCCGCGCTCATCTACTGGATTACAGACTTCCTGCTGTTGGTCGGAGCGCCAGGCATCTATATCACGGCACCCGTCGGCATACTCATTATCGCCGCCGCTGCAATTTACGAAATACTGCGTGCCCGTCGCAGCTAATCCACCACCGAAAGGAGAAAGTACATGAGCATGGACGGAAGGGAAACAGCAGCAGCCGAACAACCGCAGCAGAGTGGGGAATCCACAACGCCGCTGCTGGAGCTGCGCAATGTCAACAAGCAATACGGTCTGAACCAGGTGCTCAATAACGTGTCCTTCTACGTGGGCCGAGCAGAGATCCTGGCGCTCCTGGGCGACAACGGGGCCGGGAAGTCGACCACGGTCAAGACTATTTCAGGCGTCGTGCAACCAGACTCCGGCACGCTCCTCTGGGATGGCAAGCCCGTGGAGCTCAGGGCGCACACGGATGCGGCCGAGCTGGGCATCGAGACGATCTACCAGGACTCGGCGCTCGTCGACTCCATGACGATCG
>WNFX01017162.1_pt1 | contig 11311 bp, 11 predicted proteins | sample 5400111 | NCBI WGS metagenome assembly WNFX01 (sample SAMN13153363, study PRJNA577476) | soil metagenome | isolation source: 40 cm soil or saprolite under grassland replicate 1 | place: USA:California | collected 2016-06-15
TCTACACGTTCTCCGTCCAGCGCGACCAGAAGGCGAAGCCGGGGTGCGCGGGCCGGGCTGCGTTGAACGCACGACTGCAACTGGGCGAAGACGACGAGATCGAGTGCCACCTCGGCTCGGACGAGGCTTTCGCAGGCTACTGGCGGCGGCCGGATGCAAACGAGAAGGCGATTCGCAACGGCTGGTACCGGACCGGCGACGTCGGGCGGATCGACGAGGAGGGCGACCTCTGGGTGATCGGCCGCGTCGACGACATGATCGTGTCCGGGGGCGAGAACATCCACCCGCTCGAAGTCGAAGACGTGCTCGCCCGCCACCCCGGTGTCGTCGAGGTGGCCGTGGTCGGCGCGCCCGACGACCGACTCGGACACCGTGTGGTCGCCGTGGTCGTCGGGACGGCGACCGAGCAGGAGCTCGATGCGCATTGCCTCGCCTCGGAGTCACTCGCGCGCTTCAAGCGGCCGCGCGAGTACCGGTTCGTCGCCGCTCTCCCGAAGAGCCCGTCTGGGAAGATCCTGCGCCGGGTCCTACGTGAGGAGGGTGTGACCGCATGACCGAGCTCGACGGCCTCCGACTCGAGCGCGACGGCGACATCGCGACGATCACGCTCGACGTTCCCGAGAAGCTGAACCGCGTCTCGATGCCGGCGCGCGATCAGCTCGCGCAGCTCTTTGCGCAGCTCGGCAGCGACGCGAGCGTACGCGTGATCGTTCTCACCGGAGCAGGCGAGAAGGCCTTCACCGCGGGCGGCGACATCGCCGGCTTCCTCGAGCGCGAGCCCGAGGAGCTGTCGCGCCTGGCGTGGAACGTGGCCGCTCCGGAACGGTGCCCGAAACCGGTGATAGCAAAGCTGCGCGGCTTTGCCTTCGGCGTCGGGCTCGAGCTCGCGCTCGCGTGTGACTTCCGCATCGCCGCGGACGACGTCGAGCTCGGCCTCCCCGAGGTGAAGATCGGGATGATCCCGGGGAGCGGAGGGACACAGCGGCTCGCGCGGATGGTCGGTCTGGGCCGTGCGAAGGACCTGGTCATGCGGGGACGGCGGATCGGCGCATCGGAAGGCCTCGCCATCGGGCTCCTCACCGAGGTCGTGCCGGCGGCGGAGCTCGACGCCGCGGTCGCAGGGCTCGTCGACGAGCTGCGCGTCCTGTCGCCGCTGGCGCTGGCGATGGCGAAGCGCGTGCTGAACCACGCCTACGACGGCCCGCTCGGGCTCGGGCTGGAGGTCGAAGGGCTCGCCTACGGGCTCTTGCGGTCGACGCACGACTTCCGCGAGGGCGTGGAGGCCTTTGGCGAAAAGCGCCCGCCGAAGTTCGAAGGCCGCTAGTCCCCTCCGAGCGAAAGCTTCGCTTTCGCTCGGGTCTTGGGTACGGCGCTTCGCGCTGAACGTGCGCGGGCCGAGCCCGCGCACTCCAATGGTGTTGGTGCTTGGCGGTTGTTCCCTTCCGTGCGGGCACGGGCGCTGAAGCGTCCGCGCCCACATCAGTACGCCTCCGCCTAAGCCCGGCTCCGCCTGGTCTTAGCCTGCGGCCTTGATCGTTCTGCTGGACGCGCGTTTACCACCAAACACCGAGGGCCGGAGCTTAGGCCAGGCGAAGCCGGGCTAAGTGCAGGCCGGACTCACAAGGGCGGGGACGCGCAGGCGCCGCCGCCCCGTGGACCACCCCAAAGGCGAACCTGAAGCCCCGTAGTGGAGTGCGCGGGCTTTGCCCGCGCACGTTCCCCGCGAAGCGGCGTGACCAAATCAGCGAAAGCCAAGCTTTCGCGTAGGAGCCGGAGGCTAGCCGCGCTCCCACGCGAGGCCGGCGGCGAGGACGGTCTCGTCGTGGGGCGCGATGAACTGCAGATCACCGATCGCCAGACCGGCCCAGCCGAGCAGGTTGAACGGGCGCGCGAATGCGGTGAACGGGATCCGGACGTCGAGCTCGTCACAGTCTTCCGCGGGTAGTTCGATGCCGAGAACCGGCGCGACGAAGAGATCGACGTCCGGCTCGTAGCGCCGCCACGACTCGAGCGCCCTGTATGCCGCGGCGACGGCGTCCACGTCGGTGGACTGCGCCAGCTCCAGCTTCCGGCGGACGTTTTCGCCGTACTCGTCCGACCGTGCCGGGAACGTCGCGCGGTGAGACTCCTTCGCCTCGTGGAAGAAGACCGGCCAGGTGTTCGCCTCCGGCTCGGGGATCTCGGCTGCGACGCAGCGCGCTCCGAGCTCCTCCAGTCGCTCGACGTAGGCCTCCGCGGCGAGGTTCGCGAGCGGCCGGTTCCCGTCGCCGACGGACGGTGGGCGCGTGAGCACGCCCACGGTCAGCCCGGCGAGCCGCGGTTCCGGCACGGGCTTTCCCGTCAGCGCCGACCACATCAGGGCGACATCGGCGACCGTGCGGGCCATCGGGCCGATCGTGTCCAGCGTCGGGCAGAGCGGGAAGACCCCCTCCGTCGAGATCTCGCCCCAGCGCGGCTTCAGCCCCACGGTGCCGCAACAGGCCGAGGGCAGGCGGATCGAGCACCCGGTGTCAGTGCCGATGCCGAGGTCGCAGAGGCCTGCGGCGAGCGCCGCAGCGTTTCCCCCGCTCGAGCCACCCGTCGTCCGCCCCGGGTGGAGCGGGTTCTTGACCGTTCCGTACCAGGGGTTCTGACTCGTGACTCCCCAGGCGAACTCGTGCAGGTTCGCCTTGCCGACGATCACCGCCCCCGCGTCGACCAGCCGCTGTACGGCGGGGGCCGTACGTTCCGGGACGTGATCTGCGTAGACCTTCGAGCCGTAGGTCGTGCGGATCCCGGCGGTGTCGATCAGATCCTTCACGAGGAGCGTCTTCCCCGACAATGGGCCCGGTTTTGGCTCTGCCGGGTCGTCGACCCAGCTGATGACCGCGTTGAACGAATCACCGGCGAACGACGGCAACTGCTTCGACCTCGATCTTCGCGCCCGGAATCGCCAGCCTGCTCACCTCGACGAGCGTGCTCGCGGGACGTGACTCGCCGAACGCCTCCTGGCGCACAGGATTGATCTTCGCCCGGTCGTCGACGTCGGTCAGGAAGACGGTCACCTTCGCTACGTCTGCAAACGAGCACCCAGCCGCTTCGAGCACGGCGCCCACGTTCGCAAACGTCTTTCGCGCCTGCTCGACGACGTCGTCGCCGCCGACGAGCAGGCCGTCCGCGTCGACCGGCACGCAACCGGAGACGAACAGCAGGTCGCCGACGCGGACTGCATCCGTGTAGTGGCTGATCGGCTCGGGCTGCCCCGCCACCCTGATCTCCTCGCGCGCCGGCACGCTGCCGAGGATAATCAGCCGGTGGCTGAGCCGCAGTTCGTGCACCTCGACGATGTCCGCGCGTTCGAGCTGGCGAAAGGCGTCAGCGGGCGCCCGCTGTTCGGCGAGGGCGCGATGCTGAACCTGATCGAGTTCGAGCCCGGGGCGACCGTGCCCCTGCACAGCCACGAGCACGAGCAGCTCGGCATCGTCCTGCGCGGGATGCAGGCGCTCGTCGTCGACGGGGAAGCGCACGAGCTCGGCCCGCTCGAGGGCTACGTTCTCCCCGGCGGCGTCGAGCACTCGGCGTACTGCGGTCCCGAGGGAGCGCTCGTGCTCGACGTCTTCCGTCCCGTGCGGGAGGACTATTTAGAACGCTGGCATTCGGAGGGCTGATTACGGTCGAGCTACGCCGGCGCGCCGGCGCCGATCGCCTCCAGCACTGCAGCGCACTTCGTCACCGTGGAGACGTTCTGGAGCGCGAAGTTGATCGACGCGTTGTGCCATTCCGCGGTCATCGTCGAGCAGCCGTCCTCCGGAACGATCATGAAGAAGCCCTTGTCGGCACCGGTCCGAGCCGTGTGCTCGATGGACATGTTCGTCCACGCGCCGGTGACGATCACGGTGTCGCGACCCAGGCCTCCGAGCAGCAGCTCGAGCTTCGTCCCTTCCCACCCGCACATCCGCATCTTCTCGACGACGAAGTCGCCGTCCTGTGGCTCGAGCCCGTCCACCGCCGCTGCGCCCCACGTTCCCCGCACGAGGGCATTGGCTTCCTTCACCCCCTCGAAGAGCGGCGCGTTCAGCTTCAACCCGGGCGCACCCTCCTCGACGATGTAGTGCACGTGGATCACCGGGATGCCGGCTGCGCGACAAGCTTCCGCGAGCTGCTTCACGTTCTCGACGACGTTCTGTTCCTTCGCGTGCTGTGGAGCGCCGGACTCGGCGAACGCGCCGCCTTCGGCCATCACGTCGTTCTGGAGGTCCTGGATGATCAGGGCCGCCCGCCCTGGATCGACGTCGATGTGTTCGGTTTCGCTCACCGTCTCCTCCTCACGTCATGTAGCTGAGCCGATTGCCTGACACTTTCATCGAGATCCGGTACAGCGAGGTCGTGCTGGGCATGTACAGGTCGCGCCAGTCGTCGCCGCCCCAGTTCAGGTTGCCGACGTTCTCCGGGACCTCGATGATGCCCAGCAACTCTGCGTCCGGGCTGATCACCCAGACGCCGCCGGGCCCCGTGACGTACACGTTGCCGTGCTCGTCGCACTTCATCCCGTCCGGGATTCCTTCCGCGATCACACCAGAGCCGATGTTCTCGAAGAACATCCGTCCGTTTCCGATCGTCCCGTCTGCTTGCCGATCGAAGACGCGGATATGCGCGCGAGGCGTGTCGTTGATGTACAGCAACGATTCGTCGGGCGAGAAGCAGAGGCCGTTCGACTGTTCGAAGTCGTCGACCAGAAGCTGAGGATCGCCGCCCTCGGGCGCGATCCGGTAGACGCCCTGGAAGTCGAGCTCGCGCTCGCGCTCGATGCCGAAGACGGGCATGCGTCCATACCAGGGGTCGCTGAAGTAGATGGAACCGTCGTTTGCGACGATCACGTCGTTCGGGCTGTTCAGCTCCCTGCCCTCGTAATGCGAAGCGAGGACCTCGCGATTGCCGCCCTTACCGTCCGGATCCATGCGCACGAGTGAGCTCGTGACGTGTTCGCACACGAGCAGGCGTCCCTCGGCGTCGTAGGTCATCCCGTTGCCCTTGTTGCTCGGATTCGCCACCTCGGTGACGCCGTCTGCTTCGCTCCAGCGCCGGCGAATGTCGCCGGGCATGTCGCTGAAGAGCAAAAAGCGCCCTTCCTTGTTCCAGATCGGTCCCTCCGTGAATGTGAAGCCCGTCGCGAGCTTCTCGACCTGCGCCTGCGAGTCGACCAGCTCGTGGAGCTTCTCCGACTTGACGTCAACGGCCATCTCGGCTCCTTTTCACGCGGTGTCTTCATTCCGCCGCGCGGACGAAGGCGGCGAAGTTCACGCGAGCCTGCTCAATGCCGACGCCGAATTCGGTGAGGAGCCAGTCGGAGCTGAGGAACGCCGGCATCGGTTCCTTCCCGAGCATTGCGCGATAGCTGCTCCAGGGCCAGTCCTCGGCTCTCTTGCAGAGACGCGCCCGTACCGGGTTGAGCAGGATGTAGCGTGCCGTTTCCGCGAGCTGCGAATCGGTCTCGATCAGGACGGAGTGAAAGCGGCGGAAAAAGGCGTGGCCCAGGTGGCGGTGCTGCCAGTTGAACCACTGCGCGTAGCAGCTGTTGAGCCACTGCATGCCGACCGAAAGCGTCGGCTCCGGCGTCGTGACGAGCAGGTGGTAGTGGTTCCCCATCAGACAATAGGTCCGTACCAGCCACTCGTACCGGACACAGGTCTCCCCGAGCAACGCAAGGAAGTGCCGGTGCTCGCGTGCGTCGGTGTAGAGCTCCTCCCCGCGCACACCACGATTCATCAAGTGATAGACGGCACCGGCGAACTGCACGCGCAGCGGGCGAGGCATGGCACCAAACTACGCGAGACGACAACGGTCCCAAGCCAACGGTGACTTTTGGTGCGAAACAGTCACTCGTGCGTCACAGTTTGGGGTCAGACCCGACGGTGTGACGAGAGCGTGCCGACTCTGGGACGGATGTGTTGCTTACTACGGAACGGTACGTGGTATCGCGGCTGGGTTGGCGGCCGTGCGTTCAATCGCGGGCGAGCGCGTCAGCGCTCTCGCGTGGCTCTTCCACGTGGATTCGTGTCTTCGAATTCCGGAGGAAGCCGCCGTCGCGCCCCGCGCGGGTGGCGAGGATCTCGCCCAGGATCGAGAGAGCCGTTTCGGCGGGCGTGTCCGCGCCGATGTCCAGTCCACTGGGACCTGAGACGCGCTCGAACTGGTGCTCCTCGACGCCGGCCTCGAGCAGGCGCTCGCGCCGGCGCTCCTGGTTGCGTCTCGACCCGAGCGCGCCGATGTAGAAAGCCTCAGTGCCCAGCGCGCCCTTGATCGCGGGGACGTCGAACTTGTCGTCATGCGTCAGCACGACGACCGCGGTCTGGTAGTCCGGCTGCACCTGGTCGATCGCCTCCTGCGGCCAGGAGACGAGCAGCTCGTCAGCGCTCGGGATGCGCTCCTTCGTCGCGAACTTGCCGCGCGCGTCGGCGACGATCGTTCGCCAGCCCAGCTGTTTCGCGGCCGCGCACAGCGCTTCCGCGGTATCGACCGCGCCGATCACGAGCAGTCGCGGAGCCGGCCCGTAGATCTCGGCGAACACCTTCCGGCCGTCGTCGAGCTCGAGCAGCGTGTTGCGCCCTCGCCGCAGCAACTCGTCGACGTGGTCCGCGAGCTCCTCCGGTCCGTCGCCGAACCGGTCACCTGCTTCGGTCACCAGCAGGTCGACACCGAGCGGCTCCCCCTCCACGACGGTGAAGAGGATCGCCCGCTCTTCGGTCTCGATGATTCCGAGCAGGCGCTCGACCAGCGCATCCGGCGCGGTCTCGACGAAGACGTCGATCTCGCCCCCGCATGGAAGGCCGACCGAGAAGGCGAGCTCGTCCTCGATCCCGTACGAGAGCAACTCCGGGCGCGCTCCTTCCAGTACCTGGCACGCGTGGTCGTAGACGTCGCTCTCGACGCAGCCTCCTGAGACCGAGCCGGCCATCTCGCCGCTCTCGGAGACCGCGAACTTGGCCCCGACCGGCCGCGGCGCGGAGCGCCTCGTCGCGATCACGGTTGCCAGGGCGAATCGCTCGCCCCGTGCGCGCCAGCGCTCGATGTCCAGCAGAACCTCTTTCACGCCGCGTGCCTCCTTTCGATACCGGCAAGGACGCCGGCAAGTTCTTCGAGACTCGCCAGATTATGTCCGGCCACGAACCGATCAACGTACGGGAGAGCGGCTCTCATCCCTTCCGCGAGCGGTTGATACTCCGGATTTCCCTTCAGCGGATTCACCCAGACGATCGCGTACGCCGCACGTTGCAGGCGGGCCATCTCCCGGGCGACGAGCGCCGGATCCTCGCGCTCCCAGCCGTCTGACACGATCACCACAGCCGCACCACGCGTGAGCGCGCGCCGCCCCCAGGTGTCGTTGAAGGTCTTCAGGGATGCACCGATCCGGGTGCCGGCGGCCCAATCGACGACTCGCCGGGCCGCCGCCGCCAGCGCCTCCTCAGGATCACGGGTTCTGAACTCGTCCGTCAACCGGAACAGGCGCGTCCCGAAGACGAACACCTCGACGCCGCGCCCAGACCCGACCGCGGCGTGCAGGAAGAGCAGCAGCGCTCGCGTGTAGGCCTCCATCGAGCCCGAGACGTCGCAGAGCACGACGAGCTTGCGCGGCACCTCGATGCGGCGTCGGAACGTTCGCTCGATCGGATCACCGCCGCGAGCGAGCGAACGGCGTGCAAGGCGCCGCAGGTCGAGGCTCCGGCCGCGCGGATGTGGACGCAAGCGTCTCGATCGTCGAAGGGGTCGCGACGCTGCCACCTCTGCGATCGCCTTCGAGAGCTGCGCGAATTCTTCCGGCGTCATCGCGGCAAAGTCCTTCCGCCGCAAGACTTCGTGGCTGCTCCAGCCGATCTCGGTGGCCTCGTCGCCCGGCCGTTCGTCGTTGCCGGTGCGATCGGTGCGTGTCCGCTCCGAGAGACGAGGCGGTTTTTCAATTGGCAGCGTGCCGCGATAGGGCGGGCGGGACGGCGAGCGGAGGAACCAGGCGGCGAACGCCCGGTCGAAACTCTCGAGCTCCTCGGCTCGCGACACGAGCGTCGTGCGCAGCGCCCAGTAGACGTCGTCGCGGTTGCGGATATCGAGGCAGTCGAGGCCGATCAGCGCATCCGAGATGCGCCCCGGACCCACCTCCAGCCCCGCCTCACGGAGGATGCGCCCGAACGTGACGACGTGGCGGACGAACCCGCCCTCAGACGGCGCCGGCTGCGGCGACACTGCGTGCCTCCTCCACGAGCGCGACGAGAGCCTCGTCGCGGACCGCGGCGAAGTCCTCGTGGTATTTCAGGACGGAGCCGAGCGTCTCTTCGACGACCCCCGCGTCGAGATCCTGGCGCCCGAGCGCTGCAAGCGCCTGCGCCCAGTCGATGGTCTCGGCCACACCCGGCGGCTTGGCGAGATCCAGCCGTCGCAGACCCTGCACGAATGCCGCCGCCTGCCCTGCCAACCGGTCGGGAATACCGGGCACGCGCAGGGAGACGATCTCGATCTCACGTTCGAGCGTCGGGTGATCGATCCAGTGGAAGAGGCAGCGTCGCTTGAGCGCGTCGTGGAGCTCACGTGTGCGGTTCGAGGTCAGGATCACAGCCGGTCGGCGGCTCGAGCTGACCGTTCCGATCTCCGGAATCGTGATCTGGAAGTCCGACAGCATCTCGAGCAGAAAGGCTTCGAACTCGTCGTCCGCCCTGTCGATCTCGTCGATCAGGAGTACGACCGGCTCCTTGCTCTCGATCGCCTCGAGCAGAGGCCTCCGGATCAGGAACTCGGGGCCGAAGAGCTCCTGCTCGGACACGGTGCCTTCCTGCGCCGCGCGAATGTGGAGGAGCTGCCGTGAGTAATTCCATTCGTACACCGCATGCGCGACGTCGAGCCCCTCGTAGCACTGCAGGCGGATCAGCCGCGAAGACGTGGCCTGGGCAAGTGCCTTGGCCGCCTCGGTCTTGCCGACACCCGCCTCACCCTCGAGGAGCAGCGGCTTCTCGAGCGCGAGCGAGAGGTACAGCGCGGTCGAGAGGCCCCGCTCGGGCAGGTACTTCGCGCCCCTGAGGCCGGCCTCCAGCTCGTCAATCGTCTCGAACGCCACAGCTCTCACGATAACCGCGGCGAGACGCGTTGGACACTTCTGTTGCGCCCTCCGCGCACGCGGTGACAGAATCCGCTCGGTCGGCGCCTTCGAGGAGGGAGCGGGAGTGACAGCGACATCTCTTGCAGAGGCCCAGGTCATCGCCCCCACCTCGCGGGCAGAGGCGGTCGATGCCTTCGGCGACGGCTCGGGCGTGACCGTGCTGGGCGGCGGCACGATCCTGATGCCCGAGCTGAACTATGGGCGGCTCAGACCGGAATGTGTCCTGCTGTTGCAGAACGCCGGGCTTTCGGGAATTGCGCGCGACGGCACCTCTCTGACGATCGGGGCCATGACGACGGTGGCCGAGCTCGAGGACGCGCCGGAGCCGCTCGGGACCGCGGCACGCAACGTTGCAGACCACGAGATTCGCGCCCAGGCGACGCTCGGAGGAAATCTGTGCGCCCCGGCCGGGGGCGCAACCCCGCGCGGCGACCTCCAGGCTGCGCTGATCGCTCTCGGCGCCAGGGCCAGGACGGCGGGCAAGGGCGGCGAGCGCACCGAGCCGATCGAGGATTTCGTGGCCGCGCGCCCCGACGGACGCCTGCTGCTCGAAGTCGAGTTCGAAGAGCCACAACGCTCTGGTTACGCCGCGGCGCACCGGCCGCACGCGCACGCGTACACGATTCTCGCGGTCTGCGCGGCCGAGACGCCCGCCGGATTGCGTGTCGGCCTGAGCGGAGCCGGACGAAGCGGCCTACGCGCGCGTTCGGTCGAGGACGCACTCGCCGGGGGCGCCTCAGCGGCAGAGGCAGCCCAGAAGGCGCTCGACGACGCCCAGACTTCCGACGACGCGCTCGCGTCGGCCTGGTACCGGCAGCGGCTGCTCCCCGTCTTGGTTCAGCGAGCACTCGGCGATCTTGGAGGAGGGAAATGAGACTCACCGTCAACGGCGAGCAGCACGATCTCCACAGTCCGCCGCTCACGTCGCTCCTCACCGCGCTTCGTGAGGAGCTCGACATCACGAGCCCCAAGGCCGGCTGCCACCAGGGCGGGTGCGGTGCCTGCACGGTCCTCGTGGAGGGCGAGGCGCGACGGTCGTGCCTGCTGCCGCTCGCCGCAGTCGACGGTGCCACGATCACAACGGTCGAGGGCCTGGGAGCTGCGGACGACCTCTCGCCAGTGCAGGCCGCGTTCGACGAGCACTACGCCGCGCAGTGCGGCTTCTGCACGTCCGGCTTCATCATGGCGGCCACCGCCCTCATCGACCGGACGCCGAAGGCGAGCCGCGAGGAGATCCTCGCGGGGCTGTCAGGGCACGTCTGCCGTTGCACCGGGTACATCAAGATCGTCAGCGCGGTCGAGGCCGCCGCGAAGGGGGACGTCCATCCCGAACAGGTCGAGCCGAGCTTCGAGCCCGAGGAGGCGCCAGTGCTGATTCCAGGGAGCCCAGCGTGAAGGCCGTCGGCGCGCGACTGCCGCGGTACGACGGCGTCGCCCACGTCACCGGGCAGACACAGTACGTCGACGACATCCGCGTTCGCGGCACGCTCTGGACGAAGGCGCTGCGCTCGCCCCACGACAACGCGGCGATCAAGCGCCTCGACACGAGCAAGGCGGAGGCGCTCGCCGGCGTACATGCGGTGGTCACTCACAAGGACGTCCCCCACAACGTCTACGGGCACCTCGAGGCGCTCGGGATCCCTGCCGACGAGCCTCTGCTCGCCGTCGACGAAGTCCGTTACAAGGGCCAGCCGATCGCAGCGGTCGCGGCGATCGATGAGGACACCGCCCGCGAGGCGGTCGAGTTGATCGAGATCGAGTACGAGGAGCGCCCGGCGTTCTTCGACATCCGTAAGGCGATGGATCCCGACTGGCCGAAGATCCATCAGTGGGGCCCGGTGTATCCCCACTTCGGGTCGTACAACCACAGGCGCGTGCGCAAAGGCGACATCGATACGGCGTTCGACCAGGCGGACACGATCGTGGAGGGCGTCTACCGCCCGCAGGCGATCGAGCACTGTCCGATCGAGCCGCAGACCGCCCTCGTCGTCCCGGAGGCGAACGGGCGCCTGACGATCTACTCGTGCACCCAGGCGATGTATTTCTCGATGGGCGTTGTCGCGGCGCATCTGCAATGGCCGCTGAACAAGCTGAAATTCGTCGGCGGGACCGTCGGCGGCGGTTTCGGTGGCAAGGTCGACACTGCGAGCGAGACGATCTCCGCGCTGCTCGCACTCAAGGCCAAGCGGC